>ENA-UOWG01000724-UOWG01000724.1-activated-sludge-metagenome-genome-assembly--contig:-NODE-724-length-39560-cov-12.741476_pt1 | contig 39560 bp, 31 predicted proteins | sample MGYA00238147_ERZ761563 | MGnify/ENA primary metagenome ERZ761563 (study PRJEB28884, sample SAMN05720216) | anaerobic digester metagenome | isolation source: active sludge of municipal...
TTCTTCTCGGGGAACAGCAGCGAGAACAGCACGGCCATGCCGAAGGCGAACACGAAGCTGGTCAGGCGCTCCGAGATCTCGGTCGGCTTCTCGAAGAACTCCTTCCAGACGATGGTGCCGATCGTGCCCGACAGCAGCGAGGCGATCACCCCGGCCCGTGAAACCCGCTTCCAGAAGAGAACCAGCAGCAGCGCCGGGCCGAACGACGAGCCGATCCCCGACCAGGCATAGGAGACCATCTTGAAGATGGAATCGCCCGGGTGCAGGGCCATGAAGAAGGCGACGAGGCCGACGAGCAGGGTGACGAGGCGGTTGAACCACAGCTCCTTCCTGGCGGCCATGCGCCTGCGGGCGAAGTTCCCATAGATGTCCTGGGTGATGGCCGAGGAGCAGAGGATGATCTCGGCCGACGCCGTAGACATCATGGCCGAGATGGCCCCCGACAGCAGGAAGCCGGCGATCACCGCCGGCATGAAGGCGCTGACCATGACCGGGAAGATCAGCTCGAAGCCCTTCTCGCCGGCCAGGCGCGCCGCCGCGCCGGCGCCGACCTTGCCGGCGCCGACGAGGACGATGCCCAGGAAGCCGATCAGCAGCGCCCCGGCATAGGCGAACACGGTCCACGTCCCCGCCACCCACTTGGCCTTGCCGTAGTCCCTCTCGCTGCGGATCAGCATCATGCGCGTCAGCAGCTGCGGCTGGCCGGTGTAGCCGAACGCCCAGCTCGCCCCGCTCAGGATGAGCAGGAAAGCGGCGATGCCGGTCTTGCCGCCGGTGAGCGAAGCGGCAGCGGCGCCCGCCTGCTGCATCCCGGCGGCGATGTCGATGCGGCCGGCGAGCACGATGGCCAGCAAGATGACGGGCATCACGATCAGGGAGACGATCATCAGCACCGCCTGGAACACGTCGGTGGCCACCACCGTGATGAAGCCGCCGAGCATGCAGTAGACGACGACGATCAGCGAGCCGATGACGATGCCCCAGGTCTGGTCGATGCCGAAGGTGTCGAACAGCACCTTGCCGCCGCCGTAGAACTGGGCGGTGATGTAGAAGACGAGGAAGAAGATGATGATCAGCGAGGAGAGGGTGCCGATGGCCCTCTCGGCGCCCGGGAACTTGCGCGAGATCATGCCGGTGACCGTGAGCGCCCCGCTGGCTTCCGCCTCGCGGCGCAGGCGGTTGCCCATCACGAACCAGATGAAGAGGATGCCGGCCACGCAGCCCAGGGCGAACCAGACGGCCTGCAGGCCCAGCAGGTAGGCCTCGCCGGTGAGCCCGAGGATCAGCCATGCCGACTCGCCGGTCGCCCGCTCGGAGAGGGCCATGGCCACGCCGCCGATGCGCTTGCCGCCGGAGATGAAGTCGCTGGCGCTCCTCGACATCCTGGCCGTATAGGCCGTAATGGCCAGCAGGATCGCGAGGTAGAGAACGAAGACGATGAGCATGGCGGTTTTTCCTCCTGAACTGCCTCAGGGCGCTTCCCGGGGGGGCGCGGAACCGGGCGTCCCGGTTATTTGTAGAGGCAGAGGTAGGCGGTCTCCTCGGCCACCTTGAGCTGGAACTTCTTCCTCGCCGGCACGGCGAAGGTCTTGCCCGGGCCGTACGAGCGCCAGGTCTTGCGGCCGGGCAGCTTGACCGTCAGCTTGCCGCTGATCACCTGCATGATCTCCAGGGTCGACGTGCCGAACTCGTATTCCCCCGGCGCCATGACGCCGATGGTGGCCGGCCCGGCCGGGCTTTCGAACGCCAGCGACTTGACCCTGCCCTCGAAGTATTCGTTGACCTTGAACATGAGAGTGCACCTCCCTTGGGTGGACTTGCAGGGGGATTATAGCATAACCAGCATTCGTGATTCGTGAAGCGTAATTCGTAAATCGTGAAATGCAATACTTGCATGAATCCCGGCGTGCTTGTCTTTCGAATCACGAATCACGAATTACGAATCACGAGAGATTGGCATATTTCCCGGAATATTTTGTCCTTTGGCGCGTCGATAAGGTATGATGCTGGAAGCGGTCATGGCCATGGAGATCACGACGATGCCCGTCGAGGCGGCCCGGGATGCCGAAGCCCTCGTCCGCGACAGCCTCCCGGCCCTGCAGGAGAGGGTCTTCTGCCTGTGCCTGGGCTTCGTGGGCAACGCCGCCGACGCCCGCGACCTGGCCCAGGAGACCTTCGCCAAGGCGCTGGCCCATGCCCGCGAGGCGCGGCCGCAGACCCTGCCGGCCTGGGTGATGCGCATCGCCCGCAACACCTGCCTCGACCTGGCGCGGCGGCGCACGTCGCGCGGGCCGCAGGAGCCGGTGAGCGAGGGGTGCGCCGTCGAGCGCCGGACGCCGGAGGACCATGCCGGCCGCCAGGAGGAGATCGCCATCGTGCGCCGGGCCGTCGTCGCCCTGCCGCCGCAACTGCGCGACGTGCTGGTCATGCGTGAGTACGGCGAGCTGCCCTACGAGGAGATCGCCGCCGCGTTGGGCATCCGCCGCGGCACGGTCATGTCGCGGCTGAACCGGGCGCGGGCGTCCGTACTGCGCTTCTACCGGGAGGAACACCATGAAGGACATTGAACGGGAGTGGCGCGAGGTCGCGCGCTTGATCGCGGCCGAAAAGGAGGCCGCCCTGGCGGAGCTCCGCCGCCGTCCCCTGGCGCCGCTGGAGCCGGCCGCGGCGCCGGCACCGCGCCGGCTGCGGCTCGTGCTGCTGCCCCTGGCCGCCTCGCTGCTGCTGGCGGCCGGCCTGGCCGCGCTCTGGCTGGTCCGCGGCGGCTGGCAGGGCGCATCATTGGCGCCGGCGGGGAGCGAGATCCTGGCCGATTCCTTCCTCTACGCCGCGGCCGCCCAGTCGGAACCGCTGGCCGGAACGGAAGCGCAGGCCCCGGTGTCGCCCTTCTTCACCGCCCTGGCGGAAACCGCCCTGCGGCCGCAGTCCGGCGGCGAGGCGTCCGCGGCAGCGGAGACCGCTTCCCGGACGGCGGTGGAACGCGGCGATTCCGAGAAGGTGAGGCGCGCCATCGGCCGGGCGATCCGCGAGAACGCGTTCGAGCGCATGCTGATCCATTTCCAGGAATTTCATGCTCAGGAGGCATAAAATGAAACGCACGCTGTTGGTCCTGTTCGTGCTGTTGTTCGGCTTCGCGCTGCGGGCCGAGGAGAGCGCGCTAACGGTCACGCTGCCGGACGTTGCGCCGGCCGCCGTGCCGGCGGGGACCGGCGAGGCGGCCGCGGTCAAGGACGGCAACGCCCTGCTCGACGCCCTGCTGACCCTCTTCGACAACCTGGTTCTCGAGAAGAAGGGGGCGCCGGGGGAGGAGAAGGTGACCAAGGGCGGGCTGGCCCTGGTCGACGAGAGGCTGTCGCAGCTGGCGCGCGACGCCACCTCGTCTCTGGAGGCCGGCACCGTCGACAAGATCTTCTACTATCGCTACAAACGCATGCTGTCGATCTACAAGATGGTCATCACGCCGGTGATCAAGAACGAGCTGCTGGAGAACCCCTTCATGAAGGCGTTCGAGGACTTCGTTTGGAGCGTCACCTACGAGCGCTGGGCCTGGGGCGACAAGGACGCCATCGCCAAGATGGCGGCGGCCATGGAGGAGGAGTTCGTGCAGATGAAGGTCTACCTGGACACGAAGCAGACGCGCGAGGAGCTCAAAAGGAAGATCGGCAAGCGCATCCTGCCGCCGCCTCCGCCCCCGCCCGGCGCCAAGAAAAAGGCCGAGGAGAAGAGGCCCGAATAGGGCCGGAAATCCATCCCCGTTGAAAAAAAAGGCCCGCCCTGCCCCGGGGGCAGCGGCGGGCCGCGTTTTGCCGAAGGGATCAGAGGCTCAGGAGATAGACGTGGCTGACCGCCTTGACGGCGCGGTCTGAGAAGAAGTCGGGGGCGGGGAATATGGCGTAGCGCCCGCCGTCGGCGCTCCTGCCGCGGTCGACCAGCAGGAACTCGGCCTGGTCGTTGCGGTTGAACAGCTCGCTGAAGCTCATGGCGATGCGGTAGCCGTCGACCGCGGCGGCGACCAGGTAGCCGCGGCGCATTGTCTCGGGGGTCAGCGCCACGAACCCCTTCAGCGCCTCGCTGAGCAACGAGCCGCTGAAGCGCTGGATGCCGTGGAAGCCCTTGCCGCGGCCGTAGAAGACGGCGGGGAATACGCGGCGCTCGGCCTTGGCGGCAATGCCGTTGAAGGCGGATGCGCGGCCGTCGGCGCCGATCACCTGGATGCCGGGCGAAAACAGGGGCGTCTGGCCCTTCTTGCCGGCGGGGTGGACCGGCGCCGAGAACACGGTGATGCGCGTCGGCGCCTCGAGGACGCGCTCGCTGATCAGGTCGTTGCCGCAGACCAGGCGCATGGCGTCGGGCAGCGGCCAGTTCTCCTTGGTCTCGCTGGGGATGATCGGCGACACGCGGTCGGCGATCAGGATGCGGTGCAGCGCCGTCGGATAGTAGATCTCGCCCCAGCTCAGGATGACCTTGTCGCCCTGGGCGTTCTCCACCGCCACCAGCAGGTCGATGACCGAGCGCATCTCGGCCTCGTTTTTCTTGGCGACGACCTTCTCCTTGAGGATGTCGAACAGCGAGGCCCCGTCGTAACGGTAGGAGCCGACGAACGCCAGCCCCTCCTTCCCGGTCCGCGCCTCGCGGACGATGAGCGAATGGCGGGGAAGGGAGGCGAGATCGACGGGCCCGGGATTGGCCACCTCGCCGAGCACCTCGACGCTCAAGGTGCCGGCCAGGTTCTTCACCGGCGTGTTGTCGTAGAAGTCGTTGTTCTCCTGGGCGCGTACGGCCAGGAAGGACGCGAACAGCAGCAGGACGAACAGGCTGGTTTTCTTCATGATTTCACTTCTCCTTGTCGTTGGTTTTATTCTGCGTTTCCCGCAGGGCGGCATAATACCCGGCCATGAGCAGGATGATCACCGCCAGGCCCGGCAGGATGATGCCGATGCCCGGGTCGCGGCGCACGATGAGGCGCAGCTCGCGGGTGCGGGCGTACTTGTCGATGGCGTCGAGATGGAAGCGGTAGCCGGCGCGGCGCACCGGCGCCAGGACGGCGGCCGTGAAGCGCTCGTCCACGCCGGAGGCGCAGTAGCGCAGCTCGGCGCTCATGCCCTTCAGCTTGCCGGCGAGGGCCGGCGGGGCGTCATGCGTGTCGTAGCGCACGGCGAGCACCTCCAGCGAGCGTCCGCCGGCGAGGGCCGCCGCCCGGCCGGGCGCGCAGGAGGCCGTCTCCACGCTGCCGGCGGCCGAGCTGAGCAGGTGGCCGCCGAGCACCAGCAGGAAGACCAGGTGCACCAGCGTGGGGACGACGGCGACCGCGAACTCGCCGCCGGGCATCTGACGGCGCTGCGGCAGCAGCCGGCGCAGGCGGTCGATGCTGCAGGCGAAGGCGTTGATGCCCAGCAGCAGCAGGGTGAAGAGCAGGCCGAACAGCCACCAGGAGAGGCCGATGCGCGGGAGGCCGTTGCGCGCGAGCCAGGCCGGGAGCAGCTGGAAGTTCAGCAGGGGCAGGACCTCCTTCTCCAGGCGCATATAGACCGAGCCGATGACGAAGAACAGGATGGCCAGCATCAGCAGCCAGAAGGTCAGCCGCACCGAGGCGGCGGTTCTCCATGCGCGCCGGATCATGGTCAGCCTCCGATGCGCACCTGGCCCGCCTCGATGAACTGCAGGGCGACCAGGTAGGCGGCCAGCAGCAGCGCGCCGGCGCCCAGGTAGGCGGCGCGGCGGCGCTCGCTCCAGCCGGGAAGGAAGCGCAGGTGGATGTAGGCGGCGTAAGCGCACCAGACGGCCGCCGAGTGCAGGTGGCGGAAGCTCCACTGGAACGGGACCGACCAGCCCAGGTAGCACCAGGCGGCGCCGCTGACCTGGGCGACGCTGAAGAGGACGAATCCCCAGACGGCGAAGCGGTGGGCCTGGTCCAGGGAAGGATCTCCATGGCGGCGGCAGGCCAGGACCGCGGCGGTGATGAACAGGGCGTGGGCCAGGATCTCGCAGAAAAAGAAGAGTGGCACCAGCCAGATCATGCTCTTGGGCGAAGGCGGGATCACCCCCTTGTCGATGGGCAGGACGAGCAGGGCGGAGACGGCGGCCGCAATGGCCACGCCCGCGGCCTCGCCGTTACGGAGCGAGCCCCACAACCACAGGGCGATCGCGGCCAGGCAGAAGGGGAGGAAAACCTGCTCCTCGAAGACGGCGTTGAAGCTGGGCGCGCCCAGCGCCATGGCGCGCGCCGCCAGGAAGCCGGCATGCAGCACGAAGGCGGCCAGCAGCGCCCCCAGGGCGGGGCGCCGCTGCTTCAGCGCGAGCAGCAGCAGGACGGCGGCGTAGGCCGCCGCCGCCGGCAGGTACAGCGTGCCCAGGGCCGGCATCCGCCCCTACTTCTTCGCCTCGATGAAGAAGCGGGCGCCGGCGGTGACGGTGCGCGCCTTCATCGGCCAGCCGGGCTCGCTCCAGTACTCGTTGTCCAGCAGGTTCTCCACCTTCAGGTAGACGGTCACCGGCCCGAAGGCGCGCTCCAGCGCGGCGTTGACCACGGCGTAGGGATCGACCTCGACAATGCCGGCGTTGGAGTGGTAGATGGAGTCGGAGGCGTAGAGGCCCCAGACGGTCAGCGAGAACAGGTCGGCTCGGGAAAAGCGGACCGAGGCGTTCAGCTGGGCGGCAGGGATGAGGTCGAGGCGGTCGCCGCTCTCGCGGTTCTCGGTGTCGAGGTAGGTGAAGCCGGCCGCCAGCGCCACGGGGCCGAAGGCCTTGCGCGCCTCCAGCTCGAAGCCGCTGATGAGCGCCTTGGCCACGTTGATGTTCTGCTTGATGAAGTCGGCGTTGATGCGGCTCTCGATCATGTCGCGGATGCGGTTGTGGAAGACGGCGCCGCTGAGGAACCAGCCGCGGTCGTAGGTGAAGCCCAGCTCGAGGGTGGTGCCGATCTCGTCGCGCAGGTCTGGGTTGCCGCCGTTCTCCGGCAGGCTGTAGAGGTTCTTCATCGAGGGGAAGCGCGACTTCTGCGAGAAGGTGAGGTGCAGGTCGCTCCAGGGGCTGGGGTTGAACTTGACCCCCAGGATGGGGTTGAGCGTCGTCTGGTTCTCGCCGTCCTGCTTGTTCAGGTGGTCGAGGCTGGCGCCGGCCATCAGCTCGACCTTGTCGCTGAGGCGGAAGTGGTCTTCCACGCCCAGCGACAGGGTCTTGTGCTCGTAGTGCTCCCAGGGGGCGGTGAGCGAGGACTGGGTGCTGACGTCGTCGTCGCGGTAGGAGGCGCTGGCGTGCAGCTGGTGCCGGCCGCCCAGCGGCACCATGCCCAGCACGAAGGCGCCCAGGGCGTAATTGTCGTAGGTCGACTCCCAGGTCAGCTGCTGGAACTGGTCGTTCTTGTAGGCGTCCAGGACGTTGTAATGCTTGACGTAGTACAGGCGCGCCTTGAGGTAGCCGCCGGCAAACAGGGGGAAGCTGCCGCCGACGTTGGCCAGCAGGCGCTGCCAGTCCCTGAAGCGCCAGTACTGCTTCTTGTAGAAATCGGTGGCGGTGGGGATGCCGTACTCCGACTGGTAGTAGTTGACTTCGCCCATGATCTCGGCGCCGTTGCCGGGGTAGTAGTACAGCTTGCCGCCGACGTTGGTGCGCTCGTAGTCGGTGTTCTTGCGCAGCTCGGTCTCGCCGGCGTTCACCCAGTTGAAGCCGTCGGAGGCCTCGCGCGACGCCGAGCCGGTGAACAGCAGGTTGCGGCCGCGCAGGGCGCCGCCGGCGTAGACGCCATAAGTCTGGCGCGTGCCGTAGTCCAGGCGCAGGTTGAACTGGTTGCGCGCCGGCCGCCGGCTGAGCACGTCGACGACGCCGCCCATGGCATTGGGGCCGTAGAGGACCGAGGTGGCGCCCTTGAGCACCTTGACCGACTCGATCTGGTCGGCGGCGATGGCCTTGAGGTCGAAGGAGTTGTAGTAGGGCTCGTAGATGGGGATGCCGTCGTACAGCAGGGTGATGCGGTTGGTGCCCAGGCCGCGCAGCTTGACGCCCCACTCGCTCTTGGCGCCGCTGGAGACGTAGGCGCCGGGGGCGCTGGGCAGGATCTCGGTCAGGTCCTTGGGCTTGATGGGCTCGATCTTGTCGAGTTTCAGCTCGCTGGTGGCGGCGTAGGGCAGCTCGCGCGGCACCTTGGCCGACACGGTCACCGACTCGGTGATCATGGGCAGGACGACTTCCTTCTCCTTGTCCTTCTTCTCCGCGCTCTCCTCCTCGGCGGCGAGGAAGGAGACGAACAGGAACAGGCAGAGGATGGCGACGAACGCTTTTTTCATTGTATGGGACCTCCATGAACGGATAGCGGAACGGAGGCCTGCGCTACGGGGGGGGACGGCGCGCGATCGTTCATTCAGGCCTCCTTTTCAAGGACGGAAGGCGCGACCGTTTCCAATCGCACCCTGGCGGCCGGCAGGCATGGCCCGAAGGCGGTAGCCCGAGCGGCTCGGAGTCAGCGCAGAGTATATAGAAAAATAATCTCTAAGTCAACGATATCCATGATCTCTCGTGACGCGTAACGCGTGACGCGTGACGAGAGAAGGCGTGTCGCGACCTCTCGCAGAGGGCCTTTCTTTACCGGACTGCAGTGTGTGAGCGGAGTGGGCATGGTGGGCGAGCCTGCTCCGCGGCGCTCGTCTGGTTGCCGCTTCGCGTTACGCGTTACGCGTCACGCGTCACGATTGGTCGGAAAGCTAGTCCACGGCCACCATCACCGAGCTGGCCTTGATCACGGCATACGCCGCCTTGCCTTTCTTGAGCCCCAGGTGCCCGGCCGATTCCTTCGAGATCATGGCCACGACCTTCATGCCGCCGGCGACGGCCAGGACCACTTCGGTGTTGACCTTGCCGTCCCGGACCTCGACCACCTTGCCCTTGAACACGTTCCTGGCGCTGATCTTCATTCGTTCCTCTCTTGAGCCGGATTGTAGCACCCGGGGGCGGCGAAGGGAAGCGGTGTCCCGTGACCGATCGTGACGCGTGACGGGGAACCGCAATGGATCGGGCAATAGTGAAAAGTGAAAGGTGAAAAGTGAAAAGCAAGGGAATGGTCTTTCAATGTGGTACGTGGTACCTGGAACCTCTGGCTTCGCATTCCCTCCGCTCAGTGTACTATGGCGTGGATGGCCAGCACCCACAGCGGCAGGGTGACCAGCGACAGCAGCGTGGAGACGGCGATGATGCCCGCCAGCAGCGTCTCGTCGAGCGGGACGTACTCGCCGAAGAAGGTGGCCATGGTCGCGGTCGGCATCACCGCCTGCAGCAGGATCACCCGCCGGCTCAGGTCGTCGACGCGGAACAGCAGGCAGAGCGCGGCCACCGTCGCCAGGCCCAGGGCGAAGCCGCCGACGAGGCGGAAGAAGGAGGCCGACAGCACCAGACGCAGGCGGGCGGCGGGCATGAGCAGCACCAGGTTCTGGCCGATGGCGAAGAGGATGAGGGGGATGGCCAGGGCGGCGAACTGGGCGATGAAGTCCGTGACGACGCCGGGCAGGCGCGCGCCGGCGACGTTGAGCGCCAGCGCCGTGGCGGCCGTCCCCAGGGGGACGCCGGCGTGGCGCAGGAGCACCTTCAGGAAGCCGGCTCCGCCCTGCGCCTCCGGGGTGCAATCCACGCAGAAGCGCCGGCGCAGCAGGAAGCCGCAGGTGAGGAACACCGGCCAGAAGAACATGGAGAAGAACACGGCGCGGGTGAGGGCGGCGGCGCCGAAGAAGGAGGCGACCACCCCCCAGCCGAGGAACGCGTAGTTGCCGGCAAAGACCGAGAAGGCGAAGGTCAGCTTCTGCCGGTCGTCGCCGCGGACCAGCGGGGCCACCAGCAGCGAGGCCGCGGTATAGAGTCCGGTCAGCAGCATGAAGCCCAGGATGATGGGCAGGGCCTGGCTCAGGCTGCCGGTGTCGGCGCGGTAGAGGTTCTGGAAGATCAGGAAGGGCAGCGCCACGCGCACGACGAACTTGCGCAGGGCGGCCACCTCGTTCTCGCGGAACACGCGGGCCTTCTTCAGCAGCCAGCCGAAGGCGATGGGCAGCAGGATGGCCAGTGTCGTGCGCAGCAGGTTGTCGTTCATGCGGTTGCGCCCATTCTAGCGCATGCGGCTGGCTGCTACAACCGGCGAGAAGCCGCATGCGCTGTTCGCGATCTTCGTGACGCGTGACGCGTAACGCGTGACGCGCAGCAGCACGAAGCGAGCATCAGTGAATTATGAAAGAGTGAAAAGTGAAAGCAAGAAAACGATCCGATGTCATTTCTCGTCACTCGTCATTTCGATCCAGTGCGTTAAAGTCGCTGCTGCCGTCGTTGTAGCGTCCCTCGACGCCGGTCACCCGGCCGTCGGCCTTGACGATCTTTAGGCGGAAATATTCGATCTCCGCGAAGCGGAAAAGGTCCTCGCTCATGGGGATCATCCTCATCTTCGCTCCCTCCCCCCGTTGGTAATATAAGGCGCCATCCTCGAAGACGATTTTCCGGGGCCCGTAACCGCCGGCGTAAGATTTCAGCAATTCCGCGGCGAGGGTGACGGGATTCATCTCGGCCTGGATCCTATCCAGGGCCCACTGGTAGCCTTTTTGTATGCGCTCGTCCTTTTCTCTGCCCGCCAGCTTCTCCAGCGCTAGCCCCAGGGCCTTATCTAGGGCCTGGGCGGCCGGCACCTTGACATCGGGCTCGATGCCGGTCCCCTCCCAGTTGGTCCCGCTGACGGGGTTGACCGCCCGGGCGAAGGGGATGCTCATGGCGAAGCGGTCGCTGAGGATCTCCATGCGCTGCGGGTGGGCGCCGCCGCCCGTGGTCTCGCCCACGATGGTCGCGCGCTTCATGTTCTTCAGGTTGTAGGTGAACTCTTCGGCGCCGGAGAACGTCATGCCGCTGGTCAGCACGTAGAGATCAAGGTAGGGGCGGCGGACGCCCGGCACGTAGACCTGGGTCCAGTACTGCTCGGTCTTCTCGCCCAGGCGGTAGTAGAACGAGTTCAGGTGCTTGGGCTCGCCGTCGAAAAAGTAGCTGGAGAGGAGCTGGATCATCTCCGGGTTGCCCCCGCCGTTCTCGCGCAGGTCGATGATCAGGGCGTCGCAGTTGGCCAGGAAGGCCATGGCGCCGACGGCCACCGGGAACGACTCCGGATCGGCGCTGAAGAAGTTGAACTTCAGGTAACCGACGTTCCCTTCCAGCAGCTTGATCTCCTGGAAGCCGTGGTTCGCCATGCGGTTCCGCTTTTTCTGGAATTCCTCGGCGGCCTTTTTCTTGGCCTCGTCCGGCGTACGGATCTCGAGAATGCGCTCGGGGGCGAAGCGGACGCCCAGGTGGCGGTCGCGGCTGATCGAGCGCAGGTCGGCGGTCAGGCGCTCGGCGAACGCCGGTGGATCGGTGAGGGCCTGGTATTGGCCGGACTTCAGGTTGCGACGGATCAGGTCGCCCATCTTGCGGGCCACGTCGGGGAAAACGTACTGTTTGGACAATGCATCGGCCGCCGCGGCGACCACGGCCCGGCGCTCGGCGTCGTCGACCGGCTGCGGCGGCTGCTGGGCGGCCAACCCGGCGGCCAGGACCATCGCCAACAGGGCGGCAAAAAGAAGCTTCTTCATCGATTCCTCCTCTTGGATCCCGATATATCTGTAAGACGCTGTCGCGCCCCGAAAGGATACACGCCGGCAGATGCCTTGAAGCATAGTGAAAAGTGAAGGAGTGAAAAGTGAAAGAGTATGAAGAAAGAAGCGGAAGAAAGGCAATGGGCAAGTGCCCGTTGTTCTTTGCTTTTCACTTTTCACTATTCACTTTTCACTCTGCCTTGCCTAGAGCATGCGCTCGATGAACTTGAGCAGGTACTCGGCGCCCGGCCGGTCGGTCGTCCCCTGGCTGAAGTACTTGAAGCGGACCACCCCCTCCTTGTCGAGGATGAAGACCGCGGCCATGTTCTGCTCGACGTAGCTGTAGTCCCAGAACAGGGTGAAGAGCTGCAATCCCTCGGAGAGGGCGCGGTTGCCGTCGGCCAGTATGGGGAAGGGGAGGAACATGCTCTCCTTGGTCATGGCCAGGTTCTTGGGCAGCAGCTGCCGCGCCTGTTCGGCCCAGGCCTTCGCCCGCGGGTTCTTGAGCTCCTCGGCGCCCGGGTTCTTCCACTTGTCGATCACGGCCATCTGTTCGGGAAAGATCTCGACCCAGTGTTTCACTGTCGCCATGTCGTACGGCAGGACGAACAGGACCTCCAGGCCGTACTTCTTGCGGAACTGGAGCGTCTTCTCCAGGTCGGCCAGTTCGGCGTACTGGTAGTGGCAGAGCTGGCACCAGTGGTCGTCGACGCGGCCGCGCGGGAAGACGATCAGGACGTTCTTGCCCCGCAGGGACGACAGCGCCACCTCGCCACCCTGCGCGGCGGGCAGGGTGATGTCCGGGAAACGGTCGCCGAGCTTGACCGGCTTGATCGGCGCGGCCTGGGCCGGCGAAAGGGCGGCAGCGGCCACGATCAACAGCATGGCGAGGGCACAGATGGTTCGAGCTTTCATGGGATCCTCCTTTTGCATTGCGGAATTGAAATGACAAGCAGGTTGCTTGCCAATAAAAAAATCCTTTGTCATCGCTCGCCTGCCGACTGGCCGTACGGCGAACCCGCGGCTCGCATTCGCCACAGGCCGAAAAATCCAATGTGTTGAACGCGCGGACCCTGCCGGGAAGGGCGTGCCCATGGCGGGATCAAGGTCCGATCCCCGCGTCCGCTTCGGCGGCGAAGCCGGTGCGCAGGGCATGGGCCCAGTCGGGGCGGCCGTTGCGCTCCGCCGCCGCGGCCGCGCTCTCATGATCATAGGGCACGGCTACGAATTCAGCCGCCCATCCCGACGGCGAGCGGCGGAGGATGGCGTAGCGGGCGTGGGGCGATCCCGCCTCCATGGTGTGCGGGAACGGGTGGTCGTCGCGGTAGGCGGGCAGGCCGACGCTGCCCGGGTCCATGACGATCCGACCGTCGGGAAGGTCAAGGCGCGCCGGGAGATGGTCATGGCCGCAGAGCACGACCGGCTGGGCGATGCCGGCCAGCCTTTCGGCGACGGCCGGGGGCGGCCGCCTGCCGGCTCCTCCCGCCGCCACCTCCCACAGCAGGTAGGCGTCGTCAGCCTGGGGCGAGGCGTGGCAGAGGAAGAATCCCGCCTCATGGACGGCGGAGAAGGGGAGCTCCGCCAGCCAGCGCCGGTGCGCCGGCCCCAGCTCGGACCGGCAGAAGGCCAGGCTGGGCGAATCGGGATGGCGCTCCGGGTCGGCGAGCAGGATGCGGTCCTCGTTGCCGCGCACGGTCGGGATGCCGAGTTCCATGAGGATCCGCGCCGTTCCGCTTGGGTCCAGCGGGCCGTACAGGCAGTCGCCGAGGTTGACCATTTCGCGGATGCCGCGGCGGCGCAGGTCCTCCACGACCGCCTCCAGGGCCCAGCGGTTGCCGTGGATGTCGGCGAGAACGGCGATCGGGCCGGCGGCGGCCATGTCCGGATTCAGCCCTTGGCTCCCGAGCCGATGGCGTAGAGCGCCGGGTGATCGCCCAGAAGCCCCTGCAGCCCGCCGCCTGCGGTTTCCGCGCCGCCGCGCACCATGCGCCAGGAGTGGATCCCCTCCTGCATGCCCGGCCAGGCGCGCAGCAGGCGCACGGCGTCGGCGTTGCGCTCGAGAACGCCCAGGCGCAGCGCCTCGGTGCCGTGCTCGGCGGCCAGGTGCTCCAGCAGCGGCGGCGCCTCCTCGGGCGCCAGGGCGGCCCAGGGCCCGACCGCCAGCAGGCCGTCGCCGGGGCGGGCCATGATCCAGCCGCGGACCTCGCCGCCGCGCTCGGCCACCAGGCCCATGCGCGGGAAGGTCTCGACGCGGCGGCGCAGGAAGAAGGAACGGTCGGCGGCGAAGAATTCCCGGTCCAGCGCGCAGAGCCGGTCCAGGTCGGCGGCGAGCAGCGGCCGGATGTGGCCGTGCTTGCGGCCGCGGAACTTGCCGCGGAAGCGCAGCGAGCGGCACGCCTTGCGGAAGCCCATCTTTTCGTAGTAGGAGACGGCGTTCAGGTCGCCGTCGAGGCCGATGCTCTCCACGCCCGCCTCGAGCAGGTAGTCGAGCGCCCGCTGGAAGAGGAGCTGGCCGATGCCCAGCAGGCGCAGGTGCTTGCTGACCACCAGCTCGCCGATGAAGCCGCTGCGGCCGTAGCGGGTGGCGATGCAGATGCCCGCCTTCTCGGCGCCCGCCTCGGCGATGAAGCATCCCTGCGGGTCGTGGGCCAGGAAGGAGACGAAGGAGTCCATGCTCTCGCTGGCCCAGCCGGCGGCGTGGACCAGGCCGGTGGCGAAGTCGACGTCCTCCGCTCTCATTTCGCGGATGCGCACTTCGGGGGCGGCGGCCATAGTCCCTCCTCAGTAGCCCAGGTCCTCGCCGACCAGCACCACGCGGATGCGGCCGGGCACCATCCCCGCCTCGGTCACCACCAGCTGGCAGCAGATGCGGTGCGGCGGGAAGCAGTGGGGGTCCTGGCAGAAGCCGGTGTGCGCGCAGGGGGTGTCGACGCCCACGCGCAGGCTGTTGGCCGAGGCGGCCGTGTTGCGCGCCCGGGAAACGGCGGCGTCCAGGTCGGCGGCCACCTTGTTCATGCCGGCGAAAACGATGACCTGGCGGGGGCCGAAGATGAGCGCGGCCACGCGGTTGCCGGTGCCGTCGATGTTGACCAGCCGGCCGTCGGCGGTGATGGCGTTGCTGCCGGTGATGAAGACGTCGGCGAGCAGCCCCTGCCGGCGCATCTCGTCCACCTCGGCCTTGGCGATCCCCTCGCGGTAGCGGTCGAGCAGGCGGATGTCCATCCGGCGCAGCGCCGCGAGCAGCCCCGATTCGGCGATCGTTTCCGAGCCGCCCAGGCCGACCAGCGAGCCGGCGGGGATGGCGGCGCAGACGTCGCGCACCGCCTCGGCGCTGGTGGCGAAATAGGCGCCCGCCATGCCGCGCTTCTGGAGGTTGCGGATGATGCTCTCGGCCTGGTGCCGGCGATTGGCGAGCTGGTGATCGGTCTTGGGGCTCATGTTCCTCCCGCGGCCGGCCCCGCGGCCGGCCCGGGTGGATTGTACCCGAACGGGAAAGAATATGGAACCGCGACGCGGCTGCCCACTGACGCAGGCGGGCCCGCTTCATCTCCCGGACGGTGGAGGACTATTTCTTTTCCCCTTCCTGGAACAGGCCGCGGTAGAAGTGGCGCACGTACTTCTCGGGGACCTTGTCGACCGGGTAGGAGCCGTGCATCAGCACGTGCACCCAGCGGCCGTCGCGCTTCTCCAGCACGCCGGTCTGGAACACGTTCTGCAGGCAGTTTTCCTTGCCCTTGTAGGAGCCGCAGTCGTCGAGGAAGCAGGAGTACCAGGCCACGTCGCCCGATCGCGAGAAGCGGATGCGCAGGTCGCGGAACTCGAAGCGCGTGCCGCGGAAATCGGGGTCGCGCCACTGCTCGGCGAATTTCTTGAAGTTTTCCAGCCCGATCACCTGGCTGTCGGAAAAGAGCCAGAAATGGAACAGGTCGTCTCCCCACAGGCGGAACATGGCCGCGAAGTCCTTCTCGACGGCCCAGCCAATCGACTGCTCGATGGCCTTGCGCACCGCCGCCTCCTCCGCAACGGCCTGGCCGCCGGCCGCGGCCGTGTCGGAGACGGCCGCCTGGGCGCCGACGGCCAGCGCCAGCGCCAGAACTCCGGCAAAGAATGGGTTCCTCATCTTTTTTCCTCCTTTGCGAAAGCAAGAATGTCTCGACGCGCGGATGGTCACTCCCCGGCGAAGGAGAAGTGCTGCTGCACCACCGTCCAGCGGCCGTCGCGCTTCTCCACCACGCCGGTCCAGCGCGCGTTCTCCCAGCAGGCCGGCTCGCCCTTGTACGTGTTGATGTCGTCGAGCACGCAGAAGAACCAGGCCACCTCGCCGCAACGGGCGAAGGTGATCTCCAGCTGCTTCAGCTCGTGGCGCACGTACTGGAAATCCGGGCTCATCCAGAACGGGACGTTCTGCTTCACGTCCTCGAAGCGCTTGATCACCCGCTTCCCAGGCGTGACGCTGACATAATCCTCGTCGTTGGCGATCGAGCCGTAGAACAGCGCGAGATCCTTCTCCTTGGCCCAGCCGATCACCGAGTTGATCACGCGGGTGATCTCGACCCGCTCGGCCTTGCGGTCGGGAGCCGACGCCGGTGTCGGCGCGATCGCCGCGGATCCCGATGCCAGGAGCGCGGCCAGGAGCACGAGCCCCGCTGCGCCGCAGCTCATGGATTCAGTTCCTTCTCGATGAGCTCGACGAACTTCCTGCCATTCTCGTTGCCTGGGTTCAGCTCCAGCGACTTTTTATACAGTTCCAGGGCCTTCCGCTTGTCGCCCTTGGTGTAGTAGCCCTCGGCGAGGCTGTCCCAGGCGTTCCAGTCCTGGGGGAACAGCTCGGCGTAGAGTTCGAACATGGCGACGGCGCCGTCGGTGTTCTTCAGCTGCTGCATCAGGAAATAGCCCAGGCCGTTCAGGTCGGCGCCGGTGAAGAAGTACTGGCCGCGGTTCTTCAGGATGTCGGCCCTGAGGGCGGGGAACTCCGTCGCGAAGCGCTCGCCCATGATCACGCCCTGCAGCTCGCTCACGAGCCATTTCTTGCCGGAGTAGACCTGGTACAGGTGCTTGACCGACATCTGGTGCCCCTGGTTGCTGATGCCCGGGCTGCCCACCAGCTGCGGGAACTTGTCCTTCAGGGTGTAAGCGGCGAGGAAGCCGTTGAAGTCGTCCCCGGATTTGGCCATGGCCTCGACGTCGGCCAGCATCGTCTTCAGGTACTCGAAGCGGGCCTGGAAGCCCGCGGCGGACAGCTCGCCGTTCCAGTGGCCCGGGATGTACAGCCGGATCTCGGCCTTGCGGTCGAGCAGGGCCTGCCAGTTCCTCGTCAGCACCGGGAAGTCGGCGGCCTGGCCCGAGTGGGCGGCGAAGGTGGCCAGGCAGCCTGGGACGTCGGTCAGCCACTTGTCGGCCATCATGTCGCCGGTGAAGAGCAGCCCCTTCTGCGGCACCAGGATGAAAATGTCGCTCGGGGTGTGGGTGCCGCCGGCCTGGTAGAGCTCGAACGTGACGTCGCCGCAGTCCAGGACCAGCTTGTCGTGGAACGTTCTCGCGGGGAAGGCCGGTTGCGGGGACGATTTCAAGTAATCGCCGACGAGCGTGTCATAGGCCAGCTGTTCCTCGGCGGCCGCCTTCTCCTCGTCCTTTACGCTTCCGGACGCCAGCCGCTTTTTCTGCTCCCGCAGCGACTCCTCGTTCCACTGGATGCGCCGGGGGATGTCGCGGAAGCTCTCCTCCATCATGCCCTTCACGGCCTCGTGGGCGATGATCTGGCAGTCGGCGTAGACGCCGTTGCCGCTGACGTGGTCGACGTGGCCGTGGGTGTTGATCAGGTACTTGAAGTCACTGCGCCCGAGCTCGCGGGCGATGACCTTGCGGAACGCGTCGTCCAGCTTGGGGATGTTGGTGGTGTCGATCACCACGATCCCTTTCTGGGTGGCGACGCCGCAGACCGCGGTCGCCGAGATGTGGTCACCGACCCAGACGCGCACCGCGCCGGGCGCCAGCGTTTGCACATGGAGGGGCAGTCCCAGCACGGTTTCGCCGGCGCAGAGCGGCGCGGCCATGACGAGGAGCAGAAGGACTGGGAAAAACGATTTCTTAAACATGGCGGGCCTCCTTGGTTTGCTTTTTTTGTGTGTATTCACAGGAAAGGCCAAGGCCGGTCTCTCCCGTTTTCCCTTCATTTTCCCTTTCCGGCGGCGAGAAAGTCGCCGTAGACTATGGCGAGCCAGGACCGCAGCGGCGCGCCGGCGGGAACGCGCTTCAGCCACTCCGGGTCCTGCTGCCAGGCGCGGTCGAAGATCACCACCGAGACCCCGTCCAGGGAAGCGGCCTTTTTCCCTTCAGGCAGCCGGTCGTGCTGGCTGAAGGGGTAGCCACTGGACAGCGGCAACGCCCGGATCCTTCCCGGATCCACCCTGGCCGTGATCACGGCGCTCAGAACCGCCTGGTGCAGGAACAGCTTCCTCAGGAACGTCGTGCAGGCCGTTTCTTGGTAGTCCGCATCCTTCAACAGCTGGGCCAGCAGGCGGGCCCACTCGACGGCGAGGCCCAGGCGGGGAGAGAATGAGAACGCTTCGCAGTTGTAGTACGGCTGCACCGGGACGCCGTCGGCGATGGTCGTCAGGGCGGGCAGGGCCCTGAAGTCCAGGCCGCAGGCCGCGTGGATCGGTCGCCAGTACTCATTCGGCGCGCTTCCCGGCGGCAGGCCGATGGTGTTGGCCAGGGTGACCGGCCGCACGGCGACGTCGGCGCCGGCGGTCAGGACCAGGTTGGCGGGCGGGGCCAGCACCAGCACTCCCGGGTCGAGCCAGATCAGCGTCGCCGCCCGCTCCCTGATCTGGCTCTCGACCTGGGCCGCTGCGAACGCCTTCAGCGCCAGGGGATAGCCGAGAAAGGCGGGGTCCATTTCCAGGGGCAGGACCTCCACCCCTTCGCGGCGCGATGAGGCGCAGGGCAGCTTCGCCAGGTCGCTGGTCACGACATAAACGCGGCTACCGCTCCAGCGCCCGCCGCGCTCACGGAGGCTGCGGACCAGGGAGGCGACTGCCCGCTCCTGCTCCGGGTCGGAGACGAAAGTGGCGAAGGCGACCTCCTCGCTCGTCGGACAGACGGACGGGACGAAGGCGGCCCAGCCGTCCCAGGCCGGATCGTCGGTCAGGCGCACGGGGTCGCCGCCGTCGCGGTCCATGCGGTACACCTCGAAGTTGCCGTCGCGTACGCTCTGGAAGACGATGTGCCGGCCGTCGGGTGACCACATGGCGTTCTCGTCGCGGGTCTCGATCGCGGTGATCGCCCGGTCGTTCGTACCGTCGGAGTTCATGACGCGGATCATTCCCTGCATGCGCCCGTCCCGGCCCCTGAATTTGCGGGCATAGGCGATCTCGCCGCCGCCCGGCGACCAGGTCGGGAAGATCTCCCACTCGGGCGTGTTCGTCAGCCGCCGCGCGTCGCCGCCGTCGGCCGCCATGGCGTAGATCTCGTAGTTGCCGTCACGGTTGGACATGAAGATGATCTTCGTGCCGTCGGACGACAGGAAAGGCCTCTCGTCGCGGGCGTCGCCGTGGGTCAGCCGCCTGGGATCGTTCCCGTCGGCGTTCATGACCCAGATCTCGGTCCGTTGCCCGAAGTCCCTGACGAAAAGGATGCGCCTGCCGTCGGGAGTGAACTCGGGATGCTCCTCATCCTCCGGGGTCGACGTAAGTCGCCGGACATCGCTGCCGTCGATCTTCATGCTGAAGATGTCCATGTTCCCGCCGCGGTCGCTCAGGAAGGCGATGCGCTTCCCGTCAGGGGACGGCGCCGGGCAGAGGTCGTCGCCCGGCTGGTCGGTCAGCCGGCGCGGCTCCTTCTCGCCTGGCCGCTGCAGGTAGATGTCCTTGTTGCCGTTCCGTCCCGAATAAAAGACGACGGTATAAGGGAAATCGGATGCCGCCCCGGCCGGCAGGGCCGCGCCAGGGGCCAGGAAGAACAGCGCCACTCCCAGCATGAATGCAGCCTTCATGTTCATCTTCGGATTTTCCCTCTCATATCTTGAAACGATAGGTGAACTTCACCATGAAGATGTTGTCGCCGGGGGCGCGGAGCATGCGGCCCAGGTCCCGGCCGAGGGAAAGGTCGCCCGGGTCCTGGAAATCGGCGCGGTTCTGCGTCCAGACCAAGTAGAGGATCGATCCCAGCCGGTATTCCCAGCGCAGCACGACCGTCCCGCGCAGCGACTTGTAGTTGAAGTCGGGGTCCGCCAGTTCGATGAGGCCGCCGCCGTCGCCCGGGTCGATGATGTAGCGCCCCTCCTCGTGCACCAGGGTCGAGGCGCCGCTGCCGAACTCGAGGAAGTCCCAGCTCCGCGGCCGGCGGAGCTCCTTGAAGCCGTCGTAGGCGCCCACGGCGATGAAGGGCTGGATGTAGGCCTGAAGGCTGAGGCGGGGCGAGAAGATCCAGTTCAGGCGGACGGAGCAGGAGAGCGTCTTCTGGTCCAGGCGGCCGAAGAGATAGCGCGTCCCGTAGGTGGCCGATTGGACCGGGTCGGCGACGTTGGCCAGCCACTGGGCGGGATTGTGGTCGACCTCGTAGGCGGGCGAGAGCGACAGGTTGAAGTTCGTGCTGGGCTTCCACTGCAGGGTGACCGAGCCGCTCTGGGTCGACAATCCCCACTGGCTCCACTCATGAAAGCCGCCGAAGCTGAGGACCAGCGGCTTGTTGCCGTTGCTCCAGACCCCCCAGTCGATCCAGTCGTAGGGCAGCCTGCGCATCAGAGGGCCGCCGCGGCTCTGGGTATTGCTCCAGCATTCCGGGTCGTGGCTCCATTGCCAGTAGGCCGACCAGAAGTTGGTGAAGGTCAGGTCGTTGATCAGGATGATGCGCTGCTCGCCGATGAGGTCGCCGCCGAAGTTGTAGTTCCTCTGGGTGAACAGGAGCAGGTCCCAGTCCTTGATGAACTTCCACTTCTTGAACGAGCGGTAGCCCAGCATCACGTGGCCGTTGATCAGGTCGCCCTGGGACTGGTATCCCAGGTCACTGGAGTCGAAGCCCGGAGAGATGAAGCCCAGGGCGGCGTTGAAGAGGAGATTTCCTTTCTCCTTGTTCAGCGCGAAGCGGCCGGCCAGTCCCGACAGCGACGTCGCCTCCTCGTCCAGCTGCAAATAACCGGCGTCGGGCTTCTGGAAGTAGTGCGGAAAGGAGCGCTGCAGGCGGGTGATCTGCTCCCGGCTCCCGGACACGCTGGTTCCGGCCAGCCAGCCGGTCGCCGCCCAGACCTTCTTCCTGTCCAGGAAGGTCCAGCCGTCGACGCCGAAGCTGAACGCCCTCCGGTTCATCAGGGAGGACAGATCGGCTGTCCGCAGGTCGCGCAGGACCGAGGTGGCGATGAAGCCCAGCCCCTGGCGGCCTTGGCCGAACTCCTTCTGCAGGCGCATGACCGAGAAACCGGCGCTGGGCTCGATCTCCCAGCCGGAGCGGTCGCCGTCTAGGTCGATCTCCGCGTATTCCCTCTGGGTCAGGGCCGTCAGCAACCCCAGCTTCCAGCCGTCGCCGATCGTGCCGCTGAGCTTGCCGGCGGCTAGAATGGTGGTCCAGTCGGGATAGCGCGCATGGCCGTCGCCTCCGGCGCGGCCCTGCGGCGGCCGGCCGATGCGGCGGCTGTAGAACAGGGTGGGGCTGCTCCAGTTGGCGCCGATGGAATTGGTGGCGCCGCCGGAGCCGAAGTCGAAGATCTGCCCCCCCTCCAGGAAGAAGGGGCGCTTCTCCGAGTAATAGCTTTCGGCCGCCGACAGGTTGATCACGGCCGGGTCGACCTCCACCTGCCCGAAATCGGGGTTCAGCGTCAGGTCCAGGGTCAGGCTGCTGGAGAGCCCCAGCTTGAAGTCGGCGCCGCCGTTGGCCAGGAACTCATGGCCGGTGCGGAAGGGATTGCCGGGTTCCTCCTGGACGAAGTTCGCCTTGCCGATGGCATAGGGGGTCGCTTCCCGCAGCGGCCGGGGATCAATGTCGCGCATCCCCTCCATCCGGGCGAAGCGCGAGACGAACACGTTCTCGGTCTTGGGAATCCAGACCAGCGAGGCCCGCTCGTTCTTGCGCTTGATGTCGCGCCGGAAGTTCACCCCCCAGACGTACTCCTCGCCCGGGCCCTTCCTCTTGAATCGGAGCTGGTCGAAGGGGATGCGCATCTCCACCGCCCAGCCCAGGCCGTCGATGCGGGCCGCCGCCTCCCAGTTTCCGTCCCAGGAGACGTCGTCCCAGGTGTCGTTATACATAATGCAGTCGGTGATCGAGCCGGAGGGGTTGACCAGGAACTTGAAGCCGCTGCGCTGGTCGTAAAGCGGGTCGACAAAGAACATGAAATAGTCCGCCTCCACGAAGTCGTCGCGGCGCGCAAGCAGGCTGATGATCTTGTCGGGCTGCGAGTCGTGGAGGCGGGCCGCCACGTAGATGGCGGCGTCGTCATAGGCCAACCAGACGTCGGTCTTCTCGGAGCAGGGCCGGCCGTCGTCGGGGTCCCTCTGGATGAAGCCGCCGAACGGCTGCCGCTGCCAGTCCGGCTCGTCCAGGCGGCCGTCGACGCGCACCCGGCCGGTCAGGCGCTCCGCCCGCACGACCTGCTGCTGCGGCGCCTCGGGGCCGCCGCCGCTTCCCGCAAGGCAGACGGACGCCAGCAGGGCCAGGCTCAGGACCGTCAGGGAGATTTTTTTCATGGATGCTCCAGCGAATAGGCCGCGACGGAATTGCCGTCGAAGGTGGGGATGATCAGCAGCTTGCGCCCGGGAATGTAGGCGAAGTCGGCGATCTTCTCGTCGGGATTGCTGGTGTCGAGCAGCAGGGTCTTTTCGCCGCTCGCCGAGAAGCGGAACAGCTTGCCGCTGTGGTCCCCGACCCAATAGCCGCCGGCGCCGTCGGGCTCAATGCCGTCGATGTTCGATCCCGCCTCGAAGCGGGCCAGCACCTGGGCGGTCCCGCTGCCCAGGTCGGCGGCGATCAGCTTCCCGTTCTGGCCGATCAGCAGCCGGTTCTTCTCACAAAACAGGGCGTTGGGGCGCTCCAGCCCCTTCAGCCACGGCTCGAGCGTCTCCCCGCGCATGCGGAAGACGATCCCGGCGGGCGTGTCGGAAACGTAGATGTTCCCTGCCCGGTCGACGGCCACGTCGTTGGCCATTCTCACGCCGGGCAGCGGGATGGTCTTCACGATCCGTTTCCCGCGGATGTCGATGAGATTCAGGCCGGAACGGTCGACGGCATACAGCGTGTTCCCCCTCACCAGCAGCCCGGTGGGCATGCGCAGGCCCTTGAGCCATTCCTTCTCGATGACTTGCCCGGCAAGGGAGACCTTGGACAGGAATTCCTGTCCTTCGTTGAAGTAGTTGGACACGTAGCAGGCATCGGCTTGCGGGTCATAGGTCACGGCTTCGGGCACCGCCAGGCCCTCGGTCACGCTCCACTCCTTCTTCACGCCGTCGCGGGCGAACACCTCCCGGCCGCGGCGGAAGCAGAAGCCCCAGCCGCCCATGGTCTCGCCCAGCAGCAACAGGAGCTCGTTGTCGCCCTTCCTCAGCGGCAGGTACAGCCCGTCGTTGTAGCCGACGATGCCCAGGAACGAGCGGTCGCGGGACTGGTAGGCCGCGCTGCCCGAATAGAGCGGTTGGCCGTTCAGGAAGACGGTGACGATGTCGCTGTAGCCGAAATCCACCTCGAGCAGCGAGTCCGCTTCCGCGGCCAGGGTGGTCCTGGCCAGCACGCAGTCCGTGGCCCGGGAACGGCGTGAATAATATCGTGAGACGTCGACCATGCCCCGGCGGTCGGCCGTGACCGGCTTCCAGGCGGCGGCGGTGATCCTTTCCCCGGGGTAGCGCGAGAAATCGACGCCGATCGCCGGGAACGGCGCGGAGACCTCCCACCCGGCCAGGATGCCGTGCATGGGCTCGCGCGGCGCCGGCGGCGGCAGGGCCAGGCCGTCGTCGGGCGTCCACCTGACGTTGGAGAAGAAGGCCGAGCTGTCCAACGGGCCAGACAGGCCGATGCCTCCGGCGCTCTCGCCGCGGGCCAGTTCATCGATGGCCAGGACCGGCTCGGGCAGGTCGTTCCAGAAGACCTGCGCCTGGCTGCCGGAGACGACGATCCTGAGATGGTTCCAGCAGTCGGGCAGGACGTCCAGTGCGGCGGTGAGGCCCGGGCCATTGTAAAGCTGCCAGCTGTCGGCGCCGTTGAAGACCGGTCCGTACTGCACGACGTCGTCGTAGAACGGCGAGCGGTGCGGCCGCACGTAGACTCGCTCATAGTTGCCGGCGTCCTGCACGCGGAACAGCACCCCGGGATAGGAGCGCGACCGCGCCGTCGTGGCGACGTCCACCTCGATGACGCCGTTGCGGAGCGACACCTCCTTCAGGAAGGCGGTGCCCATCAGGGCCGTGCGCCCGAGGTGCTCGACGACCTTGGCCTGTCCCAGGTCCCAATGGTCGGGGGTGAACGCGGCGGCCCCGTCCTCGGCGGCCGATACCGCCGCCGTGGCGAGCAGCATGGAAGCAAGAAGCGCCATTTTTTTTCCGGTCGTCATGATGCCCTCACTCCTGGACCCGATCCACGGTCAGGCGCCGTCCCGGCTCAGGAACTCGCCGTCGACGATCAGCAGGATCGCGCCGTGCCCGGTCCGCGAGCGGTGCGAGCTGGCGCCGTCGGAGACGACGTAGGTCATGCCTTCGCGCATGATGGTCGCCGGCCCATTCTCCTGCTCGTTGACGAACTCGCCGGCCAGGCAGTGGACGACGTGCCCCTTGCGGCACCAGTGGTCGGCCAGGTAGCCCGGCGAATACTCGACGAGGCGGATGCGCAGCCCCGGAAGCTGGAGTGTCCGCCACCATGAGGTTCCCATCTCCCCCTTGTGTTCCTCGGGGGGGGCCGTCGACCAGTCGATCGCCTGATAGGGGAGGATGTTGTTCATGGTGTTTGCCTCCGTGTCACGGCCGCGCCCTGCGGCCGGAGCGTCTCGATGACGCGGGCGTCGATCCAGTAGATGGACGTGTTGTCGATCCCGGGTTCGGCGGCCAGGCGCTGCAGCCAGGCGGCGCTCAGCTTCGCCGGCCACTGCTCGCGGGGCGGCACCCGCGACGACATGAAGAACAGGTACCTGCCGTCGGGGGAAAGGCTCGCCGAATACTCGTTGCCGCCGCGGCTGTTGATCACAGCGCCCATGTTCACCGCTTCCGACCAGGTGTCGTCATGGGAGCGGAAGCAGATGTAGTAGTCGGTGGCGCCCTGGGAATCCCCGCGGCCGAAGGTCGGGACGATGATCCAGCCCTCGTCGGGGGCGACGAAGGCGTTGAAGCGCGTCTGCCCCGAGTTGACCTGCGCGGGGAGCTTCTCCGCTTCCTGGTAGCGGCCGTCCTTCAGCCGGGAACGGAAGATGTGCTCGACTCCCGACGGCTCGCGGCGGGTGAAGTACAGGGTGCCGTCGCGCGTGAGTGAGGGGAAGAACTCGGGGGCGGCGGAGCTGACCGGCTCGCCCAGGTTGCGCGGCTCGCCCCATGAGTCGCCGCGGCGCTCCATCACCCAGATGTCGTCATCCCCCTTCTCCTCGTTCCTGGCCGGATCGGGGCGGTTGGAATAAAAGAAAAGCCGGCTGCCGTCGGCGGACAGGCAGGGCTCGCCGTTGATCCAGCGCGGGTCCTCCATGTGCTCCAGTACCTCGGGCGCGCCCCAGGCGCCGTCGCGCAGGCGCGTGACCAGGATGGTGGCGAAGGTGTAGCCGCCGGCGTTGACGCAGAAATAGATTTCCCGGCCGTCGGGGCTGATGGCGATGTCGCGGGTATTGAGCGCCGTGGAGACGATCCCGGGGGCGAAGAGCTCGGGGGTCATGCCCGGCGGCTCCTGGCCGAGATAGGGGCCGCGGAGGATCGGGAAGGCCGTTCGCGGTACGTTTCCAGCGAAAAGGCTGCAGGCCGACAGCGCCATGATAAGGATGAAGATCCGTTTTTCATTCATCTTCCCCCCTTTTTCACTCATACGCGGCAGGCCGGGAAAAGATCCGCCCGGGCACGCCGGACCGCCGCTTCCCCCCCGGGGTCATCGCGCCGCCGGCCGCAGCCGCTCGATGACGCCGGTCGAGACCCAGTAGGCGCCCCACTGGCTGAGGAAGAACAGGTGCTTGCCGTCGGCGGTCACCTGGGGGCAGAGATCGGTGGCCGGCGAGTTGACCCCGGGACCGAGGTTGACCGGTTCGCCCCAGGACCCGTCCCGGTTGCGGAAACTGACATGGAGGTCGTCGTCACGCTCGAACAGCAGGTAGCTGCCGTCCGGCGCGATGCCGGGAGTTTCCTCCCTGCCGGGACTGTTCAGCGGCGCGCCCAGGTTGACCGGCTCCAGGTAGCGGCCGCCGGCGTACTTCGCGAAGTAAAGGTCGCTGTCGCCCAGGCCGCCGCTGACGTTGGCATGGATGTACAGGTTGTAGTCCTTGTCGACGGCGAACTGCCAGTGCAGGGGGAAGCGGTTCACCGTTTCGTCGACCGGGCGGGGTTCCGACCAGCCGTCCCGCTCCCTTTCCATGAACCAGATGTGCTCGCCGGTCGGCCGGGTCTCGCCGGGGAGCACCCGGCGGGACATGAAATACAGCCTCTTGTTGTCGGGGGTGAAGCAGGGGACGTCGGCGTCCCGCCCCTCCCCGGTGAAGGGCGCGATCTCCGGATAGGTCCAGCGGCCGTCGCGCAGGCGGCTGACCAGCAGCCGCCTGCTGCTGTAGCCGGATCCCCGCGGAATCACCATCAGGTTCCAGTATGCCTCGCGGCCGTCGGGCGAGAAGGCCGGCGCGCTGTGCAGGCCGAAGCGGCCGTTGACGATGCCGACGGCGAAGGGCTCGGGGGAGGTGCCGGGCTTTTTCTGGCCCAGGCATGGCCCCGCGAGGGCGGGAAAGACCGGCGGGCCCTGTTCGGCGCTCTTGGCCTTGAGCAGCGAAACGACCTCCGCGTTCCCTTCATGGCAGGCCAGGTTGAAGGGGGTCTCTCCCGCCAGCGTGCGCTCGTTCAACCGGGCGCCGCGCGTGATCAACAGGGCGGCAGCCTTCGTCCGGCCGCGCTCGCAGGCGCGGTGCAGCGGGGTCCAGCCGTTGCGGTCCCTGAGGTTCACGTCGAGCTTGCGCTCGAGGAGGTATTTCAGGACGTGCTCCGATCCGCCGTCGGCGGCGGCATGAAGGGCATTTCCCTGCAGATCGTCCTTCCTGGACAAGTCGACGCCGGCGGCCAGCAGGCGGTCAAAGAGCTTATCCAGTCCCTTGGCGAGAGAATAAGAGAATAGTTGAAGCTTCTGTTCTTCGTCCGCCGGGAGGGAGGCGCCGCGGTCGAGCAGGAGGTCGACCAGGGCGTCGAAGCCGCGCCAGGCGGCCAGGTCAAGCGCCGTATCGCCCGAGCGGTCGGCGGCGTTGATACCGGCGCCGGCGTCGAGCAGCAGCTTGGCCATTTCCACGTCGCCCCGTTCGCGGCCGACCAGGATGAGAGCCGTCCGGCCGTAGCGGTTCCGGGCCTCGATGTCCGCCCCCTTGGCGATGAGCAGGCGAGCCACCTCGAGCTGTCCGGCCAGGGACGCCTGCATCAACGGGGTGGTCATCTCTACCGTCACGGCGTTCACCGGGCTTCCCCGTTCGATGAGCCAGCGGGCCATCTCCTTATGGCCGCAGGCGGCCGCGCCGTGCAGCAGGGAGCGCCCCTGGCTGTCCTGGAAGGCAAGGACGGCGGGATCCTTCTCCGCCAGCGCCTGCAGGGCGGGGAGGTCGCCGGCGCGGACGGCTTGCTCTGTCTCGTCGGCAAGCCCCGGCGCGGGCGCTTTCTCCTCCGCAGCGGCGGCGAGGCGGATCGACAGGGCCATCCAGATCAAGAATGGTACGATATGCCTCTTCATCATGTTCTCCAGGAGCGGATCGGATCCCGCCCTTACCGCCTATATAGACGCGCGACTACCCTGGAGTGACTCCGGCGCCACCGATTTTTCGCCGATGGAAGCCAGGAAATTGTCCAGCAGCAGGACGGCCAGCTCGGCCATCCGCGGCTCGTGCTCGCGGCACTCGCGAGTGACGCGCGCCCGGCTTTTCCCGGCGGTCAGCAGTTCGTCGGCATAGCAGCGCGCCCAGCGCTCCGCCTCCCTGGCGGTGACCTCGAGGTGGAATTGCACCCCAACCGCGCTCCCCAGGCGGAAGCCCTGGTTGGGGCACTCCCAGCCCGCGGCCAGGCGCATTCCCCATGGCGGCACTTCGAACGCATCGCTGTGCCACTGGAAGACCGGGAAGCACTTGGGGAAGCCCTGGAAGAGCGGGTCGCTCTCCCCCGCCGCCGTCAGGCGCACGGGGGCCGTGCCGATCTCCTTCACCGGGTTGCGCCGCACGGTGCCTCCCAGCAGCCGCGCCAACAGCTGGGCGCCGAAACAGATCCCCAGGACGGGCCGGCCCTGATCCACGGCCCGCTTGAGGAATCCCGCCTCCTGCACCAGTTCGGGGTGGTCGTGGATATGGTTCGCCGACACCGGCGTGCCGCCGACGATCACGGCGTCCCAACCCTCCGCGTGCGGGATGGGCTCCCCGCGGTGGACCTGGACCGTCCGCAGGCCGATGTCTTTCTCCGCCAGCCGCCGGCCGTACAGGCCGATCCCTTCCTCGCGGCAGTTCTGCAGGACGAGGATTTGCGGCCGGCGCAGCGGTCGAGAGCAGCGGCTCATGGCCGCGGTCCGGGTTCAGGCCCGGCGCCGGCCAGCAGCAGCTTCAGGTTGCGGGCGATGTAGGCCAGGTCGTCGCCGCCGCTGACCCGGGAGAGCCGCTTCTTGAGCACCCGCTCCAGGGAGCCGTCGATGCGGCCGGCGAGCAGGGCGGCCGTTTCCCCCTCGGGGACCTCGCCCAGGTCGACGGTCCGGGCCTGCACTTCCTCGTTGGCCGGGCAGCGGAGCTGGCACTTCAGGCAGCCGACCAGGGCGTTGTGGGCCGTGGCCGGCACCCAGGATGGGATCGGGGCGGGAAGCTCGTTGTAGAGCGTCAGGCAGCGGGCCGGGTCGATGACGAAGTCCTGCCGGCGGATCGCGCCGGTGGGGCATTCCCGCAGGCAGACGGAGCAGCCCTTGCACTCGGGCAGCATGCGCAGGGGGCCCCAGTGATCTTCCAGGGGGCGGCGGCAATAGAACGCCAGCAGCTGGTGGAAGCTGCCGAAGCCCTCGACGTAGGCGATGTTGTTCCGGCCGTAGGCGGCCAGGCCGCTGCGCACGGCGAGCTGCTTCAGCGGCAGGCGGGCCCGCGGGAGATCGTCGGCGGCGGCGGCGATGCCGGCGGCGTAGAGCAGGCCGCGGAAGTCGTCCAGGCCGCGCCCGTCGTCGGCGTAGCCCGACGGGACCCAGACCCGCCGGCTCCGGCCGGCGATCCGGAAGGTGATGGCGGCGTTGGCCAGGGGCAGGGACATGACGACCAGCGAGCCGGTATCGGCCATCCCGGGCGGCAGGGCGTACTGGAACGAGCCGATGATGCCGCGCCAGGTCTTGTCGGCGCTGAGACGGCCCTCGCGGTCGAGCTTGTCCATCCAGTCGCGCAGCTCGGCGACATGGCGCACGGAGACGCTGCGCCAGTGGAAGCCCTCGGTCCCGGGCACGGGGCCGATCGCGCTGGCCCTGGCGGGAAAGGCCCTGCCGGCCAGGCCCAGGAGTGCCGCGGCCTGCGCAGTCCGGCGGAGGAACTCGCGCCGGGTCCAGGATTCACCGCGATCCATGATCGACCGGTCCTCGTCCGCCCGCCGTTGCCGCTGGTGCGCGTATTGTCATTCCGCCTGCGGCTGCAGGCGGCGAGCCAGCTTCATCTGCCGGCCGTTGATGCAGTGCTTGCGCATCTTTTCGAACAGGGCGGTGTACTTGACGCCCAGGATGGCGGCGGCATTGCGCTGGTGCCCCTGGGTCAGGGTCAGGCAGGCGCGCAGGATCCGTTTCTCAAACTCGTCCAGGAACTCCTTCAGCGGCGTGCGCTTGGAGTTGAGGTTGGCCAGCAGGTAGGAGGTCACCAGCGCCTCCAGTGCGGCGTCCAGCGATCGTTCGTTCCCGGTGTCGCCCCAGAAGGGGACGTTCAGGGTGCGCTCGTCCAGGACACAGGGCTGGGCTTCCTGGGGGACCGGCCTCATCCACGGGCCGCGGTTCAGGTTGTCGGCTTGGCCGACGGTCATCGTCTCGTTCATGGATCACCTCGCGTTCACAACCACAATACGCGCGAAACGCCGCGGCGATAACTAGGCGAAGGGTTGATTTTTGAATATAGATCCAAAGTTTTAGACGTTTTCAGCGGTTGCGCATGGGAATCCGAACCTTGTATAATGAGCCTGCGTGAATCGCGACATGGGCGGGCCGAACGCCCGCCGGCGCGGCAATGAACCCACGGATGCGCTGCTTCTGGCTGGCCTCGCTCCTGGCGGCGGCTCTCTGCCTCAACGGCCAGGGCAGGCAACAGGACGTGGTCCTCGAGGTCGACCAGATTGGCGGCGAGAACCCCCGGATGCCGGCGGGCATCCACGCCGTCCTGCTGGACGAGACCGGCTACCTCTGGATCGGCTCGGCGCAGGGGCTGGCGCGTTACGATGGCTACCGCGTGATCCCGTTCCGCATCGCGGCCGGCGCTGCCGCCGATCCGGCGGTGCGCTCCCTGTGCCAGGCTCCCGGCGGCCGCCTCTGGCTGGCGACACCGGCCGGACTGCTGCGCGTCGATCCGGCGAGCGGCCGGGTCGAGCGCTTCCGTCACGCCGTCGGCCGCCCCGAGTCCATCGGCAGCGACGACCTGACCTGCCTGCACGCGGCGCCCGCCCTGCCCGGAAGGCTCTGGATCGGATCGGCCGCCGGCACGCTGGACGCCCTGGACGTGGGCACGGGACGCGTCCGCCGCATGGTCCCCGCCCCCGGCCTGGGCGCCGTGCACGCGCTCGCCAGCGATGCGGCCGGCGTCCTGTGGATCGCCGCCGCCGGCGGCCTGTTCCATTGCCTGCCCGCCGAGGAGCGGGTCGTCGCCGATCCCCTGCCGACGGCCGTGCCCGCGTTGCCCCGGCCGGACGGGGTCAGCTCCCTGTGGATCGATCCCGCCGCCCCGGGCGGCCTCTGGCTGGCCGCCCCGGGAGCCGGCCTGCTGCGCTTCAGCCCGGCGACGGGCGCGTGGCAGCGCTGCCTGGGCGAGGCCGCCGGCGGCGCCCCGGCGCCTGGAGACGTGCGCATCAACGCCATTGCCCCCTTTCCCGACGATGGCGGTAGCCTTTTGCTCGGCACCGACGAGGGACTGTACCGCTACGACCCGATGGCGCAGCGCTGCCGCCGCGTGCCGCTTTGGGTCGACGGCAAGGTGCTGCGCGCAGGCCGCGTCATCCTGTTCATCCAGCCCGACCGCAACGGCATCTTCTGGATCGGGTCGCGCAGCGAGGGGCTCTGCAAATGGAGCCGGTTGCGCAAGAATTTCCACGTCCACCTGCCGTACGGCGAAGAGGGGCCGGCCGGGTCCGGCCGCGGACCGCTGCCCAATCCCCTTGCCAACTGGGTCACCTCGTTCCAGGACCGGGGGCCGGACGGGATCCTGCTGACGACCTACGGCGGCGGCATCCTGTTTTTCGACCGCCGGGACAATTCCTTCCGCCGCCTGCTGCTCGATCGCGGCCGGCCCGGCCGCAAGCTCAACCAGTTCATCACCGATTCGCGCAGCGACCGCGGCGGCGACCTGTGGTTCCTCACCGGCGAGGGCCTGGCGCGCTGCGCGCCCGACGGCCGCCTGCAGCGGCTGTTCGCCGTCAGCGCCGACTTGGCCGAGGAGGTCCTCACCTTCGCCTTCGCCGTCGGCCGCCGCGGCCAGGCCTGGATCGCCAGCGACCGGGGATTGGTCAGGCTCGACACGGGAGACGGCAGCCTGCGCCGCTACCGGCACGACTTCCGCGACCCGCGCAGCCTCAGCCATGACCGCGTCAACGCCGTGCTGGAGGACGACGCCGGCGCCGTCTGGGCCGCGACCGACGAGGGGCTGGACCTATACCGCCCCCAGGACGACGGCTTCGCCGTCTTCCGCAACGATCCCGGCGATCCCCGCAGCCTGGCCAGCAGCCAGGTCAACTCCCTGATGCAGGACAGCCGCGGCCGCCTGTGGCTGTGCACCGCCGGCGGCATCGATCTCCTGGAGCGCAAGGACGGCCGGGTCGCCTTCCGCCATTTCCCGGCGCCGGGCGGCGAACCCGCGCAGCGGATGGTGCTCTCCTTGGTCGAGGAGACGCCGCGTACTTTTTGGGCCGGGACCAGCGCCGGCCTGGCCCGCTTCGAGCCCGAGCGCGGCACCTACACGTTCTATGATCGCCGCGACGGCATCGTGGCGGACGGGGTGGCCGAAGCCTTCTGCGGCCTGCGCAGCCGCGACGGCGAGCTGTTCTTCGGCGGCCGCCGCGGCTTCTTCCGCTTCCGCCCCGAGGGGATCGCCTTCAACCGCCGCCCGCCGCGGCTGGTCTCCACCGGCTACCGCATCTACGACACCCCCGAGGCCGCCGCTGCCGGCGAGATGGTCCCCTTCACCCCGGCCGCCGACGACATTCCCGGCCGCAAGGTCGTGCGCATCGAGTTCGCCGCCCTGGATTTCGCCAGGCCGGAGAAGAACCAGTATGCCTTCCGCCTGGAAGGGATCGACAAGGACTGGGTCTACCAGGGGACGAAACGCGTCTACGAGCTGCCCAAGCTGCCTGTGGGCCGCTACACCCTTCAGGCAAAGGCGGCCAACAACGAAGGGATCTGGAACGAATTCCCCACGGCCGTGCCCGTCCGCGTGCGCAGGCCTCACTGGATTCAATGGCGCTTTCCGGCGCTGGCGGCGCTGGTCGTGATCGCGGCCGCCGGGACCTGGGTGCTGCTGCGCCGGCGTCGGCGCCGGCTGCTGCGCATGGCCGTCCCCGACAACCTGGAGCGGGTGCTGGAGAAGTTCTCCATCTCCAGGCGCGAGGGGGAGATCGTCCGCCTGCTGCTGGCCGGCAAGAGCAACAAGCAGATCGAGGATGAGCTCTATATCGCCATGGCCACGGTCAAGATCCACGTGCACAACATCTACCGCAAGGTGGGCGTGGGCAGCCGGCTGCAGCTGGTGCTGAAGCTGCAGCAGGAAGCGCAGAAGCTCGGCTAGAGCTCGGGGGGAAACGCAACTTGGCGTACGGCGTACGGCACACGGCGTACGGCAACAGCCCAATGAATCTCAGGGAGAACAAAGGGAAGAGGGAGAGAAGGCAGAGGGAAGAGAGAGTGGAAAAAGCCCCATCTCAGTATTTCTTCTTCCCCACTCTGTCTTCCCTGAGTCTTTCCCTCTGACTTCCCTCTGTCTTCTCTGGAGCTTCTGAAGCCGTGCGCCGTATGCCGGGTTCGCCAGCTTACTTCGCCAGCTTCAACGCCCGGTCGACCGCCTTGAGCAGCGGCTTGACCGAGATCTCGGCCCCCACCGCCCTCTTCATCCACTCCTGGGGCAGGATGTTGCCGGCGGCGCACATGCGCTCCATCTCCGGCCCCAGCACCTTGTCCTTCAGGTAATCCTCGAGCTGGAACTGGATGACGTTGCCCAGCGCGTAGTGGGGCAGGTACAGAGTGTAGTCGATCATGTGCGAGTAGACGGCCAGGATCACCTGGTCGCGGACGCCGAAGACCGGCGCGTAGTACTGGTTCCACACCGAGCGGGCGATGTCCAGCACCGCCTCCTTGAGCTGGGCCGGCGTGGCGTCGGGATGGCCGTACAGCCAGTGCCAGGCCTGCATGTCGACCAGCGAAACGCCCATGATCTCGTAGGCGCCCCAGAAGGTGTCGAGCGCCTTCAATTCCTTCCGGCGCGGGTCGGGCTCCTGGACGCCCAGCAGTTCCAGGTCCCGCTCCTGGAAGATGTAGGCGAAGGCCTCGGTGAAGGCGCCGTTGGGCACTCCGGCCAGGGCGTACTCGTCGATCAGGTGCAGGTCGAGGACGTTCTCCACCGCGTGACCGAACTCGTGGAGCGCGATGTTGTAGCCCTTGTAGTTCATGCCGCCGGGGACGATGCGCGTGCGCAGCCGCGACTTGAAGCGGCGGGACTGCGCCTGGGCGTTGTGCCCCGAGCCGCGGGCCGGGTCGACCTGGACCCGGGCGGCGATATAGGCGGCGCGATCGGGGCTGAAGCCGAGCCGGGCCAGGAAGACGGGCAGGTCCTTCTCGAAGGCGGCGGCGTCGGGATACTTTTTCTTGATGATGCGGTCCAGCTCCTCCTCGGGGATGGCGCTTCCCCTGAGCAGGCCCGGGTACCAGATGTCGAACGGCTGCAGCTTGCGGCCCAGCCGCCGGGAGACGAGGGCGGCCACCTTTTTCACCTGCGGCGACGACAGGAGCTCGCGGAACATCGCCTCCGCCTCCGGCTCGGGGATCTCGCGGCCGACGTCGAAGGAGCGGCGGATGTGGTCGGGATAGAGCGGGCTGTAGGGATCCATCAGGCGCATGGCCCGGAAGGTGTCCAGGAAGACCCGGTAGCGGGTGTCGGGCTCGGGCACGGACTCGACCGGGCGGCCGTTGTCGAACACGGCGTTGCTGAAGGGATTCCACTGGTAGCGCCCGGAGTTGACCATCACCTCGGGGATCTCCTGGCGGACGATGCGCTCCAGCAGGCGGTAGATGGCGTGCTGCCTGACCAGCGGCTGCGGGTCGGCGTAGCGCGCCTTGAGCTCGTCGCGGATGCCCCAGTGGCAGATCAGCTTCATGTCGTCGGGGAACAGCTTCTGGTTGTCGGGCCCCAGCACGCGGCCCATGTAGATGTTGTAGTCGGAGATGTAGCGGCCGGCGGCGGCCATGCGCTCCGAGATCTCCTGGCTCACCGCGGCGGGCAGGCGGGTGGTGTTGCTGCCGGCGGTGCGGGCGTAGGCCCACTGCAGGCGGTCCCATTGCGGGGCGCGGGCGATCTTCTCCGCCAGCGTGTAGACGGGGAAGTTCAGCAGGGTGATGAAGGCGGTCTTGTTCTGGAACAGGTCGTCTGAGAGATGGGCGGCGGGATCGAAGCCGTTCATGGCGATGTCCAGCGGCGTGACCTCGCCCCAGTCGAGGTCCACCGGCTGGTCCTTGTCCAGCGCCATCTCGGCGAACAGGCCGCCGAGGGCCTCGCTGTAGAACCCCAGCTTGCGGTACAGCGCCTCCTGCGGCGCCCCGGAGGCGGCGAAACGGTCGCGGCAGAAGGCGGCGAAGTCGGCGGCGCCGCCGTCGGCCTCGAGCCACAGGCCGGCGACCTGGTCGACGCCGCGCTCGACGCGGAAGCGCTCGCCGTCGCCGAAGCGCGCCAGCAGCTCGGCTTTCGCCTGGCGCACGGCGTCGTCGGAAATGAAGCGGGCCGGCGGCTTCTCGGCGGCCAGCGCGGCGGCCATGGTCAGGAATAGAAACAGCAGCGCGGTACGTTTCATGGGGCACCTCCAGGGCAAGGGATCATCCTCGGAAACGGTAGCAGAACGGCCCGCTTTTGGCAAGCTCCTTTTGCCGCCGCGTTTGCCGCTGCTCAGAACTGATAGCGGTAGCTGACCTTGAAGAAGAGGCTCTGGCGGGTCTGGAAGTAGCGGTCACCGGTGACGCCGCGCTGCCAGCCGCCGTCGGCCCAGGAGCGGCTCTCATCGAGCGTGCCGTAGCCGAGATAGAGCACCGTGCCGGGGATATAGGTGAACGAGGCCAGGAAGTCGCCCAGCGCGCGGCGATTGAAGCTGTCGTACTGCACCAGGCCGCGGACGAAGAACTTGGAGCTGAACTGGTAGGTCAGGCGCCCGCGCAGGATCTCCTGGTTGTAGACCCGCTCGCCGCTTTCGATGCGGCGGAAGCGGCAGTTGACCCGCTCCGCGAACAGGTTCAGGCTCCGGCTGGGCTGCAGCGTGAAGTTCGCGTGCCACTGCACGCGATTGCCCAGGAAGGGCTCGGCGGGGTCATAGTAGATGGCGTCGCCGAAGCTCAGGCAGGAGTGGAGGTTGAGCCACTTGAACGGCTGCAGGTTGACGTAGGCCTGGCCCAGGGTGCGCTGGAACTCCTGCCCGGCCCAGCACTCCTGGGCGAAGTACACGCTGCCGCCGACGCTGCCCTTGAGGATGAAATTGCTGTCCAGGCAGAGCTGCAGCTCCTTGTCGTCCATGCCCGAGACCCGGTCGTGGATGACGGCGGCGTACATGTTGGGCACGACGCTCAGGAGCCAGGGCAGGCGCTTCTTGTCGGGGACGAAGCGCTTCTGGAAGTAGAGCTTGAGGGTGGAAATGCCGCTGCGCTGGTAGTAGGCGGTGTCCATCTGGAAGCCGGGGTCGATGCGCTCGACCATGGCCAGGGCGAAGGTGTTTCCCTTGGAGAACCCGTACTCGGCGGTCAGGTAGCCGCCCTGCGCCTCGCCGCCCGCGTTGGGGCGGTCGGAGAAAGAGCGGATGTAGTGGCCGACCAGCTGGTGGTTCTTGAGGAAGCGCAGCGAGAAGTCGGCGGCCAGGGCGCGGTTGTATTCCGCGCCGAACTCGCGGCCGCTGTACAGGAAGCCGACGTAGTTGTCCTTGCCCAGGCCCAGCTTGCCGCGGCCGATCCAGTAGGTCGCCGCCCGCCCCAGGTCCGGGTTCTCGCCGTCCTCCCAGGCGCGGCCCGGAGAGCGGTCGGCGGCGGCCAGCAGGGCGAACGATCCCCGGCCCTGCTCGCCGGTGAGGCGCACCCCCCAGCGCGGATCGACGATCAGCCGCGTGTTCACCGGCAGACCCATGTTGCCCAGGCCGTCGCCCACGCCGGCCAGGTCGAACAGGTTCCCCGCCTCCATGAAGAAGGGGCGCTTCTCCGCGTACAGCAGGGGATAGCGCTGGTTGGTCGTGACCTGCAGGGCGTCGCTCTCCACCTGGCTGAAATCGGGGTTGACGGTGGCCTCGGCGACGATCGACGAGGTGATGCCGTACTTCAGTCCGAAGCCCAGGTCGCGGGTCTGGTCGGCGCCCGACCAGGAGGAGGGCGAGAGGCGGTTCCAGGCGGAGGAGTAGGTGAAGGATGGAAGCGCTTCCAGCACCAGCGGCTGCGGCAGCTCGGAGATGCGGATCTCGGCCTGCGAGACGCCGATGCCCTGCCCCGGCACCAGGTGCGGCCAGGAACCGCTCATGCCCAGGCGGCTGATGCGGCGCCAGAACAGCACGCCCATGCGCACGTCCTTGCCGCTGGCGAAGCGGATGTTCTTCAGCGGCTGGCGGATCTCGACGATGTAGCCGTCGGCGACGACCTTGCCGGCGCTGTACCACACCCAGTCGGTGGAGGAGTCCTCCATCTCGCCGGTACGGAAGATGTCGCCCTGGGCGCCGCTGGGGTTGACGAAGAGCTCGTAGCCGTATTTCCTGCCGTTGGCGGTGTCGAGCGACAGGCCGACCCAGTCGTCTTCGAAGATGCCGTCGCGCTTGGTCAGCGAGGTCTTGATCCGGTCGGGCTGGCTGTCGAAGCAATGGAAGGCGAAGTAGAGGTTCTCGCTGTCATAGGTCACGTAGGCCCGCGTGCGCTGGGGCAGCTCGCTGCCGTTGACGGGGTTGTAGGTAATCCAGACGTCGTCGACGACGGCGGCGGTCTTCCAGGCCTCGTCGTCGAGCGAGCCGTCGAGCAGCGGCGGCGAGACGGCCTTCGCCGGCGCCAGCGGGAGCACCTTCTGCAGCGGCACGGAACCGTCGGCCATGCCAGCCAGCATCAGCAGCACGATAATCCAAAAAATTGACTTTTTCATTGTCCCTGTGGCTCCTTCCGCTCTATTAGACGCGCGAGCCGGCGCCGGGGTTACATGAAAAAGGGGCACACCCATGAATGCGTCCCGCGGCTCCGATCCTTTTTCGAAGCACAGGGAAGACAAAGGGAAGCCAGAGGGAGGAATGAGGGAAGAGAGAGTGGGAAATACCCTATGGATCAATGCCAAAACCCTTTGCCGAGAAAGTGCCTGTCCAAAAAAAACACATCCTGGACCGCAAGGGGGAAAAGGGAACGACCGGCGGGGGCGTCCGCCGCCGGGGCGGACGCCCCCGCCGCGGGGGAGGGGTCAGTTCTTCTTCTGCTTGCGCAGCCGGGCGACGATCTTCTCCATCTCGCCGACCAGGCGGTCGAAGCGCTTCAGGGCGATGACGTAGGGTTCGGGGCCGGCCATGTCGACGCCGGCCTTCTTCAGGATGTTCAGCGGGTAGTCGCTGCCGCCCGCCTTCAGCACCTCCAGGTAGCCGTCGCGGGCGCGGGCGTCGCCCTGGGCCACGCGGTCGCTGAGCGCCAGCGAGGCGATGATGCCGGTGCTGTACTGGAAGACGTAGTAGTTCATGTAGAAATGGGGGATGCCGCTCCACTCGCTCTGGATGTAGTCGCCCACCTGGCAGACGCCCTGGTCGTGGCCGTAGTAGCGGCGGGTCAGCTCCAGGTACTTCTGGTTCAGCCAGTCGGCGGTCAGGGTCTGGCCCTGCTCCACGCGCTGGTGCATGGCCAGCTCGAACTCGGCGAACAGCGTCTGGCGGAACAGGGTGCCGCGGAAGCCGTCGAGGTAGTTGTCCAGGATGTAGAGCTTGAACAGGTCGTCCTTCTCGCTCTTCAGCAGGTGGTGCATCAGCAGGTGCTCGTTGAAGGTCGAGGCGATCTCGGCCAGGAAGGTCGTGTAGTCGGCGGTGGGGAAGGGCTGGCTGCGGTCGGAGAAGTAGGAGTGCATGGCGTGGCCGAGCTCGTGGGCGGTGGTGGCCACGGCGTCGTAGTCGCCGTTGTAGTTGAGCTTGATGTAGGGATGGACGCCGTAGACGCCGCCCGAGTAGGCGCCGCTCTCCTTGCCCTGGTTGGGGTAGAGGTCCATCCAGCGCTCGTCGAAGGCGCGGCGCAGGCCGGCGGCGTAGTCGGGGCCGAGCGGCTTCAGCGCCGCCGTGATGAGCCGGCGGGCCTCGTCGAAGGTGTAGGTCTTCTCGATGGCCTGGACCGCCTGGGCGTAGACGTCCTCGTAGCGGAACGTCTCCAGGCCGAGCATCTTCTGCTTGAGGGCCAGGTAGCGCTGCAGGGCGGGGAGGAAGGCGTGCACCTGGCGGATCAGCTGCTGGTAGACATCGGGCGAGATGTCCTCGCCGAAGAGGCGGGCGCTGAGGCAGTCGGGATAGCGGTGAGCCTGGGCGGAGAAGAAGTGCTGCTTCATGGCGCCGTCGACGAGGATGGCCAGGGTGTTCTCGAAGCGCTTCTGGTTCTCCCAGAACGACGTCATCACCAGCGAGCGGTCGGCGGCGTTCTTGGAGCCGCGCAGGCGCTGGTAGGCGGCCTGGTCGAGCCGCACCTTGCCGCCGTCGGCCAGGGTGACCTCGGAGCGCGGCAGCTCGACGTTGTTGAGCATGCCCGAGGCGCTCGCCGGCACGCCGCTGAACAGGTGGGTAAGCGCGACGATGCGCTGCTGCTCGCCGGGCAGGACGTGGTCCTTCTCGCGCAGGATGCCCTCGACGGCGAAGCGGTAGACGTCCAGCTTCGGCTCGGCCTTGCGATAGGCGGCGAACCGCTCCGCGCCCAGGGCCAGGATGTCGGGCTGCATGAAGGCCAGCTTGGCGTTCAGCTGCACGAAGCCGGTGCGCACCTCGCCCGCCATGGCCTGGAAGCGGGTATTGCCCATGTCGGTGTCAGCCTGGTGGCTGGCGTAGGCCATCAGCCGCGCCCCCTTCATCTGGATGGCGCTGGCCAGGTCGAGCAGGGACAGCATGGCCGCGGGCGAGGCGGTCCAACCCTTGGCCACCTCGTCGATGCGGGCGATGTCGGCTGTCACCCGCTCTTTCTCGGCCCGCCAGTCGGCCTCGCTGGCGTACAGGTCCTCGATCTTCCAGGTATGCTCGACCGGGACCTCGGCGCGGGGCTTCAGCGAATAGTCGGGGATCTTCTTCATCTCATCGGCCGCCGTCGCCAGGCCCGGCAGCAGGATGGCGCAGAGCGCCAGGAAAACCAGTGATGTACGGTTGCGCATGATCGTTTCTCCTTTGCTTCATGGTACGGATGGGATTATACGGGATTGCGGGCGCAGGGTTCAATTCT
>ENA-UOWG01000727-UOWG01000727.1-activated-sludge-metagenome-genome-assembly--contig:-NODE-727-length-39434-cov-6.041901_pt1 | contig 39434 bp, 39 predicted proteins | sample MGYA00238147_ERZ761563 | MGnify/ENA primary metagenome ERZ761563 (study PRJEB28884, sample SAMN05720216) | anaerobic digester metagenome | isolation source: active sludge of municipal...
AGGAAGGCCACCTTTTTAAAGCCTGACGGTACTCTCGGCGGTATCGTGGGTGTTATTATCGATATTACCGAGCTCAAAAGGGCCGAAGAACTGCTCAGGGAGTCGGAGGCAAAATACCGCAGCATCGCAGAGGAATCGCACGTCGGTTTCTACATTATCCAGAACGGTCTTTTCAGGTATGTGAACAAAAGGCTTTGCGAGATCATCGGTTACAGCTATGATGAGGTTGTTGACAGGATGGCGCCCCTTGATATCGCATATGATGAGGACCGGCATGTTGTGGAAGAGAATTTAAGGAAGCGGTTCCAGGGAGAGATAGACAGCATACGCTACGGGTTCAGGATAAAACGGAAAGACGGCCACATTGCGAGGGTCGAGGTCATCGGAGGTGTTTGCAATTACCGGGGCAAGCCTGCCGCGTCCGGCACTCTTCTTGATATCACCAAGGAAACCATGCTGGAGCAGCAGCTTCAACAGGCGCAAAAAATGGAGGCCATAGGACAGCTTGCCGGAGGCATTGCCCATGATTTCAACAATATCCTCACCACTGTTATCGGGTATTGCAGCCTTCTTCAGATGGAAATGGGAAAAGATGATCCCCAGGCGCTCTACGTGGACCAGATCAGGATCGCATCCGAAAAGGCCGCCCAGTTCACGAGCAGTCTCCTGGCGTTCAGCAGGAAGCAGGTGATGGAATTAACAACTCAGAGATTCAACATCCTCATCAAGGGTGTTGAAAAGCTCCTGGAGAGGATGCTTCCCGAGGATGTGGTATTAAAGATACTCCCTGCGTGCGAGGATGCCACAATCATTGCGGATTCTGCCCAGATCTATCAGCTGCTCATGAATCTTACTGCAAACGCCCGCGATGCCATGCCCCGCGGTGGTGTTCTGACTATCGAAACGGGTACGACCGTGATTGACGAGGATTTTATAGCAAAGAAAGGCTTCGGCGAAAAGGGGCATTATGCCCTTCTGTCTGTCAGTGACAGCGGTGAGGGAATGGACGCCAGAACAAAAGAAAAGATATTTGAACCTTTTTTTACAACGAAAGAACCGGGCAGGGGAACCGGCCTCGGCCTCTCTGTTGTTTACGGCATCGTGAAACAGCACAACGGTTTTATCAATGTTGAGAGCGAACCGGGGAAGGGGACAGCTTTTTTTGTGTATTTTCCTGTTGTAAAAGAAAGAAAGGAAAGAAAGCGCAGCAAGAGCAAGGAATTGACATACAGGGGCGGCAACGAGACGGTCCTTATTGCCGAAGACAGCGATGACGTGCGGGACCTCACGAGAGAGGTCCTGCGTAAAGCGGGCTACAATGTTATCGAAGCCGCGGACGGGCTTGAAGCAATATCGCTTTTTCAGGAAGACCCCGGCGGTGTCGATCTTGCGGTCCTCGACGTGGTCATGCCTAAAAAGAACGGCAAGGAGGTTTACGATGAGATCACCCGCATCAGGCCGGATATGAAAGTGCTCTTTGTCAGCGGTTACACCGCGGATGTCCTTATCGATAAAGGAATACCCGACTGGTCTTTTGAATACTTGCCAAAACCGGTCTCACCGGTGTTATTGCTTAGAAAGGTGAGGGACCTGCTGGATAAGAAATAATAGAGTTTCAACCGCTTAAACCGCTTAAACCGCTTCAGCAGTTAAAGACTTCAAGTTTTTTTCCAGTTTTTCCTGTTTAACAGCCTGTTGATAGGGGTTTCATTTTTTTGTCATTAACATTCAAGCTGCTCAAGCATTAAAGCGATTCAAGCTGTTTTTAGAGGTCGAGGATAAGTTCGTCAAGGGTGCGTTTGGGAACATAATGGACCTGGCCGGCATCGCGCCAGTACTTGATGTCACCGTCTTTCACATCGGTAATGACGACCTGTTCTTTGGGTTTACCCAGTGCGATGGCAAGGAGTATCTGGTAACGTTCAGGTATGCCCAGAAGGGTCGCGAGACGGCCCCGCTGAATGTTGGCTATCATGCAGCCGCCGAAGCCCATCTCCGTCGCTCCGAGCAGTATGCTCTGGGCGGCAATGCCATGATTGCAGCCGAAATCCTTTGCGATGGATGTGTCACCCAGTATTATTACATAACCCGAAGGCCTCTCGCCTTCTTCCGGTCCCGGCCAGTCTTTCAGGTAGCCGGCCCAGGCAAGGCACGAAAAAATGGCGTCGTTTTTACCTGCATCATTGGAAAGGATGAATTTCAAGGGCTGGAGATTCGCTGAGGACGGAGAGAGCCGGGCAAGTTCTATGAGGCCCTTGAGCTGTGCCGTGCTTATCAGCTCGTCCTGGTAAAACCGCCGGTAGCTCCTGCTTTTCGCGGCGAGCTCGTTTATCGTCATAAGATGCCTCGTGTAAAAATAAGGTTATGGGTCATAGGTGATGGAAAAAAGCCTATAACCTATGGTCTACCACCCGTTACTTGCTGTCAGAGGTCCAGTATTATCTCGTCGAGGGGGCGTTTCGGGACGTAATGGACCTTGTTGATGTCTCGCCAGTATTTGATCTCGCCGTTCTTTGCGTCCGTGATGACCACGCGTTCCCTGGGCACGCCCAGCGCGATCACCATGAGTATCTGGTAACGTGTGGGTATCTTGAGCAGGGACCTGAGCTGGTCATGCTTTATTTCGGCGAACATGTAACCGCCGAAGCCCATCTCCGTCGCTCCGAGCAGTATGCTCTGGGCGGCGATGCCGTGATTGCAGCCGAAATCCTTCGTGATGGACGTGTCGCCGAGCGTCACGATATATGCGGCGGGACGTTTCCCCTCATTAGGGCCGGGCGAATCCTTGATGTAACTTTCCCACGTGAGGCAGGAAAAGATGGCCTCGTTCCCGCGAGGGTCATTGGAGAGGAAGAATTTAAGGGGCTGAAGGTTCCCGGCCGATGGAGACAGCCTGGCAAGATCGACAAGGTTCCTTAGCTGCTGCATGCTTATAGGTTCGCTTTGCTGAAAGCGCCGGTAGCTCCTGTTCTTCGTCACCAGTTCAAATATATTCATACAGAAACTATAGCATAGGTATATAATGATGCAAGAAAAAAGTAAGAAGCCTGGTACGGAAAAAACCAGCGGCCGGATCTCAATAACCAATTTTCAAATTCCAATGATCAGGCTATAAATATTTTTTTGAATACCCCTTATTGGTTGTTAAAGTAAGGTTTAATGTCCCGGCACAGGTCTTCGGGCAGGACCACGCAGACGGGCTCGGACAGGACGGCCTGGAAGAAGTTCAGGTCAGGGGCGAAATCACGCATGTTCAGGAACGTCCTGGGAACGATCCGGAAGAAACTGCAGAAATGGTCCTGGCCTGCCGGGCCCAGTGAAAGCGATGCGTTGAAGCTGAAGATCCCCGACTCCTCGTAAAAGCGAAAGACACGCAAAAGGCCGTAAACAAGGTCGTCCATGTCGGCGTCTGTGAGGTCGCGGATGGAAAAGACCCCGGGGAAGACGCACATGATCTCACCCAGCAGTCCCAGTGAAGTGAACGGGGCCAGCCAGTGTCCGCGGCCCTTCTGGCATATGTAGCGTTCACCTTTTTCCGCCTCCAGGTTCACAAGGCTGTGCCAGTAATTCTGATTATGTTCATGTGAGAACCGTTTCGATGCAGCCAGTTCGTCCATGAACTGGTTTCCCGGGAATGCCGTGGCGAAATATTGCTGGTGGGGATGAACAAGGCCGCCTCCCGAAGGGGGCATATAGTTCCAGGTCATGAGGTGGTAGGGGAGTGACGGGTCGAGATCGGCGATGTTCCGCAAAAAATCGATACCCAGGGAAATGGCGTCGCGGAGCCTGTCCCCGGTGAACCCTGACAGCGGCACCACGTGATCGTCGGTCATGATGGCGACACCGCTGTGGATGTCGTAGGGGAAAAGGTTCGGGACCAGCAAAGCCTCTCCGCGGGCCAGCCTTCCTTCAGGAACGACGTCGGGAGAGAACCTGGGTGTTGCCTTTTCGCGTTTTTCAGGGCAGAAAGGACAGAAGCCTTTTACATCGGCGTGATGGTATCTGCTGAGATCGAGCTTTTGAGATCTTATGGCGCCGAAATGGGAAAAATGACATGTCCTGCCGGTCAACGGGTCATAACGGACCTGGAAGCGTATCGTGGCGGGAGAGAACCCTTTTCTCGGATCCAGAAAAGTGCTCTCCGACTCGATGATCCTGAAATTTATAAGTGGTGTCAACAGGGTTCGGATCTTCCCTGTCTTATTTGGTAAAAACAGAGAAAAGCTTATCCAGCGCCGATTTTTCCAGATTGGCCACGGACTCGAATTCGCCGGCGTCCAGCCATATCCCTGAACATTCCGAGCATTCATCGACCTTAATACCTTTATAGTCAATCTCGACAAGTTCCATGCCGCACTTGGGGCATTTCATGAAATGGAGCTTTTTAAGAGACTCCTTTTCTGTTTCTGCCAGCTCCTTTTGTTTTTCATGCTGCAGTTCCTTAAGTTTTTCCAGTTCCATGCGTGCGAAATATTCTTCTTCATTTTCGCTTGGTTTATCGATCATGGCGCGCTCCTTGAGGTGATTTGATCAAGCAATATTGACAAAAAAAGGACGCATTGTCAATACGTTGTTTCAAGGTTCTTCTAAAGATGGTCGATCTCGTCCCGTGTTTCTTCTTTTTTACTTTCTATGTTTTTTTCAAGGTAATCTTTTGCCATCTTTCTGCCGCCGAAACCGAAGGCGATGGCAAGGGCGAGGACGATCCCGCCGAAGACGATCGCAAATGCTATGATGACCGTTTCCCTGCCGATGCCGAGCTGTTCAAGGGCCATGGTGGCGGAGAGGATGAAAACAGTGATCTTGACTAGCCTGCCCAGCGTGCCCGCTTTTTTCAGTCCGGCATTGACACAGGCGATGAGGGCCGCCCTGCCGAAGAAGTTGCCCAGGACATAACCGAACAGGAGGATCACGGCCGCGGTGAAGACGTTCGGCAAATAGAGGAAGAACCTCTCGAGGAGGTGTTCCACCGTGGGGATCTTCAATGTTTGCAGCGCTACGACGGCGAATGTGAAGATCGTGAGCCACTCGATGATCCTTGCAATGAAGGATGAAGGAGGTTCCTTGATCCCGCTCTTTGAGAACATTTCGAAGAGCCCCAGCCGTTCCGTGGCCCTGTCGAGGTTGACGGCCCTGAATATCCTCAGGAAGATGACCCTGAGAACGACACCGAGGATGATGCCGGCAATGAACAGGGCCAGCGAGGTCAGGAAATAAGGGAGAAATGTCAGCATTTTTTCGTAGCAGCTCTCAAACGGCTCTATGATTATCCTTTGAAGAAAGTTCATGTCATAACCTCCTTTCGTTACGTCCAGCGGTTTGCAAAGGATGGTTTCAGTTGTTCATATACCCTGCAGAGATGTTCGATCTTTTCTTCCACCTCGGGAGCGTTGCTTTCCCAGGCCTCGATCACGAAGGATGCTGTCCGGCCGATGTATAAAGGCGTCAATGATTTGAGAAGGTGCTCCTGGTTGATGATCTTGCTGTGCGCGGCTAGGGCGAAGCTGTACACGATGTCGGCCCATATCTCGTCGGGCATTCTGAACTTTTTCTGGGAAGCCTGGGAGAGCTTCCTGAGGAAGCCGAGGGTGTCGCCCGAAAGGATGTTCTCCCAGATGGGGACCAGTTCCCTGGTGCCAAGTGTGAACTTGTCTATCATGCGCTGGATGTTGACGCTGACGGGTTCGAGACCGACCTCGTAATGGAAGCCGAAGACGGGTACTTTTTTAGTTTCAGAAACCTTTTTCCACATCGATACATATTCCTCCATGAGCCCGAAAGTGGCGGCCACAACCTGGAACAGCATGGCGCTCAGGTCCGCCCCCGGGTCCTTGGCATCGTGGATCTTTGCCCCCAAAAATGACTGGCAGACACTGAAGCCGTTCGCGATGGCGGTGGTCGTCATCCAGATATCGATGCCGTACCTTGCGACATCCGTTTCCCAGACGTCTTTTGTCAGGTAAAATTGGGCAAGTTTTCCCGAGAACCCGAAATCCCCTCCGATTGGTTGGCGCACGATCTTTCCGTAGAGGGACCGCGTGAGGGGGTAAACGATGCTGTTTGTTATCGTCCCGTCGTATTTATGGCGATGGTAAAGAGGGGAAACGTAATCGTAACCGTCGTTGACAACGGGCTTGATAAGGAGCTCGATCCATTCGGGCGTGATGCTCCTGAGGTCGGAATCAACGACGGCACAGGCCTTTACCCCCAGGGCTCTCGCTATCTCGAAGACGGTCCTGAAGGCGCTCCCTTTGCCGGGGATGCCGTGATAGGGGGTCGCTATCTTTGAAAAGGATGCCACCCGGTGCGAAAGGAGGATGGAGCTGAAATCATCGATGGTAGTGGCCTGTACGACATCCATCGTGCCGTCCGTGGAGCCGCCGTCCGAGTTGACGAGCACCGTCCTTTTGTCGGGAAAGTACTTCGCAAACCCTGCCTGCACCGCCTTTACCACGTGGCCGATGGTGCGGGCGTTATTGTAGCTCGGGATGCCGACGAGTATATCGGCCTCGCCTATCCCGGTTATTCGCTCATGGACACCCTCTCTCTGAGTGACCGCACCGGTCATGTTGTCTCATAGCCTCCGGTGACCGTTTCTCCGTCCCCTATGTTTGTCCCGGAAAAGTCTTCGGCAGGGATCAGCGGGTAGATAATGCAGTTCGTCCCAACGGTGATGCCCGGGGGAATGTCTGTCCTCTTGCCGATCACGGTCAGGCCGGAGTAAAGATGTTCGGGATGCGCGGCATTGACCGTTTTGGGGTCGCCCCGGCCAACCGTTGTGCCTGCACCAACGGCCACTTCTTTATCGAGGATGGACCTTTCCACCTGGGCGCCTTTTTCTATACGGCAGTCGTGCATGATGATGGAGTCAGACACGCGGGCGCCCTGCTCGATGGTGACACCCGGCGAAAGCACGCAGTTCACCACCGTTCCGCGTATGGTGCAGCCGGGCGATACTATGGATCTTTGCACGTGTCCGGTGGAAGAAACGCATACGGGGGGTCTGTCGAAGGCAGGCCCGGCGGCATTTATGTTGGTCATGGTCCGCCACGATCCGGGGTGTATCCCCGACGCAGGGTCGAAAAGGTCCATGTTGGCGTCCCAGTAAGCCTGCACGGTACCCACATCGCGCCAGTAGCCGTTGAAGGGATAGGCATAGACAACCCCTTCCCCAAGGGCCATGGGAATGATGTGATGGCCGAAATCGGCCTCCTTGCTTTCCGTAAGAAGGGCCACAAGGTAGTCCCTGTCGAAGACATAGATACCCATGGATGCCAGGTTGGATCTCGCGCGGGGTGATTTTTCCTCCCATTCCACTATCCTGTTTTCGTTGTTTGTGACGGCCGTGCCGAACTGGTGGGTCTCTTCCCAGGGGACGGTTATGGTGGCTATGGTGACGCGCGCTTTTTTTGCCCGGTGAAAGTCGACCATGAGCCGGTAATCCATGTGATAGACATGATCTCCCGAGAGTATCATGATCTCGTCGCTTTTGGCGGAGGTGACAAAGGAGATGTTCTGTCTCACAGCATCAGCTGTTCCGTGATACCAGTCCCAGTCTTTCTCGCCTGTTTTGGGAGGGAAGATCTTGACGCGCCTTGTCCGCCCGGAAAGGTCCCAGGATTCGCCGTTGCCAATATGGTCCATAAGGGAAAGCGGTTTATACTGGGTGAGAACGGCCACATCGGTGATCCCTGAATTGGCGATATTGCTCAGCGTAAAATCAATGATGCGGTAGATGCCGCCGAAGGGGACCGCGGGTTTTGCCCTTTGCCTGACCAGGATATTGAGCCTGCTTCCCACGCCGCCTGCCAGAAGTATGGCCGCCGGGTTTCTCATTGCACCACCTCCCCCGGGAGGTATTCCTGCCTTGCGAATATGTCTTCCCTGAGCTTGGGGTGGACGGTGACTCCGCCGTGGATCCTTGTTTCTTCCGGGACGGCAGTTTCCATGCCGATTACGGTGAGGCCGTCCGGGCCCCCGCCTATGTCGGACCGCCGCCCGATCGTGCACCCGGTGTCAGCGATAGTGCGGCGCACAACAGACCCGCTTCGGACAGTGGCATCGAAGAAGAGGATGGAGTCTTCCACAACAGCACCTTCTTCGATGGTGACCCCGGGAAAGAGGATCGACCGGGCGACGCGGCCATTGACGTTGCATCCGCAGTGAAAGAGGACGTCTTCCGTTGTTGCTGACGGACCGATGAAGGCGGGCGGTCTGTCGCGTATGCTCCTGTCGGACATGTTGGTCCGGATCTGCCAGGAACGGATATCGACCCTCGGGTTGGCGCCAAGGAGGTCCATGCTTGTACGGTAGTATTCCTCAATGGTGCGGGTGTATCCCCAGTAACCGCTGTGTTTGTAGCCGTACACCCTGTGATTCTCCATGAATATCGGGATGATGTCCTTTCCGAACTCGTGGGACGAGGCGGGCTCGTTCTCCATGAGGGCCCTGATGAGCAGCTGGGTCCGGAAAACGTAGATGGTGAGCGAGGCCCACTCCAGGCGGGAACTTTTCGGCTTCTCCCTGTACACGGTGAGGCGCCCCCCGCGGGGTTCCTCGTCTTCTATGGAGCCGAGGCCGAAACGCGAAGACCCTTCCGGCGGGACCTTTGTGAAGGCCACGGTGAGATCGGCATTCTTTTCCAGGTGGAAAAGTATGATATCACGGTAATCCATCCGATAGATGTGGTCCCCGGAAATGACCACAACTATCTCGGGGCTGTGGAGCCTTATGAAATCTATGTTCTGCGCGACGGCATCGGCGGTGCCCTTGTACCAGTCGGAGGCGCCGCGGCCCTGAAAGGGGGGGAGGATAACAGCGCAGCGCTGCCTGCCCGTCATGTCCCATGGCTCCCCGTTGGCTGTATGATTGATCAGCTCGAAAGGCCTGTACTGGGAAAGAATACCAACGTTCTCGATATCGGAGTGCATGAGGTTGCTCATGGGAAAATCGATGACCCGATAGAGCCCCCCGTAGGGAAGGACCGATTTGGGGCGAAAGAACGTGAGAACGCCAAGCTCGCCCACCCTTCCTCCCGCGAGAACCATTGCAAGCACCTGTGCCATATCTGCTTACCTCCTCAAACAGGTCCGTGAACGCTTTCAAGGAGAGCCACGGGAAAGCTGAGAAAGGCATCGCGGCACGCAAGGCCCGTAATCCCTTCTTTTTCAGTTTTCATGAGGGTCTCTCCGGTAAGGACGTTGACATAACCCAGGTCGTTTGTCCCTGCGTGCGTGACTATCATGGTGTCTTCCCATATATCATGAAAGAGTGCATCGGATAACGGCAGTATTTTCGTGAGGAACCTCGGCACGACAGCAATGATCGTCGTATCAAGGAAACGGCGCGCGAAGGCTATGACATGCTCCGAACGTGTCCCTATAGCTTCAAGCGGTATATACTCACCTTTTTCAAAAATTTCGCGCATTTCTTTCCTGAGCCGCAGTGCCCTGTATGCTGCATATAACTTTATTCTGCCGTCTTCCATGGTCTTTGTCAATTCATTCGCGTATTCGAGGGGGCCTTTTTTATCAAGTTCCTGTTTCATTTCATCGAGTATGCGTGTGCGTGATGTGAAATCTACGGACCTCCTGTTGTCGGGGTCGACGAGGCTTAAGTCCCACAGCTCCGTGCCCTGATAGAAGTCGGGAATGCCGGGAGCACATATCTTGAGAAGGACCTGGGAGACAGAATTGTACATGCCGAAGAAGGCTATCTTTTTCTGAAAGGGCATGAAATCATCAAGGAAGGGGTTTTCCCTGCTTCTGTCCAGAATGGAATCGATGAACACCGTGAGGGCTTCTTCATAGATCGTGTACGGATTGATCCAGCTCGTGTTGACCTTGGATTCCTTTGCCGCTTTTATCATGTAGTCCTTGATCCTTTTTTTATACAGGGCGTATTCCTCTTCGTTCTGTTCACCGAATGGCCAGCTTCCCAGGAGGGTCTGGTAGAGGAGATATTCTTCATTCCTGTCCGGTACGCGGAGGTTATTGACAATGATCTTTTTCTTTCTGTTTATTTTCGCCCAGAGGAGCAAATGACCCTGCCACTCGCCGGGTATCTCGGAGAGGACACTGATCCGCGCCCTCACGTCCTCCCCGCGCTTTGTGTCGTGGGTGGCCGATGTGATGAGCGCGTATGGCCAGTTCTTGATCCGTTCTATATTCTGCCCGTGAAAGGTGTCGGGGAGTGTGCCGAAGCGATCAGGGCTGCCCCCGACCTCGTTAAGACATACAAGGCGATTGTAGATGTAAAATGCTGTATCTTCAACGCCCTTCGCCATGACGGGCCCGGTGATCTGCTGGAACCTCATGACAAAATTGAGCCACCCATTTTTCGTTTTGTCATCCATGCCGGGGTGATATTTCAAAAGAAGCACGTCTTTCATAAACAGGAATATGGATTCGTTCATGACGGGGTTTCTTCTTGCCGCCCTGGAGACCGCAAGTTCAATGTAGTGCCGGTCCCTTTCTTTCACATCGGGCCCGTTGATGTAGGTCCTGTAGACGGGAAAACAGGCGATGATCTCAATGATGGTTTTGATAAGACTGTTAAGAGTGAAATCGCGGGTCTGGCGGTTCTGCTCGGTTATCAGGTTCAGGTGGTGCCCGAGTGTGTTGACCTCGCTCGACATTGCCACCTGCATGACAAGCTTTTTGCTTTCGTACACTATCTCCTGGAAATCCATCTGCAGTCTTGTGAATTTGCGGTAAAGGGCGTCAAAGGCCTTGACATTGCGGCTGTCAACGAATAGCCCGGTCAATGAATTGAGAAAGACATAGCCTGTTGTACTGAAAAGCGGCCATTCGGCGGGCATGATCTCGCCCCGGCCCAGTATCTTCTCGGCGACGATGTAAAAAGGTTTGAAACGACTTTCGGACTGCAGCATTTCGTCGTAACGCTTTGAAATGGATGACTCGATGTATCCATTGCCATAGGGGAGGTCCACATCTTCCCTTACTTTTTCAACATGGGACATCATGGCGATCGAGAAGCAGCGTCGCTGGAGACGGTCAAAATATTCGGACGGGTCGTACAGCCCGTCAGGATGGTCCACCCTGAGCCCGGTCACTTTCCCGGTCCCGATGAGATCGAAGATGAACCGGTGTGTTTCTTCAAAGACCGATGGTTCTTCGACCCTTATGGAGGCGAGGCTGTTGATGTCAAAAAACCTCCGGTAATTGATCTCTTCCGTGGCGACCTGCCAATGCGACAGGCGGTAGATCTGTCTGGAAAGCAGGCCGTCAAGAAGATCGAAGCTCTCCCTGTCGCCGGGGGTTCCGTTGAAAGCGGCGACATTTGAATCGATCAGGGTCTGCATGTCTGCATCCGACCGGTATACTTCAAAGAGCCTCTTTTTTATGATCTCTTTCTCCCGGCTTCTCACGGCCGCCATGGCCGGATCGGTCTGCGTATATGGCGGAAGGTTCTCGATGGCGGTGATGATGCTCAGCAGTTCGTTGAAGCCGTCATCGCTGTCCGTTCCGGTCCCGCCAACCCCGTGGATGTTCAGGGCCAGGATGTCCCGGTATGTCTCCGGCAGCACCGGCAGCCGGTGATCGTAAAATCTGATGAAAAATGAACCTTCGTCGAAAAAGAGCTGTATCTCACCATTCTCCAGCACGTTGCCATACTGGTCGCCAAGAAAAGGCAGAAGGACCTTGTTGAAGAGTTCGTCCTTTACGGGGTCCCAGTCGATATCAAAAAAAGCGGCAAAAGTGGAGGATGGCCCATTTTCCATCACATCCATCCAGTATGCGTTCTCACCCCCCGTGATACACATGTGGTTGGGAACGATGTCGAGCACCTGTCCCATGCCGTACCGCTTCAGTATGTCAACGAACAGATCGTATTCTTCCTGAGTCCCGATCTCCCGGTTTATCCGGGTGTGGTCCGTTATATCGTAACCATGAAGGCTGCCGGGGCGGGCAGCCAGGTAGGGAGAGGCATAGACATCGCTTATGCCAAGCTCGGCAAGATAGGGGACGATTGCCGCCGCATCGGTGAAGCGGAAATTCCTGTTGAACTGGACCCTGTAGGTCGCAACGGGTATGCGGAGATTATGAAAGAAAGGCCTTTCCATGGTTTACCTCATCTGCTTCCCCGGTATCGAGCCGGTATCGAAATTGAACGTTTCCCCGAGCTTGAGGAAAGCCCGTACCCATAGCGCAGCGTCGGGGTCTTCCTGCGCGGTTTTTTTCGATATATCGTGATAGACAGACCGTGTCATGGCATAGTAGGTGTTCTGCGCCTCCCAGAGGTTTACATTGATGGGGAGGAGCCGGGCAAGTTCCATCGTTGTCTGCATGGCGTCTGGGAGCGACAGGTCGAATGGGTTTTCCTGAAAACGGGTCATGAGGTCCTTGAGCCTGCCCCTTATGATCAATTCTGTCTCGAGCGTATCGTAAGAGAGGCCCCATTTTACGATCTCCCTTACAATGCCCGAGATCATATTGCCGTCGGGAGTGTCCTGTAAAAAGGCCTTTCTCAGGTCGAGGTTGAGAATGAACTCCGCGGCGGCAAGGAACGCGTTCGGGACGGTCATGCCCGCTTCGCGGAAGAAGTTCATAAGGATCCGTTCGCTTTCAAAGAGGTCCCTGTAAACGATCTCGTATTTCTCGAAAGTGTCTTTGAGGAGGAGGTCCATGACCGCGCGCTGCCGGTCCCTGAAAAGGCTGGTAAAGGAGTAATTGTGCATGCCGAAGTGGTCGTCCATCAGGTGGAAGATGTCCGCGAAATCGCCCCTTTCGAAGGCGTTGATGATCTCTGAGCGCATTGCCCTGAATACATCCTCTCCGCGGTATTCCCTCGCGCCGCCATTGAAGGCGTGACCTCCCATGTGCAGGAGGGCGAAGCTTATGAGTTCCGAATCGCACGTTATCCGCGAAGTGACAAGGACCTTGCCGATGGCCAGGGTTGTCTTGCCGGCGGGTATTTTGAAATAATCCTCCCTGTCCACCGAAAAACTGTATATTTCAGTGTGGTCCCCGAAATCCTCGATCACCGAGGACACCGCATAGTGGACGGCGACCTTTTTTAGATCAATCGCAACGGGTTTTACGAACTTCTCGAAGATGCCGGCGCCATCCTTGTGCTCGGGGATGTTGCTTTTCGCCTTCCTGAGCATTGATGTGAAAGCCTTTTCCAGGTCATTTCCGTGGACCTGTCCGGCGAGCTGGATCGCCCGCCCGGCGTATTGCAGGACCTGGACTGTTTCTATACCTGACAGCTCATCGAAGAACCATCCGCAGCTCGTATACATGAGAAGGCAGTGTCGCTGCGCTTCAAGGAGCTTTAATGCGGAAGCCCTTTCATCGGCTGAAAGTGGCTTTCGGCCGTGTTTCTCGAAAAAATTGTCGAGAGTCCCTGTGCTACGATCCAGGATGACCTCTATGTAGTCATCGCGGGCCGCCCAGGGATCGTGGAGATATCCGATCGCGCTTGTGGTATACAGATCGGCGAGCTCATCGCGAAGCCAGTCGAGGGCATCACGCAGCGGGCTCCTCCACATCTGGTTCCATTCGGGATATCCTCCTGAATTGCACCCACAGTCGCTGCGCCAGCGTTCGATGCCGTGAGCGCAACTCCAGGACGTGTTCTCATAGATCTTTACCTCGTGCCCGGGGGGGAATTTTTCCAGGAATTCACCGTAATTGGTCAAAGCGGCAAGATTGTTCTTTTCTATATGATGCAAAGCAAAGGCAAGCGCCATATCGCCGAAGGTGTGATGGTGGCCGTATGTTTCCCCGTCTGTTGCTATATGCATGAGCTGACTCCAGGGTCTTGCATCGGAAAACCCGGAGAGGAGTCTTTGCGCCAGGTCTTCCCCGCTTTTAAGAAGGCCCTCGAAGGCAACAGCACGTGATATCGGACCGTCGTAGAAGAATACTGTTATCCTTTGTCCCGAAGGGAGCCTGACCAGGTAGGGGCGTGTGGGGTCTATGCGTCCCGCGCTCACATCCTTCCACTTGCCTGCACCTGTCTTTCTCACTCTCCAGGCCTGGTGGGGCGCGAGGATGGTGAAGCGGATCCCCGCCCGGGCGAGGTGCTCGAGCGTCTCAAGGTCCACAGCAGTCTCGGCAAGCCACATACCTTCGGGGAGGCGCCCGAACCTTTTCTGGAAATCCCTGATCCCCCAGATGACCTGGGTGCGCTTGTCACGAGAGTTGGCCAAGGGCATTATTATATGGTTGTATACCTGGGCCAGGGCGCTGCCGTGCCCCGAGTGCATGGAGGCGCTGAGCCTGTCGGCTTCGAGTATCGCTTCATAGACCGCGGGGGCGAATTTTTCCATCCATGCAAGCAGCGTCGGGCCGAAATTGAAGCTGATCTTTGAATAATTGCTGACAATATCGGTGATACGGCCGCCGCCGTTGAAGATCCTTGACGCACAGTTCGGCGCATAGCACTCCGCGGTTATGCGTTCGTTCCAATCGTGATAAGGATAGGCCGAGTCCTGCAACTCGACGGATTCGAGCCATGGGTTCTCCCGGGGGGGTTGATAGAAATGACAGTGAACGCAGATATAACGTTCCATCAGCCCACCTTTCTGTATACGACCGAGTTAAAGGGGCCGATCGTGATGGACGGTATTGACTCTCCGGTTGCCGAAAGCCCGATGTCAGGGGGAGCCGTCTCTCCTTCGCCGCCCCATCGCGGTGACGCGGTGTCGACGATCTTTGTCCAGGAGGCTGCAGGCAGCGGGGAGCGGATGGGAACCCCAGATCCACTGAAGTTGAAAAAGCAGGAAATATCGCCGGTTCTGAGGGGCATGAGAACACGCAGAACATTGTTTCCGCTCAGCAGTTTCACTCCGGGCCGTTTCTTTTTCATCTCCCAGGGCCGCAGGGAACGGCGAAGTCCCGTAAGGTGCCTGTAAAAGTCATACAGCGAGCTGTGCGGTTCGGCAAAACGGACCTCCCTGTTGACCTTTGACCGCATGAAGGTCTCTTCCGACTGTGGATCGGGGATGTCCCCTTTCCAGCCAAAAGAGGAGAACTCTTCAGCGCGGCCTGACCTGACAGCGTCAATAAGCGTTTTGTCCGAATGGTCAACGAAATAGAGGAATGGGGCAGTTTCACCGTATTCTTCCCCCATGAAAATAAGGGGGATGCTGGATGAAAGAAGGACGGCGACGGCCGCTGTCCTCAATTCTGCCATCGTCACCATGCTCGCAAGTCTGTCACCCAGGGCCCTGTTGCCCACCTGGTCATGGTTCTGGGAGAATACGACGAACCTGGCTGCGGGCATGTGCCTTGAGGGGCTTCCATGCCTTTTCCGGCGATAGTGTGAATATTGGCCGGTGTATACATAACCCTCTCGGTGCGCCTTTGCCAGGCATTCGATAGTGCCGAAGTCGCAATAATACCCGCTTCGCTCCCCCGTCAGGATAGTGTGGAGGGCATGGTGAAAATCGTCGTTCCACTGAGCGTCAAATCCGGACCCTCCCTGTTTTGTCGGGGTCACGGTACGGATGTCGTTGAGGTCGCTCTCGGCTATGAGGTGTGCCGTCCTCCCGAGTTCGCGGCCCCGCTTGTTGACCGCTTCTGACAGCTCTTCCAGAAAGGTCTGCGCGCTGAAGTCGAAGATACCGTGTATCGCGTCTATTCTCAAGGCGTCGATGTGGTAATCAGTTATCCATGCAAGGGCGCTTTCAATGAAAAAATGCCGGACCTCGTCGCTGAAGGGGCCATCAAAATTGATGGCATCTCCCCAGGGCGTGCGGTAACGATCGGTAAAATACGGGCCGTATCTGCCGAGATAGTTGCCCTCGGGGCCAAGATGGTTGTACACAACATCAAGAATGACGGAAATATCCTGTTTGTGGCATGCGTCTACAAAGGTTTTAAGACCTTCGGGGCCGCCATAGGAGTTATGGACCGCGAATGGGAATGTGCCGTCATAACCCCAATTGTATCTCCCCGGGAACTGGGCAACGGGCATGAGCTCAACCGCGTTGACGCCAAGGTCTTTCAGGTATTCGATACACCCCGCAGCCGCTTTAAGGGTCCCTTCACCTGTGAAGGCGCCTGTATGAATCTCGTATATAATATACCGGGCAAGAGGTATGCCTTTCCATGCCCTATCGCTCCAGCTGAACAGGGTGTGGTCCACGATCCGGGAAGGGCCGTGAACACCGTCCGGCTGGGACCGGGAAGCGGGATCGGCAAGCGGGTATCTGCCGTCGATGATGTAGCGGTACATGCCGTAATGCCCGGTGTTGTCCACGGATCCTTCAAAATAGTCTCCCTTGCAGCGTATGAGGTCCGTAGTATGGTGCATGTCATGTTCCAACCCTGTTTCGACGGATACCATGCTGGCAAAGGGTGCCCATACGCGGAAGAATGTTGAGCCGTCCCGAAAGGGCAGGGCGCCAAGGTACGTTCCGATACGTATGTCATTCGATTTCTTCATATGCGGTTCTATATAATTTCAGTATAGCAGAAAGACAGGTAACAGGTTATGGGTGGTGTAAAAAAACTGTTTCAGGGTTTGAACGTTTCAGAGTTCCAAAACTGTTAGGCGTAAAGCGTGAGACGTTAAAGACAAAGTCCATCACCTGTGTTTTTGTATTGAAACAGTTTTTCCCATGGCCTAAAACCTGTGACCCATTGCCTGTCTTTTTAAAATATTGCCCGGAAGGCGCGTTATGGCCGCCTCCCGGGCGCCCGGAGTCGGGGCATGTTGTGTGACACAAGGCCCGATTATCTCTTCATGATCGATTTCGCATAGAGGTCATTGTTTTCAAGGAGATATCGTAAAATGACCCTGTCACCCTCCCTGATGTCTCCAATAGATAGTTTCTCTTTACGGGAGGAAATGACCGTTCTGTTGTCAATTATGGCCCCGACAATGAATTCTTTACCACCTATGTCAGCGGTTACCACAATGCCCTTCCCTTGGCCGTCAATATATTTCACAACACCGCTCACCTGTCTCATGTGAACGGTATCGGCAAGGCAATAAACGGTCAGCACGAGGCAAAGGAAGGGAAGAATGAATCCTGCCACCTTTAAAAGCCTCATTGTTTTACCTCCTTCTTGATGTCTTTTCCCCGAAGGGTGGCATTGCTGCTGCGTGCATGTCCTTTTACCGCTTTATTGATGTTCATGCGGTTTTTTGTTTCCGAACACGATTGTGAGCACAATGGCCAGGATGCCAAGCAGTATTGCCCCTGCGATAACAAGCGTTGTTGTTGTCATGAGAACACCTCCATATGGTTTATTGCAACGGGGCCTTACCGGCGCCCCGGCTCTATGGAACCGCGAATTGATCAGCATGGATCTCCCTGACCAATCCTTCAATATATGGATCGTTCTGTTGCACCTGTGATTCACCGGGCAGCCGCGCATTTTTTTCACGGGCGGTCCCGGCAAACATCTGCTTCAAGGACCTGATAGGGACCAGCAATGAGAGGGCATATCCAGTCATAAAACTCAGCGCCAGGCCTGGTATTAAGTACCTGCATTGTTTCATGTCATCTCCTTTCCCCGGTTTATGTCATGAAAAGGGTGCACTATCTCATTAACCTTACTGTATTTTTAGCACAGAGATGTCGATCGGTCTGTCAAGCAGGTTACAAAAAGACAGGCGATGGGTCATGGGTGATAGAAAAAACAGTTTGAGTGTTTATGAAGCGTTTGACAGTTTATGAAGCGTTTCAAGGGAAGCAACCGGTTTTTCTGTATCGCTTTACAAACTTTCAAATCCTCAAACTGTTTTTTTATGACCTGTCTTTATAGTTCTATAAGGCTTTTGCCTTTCGACAACATTGTGTACCAGACGGAGAGATAGTCCCTTGTCTGCCGCGTTATGAGGAAGTTCTGGCGAACATACTCCCGCGCGTGCTGTCCCATCCGTGCGGCCATTTCATCGTTGTTGAGCAGTTGCCGCATCCTGAAGGCGGTCCCTTCTATGGAATGGACAAGAAACCCCGTTATGCCGTGTATTATCTGCAAAGGTATCCCGCCTGCCGCACCCCCGATGACGGGCTTGCCTTTCCACATTCCCTCGGCAACGGTGAGTCCGAAGCCCTCCTTGAGAGATTTTTGAAGGATTACCGTGGCCATCCTCTGAAGAGCGTTGATGTCCTTGTCGCTGAAAGGGGGCAATAGAAGGATGTGGACATCAGGATCGTTTGACGCAAAATCCCGGACCTCGCTGAGGACCTCGGCGCCTTCGGGATCATCTGTTGCCGGGCTTCCCGCCAGGACAAGGACACAGTCGTTGTATTTTTTTACCATTCGGTAGGCCATGATGACACCCGTGGGGTCTTTGAACCTGTCGAACCGGGAAACCTGCAGGATGACCGACCTGTCCGTGGGGATGCCGAGCCTGTTTGCTGTCTCGGCGATCTCCTCGATGGTGAGTTCCCTGTTCTTCTCGGAAAGCGGGTCGATAGACGGCGGTATGATAAACTCGTTGGGGCACATTGCGCCGGCGAAACGGGAAACGGAATATATGGCCGCATCGAATTTATTCGCGTATGTTCCGATCTCTTTGAAGACATCCCGTTGCGGATTTGAAACATCGATATGGCAGCGCCAAATCCAGACGCCCCCCGTGCGGAACGACACGAGCGGGGCAGGCTGAGGGTCGTGGATGAGAACGGCGTCGGCATCGAGGTCCAGTTTGGCGGCGTTCTCTTCGTTGACCTTGTAGTGATGTTCCCACATGGCCTTGTCGATGAATTCCGTATAACCCTGGAGAGCGTTGTGCACCTTTTTCGTCATATCGAAGAACCTGTCATCCCCCTTTATGATATCCCAGCGTGCCTTGATGCCGAGGCTTGAAAGGATGGGAACCATCCTCTGGAGTATCTCTGCCACGCCGCCGCCTTCACGCGTGGAGTTGACGTGAAGAAATGTTTTTCCCGCGAGGTTGTCTGCAAGCTTCCTCAGGAGGAGCAGGTCTCCTCTCGGAGAGATGCCCTTGTAGGATTCTATCATGGACGCACCCCCGATTTTTCCATGTCTGCGCTTACTTCCGCCATGATCATCTCGGAAATATGGGCGCGTATCTCTTCCGTGGTGTGCATGAAAGGATCAATGGCCCTCACCTTTTCCGCAAGTTCTTTCTTCAGCAGGGTGTCCTCGAGCCATCTCGAAAAATCGTCGACCCCTCCGGCGACGCGATTACGCGCCTCGTAAAAGTGGTAATAGATCGGGCCGTTGTCTATGAATTTCAGGGCGATAAGAAATTCCGCCAGGTTTTTCGCCCATACTCCCACAGGGAAGACGTAAGTGACCGTTTCGTTGAAAAAAAACTCGTCACCGGGAAGGGAATCGCGGGGCTCAGGAAATTTATCGAGGTAGGAATCGATGACCGCGACCAGGGCTGACCGGACATCCTGGATCGTTTCCGAGCCGTAAGGATCGATGTTGGACAATTGTTCCGCCAGGGCCCGTTCCTCGAGGCTTTCCCCGGCCCACTGGGCAAAATCGTTGGTGTATTCAAGGATGTGTTCTTTCAAAAAGTATTGATAGGTATGATGGAAGATCGAATCGTCGCTCACGGTTGCGATGATCTCCCGAAGCTGCCTCAGGCTTGAAGCTTTTTTGCCCGTGGACTTGATAATGCTTATGCACTGCCGGAACTCAAAGGAATGTTCCCTTTCATCGATTATTTCTTCCATTGTTTCTCCTCGCTTATATGGACGGTCCTTTGCGGAAAGGGAATCTCGATGCCTTCAGCGCGGAACCTTGCAAAGATCTGCTTTCTCAGTTCGTGCTGGGCCAGGTACTGGTCCACAAACTCGCCAACCTGGCAGATCAAGGTGAAATCCAGGGAGCTTTCGCCGAATCCTGGCATGAAGCGGACAAAAGGTTCGGGTTCGCCAAGAAGCCCTGGGATATTGCCCACAGCTTTTTTTGCCTCGTCGACAAGCACCTGTTCCACCATGGCCGGGTCGCAGCTGTAGCTGACCGAGACCGGTATCAGGAGAGAGAGGCGCTTTTCGGGAAGATAATAATTAGTGACAATGCTTTTCGCAAGCTTGTTGTTTGGTATGATGACCATGTTGTTGGGGAGCATCCGAACCCTTGTTGTCCTCCAGGTGATGTCTTCAACGTAACCCTCCTGGCCTGACTCAAGCTTCACGAAATCACCTATCCTTACGGACCGCTCGAGCAGGATGTGGACCCCGGCAAAGAGATTGGACAGCGTGTCCTGGAGCGCAAGGGCCACGGCAAGGCCTCCCACTCCAAGGGCTGTTATAAGGGGAGTAATGGAGATCCCGAGCATGTTAAGGATTATGAGACAGCCTATGATGATTATCGTACCTTTTATGACGCCCTGCATCAGACCGGTCGTTGGAATGGGCAGGTTCGAGGTTTCGACGTAATTGGAAAAGAGCCTCCCGACGAGGTTGGCGGTCGCGATCGTTATCGACAGGACGACGAGGGCATCTATGGTGAGATTTATATAGCGGAGGTAGCGCGAGGGTATATCGGACAGGGCTATCCCGACGGAAAGTGATATCGCGATACACCAGTATACAGAAGGCGTGCTGAGAGAGGAAACGATTATATTGTCCACTTTGGTCGATGTTTTTGCGCTCCAGTGACGAAGGAGCTTGAGAACAATGAACCGGATCAACAGAAGAACGATAAAGGAACCGGCAGCGATGATCATGGGTGTGGCGAAACGTTGATACGAAGTGATGATCAGCCTCCTTTCGGTTGTGTTCCGGACGCCGTCATCGCCGGCAGCGGCGGACCTTTCGAGATAGCCGCGAGTTCAAGACGGAGGTCCATGGACCTTACAAACTCCTTAAAACGGGGCATTTCGCCTGCGCGCAGAGGTTCTTTGTTTACGGGTTTGACCGAGAACGGGTTGACAGGTTTTCCTGCCACTCTCATCTCAAAGTGGAGATGGGGGCCTGTTGCAAGGCCCGTCGTGCCTACAAAGCCCACGATGTCACCCTGGGCGACCCGGGCACTCCTCCTAATATCCCTTTGGATGCGTGACAGGTGTCCGTAATATGTACTGTAGCCGTTACGGTGCCTGATGATCACGAGTTTTCCGTAACCGCCCCGGTAACCGGCGTAACTGATGGTACCGTCGCCAAGTGCCGATACAGGTGTTCCTGCGGCTGCCGCGTAATCGATCCCCATGTGCGGCCTGTATCTCTTCAGGATGGGGTGATATCTTTTTTTCGTGTATAAGGAACTGATCCTCCTGAAATTGAGGGGCGCCTTGAGAAATGCTTTTTTGAGGGGCGTTCCTGCGGCATCGTAATACTCTGCCGAAGCACCCGTTCCGAACCTGTATGCCGTGTAACTTTCGCCGTTATTTACAAATTCGGCGGACAGGATAGAACCGAACTTTCTGAAAGTGTTTCCCATATAGAGGCCCTCGACAACGATCCTGTATGTGTCCCCTTCCCTCAGGTCGGTCGTGAAATCTATGTCCCAGGCAAAGATGTCTGAAAGATCGAGGGCAAGGAGCAGCGCATCCCTGCCGGCGCCAAGGGATTCGATAAGGTTCTCTTTAATGGTGCCGCCGAAAGAGATGATCCGGCGGTCGTATTCAACCGTTCCAAGGGTGGCCGTGAAGGAGCTTCCTTCCCGTGAAACCTCAAGATATGTATCGTCATCGACACTATAGGTCAGGGAAGTGAGCCTGTGCTCCCGGTCGATGGTGATGCTGTAAGGGTGGTCTGAGCAGAGTTCCCCGAGATCATAGATGCCGTCCGTGACATCTCTTGCGCGTTTGAGGTCGGCAATATTCAGCTTGTTGTGCTTAAAGAGCTGAGAGAGCGTGTCCCCCTTTTTGATAGTGCCGGTTATCTTCCTGAGCATCCCATCGCCGCGTTTTGTCCCTGGTCCCCCGGCCCTGCGGTTTTGGCCGATAAAGGCGATAATGCAGGCGATCGCGATGAGGACGAGAAGTAACCTTGCAATCTTTCCCGTGTTCATAGATCGGCATCCCCGGCTTGTTTGCGTGTGATCTCTGATTCGTTGTTTTTCCCGGCCCCATGTTTTTTGGATAATCTGATGAAAAAGGAGGACAGGGCACCGATAACGATGCCGGAAACAACTGACAGGAACACCACTATGGCGAGGGATGCTTGAAATTTCCAGGCAAGGAACGAAACGGAAACGGGCAGCGAGTTCTGGGTTGAAAAAATGGCGACGAGAACAACGATGCATATGATAAGAACAAGAAAACGCATCACACCTCCCATCCGGAATTTGTCCGTGCCCTCACGCCGAAACCCGAGGGTGCGGGCCGCACGGGTCTATCGATTGTCTTCTCCCACAGATTCCCGTATCCTGTCGAGGATATCAGGCAATGCGGCGGTCACCCTGTCCCAGCTCGATATGAGGGGGACGCCCAGCGGATCTTTCGTGATGACCTCGGCCGCCCTTTTGATGCCGCTCGTGAAGGTTTCCACGGAAAGGCTTTCTTCGTGACGGTCAAAAAGCAGGCTGTTGATGGAGGCATCGTCCTCGTATCGCTTGAGCATGTCCTGCGCGGTGCGGGCATAGGTTGCAACGAGTGTCTTGAAAAAGCCGTCGGAAAAAATGATCCCTTCAGAGGCGAGGGTGCGGAAAATGGATTTGCAGATATCGACACACATCTTGTTGAGGCCCTTTGACGCGTCTTCCGGTGAAAGACTCTGGTGCTTGTGTTCGTAGTTCTCCGCGATGTCGACCTGACACACGCGGTTGATGGAGGTATTTTTATAGACCTCGGCGAGGGTCCCCACTTCAAGGCCCCAGTCACCGGGGATCTTGTTGACGCGGGCGAGGTTTATGTCCATGGAGAACTCGCCGGCAAGGATATAGCGAAAACTGTCGAAGAAAACCAAAAGCGGATGGTCGCCTATCAGTTTTTCTAATGCCCGTATGAGCGGGGTCACAAGAAGGCGCGTTACCCTTCCGTGCATCTTGCCGGTGACCCGCGAGTAGTATCCTTTGCAGAAATCGTAGTCAAGGCTGGGATTCGTGACCGGATAGCAGAGCCGTGCGAGCATATCGCGGGAATACGTCACGATATCGCAGTCATGAAGGGCGATTGAATTGAATTCACGCTGCGCAAGAACGTAGCCGTAAGCCATCCAGACGGATCGTCCCTTGCCTTCAAGACCGGTCGGAAGGTCTTCGGCCTCTATTGCCCGGTATATTTTTTTCATTCTCTTGCCGCTGTTCCATATAATGCTTGTTTTCTGGGGAAGAACGGAAAAGAACTGCTTTGCATTCTGAAATTCCCTGTCCGATGTCGGGCCCAGCGTTACGACAATTTCCTTTATGTATTTGACCTCTTTGAGCTGGTCGATTATCCTCGAAAGGGCATCGCCGGCAAGTTCACTGTAAAGCGACGGCAGAACAAGAGCGATGGGCCTTTCCCGTGCGTAACTCTCAAGTTTTGATTCGATTTCCTCGAGATTGCCTTTTCCGAGCTTATGGAAGGTTGCGACAACTCCTGTCTGGTAAAAATCGGACATATTCGCCTCCTTTGCGTGTGGCTTAACAATCTATTCGAGAAGGGATATGGTGTCTGTAAACTACTTTACACTTTTTTTTATGCTTTGGATAGTAGGATAATACTATACCGGTGTATGGGCACGCCAGGCGCGTGATATTTCGGCCGGGCCTTGAAAAAGGTCCTGAGGGGGCGGAAAAATGAAAAAAATTATAATTATCACCGATCTGGACGGTACCCTTCTCGATCCTGGGTCCTATTCCTTCGATGCCGCCCTTCCCGCCCTCGCGCTCATAAAGGAACGGCACATTCCCCTTGCCGTCTGCTCGAGCAAGACAAGAATTGAGATAGAGCATTACCGGGGAAAGCTTGAAAATAGCCATCCTTTTATATCCGAAAACGGCGGCGCCGTTTTTATACCAGAGGGGTATTTCCCGCGGGAGGCGCAGCCGCCCATACCCCGCGAAGATGTCGGGGGCGGCTACAGGATCATTCGCCTTGGCGCAATGTACCGGGACTTGCGCAGGGCCGTTTTCGAACTGCGCGACGACGGTTTCCATATACGTGGTTTCGGGGACATGACCGTGGAAGAGATAGCGGCCGTGACGGGCCTTAACGAACATGAGGCTGCCATGGCAAAAATGAGGGAGTTTGACGAGCCTTTTATTTTCCGTGGCGGCCCCGAAGATCACGAAAAGCTTGCAAACGCCGTTAAAGGAAAGGGTTTCAACGTCACCAGAGGCATTTTTCACCATATCATCGGGGACAGTGATAAGGGAAAGGCTGTCGAAATCCTTATCGGCATGTACCGGAGAGAATACGGGAAGGTTTCAACGGTTGCCATCGGGGACAGCCACAATGACCTCCCCATGCTGCGCCGTGTTGATCTTCCGGTCATCGTGGAAAAGAGCGGGGGCGGTTACGATCCGTGTTTTGACGGCGAGGCCTTCGAGCGGTCAGAGGGCGTGGGGCCCCGGGGATGGAACAGGGCGGTGATAAAGCTGCTGTCACAGAAATATCCAATTACCCGATAATCAATTTATCAACTCAATGTTTTTTTGGTTCTGGCGATAGAAACTGTTTCAGGCGGTTTTCTTGATCGTCATTGATCATTGGAATCTGGTTATTGGCCATGATCTGGTTCACTTAATAAAGAACAGGACTATCTGCGGGAAGGCGAGGACCAGACCGAGGGTTATCAGGTTGCAGAGAATGAAGGGCAGGGCGGCCGTATATATGTCCACCATGGTGATGTCATCGGAAACGATACCCTTCATGACAAAAAGGAGCAGGCCAAAAGGCGGCGTGGTGAAACCGATATCGAGAGCGATGAGCATCATGAGGCCGAACCACAGGGGATTGATATTGACCTGAAAGATGATGGGCATGAAAAGAGGCATGGTCACCATCATCATCGATACCTGGTCCATGAAACAGCCCAGGAAAAGCAACACGGAAAGCATGAGGAGAATGAGCACTGTATCGGGCAGGTTGAGAGACGTGACACATCCTATCAACCCGGTGCCTGCACCGGTGAACGAGATGATCTGGCTGTATCCGATTGATCCCGCAATGATGAGAAAGATCATGCAACTCGTTTTCAGGGTGGACCGCAGTGTGTCGTAAAGGACCTTGAGTGTCAGTTTTTTGTATGCGAGGGTCAGGGCGAGAGAGCCCACGCAGCCCAGGGACGCTGCCTCTGTGGGTGTTGCGATCCCCATGTATATTGGTCCCAGTACAAGGATGATGACAGAGAAAAGAGGCAGTACATAGATGAGAAATTCTTTGAATATGTTTCCGGGGCTGATCCTGTTTATTTCGTAATCGGGAGCTATGGAGGGGTCGATGATACTCCTGGTGATGATATAGAGGGAGTAGAGCGAGGCCATAATGAGGGCCGGCAGGATGCCGCCGATGAGAATGCCCGATATCGATATGTGTGCCACGGACCCCAGGACAACAGCCAGGGCGCTTGGCGGGATCATCATGGCAAGTCCGCCTGTCCCGACAATGGGGCCGATCATAAGAGGCTTCCCGTAGCCCCGTTTGTGCATTTCCGGCATAAGAGAGGAGGCAAGCAGCGCCGTATTGGAGATGGCCGAGCCTGTCAGTCCAGAAAAGAATGTGGAGGCGGCCACGGCGAGAATGCCGAGGCGGCCGGGTATTTTTCCAAAGAATTTGTCGAAAACATTCAAAGCGTTATTGGCTATACCGGACCTGAAAATGATCTCACCCATGAGAATGAAAAGCGGTATCGGTGTGAGCGTGAAATTGCCAAGGGCGCTGTACATATTAAGGGTAAGCTGCTTGATGCCCTCCACACCGCCCATAAAAAGAAAGGCGCCGACGATATTGATGAGGAAAAAGGCAAAGGCTATGGGGAAGCCGGTCAATATGAGGACGACGAAGCCGCCAAAGAAGAAAAGAAGAACGGTCCACCATTCCACCGCGCTATTCCCCCTGCCTGATATGGGCAAACAGCCTCACCAGGAATTCAATGGCAAGCAGCAACATTCCTGCGGGTATAGGCATGATAACGATCCATTTGGGTACCTCGAGCGTTTTGATGACGGGGGTGCCAAGCATCATCTGTTCGTATGTTATGATCCCGGAAAAGACCGAAAGCGCCGTTGCGACGGCAACACCCAATATATCGGTAATGACGGCGCATGTTCTTTTCCACGATGGGCCGAAACGGTTGACGGCGATATCGAGGGCGACATGCCCTTTTTGCCTGAGCACCCATGCGGCGCTTAAAAAAACAAAATAGATCTGCAGGTATTCCGATATCTCAACAGTCCACATGAGAGGATGGTTGAACAGGTATCTGCCAAGCACTTCGTAACAGATCGAAAGGGCGATAAACAGTATGCACAGGGCCGAAACGGCGGCCGTGGCGTCGAGGAGTCTTGTGAAGAATCGGCCCAGTGTTATTGCTCCATCAGTCTTTTCAAATGCTGACCGGTGCGGGGGGTTTTTGCGAGAACCTTTTCCCAGCCTGCCCGGTAGGCGGTATCGGTATAAAACTGACCCATGGCGTCTTTGAATTCTATAACCTTTATACCCTTGCCGATGAGGAGCTGTTTTTCCTGATCAGCCATTTTGCGTGAAAGATCGTAGCTTTCACGTTCCGCTTTTTCCATGGTGTCGCTGAGGTGTTTTTGCTCTTCCGCGGCCAGGCTTTCCCATTTCTTTTTGTTCATGAGCACACAAACGTCGGTCTGGTAGAAACCCGGTTCAATGATGTAGCGGACAACTTCCTGCCATCCCATTTCGTGCATACCGATGGAAGGCCAGCCGAATCCATCGACGATGGCCCTCTCGAGTGCAACGTAGACCTCGCCCGGCGCGGTTGTCACACCAACTCCTCCAAGTGCTTTCACAAAAGGTTCATAGATCGGTGTTATCCGTATCTTGAGACCTGTCAGATCGGGTTTGCTCACCGGTCTTTTAAGATAAAAATGATAGCTCACGCCGCCGGCAATTTTACCGAGATAGATGACGTTGAGCTCTTTTGCCATCAACTGTCTGTAGAACGCGAAGATACCGTTCTTTCTTTCTTCCATCGGGGAATGACGGGAGAGCTTCATGGCGTCCGCCTCAGGCAATTGGGGGACGAAATAAGCGGCCGGAAGCAGCGCGACGTCTACAACGCCCCGTCTTATGGCCTCGATCTGCTCGAAGGGGGGTATGGCCTCAGGCCCGCCAACGAAGAGAAAACGGGTCCCATGCTTCGAGCCCCGGGAAGCGGCATCCGTGAAAAGATGGAATTGCCTTACCCATACACTGTTCGTCGCGGCGAAGGTGACCGTTTTCAGGAAGGAAGCGCAATGGGCTGATGTAAGAAAAAAGAAAGACAAAAAGAAAAGAGCAATGCCGCATATGACTGCAGGACAGGTACGGGATCTATTCATTGGACTCTACGAACGACTCGAGCTTTTCCCGGTCTATGATCGTATATTTGAGGCGGCCTTTGGTGATGAGCCTAAGCCTGTTGAGATGGTTGAGAACATTCGTTACCGTTACCCGTGAAAGGCCTGTGATGTTTGCCAGGTCTTCATGGGTGATCCGTTTTTTGATAAGAATACCGGTGCCGGTAACCTCTCCGACCTCTTGCATCAGTTTTAAAAGAATGTGGGCAACCCTTTTCTGCGCGTCCAGGAAGGAGAGGTCTTCCACCTGGAGGCCGAGAAGCCTGAGTTTCCTGATAATGGCGGTGATGATGAGCAGGGAAACCTCTGGATGTGCCTTTATGAGGGACTCGGCCTCATCGATATTGATCACATGTATGTCGGACTCCTCAAGGGCCGTGGCGGTTGCGAAATACGGGTATCGGTCAAAGGCGGCGCTTTCTCCAAAGAAGGTATTGTCTTCCTGGATGGCGAGTATCTTTTCCGACCCGTTTTCCCTGAAAATGCTTATTTTCACTTTACCCTGTCCCAGGAAGTAAAAACACCTGCTCCTCTCGCCTTGCATGTAAATGATCTGGCCGTTCTGGTACCGTCTGGCCCTTGATATGGTCAGAAGCGTTTTCAACTCATCGCCAAACTTACCCACGTTGTCAGTTACGTATGGAGAGTTGGGGAAATAAGGCATCCCGTCCTTGTTTTGGTTCATAGATTATTACCTTTAGTTTATTAAATAGCACGAATGTAGCCTGTTTTACAGAAAAAAGTCCTGTTGTATTGGGATAATACACATGCTTGCCGTTGCCGGGGACCGGTTGCGGCCCGCAAATTACTTTACGCAAAGAGGATGGCAGCGCACGTGTCATTCGAACTGGTTTTATTGATGCTTGGGATACTGGTTTCTTTCGGCATAATTGCGCTGGTTGTAGTCCGCCTCAGCAACAGCCACAGGTCCCGGACAGGACAGCGGTGAAAAGGGGGCGCATGTTTTTTCAGGTTTCCTTGAAAAAGAAATAAAGAATGCAGGGCAGCTGGCTTGCCTGCTTCGGTGCCGGGGGAGATTTTTTCCGGGTCTCCCCCGGTTTTATTAAGCACCGGGATCCAGGGAAAGGCGATGCACGGTAAGCCATTTCTTCTCTGAACCCGGCCCCTATTTCCCTCACTCCGCTCTTTCAATCTTGACATGAGGGATAAGTTTATATTATAAAAAACAACGCGCGGGAATAACTCAGCGGTAGAGTGCAACCTTGCCAAGGTTGAAGTCGCGGGTTCAAATCCCGTTTCCCGCTCCATAAAGAACATGTCGCGGGTGAAGATGCCCGCTCCATAAAGAACATGTCGCGGGTGAAGATGCCCGTAAAAACGTGAATGAGTTGCCAATAGCAGGCTCGCACGGTCCTTAAATCAATGGCGGCATAGCCAAGTGGTAAGGCGACGGTCTGCAAAACCGTTATTCTCCGGTTCAAATCCGGATGCCGCCTCCAAACTAAAAACACAGTTTGAACAGCCTGAATGCTTGAGCCGCTTGAATGTTGGAGACAAAAAAATCGTCAAACCGGTGTTCACCGAAATGACGATTTAAAGTTTAAATACGATTTTTTTATTTCCTTATCTTATCGCTCAAGCCCTCAAACGGTTCAAGCATTCAAGCGGCTCAAGCATTCAGGCCGTCTTTAATCCAGTATGAAATCCCAGGCGGTTTCATTGATCCAGATGCTGTAATAACCTCTTCCGAGGAGTCCTTTGGGCTTGACGGTGTAAAGGTCTTTTCCCTGGGGCTTTATATCAAAATCTACGTTCTTGCCGAATGCAAAGCGTGGTTTACCCACTGCTGAGGGCTGCATGAACAGCATTGGATTCAAGGTAAGGACGCTCAGGTCATACTTGCCGTAAAGAACGAAGTACTGGAAATCTTTCAGAAAATAATGGGTAGGATTGTTCGATTCCACGAAGATGGCATTGCCCTCGTCAAAGACGATGTTCGGCAAAAGCCTGATAAGGCCCTTGCTTGTTTTTATATAGGCTCCGGGTTCCTTGGGGGTGGTTATTTTTTCATTTTTTGCGTGAAGTGTCAGCGAAAAGGCCCCCATAAGAATACAGCACAGTGCTGCAACCATCAATACTTTTACTGTTTTCATAGCAGTCTCCATTTTTTGTTTCATTCACCAGCCCTGGGATGTTCACAGGAGGCTGATAATTACCTTTCTTTCCCTCGGTCCGTCGAATTCCATCAGGAAGATGCCCTGCCACGTTCCGAGACGCGGAGAATCCCCGGAAAAGGGAACGGTAACGGATGCTCCTACCAGGACCGATTTGATGTGGGCGTCTGAATTCCCCTCGACGTGGCGGTAGTGGTGTGTGGAGGGCACCAGCCGCTCCAATGCCTCGATGATATCGCGCATAACGTCGGGATCGCCATCCTCGTTGATCGTGACGGCACACGTGGTGTGCGGGGTATATACGTGGAGGAGCTTGCCTGTTCGTCCTTTTATTGCGCCGACGACTTGGTCGGTGATGTTCACCGCCTCAATCCTTTTAGATGTTCTCACATGCAGTTCGGTCATGAAACGCCGCTACTTCCCCTGTTTTTTTCTATAGTCTTCTATGGCTGCCCGCAGGGCGTCCTCGGCCATGACCGAACAGTGATGTTTCGCGGGGGGAAGCCCTCCGAGGTGCTCGGTCACGGTCTCATTGGTCAGCTTCATGGCCTCATCGAGGGTCTTTCCCTTGATGAGCTCGGTTGTCATACTGCTCGAAGCGATGGCAGCTGCGCAGCCGAAGGTCTTGAACTTCACATCGACGATGCGGTCGCCCTCTATCTTGAGATAGAGCTTTGTGACATCGCCGCAGGTAGGATTACCTACCTCGGCCACGCCGTCTGCTTCTTCTATTTCACCCATGTTGCGGGGGTTCTCGAAATGGTCTATTACTGTGTCGCTATATGGGCCCTGTGGCATACTTGACCTCCTGCCGTCTTTTACATTGAACTATAGCAGAAATATAGCACAAAAGGCCTGTATTTTGTAATATCATTTTCCTTGACGTTTTTAAGGCTAATCTGTTAGAAAGTAACATTAAAATTTAGGAGGTTAACAATGCAGAAACGGTACTTGCTCGCACCGGGTCCCACCCAGATTCCACCCGAAGTGCTTTTAAAAATGGCTGAACCGATCATCCATCACCGCAACCCCATGTTCGAAACAGTGGTGGAAGAGGTCCGGGAAAATCTGAAATATCTCTTCGGCACCAAGAACGAGGTGCTCATTTTCTCTTCATCGGGCACGGGCGCAATGGAAGGCGCAGTGACCAACATGCTTTCACCCGGCGACAAGGCCATCGTGGTGCGCAGCGGTAAATTCGGCGAACGCTGGGCCAATATCTGCAAGGCATATGGTGTTGAGGCGATCAATATCGACCTCCCCTGGGGCGATGTGCTCGATCCCGGGGTGATCGAAAAAGCGCTCAAGGAAAACCCCGGCGTGAAGGCGGTCTATACGCAGGCCACTGAAACATCCACGGGGACCAGGTTTCCCACCAAGGAGATCGCGGCGATCGTAAAGAATTATCCCGACACCCTCATGGTCGTGGACGGTATCACTGGTGTGGGAGTCTTTGCGCTGCCCATGGACGAATGGGGCATCGATATCCTTGTGGGCGGTTCCCAGAAAGCCCTCATGCTGCCGCCGGGTCTGGCATTCGCGGGTGTCAGCGACAAGGCGTGGGAATTCAACAAGAATTCGAAAATACCTAAATTCTATTTTAATTGGGCGAAAGAACTGGACAATCTGAAAAAGAACCAGACAAATTTCACCCCCGCCATATCCCTTATCATAGGACTTCGCGAATCTCTCAAGATGATAAAGGAAGAAGGGCTTGAGAACGTCTACAAAAGAAGCGAGATCCTTGCGAATGCGACACGGGAAGGCGCCATGGCCCTGGGTCTCAAGATTTTCTCCAGGAACCCCTCTCCGGCGGTCACGGCAATATATGCTCCGGAAGGCATTGACGGCCAGGCAATTTACAAGACCCTCTGGAAGAAATATGGTGTCACCGGCGCCGGCGGGCAGGACCAGCTCAAGGGCAAGATATTCAGGCTGGCAACCCTCGGTTATGCCGACAAATACGATGTTATAACAGCCGTAGCGGCCATTGAGTTCACGCTCAAGGACCTGGGGTACAAGTTCCAGATGGGCGCAGGGGTCGCAAAAGCGGTAGATTGCTTGAAAGACCTATAATAATGTTTGGGGGTACAAGGTGAAGGCAGAAAAGATCAAAGTGCTCATTGCAGATCAGTTGTCTGACAAGGCAATAGAAATATTGAAATCGAACAAGCTTGCAGTGGATATAAAAACAGGCCTCAAGGCTGAAGACCTGGAGGCCATTATCGGCGATTATGACGCCCTTGTCGTCCGCAGCGCCACGAAGGCGACAAAGGGCATCATAGAGAAGGCCGACAAGCTGAGAATAATCGGCAGGGCCGGTATCGGCGTAGACAATGTCGATGTTGCGACGGCAACGGAGAAAGGCGTCATCGTTATGAACACACCGCAGGGCAACGCCCTTGCGGCAGCCGAGCACTCCATCGCCCTCATGTTTGCGGCGGCAAGGAACGTGGCCGAGGCTGACAGGACCATGAAGGAAGGCAAGTGGGAAAAGAAGGCCCTCATGGGCACCGAGATTTTTGAAAAGACCCTCGGCGTCATCGGTATCGGCAACATCGGTATCCTCGTGGCCGAAAAGGCCCTTGCCCTTGGCATGCGGGTCATCGCGTATGACCTCTATGTTTCGCAGGAGTTTGCTGAAAGCAAAGGCATCAAGCTCGTGGATTTTAACACGTTGCTCAAGGAAAGCGATTTCATCGCTGTTCACGTACCCCTGGTAAAAGAAACGAGAAACCTTCTCAACAAAGAGACCCTGGCGAAAACGAAAAAAGGCGTCATCATCGTCAACGTGGCACGCGGGCCAATAGTGAACGAAAAAGACCTGCTGGCAGCCCTCGAAAGCGGCCAGGTTGCCAAGGCGGGCCTCGATGTCTTCGATGAGGAGCCGACACCAAAGGATAACCCGCTGGTCCTTTCCACGAAGACCGTCTGTACACCCCACTTGGGAGCGTCTACAAAAGAGGCCCAGGACAAGGTGGCCATCGACATAGCGAACCAGATCGTTGATTATTTCAAGAACGGTGTCATCAAGAACAGCGTGAACGCCCCCTCTGTTTCTCTCGAAGTGGCGAAGCAGATCGCGCCGTACCTCACGCTCGCGGAGAATCTGGGGAAGATCGTATCGGGCATTACTGATTTCCCAATTGAAGAGATCCTTGTCAACTATATGGGGGACATCTCGAAGATGGATACAAAGGTCTTGTCCCAGGGGATCATCAAGAACGTTCTTATTGCCCAGGTTGAGGGCGTGAACTATGTCAACGCACCGCTTGTGGCAAAGAGCCGGGGCATCAAGATAGTGGAATCAAAATCGGCGGAACACCCCGATTTCACATCACTTCTCTCCATTACCGTCAAGGCCGGGAAAAAACAGAATACCATTGAGGGAACGCTTCTTGGGAAAAAGGAACCCAGGCTTATAAAGGTCAACAATATATATGTCGAGGCGGACCTTTCCGGGCATACCCTGTTTATTTACAATAATGATAAGCCCGGCGTAATTGCCAGTATCTCCAATATTCTTTACAAAAAGGCGATCAATATAGGCGGCATGCATTTCGGGCGCGAGACCGAAGGAGGCCTTGCGGTATCCCTCCTGGATCTCGACAAGACAGTGGATGACAGCGTGATAAAGGAAATAGAATCACTTCCCAATATCATTTCTGCCAAGCTGATCGACCTCCAGTAGACAAGGATTATTTGCCAGCGACAGGGTAGACAGGTTTTCGCCTGTCTACCCTTTTTAAACGGTATGTATGACCATGATCAGCGCGGCCATATTTGATTTTGACGGTACCCTGACACCTCTTACACTTGATTTTGCGTATTTGCGCGTGAAGGTCGAAGAGCTTGCGCGGCAATACGTTGACGACGCGCTCATCGCCGCGCAAGCGCACCTTTACATCATTGAAACGATACATGCCATAGGGGACGCACTGGGCCACAGGGGCCAGGAATTTCAGGAGAAGGCCTTTCGGCTGCTTTGCGATCTTGAGGTTAAGGCCGCCCGGGGCAAAGACCTTTATCCCTGTGCGAGGGATGTTCTCACCCGGCTTAAAGCGGCTGGCATAGGTGTTGCCATAATAACCCGCACCTGTGCTGATGTCATAGAGACCGTATTCCCGGACCTTTGGGACTACGTCGATGTGGTGGTGACGCGTGACGATACGCGGCATGTGAAGCCTGATCCGGAGCATGTCCATATGGCCCTCACCCGGCTCGGTGTGGCACCCGCTCAGGCGGTCCTTGCGGGCGATCACCCGACAGATATCGAAGCAGGGAAGGCTTCCGGTACCATAACGGCCGGCGTTCTCACGGGGAGGACACGCCGGGAGCAATTCACCGAGGCCGGAGCGGATTACGTGTTTGAGGATATAAGGGGGATCCTCGGGATAGTTTCAGCCGCTTGAGCCGTTTCAACCGCTTGAACGCCATAGGTAAAAAGATCACCTGCAATGTAACGCCTGAACCTTTTCTGTTTCTTGTTTTTCAACGTTCAAGCTGTTCAAGCTGTTCAAGCTGTTTTTTCTGTAGACTTATTCCCGAAAACTACGTAAAATCATAACCGTTACGCGGGAATTGGTACTGGATGTCAAAACCCATTCAAGGTTTCTTCGGGTACGCCCGGATCGAACCTGGGGAATTAAGTATGATCACCTTTACAGAGGTCAACAAGTGGTTCAAGGAACTCCATGTGCTGAAGGACATCAACCTTCACGTCAACCAGGGCGAAGTGGTCGTGGTCTGCGGCCCCTCCGGTTCCGGCAAGTCGACGCTCATCAGGACCATAAACAAGCTTGAGCCTATCAACAGCGGGACCCTTATCGTGGACGGGATGGACCTTTCAGATAAGAAAGCCGATATCAACAGGCTAAGGGCGGAGATCGGCATGGTCTTTCAACAGTTCAATCTTTACCCCCACCTCTCGGTTCTGAAAAATATCACCCTCGCTCCTATCAAGATCCGAAAACTGAGCAAAAAGGATGCAGAAAGTGATGCCATGGCGCTTCTCGAAAGGGTGGGCCTTACCGAAAAACGCGGGGCCTATCCGACACAGCTCTCCGGAGGGCAGCAGCAGCGTGTTGCGATCGCCCGGGCCCTTGCCATGAAACCGCGCATCATGCTTTTTGATGAACCGACATCCGCACTTGATCCCGAGATGATCGGAGAGGTGCTTTACGTCATGAAAGACCTTGCGCAATCGGGCATGACCATGATGGTCGTTACCCATGAGATGGGTTTCGCAAGCGAGGTGTCGGACCGGGTGATTTTCATGGACGAAGGAGAGATACTCGAAGAGGCCCACCCGAAGGATTTTTTCAAGAACCCGAAACACGAAAGAGCGCAGCAGTTCCTGAAGGAAGTGCTGTCGCCCATGCATTGATACTTTAAAGGAGGAGCATTATGAAGAGAGCAGTCGTATTGATGGCGGCATTCTGTTTTATTGTTGCCATGGGGGGCATTGCCTTTGCGGCCGATACTCTTGAGACGGCCAAGAAGAAAGGCGTCCTCGTAGCAGGGGTCAAGGATTCCACGCCGGGATTTGGTTATGTCGATGAGAAGACCCGCGAGATCGTTGGTTATGATGTGGATTTTGTGAAGGCCATAGCAAAAAAGCTTGGCGTCAAGCTTGAACTCAAACCTGTCACATCAGCAAGCCGTATGCCGCAGCTCGTTGAAGGCAATATTGACATAATCGCCGCCACCATGACAAAGACGGCGGAGAGGGCAAAACAGATCGATTTCAGCAACACATACTTTTTCACTGGGCAGAAATTTATCGTCAAAAAGGGTACGGTCAGGTCTCTTGCTGATCTCGACGGCAAAAGGATAGGAACGGCAAAGGGATCGACATCGGAGCAGAACGCCAAGAAGGCTCTGCCCAAGGCGACGATACTTTCCTTTGATGACTACCCGCAGGCCCTTCTTGCGCTCCAGCAGGGGAAGGTGTTTGCCGTAACGACGGACGAATCTATTCTCGCCAATCTGCTCGGCAAGGCGCCCAACAAAGAACAGTACGAGATCCCCGACATTCAGATTTCCGATGAGCCTTACGGCCTTGGCATGCGCAAGGGAGACAAGAACTTTGTCGCCTTCGTGAACAAGACACTGCTTGAAATGGAAAAAAGCGGCGAGGCCAAGAGGATATTCGATAAATGGTTTGGGCCCAATTCTCAGACACCGCTCAAGAGAAATTTCAAGATTACGGCCGATAAATAGAGCATGGTCAATTCGGGGGCGGGCCATTTGGCCGCCCCCGAATTTATGCGGGAGGGCATTGCTCTTCATGCGCTCCGGTCTGAAAGAGGTCATGGGCATTGTTTAAGTATCAATTCGATTGGTCGGTTGTTTTATCCGGTCAGTATGCCGAGTGGCTGCTCTCCGGCATCAAGGTAACCTTCCAGCTTTCAGTTGTTTCCATTATTTTCTCGTTTCTCCTCGGGCTGCTCATTGCCGTAATGCGTATGAGCAACGTCCGGCCTGTCCGATGGTTTGCACACGGTTATCTGGAATTCTTCCGTAACACACCGCTTCTTGTGCAGATCTTTTTCTGGTATTTTGGTTCTTACAAGATATTGCCCATGGTGATAAACGACTGGCTAAACAGGACGAACTTCGAGTTTGCCGCGGCCGTGATCGCCCTGACCATATACACCTCGGCCTTCATCGCCGAGGACATACGCTCCGGCGTGAGGTCCATCCCCAAGGAACAGATGGAGGCGGCACGGAGCAGCGGTTTTTCATATATACGGTCCATGCAGTATATCATCCTGCCGCAGGCAGTGAGGATCACCGTTCCGCCGCTGATCAACCAGTTTCTCAACCTGACGAAGAACTCCTCCCTTGCCATGACGATAGGGGTGATGGAACTGACCTACCAGGCGCGGCAGGTTGAGTCGTACACTTTCAAGGGTTTTGAAGCTTTTACGGCGGCGACGCTGGTCTATGTGGTCATATCGATGATCATCGCCGGCCTGATGACACTCTACAGCAGAAAAGTGTTGAATCCCATAAGGGCGAAGTGATATGGACGCAGGATTCGATTTTTCAGTCATCTGGAGGAACATAACCTATTTCTTTATAGGCCGTTTCCCTCACGGGGCACTCGGAGGTATAGCGCTCACCCTGTATCTCGCCGTAATTGCCTGCGTGCTTTCCTTTTTCGGCGGGCTCATCCTGGGGATGCTCAATATTTCCCATAACCGCGTGGTAAAGTATGTCTCCCTTGCTGTTGTCAATATCATCCGGGGAATGCCCCTGTTGATGGTCATTTTTTGGATGTATTTCCTTTTGCCGGCTTTCATGGGAAAGACGGTATCGGAGAGCTGGACCGTCATAATGGCCCTGACGCTTTTCACATCCGCCTATATGTCGCAAATAGTCAAAGCGGGTATTGACAGCATTCCGAGGGGACAGACGGAAGCGGGCCTTTCCTCGGGCCTTTATCCCTGGCAGGTCATGGTCTATATAGTCCTGCCCCAGGGCTTGAGGAACATGATCCCATCCTTTGTAAACCAGTTCGTTTCCATGATCAAGGACACCTCGCTGGCCTTTATTGTCGGCGTGTCAGAGCTTACACACGTGGCGACACAGATCAACAACCGGACCATTATATATCCCACGGAGATATTCTTCTTCATTGCCGTCATATATTTCATTATCTGCTACGCCTTCACAAGCCTTTCCCGCTGGCTTGAGAGGCGCCTTGCCTGGCGCAGATGACCCTTCTGCTCCCGGTCTTTTCCCTTCCCTTTCAACTCATATCGGTCCGTGGTGAGCTAAGCAGGGTGAAAAGCCTTGCGAATAAAGACGCCCTCCTTATTGTTATCGGTGCCTGATACATAAAACCTGATGTCCTTTTTTAATAATTATTCATGGCAATTGGCCGGCGTCGGTGATATATTTGGACGACCGACCGTTACCAAGGAGGAAAGATAAAAATGACTTCGAAATGTTTGCGAATACTGATACTTGTAATGTCGCTCGCCGTTTTTCTCGCGGCAGGCGGTTTGTGTGCCGAGCCTTACGAGGATGCCTTCAAGAAGGCGTATCCCCAGATAGCTTTTGATTCGATGAAGCCGGCAGGTATCAAAGGTGTCTATGAGGTGGTCAAGGGGGGGGAGATCATATATTTCCTCGAAGAGCCGGGCCTTCTTTTTGTCGGAGAGATCATAGACAGGACGGGGAAGAGCCTGACAGATACAAGGAGGGCCGAGATACTCATGGCCAACGCGAAGAACCTTCCCCTCGATAAGGCCGTCAGGGTCGGTAGCGGGAAACAGACCGTCATAGAATTCACCGACCCCGATTGTCCATATTGCCGCAGGGCGGCGACATTTCTCGAATCCAGGAAAGATGTGACGCGCTATGTCTTTTTCTTCCCCCTGCCGTCCCACAAGGACGCGGAGAACAAGATCAAGTACATCTTCTGTGCCGCCGACAAGGCAAAGGCATACGAAGATGCGATGAAGGGCAAGCTGGATACCCAGAAGTATGCGGCCTGCAAGACCAAAGATGCTGCAGACCTCCTTGTGATTCACAAGGAGGCAGGCAGGCGCATTGGTGTGGGCGGGACCCCTATGTTCATTATAAACGGCAAGGAATTGATCATGGGCGCCAACCTGCCCGCCATAGAGGCCGCTTTGCAGGCTGAACCCAAAAAAGATGAACCTAAAAAGCCCTGATGTTAAGGAACAGAATATCAGATGATAAACTGTCAGATATTTTTTATGAGATGGTGAACTGATGCGAGGCCATGGGAATGCTTTACGAGTATGACGGAAAGAGACCGATTGTCGGCAGGGACAGTTATGTAAGCGAAACCGCCCATGTCATCGGCAGTGTCACCATAGGCGACAATTGCTACATCGGTCATGGGGCTATCCTCCGGGGTGATTACGGCTCTATAGTGATAGGGAACGGAACAGCCGTAGAGGAGGGTGTCGTTGTGCACGCACCTCCCGATAAATTATGCCTCATTGGAGAAAGGGTGACAATGGGCCATGGTGCGGTCATACATGCCGCTAAGGTGGGCGATTTTGCCGTGATCGGTATGGGTGCCGTACTGAGCATTGAAAGCGAGGTCGGCCGATACAGTATTGTCGCGGAAGGCGCGGTAGTGAAGATGCGGCAGGTGATCCCCGAGGAGGTAGTTGCGGGCGGAAACCCCGCGCGCGTGATCAGGAAGACAGCACAAAAGGACATTGAGTTCTGGACGGCGGGAAAGCAGCTCTATGTGGATCTGGCAAAAAAATATCTCGAAAAGGGAATGAAGCCATTGTGATGATACGTGAGTTATTGACGGTCTTGCGGGCGCGGTTCCTTTTTGCGGAACGGACATGAAAAAAGTGTTTATCGAAAATCTTCCCGAGACCAGGGAGCCTGAGGGCGCGAAGCGCTGGGTCGATGAAAAGGGCGAATTCGCGCAGATCTCTTACCGGGAGGACATAGGCCATCTCGCTTTTTTTGAATTGCGCGAAGGACAGACCAGGGCCAATCATTACCATGAACGCAAAGAAGAGGTCTTCTATGTTGTTTCTGGAAAGATAAAGGCCGTTTTCCTCGATCCGGCGAACGGTGAAAAAGAAACCTTTATTTTGGGAAAAGGCATGAAGTTAAGGGTAAAGACAGGGGTGGGCCACCTGTTCTACGGTATTGAAGATTCCCGCGTTATCGAGTACAGTCCGCAGTATTATGATAAGACCGATGCCCACAGAATTGATATGGGGGAATGATATGGCGGAGATAAAGAGCGCAATAGAATTGGCCATGGAAAAGACCAGGGGCCTTGTCATGGACGATAAGGAAAAAAGCTCCCTTGCCCGGAAAGAACTGGCCGGCATCGTCAAGACCATCTTCAGGCGCCACCGTGAATGCCTGATCGATGAAGACGGGGCAAAGGCGGAACTCCAGGCGCTCGACTGTGATGACGATA
>ENA-UOWG01000729-UOWG01000729.1-activated-sludge-metagenome-genome-assembly--contig:-NODE-729-length-39372-cov-10.149147_pt1 | contig 39372 bp, 36 predicted proteins | sample MGYA00238147_ERZ761563 | MGnify/ENA primary metagenome ERZ761563 (study PRJEB28884, sample SAMN05720216) | anaerobic digester metagenome | isolation source: active sludge of municipal...
GTATGAGCCCGGCGAGCGGGCCACGCTGCAGCAGGTGACGCAGAAGCTCGAACTGGGCGTCGAGAAAGGTCCCGGGGGTTCAGGCTGCGCGGTCTACACGGCGGTGAGCGATCGGAGCGGGGCGGATGGCTGGTCTTACATCGGCCGGCGATTCAATCCACCGCTGGATCTGGCCCGGCACAGGGGAATCGGCTTCTGGCTGCGCGGTGACGGCAACGGCGGCGCGTTCAAGATCCAACTGCGCGACGAGAAAGGAGCCACCGATTACTACATTCAGAACAACTTCAACGGCTGGCACTATCAGCAGTTGGATCGCCCGGCCAAGGATCCCATCGATTACCGCCAGGTCCGCTGCCTCGGTTTGTACTACAACAGCCTGCCCGGCCGGAAAACCGTGTCGTGCGGGATCGGGGGGATCAAGGCCCTGCCCGTCCTGGACAAACGCACGATCAAAGACCCTTGGATTGAGTTCGCCGGCCGTCGATGGACATGGAAAGGGGAGTTGGAGGAGGGCCAATACCTGTTGCTGTGGCCCGGCGAGCCGATCCGTCGTTTCGGACCACCTTTGAACGAACCTCAGGCTTCGCCGCAAGAGGCGGATGAACACGTGCTCGGCGCGGGTGATTACCAGGCTCGTGTCGGCTGTGCGGGTGGTCTGCTTCTGCCGTTGCGGGTTCGGTTGACGATGCAGCCGCCGGAACGCCACGGGATCAACTGACCGCCGACCCTCTGGGCGATGGCATGGCCCCTCGTGGAGCACCGAGCCAAGCCGGGAGAAGGCCGCGGACCTCACCTGACGCGTCGGCGATCAGCGGGCGCTGGTCCCTGTTTCGCTGCCTCCGCCGACCTCCTCGCGGACCACGTACAGCGGCCGGTGCTTCACCTCTTCGAACACCCGCCCGATGTACTCCGCGATGATGCCCAGGCAGATGAGCTGGACCCCGCCGAGGATGAGAATGGTCATGATCAGGGCCGGCCAGCCGCGAGCCAGATTCCAGCCGTTCCACCAGGCGAATAGAACGTAAACGGCGTACGCGAGCCCGGCCAGCAGCGTCACGAGACCCAGCAAAGACGCCAGCCGCAACGGAATGATCGAAAACGACAGCACCGCGTTGAGGGCCATGCGGGCCGTTTGGTGCAGTGTGTAGGCCCGCTGACCGGCAAACCGCTCGCGATCCTGGTATCCCACGCCGGCCTGCCGGAAGCCCAGCCAGCTCAACATGCCCCGAATGAACCGGGTCCGCTCCGGCATGTGCCGGAAGGCCTCCACCACTCGGCGATCCATCAGCCGGAAGTCGGCCGATTCGGGAGGTATTCGCACCCTCATCAGCCGGTTGATGATCCGATATCCCAGCCGCGGCTTGACCCCCTCTCGGTAGGCGTACACGATGTCGTAGCCCTCGGCCCATCGCTCGACGAAGCGGCGGATCAACTCCGGCGGATGCTGTAGGTCGGCGTCCATGACCACGACCGCGTCGCCGCGGGCATGGTCGATCCCCGCCGATAAAGCCGCCTGATGCCCGAAGTTGCGCGACAGGCTCACCGCCCGCACCCGCGCGTCCCGCCCGGCCAGATCGCGCAACCGGGCCAGCGTTCCATCCCGGCTTCCGTCGTCGACAAACAGGAACTCGGCATCGCCGCCGACGCAGCTGACCACCTCACAGAGCTGCCCGTACAGCTCGGCCACGTTCTCGGCCTCGTTGTAGCACGGGATGACCACCGACAGCCTCGGCATCAGCAACCTCCGGCAGGTGCCGAAAGCCTCTCGAGTTCGCCCGGTTTCATGTGGATCGCGTCGGCCTCAACCGGAAACCGCCCGGCATGAATGTCGTCGACGTAGTCTCGGAACGCCTTCGACAGGACCACGGAGAGATCCAGGTACTGCTTGACCGCCCGCGGCCGATGACCTCCACCCAGTCCGAGCATGTCGTGCAAAACCACGACCGTCGCATCGCAGCGCGGGCCGGATACGCATCCGATCACCGGCACCGACGCCCGGGCGGTAATCTCGCCCGCCACTTCGCTCGCCACGGCCTCCAGGAGGAGGAGAGAAGCGCCCGCATCCTCCAGATGAGCGGCATCCTCGATCAGTTGGGAAGCCTCCTTCGCGTCGCGGCCGAACGCCCGGTAGCCCTCTCGTCCGGTGATCCACTGCGGGAGCAGACCCAGATGGGCCACAACCGGGATCCCCGAGGCACGGATCGCGGAGACCAGGGCGGTGTCCTTCCCTGTAACCTCGACTTTAACCGCGTCAGCCTGGGTTTCCCGGACGAAACGCCCACACCCCGCCACCGTGCCCGCCACGTCCTCCTGGCGGTAGAACCAGGGGAGATCGGCCATCACGAACGCCCCCGGCGCCCCGCGACGAACCGCCGCGGTGATGCCGAGCAGGAACTCTGCCGGCACGTCGCGGGTGCTCGACAGCCCCAGGACCACCTCCCCCGCGGTGTCGCCGACGAGCAGAACCTCCACGCCGGACGCGGCCATAAGTCGTGCGAATGCCGCGTCATAGCAGGTCAGAACGCTGAATTTGCGCCCGGCCCGCTTGGCCGCCGCCAGCGTGCCGACCGTGATCTTCTCGGGCGTGCTCATCCAGTCCAGCATAAGGAGGAATTCACGAATTCACAAGCGATTCGGCCTTGCGAACGATGCTCGGAACGCGGATAATAGCTCCTTGCCCTTTGCTCGGCATGGGCGGATGCGATCGACCGTGTCGGGGCACTGTCAGGGCGGCGTCTCCGAGCGGCGATCGGAACGCGGTTGACAAGCTGATACCTGCTGGTCCGCCGACCAAGACATGGAAATCTGAATATGGGAGCCACGCTGGACGCACTGCTTCGGCTGCAGACCATCGAGAATCAACTCCGCAACCTCAATGAGAAGATCCTCTCCAAGCGCCGAAGCGTTGAAGTCTGCCGCAAGCGAGTCTCCAAGCTGGAGCAGCAGATCGCCGAGACCCATCAGAGCATCAAGCAGGCTCAGGCCGGCGCCGACCGGTTTGAACTCGACCGCAAGGCCAAGGAAGAACACATCCAGAAGCTCAAGGAAGCCCTCAATCGCACCAAGTCAAACAAGGAATACGCCGCCCTGTTGACCCAGTTGAACATGGACAAGGCCGACAGCCTCAAGATCGAGGATCAGGTCCTCGCCGTCATGGGCCGCGTCGACGAGGAACGCAAGAAGGAACGGGAGTTCAAGGCTAGGCTGGAGAAAGAGCACGCCCAGGTCGCCGAACTGACCCGCGTCGCGGCAGCCAACGAAGCCGGACTGGCCGCCGAGGTCAAGGACCTCGAGAACCAACGCGCCGAAGCCGCCGCCCTCGTACCCTTGGGCGTCCTCCAGATCTTCGAGAAAACCTGCGAGAAACACGATGGCGAGGCCATGGCCCTGCTCCACAAGACCCACCCCAAGCGGGCCGAGTTCGTGTGCAACGGATGCAACATGGCCATCCCCCTGGAGATCGTCAACGCCCTGCAGTCCGGCGACAAGGTCTACCAGTGCCAGACCTGCTCACGCATCCTCTTCCTTGAGTCCAGCGGCATCGCGGTCTGACGCCGGGGTCTCCCCAAGTGACATAAGCCCTTGCAGTGATTGAAGTAACGACTAAACCGAAGGCCAGTGGCCCCCCGCCCTCGGCGAGGGTATCATGCTGTCGGTCGTCCAGGCAGGGGTAGGGGTACGTGTCGTAACTCATTCCCTGGACGGCCTCAACCGATGATCGGACTGTCGGTATAATGATGAGGCAGGGATGGGCGGGCCGACCCTTGCAGGTCCCAGCCGCTCTGTGTGGATGAACACCCGGCTACTCGCGGGAGGATTTGCATGAAGCTTTCCCACTTACAGCGATCGTCACGTCGTCGCCTCATGGCTTTCGGGACCGCCATCCTGCTCGTGGTGGGCGCCGTCGGCTGCAACGATCCCGACGTGCAGACGGCTGTCGTCAACGGCCTGAGCGACTTCGCCCAGGCGATGATCGCCGCTTTGTTCACGACCCTGCTGCCGAATGCCAGCAGCGCAGTCACCACGAGCCTGATGAGCGCAATATCCGGCGGGCTTTGCTGACCCCCGGCGCCTCCTCGTCGGATCGCTTCCTGACCCCGTCTGCTGATCACCACCCGATCGGGGCACCGCCCCGAGCGGAGCGTGAACCTCACTGGCTCCGCCCGCCGCCAGGGCCGTGCAGCCGCTCCCACTTCTCCTCCGCCTCCGGGCGGCGGATGTACAGAGGCAGCAACTCGCCACCGGGTGTGAATCGCCCCTCCATCGCCCGGGCCCGACCCACGGCCAGCACATGCTCTGCCCGCGGCCACCACAGCTCCTCCGGCATCACTGTGACACCGCCGGCGTCGATCGCCTGCCGATGGTACGGAATCCCTTCGCCCAGCACGCTCAGCGGACGCGGGCAGCGGGCCAGAAACTCGGCCGGAGGAGCCATGTGCGCCTCGATCACCTTCTCGTAGGCTCCATCCCGCAGCGAGAACGCCGCCGCAAAGACCTGGGCCTGCTTGGCATCCAGGAGCACGGCCACGTGCTCCGGCCGCGGTGTTGCCGAGAGCGCGTTGCGCGAGAGGCCGTCAACGGTGGGAACCGCCACGATCCGGGTGCCGATCGACCACGCCAGCGTGCGGGCAACAGTCACCGCAATCCGCAGACCGGTGAAACTGCCCGGGCCAATTGAGAGGTAAATGTCGGTAAGGGTGTTCGCCGGCCAGCGCGCTTGCCTGAGCATGCTGTCCACGGCAGGCATGAGCTCACCCGCGTGCCGCATCCGTCCGGGCAACCGCTCGGCGCTCACCACGCCCCCTTCCGTCGCCAGAGCGACACTGCCCACCCGGCTGGAGGTCTCGATCACCAGGATGCGCGGTCCTTGCAGGCTCATGGCCACCATTGTAGCGGCACCGGGCTTGCGTCGGCGATGTCCACCCGTTCTACTGCCCGCATGGCCGCACCCCGGGTCATTCTGTTTCCTGGCATGGGCTGCGACGAGCGGCTCTTCGGCCCGCAGCGCGAAGGGGGGTTGGAGATCGAAACGCCTCCCATGCCGGCGGCGGAGGCGGCCGAGAACCTTGCGGCGTACGCGGCCCGCATTGCCCGGTCCCTGGAGATCGACCAAACCTGCGTGGTCGGCGGCGTCTCGTTCGGCGGTATGCTGGCTTGTCAGATCGGGTCACTCGTCCACCCGCGATGCGTGCTGCTGATTGCCTCCTGCCGCGGCAACACCGCCATTCCACGCGCGTTCTGGCCCTTGAGCTGGCTCTCACACTTGTGCCCCGATTGGTTCATTCGCCGGCGCGGCCAGGCGAGCTGCCGCCTCCTCGCCCGGCTCGAGTCGCTCACTGGGTACCAGTCTCGGCTCATCCGGGACATGTCCCTGTCAGTGCCTGTGCCCCACCTGCGCCGGATCGGCCGGATGATCCTGCAGTGGAACGGAGACCCACCACCCACCTGCCCCGTCCACCACATCCACGGTGCCAGGGATCGAATCATCCCCCTCCGCAAGGTCAAGCCCGACGTGGTCATCTCCGACGGGGGTCACATGATCAACCTGACCCATGCGGATCGGGTCAATGAGTTCATTGCTCGACACGTCGCCGACGCCGGGGACGCGAGCCGGCGTCGATGAGCGGAGCCGACCAGGAGGTCAACGGCCCCGCGGCTCGCCGGAATGGCTCGTGGAGACACCGCGGAAACAGGCCGAGCCGGGTTCGTCGCCCGGCTCGCCTGGTGGAATCGTACGCGGCAACGTACGAATGAGTCTATAGGGTCCAGTGTACCGCCCGCTGTCGCCCGCCGCAACGCCGCGCCCCGGAAAGACCAGCCCGCAAGTTCCGAGGGACATCCCCGGATCTGCGACGCCCGCTTACTTCGGCAGGTACATGTTGCCCAGGGTCACCGGGGCGTACAGATGCCTTCGGGCCCCCGACCAGGAGCCGTACTCGCCCAGACGGGAAATGAACCGCCCGAAATTGATACCGCAGAACGCCGCTCGCGGACCAAGCGAGGCCAGGGGAATGCGGATCTCCACGCTCCACCGGCCCGAACGAGATTGATCATCCACCGCCGCCGTGACTCGGGCTGGCCAGTCCTCGCACCGGGCCACTGGGGCGAGACACGGCACCCCTTGCTGCGTGATCACTGCCCCATTGGCCTTGATCACGACATGGAACAACTCGCCAGGGTCGACCACCTTCCCGCTCGGGTCGAGCACCACTTCGACCAGATCCTCGCCCGTTGGCCATAGTCCGTCGTAACGCACCTGATTGTCACGAGTGAGGCGGCGCTCGGCCATCTTGTCGTCGTCACAGGCAAAAGCGATATACAGGTGCTCGTCGTCATGGGCGACGAATGCGGTGGTGATCTGGGACAATCGATCGGGTGAAGGGCGGCCCTGCTTGGGTACGTCCAACGCGCCAACCAGCACGAAGTCGCCGGCGACATTGCCCGCTCCGAGCGGCCAGTCATCGAGCTTGCCGTTGATGGTCGGTGGCCGGGCCAGCCGCTGCGAGATCAAGATGCACAGTCGGCCGGTTGCCATGACCGCGTCACCAATCTCCGGGGTGAATACCAGCTTGAACGGCGTGACACCCTCGAGACGGGCTTCCAGCGACGGGGCCTTCATGGCCACATCGCGCCGGGCGGTGCGGGCCGAGGCGAGACTTTGCACCGTCGCCGTCGTCTCGCCCTGCGTCCAAGTCTGCGGCGCCTCGGCGACGGTCAGCCGCCCGCTCACCGCCTGCCGAGTCGCATTGAACACCGCGACCGTCGCGGTCACGCTCAGCCCGTCGGGCGTGCCTGGCGAGCCCTGCACCCGGATACCCTCCACGGCCACGCGAACGTTGCGCACCGCTCGGGTGAGCCGGGCCCACTCAATCTGCTGCGAGAGCCGCTTCGTTTCGCTGGCCTCATCCTGGGCCGGGGCGGAGGCAGGCTGCTGGATCGCCGCGGTCAACTCGTTGGCCATCAGCTTGCGGGCCAGCGACCACGCGGTCGGGTCAGTCACCCAGCCGTTTGGCCGTCCGTCCAGCAAGTGCTCGCCGTAGCAGCCGGTGCCCCCGAACGGGAAGAGATCCTCGGAGAAGATGCGGGCGATCCCCGGACGACGGTTCCGCACCAGCAGCCAGAGGTATTCATAGTCCTGCAACCCGCGCCGCAATCGCTTCAGCCGGATCGAGGGTACCGGACCATCCAGCCCGTACGGCTTGCCTGGCCAGAGCAGGCAACCTTCGCTGCCCGAAGACCGGGGCACGCCATCGTCCGCCCATGCGTTGACCCCGGGCAGCAGGATGGCATCACAGCCGAACCGGTACGCCTGCCAAGCCAGCGTCCGGGCATCCACCGGCGCCGCCAGCATGGAGAGTGAACCGCTGTACGGCGGTCGGTCGGGGCTCAACCACGTTCGCCGCCCCGCCGCCCGCTGCCGGGCGAGTTCTTCGGCATCGGCCAGACTGGCGGGCACCGCCCAGACCGCAACCAGCTCGCCCAGGTCCACAAAACCATCATCACGCCAACCGTAGGCGGCCATCGACTCCGACGGGACCGGGCACACCATCCTCAGCCGACCATCGATCTGCTTGAAGAGCTCGCCCAGGGTCTTGTACTGCCGATACCGTTCGGCCAGCGATCGCCCCGGAACCGTCATGTGCACATAGTGCTGATCCATCCAGCGGCGGGCGACGAAATGCCCGACGCACTGCCGGAGATGGTCCGTCAGCATCCGCTCGTAGTCGGGGGATCCCCACCCGCCATACAGTTCGGGTGGCGGCCGGCGCTCGTCAATGGGCAGCGGCCACGCAGGAGCTGCTGCCCGGTCGTCGAAAACCGTGCCGTCGATTAGACCCGCGACCAGCCGGTCGTAGTCGGTCCAGTCCAACTCCGCTTCTCCGGACCCGCCCAGGCGGCGGAAGGGCTGGATGTCGACCAGAATCGGACTGCACCGATGCTCGTGAAGCAGGTGCGTCGCGCCATCCAGGACGGTCACTGCCGGTTGATAGCCGGGATCGTCGAACGTCAACCGGTTGGGGGTGTACGGACGGCCGTGCAACTCAACGTGCTGGCCCAGCAGCTTGGCGGTATCGACGGTGGCCAGGGCGGCCAAGTGGCTGGTCTGAGGAAGGGCGAAGGGCCAGACCTCCAGCGTGAAAGCCAGGTTCACGGCCGGCCCACCCGCGGGCGTGATGTGAATGGCGGAGTCGTATGGGCCCGCCGGCGTGCCGGGCGGAACGCGAACTTCGGCCCAGACCACTTCGCATTCACCGGCGCGAAGCGAGATCGGCAAGGCGCCACGCGGGGCCGTCAGCGGCACCAGAACATCCGGGAAGAACCGAAGCCGCCGCAGATCCGGCGTCAGCCGAAGGTACCAAGCCGGGTAGTCCTCGACGGGCACGCGGACCTCACGGAAGAGGGCGATTCGATCGAGACCCACGGTCTGGTCGCCCATTCGAAGGGGATCGAGAGCGACACTCGTGACCCTGCCGGCTTGGCGGGTCCGCATCACAATCTGAAAAGCCACAGTCTCATTGACGGCGGCGCTGAGCCGTACCCGCCCATCAGCCTCACGGTAGACTTCATTCTCGCCCTCAGGCAGGGCGTCGGGATGGACGGTCACCGATTCCGGCACGACCCAGACCTGGATCGGGCCGGTCGCCGCCGTGAACGAGGCGCATCCCGCCATGATCGGCAGGCTCAGGCCAACGATGCTGAGCGGTAGGATTCTCACCGTCGAACGACTCACCTGGGTATCCGGGCGCAGGGCTCGGCGACCTCGATTCTCCCCCGTCAGGTATGGCCATTCCTATACTGGCAACTCAACTTTCTGGCAACCGTTGCCGACATTAAGAAGATCTGGGCGGGGGTCTAGCACGGGGAGCCCGCACCAGGCGTGGAGGTTCTCATGCCGGAGAACAGCGGGGTCCCATCGACTTTTCATCAACAGCTGCTGTGGGGGAGATGACGTATGGTCACCCAGTTGCCCGACGGTTCGGTCGAGTTCACCTTCTATCGTCCCCAGGCACGCCAGGTCTGCTTAGCCGGCGATTTCAACGCCTGGCAGACCTGTTTCCTCATGATCCGCCATCTGGACGGCTGGTGGCGATGCCGGTTGATGCTCGCTCCAGCCACCTACCAGTTCCGCTATTGTGCCGACGGAATATGGTTCAACGACTATGCGGCCTTCGGGCTGGAGCACGGGCCCTACGGGCTCAATTCCGTGGTCAAAATCGACCCCGCGCCCGCTGGTGAACGGGTCGCGGCCTGACGCCCAGGGCCCAAGATCACCAACCCGCGGCCCGGCTTCGAGGCTGCCCGTTGACTTGACCGCAAACCCACAGGCGATTAGGGTATGGTGTGCGCCAGCCCAGAGGATTGAGCCCTTCAGGCTGACAAGCCCCCAGCCCGGGTGGCGGAACTGGCAGACGCGCATGGTTGAGGGCCATGTAGCCGAAAGGCTGTGGAGGTTCGATCCCTCTCCCGGGCAGTCATTGTCTTCCAGGCTTCCGATTCCGGTGCGGGGTAGCATCGTAGTCCGCCTCACGGCAAGACCTTGTTTTAACTGGAGTTAAATAATGATCCGAGTTCTAAGCGCCCTCGCTGTCGTTCTCCTTTTGTCCACCAGCATCGTCTGGGCCGAAGACAAGCCTGTCGCCGCAGCCACGGAGACCGCCAAGGCAACCACCCCACCCTCCGCCGCAGATGCCGTCTTCAAGACCCAGATCGCCAAGGTCAGCTACGCCATCGGCATGAACATGGGCAACATGCTCAAGTCCCAATACATTGAACCCGATCTCGACGCCCTGACCCGTGGCATCAAGGATGTTCTCGCCGGCGGCAAGCCGCTCATGACCGACAAGGAGGTCACCGAGACCTTCAGGGCTTTCCAGACCGAGCACCAGGCCACCGTCGAGAAGAAGAAGAAGGAGCTGGGCGAGAAGAACAAGGCGGAGGGCGACAAGTATCTTGCCGCAAACAAGGCCAAAGAGGGCGTGAAGACCACGGCCAGCGGTTTGCAGTACAAGGTGATCAAGGAAGGCGCCGGCGCCCAGCCCAAGGACACCGATACGGTCAAGGTTCACTACACCGGCAAACTGCTCAACGGCAACGTGTTTGACAGCTCCGTCGATCGTGGCCAGCCGGCCACGTTTCAGGCCAACCGGGTGATCAAGGGTTGGACCGAAGCCTTGCAGCTCATGAAGGTTGGCTCGAAGTGGGAACTCACCATCCCCTCGGAGCTGGCCTACGGCCCGAACGGCTCGGGCGCCCGGATTCCTCCGAACTCCGTGCTCATCTTCGAGGTCGAGCTGCTCAACATCGAGCCCCCGAGCACGGCGCCCGCCCCGCGCATTCGCATGAACCCGCCTGCGGGCAGCGCCACCACCAAGCCGACCACCCCGGCCGCGCCGAAGTGATCGCGGCTCCATCGGGGCCGCGGGCCTGGCGAGAGGCCCCGCCCGGCCCCTGGTTTGATCGGCTGACGACAACGATCCACGGTCCAGAATCGCTCCCCCCCTGATTCTGGACCGTTCTCTTTTCATGCCGCTACAATACGCCCATGCCCCAGATTGAGGTCCATCAACTGAGTCGGATCTTCAAGGTGCCGGAGCGCGAGAGCAGCTTCAAGGCCGCACTGGCCAGCCTGTTCAACCGCCGGTACCGCGAGGTCCGGGCCGTCGATGACATCAGCTTCAGCATCGAGCAGGGTGAAATCGTCGGCTTCCTCGGCCCCAACGGGGCGGGCAAGACCACCACCCTGAAGATGCTGGCCGGCTTGCTCCACCCGACCAGCGGGACCGCCTCCGTCCTGGGCTACACACCCTGGCGACGCGAGGCCGACTACCTCAGTCGCATCAGCATGGTCATGGGCCAGCGGAGCCAGCTCCTCTGGGACCTGCCGGCCATGGACTCGTTCCGCGTCCAGCTGGCTGTCTACCGCGTCGACAAGAACAGCGGCCGCGATACCCTCGACGAGATGATCGCCATGCTGGATATCGGGGACGTGCTGCGAAAACAAGTTCGCACCCTCTCCCTCGGCGAGCGGATGAAGTGCGAGATCTGCTTGTCGCTCCTTCACCGCCCGGCGGTTCTCTTTCTCGACGAGCCCACCCTCGGCCTGGATGTCACCATGCAGGGCCGGATCCGCGAGTTCGTTGCCGAGTACAACCACCGCCATGGGGCCACCATCATTCTGACCTCGCACTACATGGCCGACGTCACCGCCCTGTGCAAGCGCATCGTGGTTATCGACCACGGCAAGATTCTCTTCGATGGCCCTCTGGCCGATCTCAGCGCCCGCCTGGCCCCGTTCAAGGTCATCTCCATCGACCTGGAGACCAGCCCCGACGGCTACAACTTCGATCGCATCGGCGAGGTCTGCGCCCGCAAGGATCAGAAGGTCTCGATCCGCGTCCCCCGCGAACGCGCCGCCGCCCTGGCCGGCCGACTCCTGGCCGAGCTGCCCGTCCGCGACGTGACCGTCGAGGACCCGCCCATCGAGGATGTCATCAAGATGGTCTTCGCCCGGGGCATGGAGCAGACGCCGTGACCGTTCTGCGGGTTATCCTGTCAGCCATGCCGGCCTACCTGCGGGCCTCGATGCAGGGCATGTTCCAGTACCGGGGCGAGCTGATCCTCTGGGCCATCTGGGGCGTGGTCTATCCGACCGTGGCCATGGTTGCTTGGCAGGCCGCGGCTCGCGATCCGATCGAGGGAAATACCATCAAGGGCTACGGGGCCCAGGAGTTCGCGACCTACTTCCTGTTGACCATGGTCATCGGGCACCTGTGCACGGCGTGGGACATGTTCGAGATTGGCTATCTCATTCAGAGCGGCAAGATGTCCACTAAGCTCCTCCGGCCGATCCTGCCGATCTGGGAGAGCATCTCGGACAACCTGGCCTACAAGGTTTTGACCCTGGTGATCCTCCTACCGCTGTGGTTGCTGATCGCCCTCTGGGCCAGGCCGCGCTTCGACGTGAGCGGCATGCAGGCCCTGCTTGGCGTGATGGCCATCGGCCTCGGCGCGGCCCTGAACTACATCTTCAACTACGCCCTCGCCATGCTGGCTTTCTGGATCACCCGGACTGACGGCCTGGGCCAGTTGTGGTTCGGCATGAGCCTCTTCTTCGGCGGCCGGCTGGCCCCGGTGACGATCATGCCGTCACCGATGCAGCCGCTCATCTCGATGATGCCCTTCAAGTGGATCATCTGGTTCCCCAGTGCGGCCCTGATGGGCCAGCTCTCCGAGCGCGAGATCCTCATCGGCCTTGGCTGCCAGCTCGCCTGGCTCGCCGCCGGCCTGTTGCTCTTCCGCATCCTCTGGCGCGCCGGTGTCAAGCGTTTCACCGCCGTGGGAATCTGAGAAGAGGATCCTCGCCCCGCCCCCGAGCGGCCGGCGCCAGACCACCGCATCGTCCAACGAGGGTGAAGCCGCGCGTCATCCGGGTGAACGCCGGCGGGGAGCAGCGGGTGCCTTGGCCGTCACACCCACTGGCTGTGGAACACGCCGGGCATGTCCACTCGCTCGTAGGTGTGGGCCCCAAAGTAGTCGCGCTGGGCCTGCAGGAGGTTGGCCGGCAGACGGTCTCGACGGTAGCTGTCGAAATAGGCCAGGGCGGACGCGAACGCCGGAACCGGAATGCCCCGCTCCGCGGCCGTGGCCACCACCTTGCGCCAGCTCTTCTGGCTCCGCTCGATGATGTCCTTGAAGTACGGATCGAGCAGCAGGTTGGCCAAGTCCGGCTTGCGGTCGTAGGCCTCCTTGATGCGGTTGAGGAAGTGGGCCCGGATGATGCACCCGCCGCGCCAGATCATCGCGATCTCGCCGTACTTGAGCGACCACTTGTACTCGTGGCTGGCCGCGCGCATGAGCTGGAAGCCCTGGGCATATGAGCAGATTTTGGAGGCATAAAGAGCGTCATGGATGGCCTGGATAAAGGCTGCCTTGTCGCCGCTGTAGCGGGCGGACGGTCCCTTGAGTACCTTCTTGGCCGCGATGCGCTCCTCCTTGATGGCCGAAAGGCACCGGGCAAAGACCGCCTCGGCGATGGTCGGGGCGGGCACTCCCAGAGTGAGGGCTGACTCGCTGGTCCACTTGCCGGTGCCCTTCTGGCCGGCCTTGTCCAGGATCTGCTCGACCAGCGGCTTGCCGGTCTCCTTGCGATCATCCTTCTTTTTGAAGATGTCGGCGGTGATCTCGATGAGGTAGCTGCTCAGGTCGCCCTGGTTCCACTTCCTGAAGATCTCGTGCAGAGCGTCGGCCTCGAGCCCCAGCGCCGTCTTGAGGATGTAGTAGGCCTCGCAGATCAGCTGCATGTCGCCGTACTCGATGCCGTTGTGAACCATCTTGACGTAGTGGCCGGCACCGTCCGGTCCGATGTAGGTGCAGCACGGCTTGCCGTCCTGGGTGGCCTTGGCGGCAATTGCGGTCAGGACCGGTTCGATCAGGGCGTAAGCTTCGGGCTGGCCGCCGGGCATGATGCTTGGGCCCTTGAGGGCGCCTTCCTCGCCGCCGGATACCCCGGTTCCGATGAACAGCAAGCCCTTGGCGGCCAGATCCCGGTTCCGCCGGATGGTGTCCGGAAAGTGACTGTTGCCGCCGTCGATAATCAGGTCGCCCCGGTTGAGCAGGCCGGCGAGCTGATCAATCACCTCGTCGACCGGCTTGCCGGCCTTGACCATGAGGAGGATCTTGCGAGGCGACTCCAGGGCGCCGACGAACTCCTGCAACGTCTTGGCGGCCACGAACCGCTTGCCCGCCCCCCGCTCGGTCATGAACCGCTCGGTTTTCTCCGTGGTCCGGTTGTACACGGCCATCGAGTAGCCCCGGCTCTCGATATTCAGGGCCAGGTTGCTGCCCATGACGTCCAATCCGATTAAACCCACCTGCTGATTGCCCATGACGTTACAGCTCCGATTCAAAAAACCTGTCGTGAGGCGATGAGACCTCTGCGTCCCGGCGGGCTTGGGCCGGCCGTCCGCACGCGGGCGAATTCTACAGTCAGCCAGCCCGACTGCAAGACGCTGAGGGATGAGCCCGGGTTCGGTCCTGTTCGGAACAGGATCGCTGGGGCGGCGACGCCGCGAAGTCGCATCAGTCGCCTTGACTCCCGACGGCGAGGCCATTGCCAGTCGTTTGACGGGCGGCCCACGGGGAACCGCCGTCCGTTTGCTTCGCTTCCATGGCCGGGTTCTGCCAGCTGGATGTCTCGTGGACCGGGCCTGACGGTCAACCGCCTGCCCGCCCTTGGGATCGCCGACCGGTTGCTTGCCAACATCGCCGGTCTTCTGCTACACTGGACCATTCATCGCGACGGGCACCAGGCGTCATCAGAGCATCGTTGCTTGAGCTGGACACGGCCGTTCGGGAGCCGCTGTCAACGGGTCAACACAGATCCGAGCCAAGGGAGTATGGACATTGAATCCACCCCGGCCTAAGCCGCCGAGCCCGGTCGGGGTGCCGGAGCGACCTCATCTCTTATTACCACCCACCACTATGCAAGGAGCAAACGCATGAGCAAAGCGGAGTCCAGCGGCGCGAACGCTTCCCAGGTTTTCCAACCGCCGGCCGGTTTCGCCGCCAAGGCCCACGTCAAGTCGATGGATCAATACCAGCAGATGTACCAGCGGTCCATCACCGATCCGGAAGGTTTCTGGGGTGACATCGCCAGCACTTTCTACTGGAAGCAGAAATGGACCAAGGTTCGGGAGTACGACTTCAAGGGTGACATCTCGATCAAGTGGTTCGCCGGAGGCAAGACCAACATCACCTACAACTGCCTGGATCGCCACCTGGCGACCCGCGGCGACCAGGTTGCGATCATCTGGGAAGGCAATGAGCCGTCCGAGGACGCGAAGCTGACCTACAAGCAACTCCACGAGCAGGTCTGCAAGTTCGCCAACGTGCTCAAGAGCAAGGGCGTCAAGAGGGGCGACCGGGTCTCCATCTACATGCCCATGGTCAAGGAGCTGGCCATCGCCATGCTGGCCTGCGCCCGCATTGGGGCGATCCACTCCATCGTGTTCGGCGGGTTCAGCGCCGAGTCGCTGGCCGACCGCATCGCCGACTCCGGCTGCAAGGCCTTGGTCACCACTGACGGCGTGTACCGCGGCTCCAAGGCGGTGACGCTCAAGGCCAACGCCGACGAAGCGATGAACCTGGCCGAAAAGCAGGGCGTGACGGTCAATACCTGCATCGTCTACGAGCGCGTCGGGCAGGACAAGCTGCCGATCAACATGCAGGCCGGTCGCGACCACTGGTGGCATCACCTGATGAAAAACGCCCCTGCCGACTGTGAGCCGGAGTGGATGGATGCGGAGGACCCGCTGTTCATCCTCTACACCTCCGGATCGACCGGCAAGCCCAAGGGCGTGCTCCATACCATTGGCGGCTACATGGTCTTCACGGCCACGACCCACAAGTACATCTTCGACTACCACGACGGCGACGTATACTGGTGCACGGCCGACATCGGCTGGGTTACCGGCCACTCCTACATCGTGTACGGTCCGCTGGCCAACGGGGCGACCACGCTGATGTTCGAAGGCGTGCCCACCTACCCCGACGCCGGGCGATTCTGGGCGGTCTGCGACAAGTACAAGGTCAGCCAGTTCTACACCGCCCCGACCGCCATCCGGGCCCTGATGCGCGAGGGAGAGTCCTGGGTCAACAAGCACAGTCTGGCCAGCCTTCGCCTGCTCGGCTCGGTCGGCGAACCGATCAACCCCGAGGCCTGGCTCTGGTACTACAGGCACATCGGCAAGGAACGCTGCCCGATCGTGGACACCTGGTGGCAGACTGAAACCGGCGGCATCCTGATCACGCCGCTGGCCGGCGCCATCCCGCTCAAGCCCGGCTCGGCCACCTTGCCGTTCTTCGGGGTCAAGCCGGTGATGCTCACTCCGGAAGGCAAACGCATCGAAGGCCCCGGCTCCGGTGTGCTCTGCATCGAGGAGCCCTGGCCGGGCATGATGCGCACCGTTTACGGGCAGCATCGCCGGTTCAAAGAGACCTACTTCAGCACCTATTCGGGCCTCTACTTCACCGGCGATGGCTGCAAGCGCGATGAGGACGGCTACTACTGGATCACCGGCCGGGTCGATGACGTGATCAACGTCTCCGGCCACCGCATCGGGACGGCCGAGGTCGAAAGCGCCCTCGTGTCCCATCCCACCGTGGCCGAGGCCGCGGTTGTGGGCTTCCCGCATCAGATCAAGGGACAGGGCATCTACGCTTATGTCACCCTCAAGGTCGGGCAGGAGTACACCGACGAGCACAAGAAGTCGCTGCTCCAGCACGTCCGCAAGGTGATCGGTCCGATCGCAACCCCCGACGTGATCCACTGGGCTCCCGGCCTGCCCAAGACAAGGTCGGGCAAGATCATGCGGCGAATCCTGCGCAAGATCGCCGAGGGAGAACCGGACAAGATCGGCGACACCACCACCCTGGCCGATCCGACCGTGGTCAAGAACCTGGTCGCGAGCTACAAGGCCATCAGCTGATTGCCGATAGACGGCCGTCCGCGGGGCGAGAGCTCCTTGCCCCGCGGATGACCGGGCCCCTTGCCCGGCTACTCATCTCACCACGGGGCAGCACCCCTCGGCCCCCGTGTGCCGTCTCCCGAGAGGGAGTGGGTTCCTATCCCGGCGGACTACCGTGCATGCCTCCGCGTGCACTCGAAAGGACGGATACATGAGCAAGCCAGTCGACCCCGTCGAGCCTCAACCGAAAGATGCCGTCACGACGCTGCCCTACGGAGCGACGCGAGACCTCGTGCAGGTTCCCAATCGCGGACGGATCGTCACCATTGCCGGCTTGGGCATCAATCTGGCCCTTGGCGTGCTTTACAGCTGGAGCGTGTTGAGCAAGGAGATCCCGTCGGCCTGGGGCTGGACAGAGACCGGCAAGTCGTGGCCCTACGCCTGCGCCTGCCTGGTTTTCTGCCTGGTCATGGTCCCGGGCGGCCGCATGCAGGACCGGATCGGCCCCCGGATTGTGGCAACCCTCGGCGGCGTGCTGGTTGGAATCGGGATGATCCTCGCCAGTTTCACCACCACGCTGACCGGGTACCTCATCGGCTTCGGTCTCCTCGCGGGAGCGGGCATTGGCTGCGGTTATGCCTCGGCCACGCCCCCGGCAGTGAAGTGGTTTCCCGCCAAGAAGACCGGGCTGATCGCCGGTTTGGTGGTGGCCGGTTTCGGTTTGGCCAGCGTGTACATCGCCCCCTTGGCCACGCATCTTGCCCAGAAGTTCGGACTGCAGACGACCATGCTGTTGTTCGGACTCGGCTTTCTCGTCGTGGTGGTCGGGCTGGCTCAACTGCTGGTAGCGCCACCCAAGGGCTACATTCCCCCCGGCACACCGCCCGCCAAGCCTGGCGCCGCCGCGGTTAGGAAGGAAGATTTCACGCCCGGCGAGATGCTCGCCACCTGGCAGTTCTACGTGCTCTGGTTCATGTATGCCTGCGGGGCGGGCGCCGGCCTGATGATCATCTCCAAGCTCGCCAAGATCGCTCAGGACCAGGCCGGCCTCAAGCTGGGCTTCGTGCTCGTCGCGGTGTTGGCGGTCGGTAACGGCGGCGGCCGCATCGGCGCGGGGCTTCTCTCCGACCGTATCGGTCGCAAGGCGACCATGTTCATCTGCTTCGTTGCTCAGGCAGTGGCCATCATGGCCCTCTCCAGAGCGAGGGCCGACAGTTTCCTCGCTCAGCCGGTCGTCCTCGCCCTGCTCTCGGCCGTCATCGGGGCCAATTACGGCGCCAACCTGGCCCTGTTCCCGTCGGTTACCAAGGACTACTACGGCCTGAAGGACTTTGGCGTGAACTACGGGCTGGTGTTCACCGCGTGGGGACTTGGCGGCTTCATGCTCTCGCTGCTGGCGGGCAAGGTCTACGACCAGACCCACGCCTTCACCTTCGCCTACTACTGCTCGGCCGGGCTCCTGCTGGCCGCGGCTCTGGTGACCTTCCTCGTTCAACCGCCGCAGGCCAAGTCGCAGGCCCCTCCGGCTTGACGCGAGCCCCTTCCGGCCCGACGCCGGATCCGATCGAGCCCGGACGGGCGTTCGCACCCCCGGCACCCCGGCCCGCGGAGCGGATACATCACGCCCCGAAATGGCCCAGGCCGAACTCGCCCGCCGCTCGGCGCAGCTTCCAGCCGCCTGGGGTGCGCACCACTTCGAGATCCCATCGGCTGGGCACCCGCTGAGAGCCGGTCGCGCCGCCCATGCGGATGTCAGCCATGACCTGGCAGATCACCTTGGCGAGGTCGCCGAGAACCTCGATCCGGTACCCACCTACGCGGACCCGCTTGACGGTGTTCTGCTGGAGAACAACGTGGGCCCGGGCGATCACCGCTTCCTTGCCGGCCAGGCTGCCGAAGTAACCTTCCTTGATCACCACGCCATCATCGAAGTGCTCGGCCAGCATCGCCATGTCGCCGTCATCGACCGCCACGGCCAGCGTGTGAACCAGGTCCTTGATCGCCTCGCGGTCGGTGACCACCAGGCGCTGGATCCCGATCTGGGCCAGGCAGGCGGCCACGACCACCCACCATCCGGTTCGCGTGCGTCGGGTTCCGTAGCGGCGGTGAATCGCCAGCGCGATCGCGACGATCACGACCTCAACCAGGAAGAGGAGAACCAGATCCTCAAACAGCATGCGGATCAGGAAGTCGAGCATAGGCAGATAACCAAACGCCGAGAAGTCGAAAGAGAGAGCCGAGAAGCGAAAGTGGGAACAGAGGAGCCAACCAGCGGGTCACTCTCGTGGCTGAACCGCCCGGCTTTCTCCCTAGTCAATCCTCCCTTCTCACTTCCGGCGTTGCGTCGGCAGCGCCGGGACCACCGCGATCCTCCGCGCCGGCCGCGATCAGGTGGCCAGGCCCAGTTCGACGAACGCCCGGCGGCCAGGCCTTTGCCGGATCGTACCATTGATCCAGTACCGCCTGCCAGTCGCCCGGCTTGGCCACGGCGATGAAGGCATCGCGCACCTGGCGGTCCATGGGGTGCAACTCACTGTACTTGATGCCGAACTTGCGCATGACCTTGCCCGCGACAAGCGGGCCATAGGTCTCCACCGCCCAGTCGTAATGTCGCCGGATGGTGATGCCCTGCTCCGCGACCGTCGGTGGTACGGGAAGAGGCTTGCCCGCGAGCAAAGCCCGGATCTCGGCGAAGATCCAGGGATTGCCGATGCATCCCCGGGCGACGGTTACTCCATCCACACGGGTCTGCTCGATCATCCGCAGACAGTCCTCCGCGGAAAAAAGGTCGCCGCTTCCCAGAACGATCCTGTCGCCCACATGCCGCTTCACCCGGGCCAGGAACCGCCAGTCGCTGCGTCCGACATACCGCTGCCCGACCGTCCGCGGATGCACGGTCACGGCATCCACCCCAATCTCAAAAACCCCTTCAAGAATCTTGAAGAAGTAATGCTCACTTTCCGGCGAGTCGTCCATCCCCCGGCGCATTTTGACGGTCAGCGGGCAGCGGCCGGCAACCGCGGCATGAACCTCGCGCACGATGGCCAGGGCGGTCGCGGGCTGGCTGAGCAGAAAGCCTCCCCGGCACCGGCCCAGCACCTTGCGCACCGGACAGCCGAAATTGAGGTCTAAGCAGTCGTAACCGGCGGCCACCAGGGCGTCGGCCGCCAGAGCGAAACTCGCCGGTTCGGCCCCCATCAGCTGTCCCCCGACGGGGTGATCGTCCGCCGCAACCCGAATCAGCGCCCGCTGCTTCTTGCCCTTGGTGAGCACCAGCTGGTCGAGCACTACTTCATTGAGGGCATAGACTGCGCCCTGCAGGCGGGCAACACGGCGCATGGGCAGGTCGCTGTACCCGCTCAGGGCCGCTTGGACCACGGGGAATCCAATATCCAGCGAACCGATCCGGAACATGCGTCTATTGTACGGTCTTGACCGGCTCGGGGGGCGGGCGGGCAACCACTTCACCCCCCGGAGGCAGTCCGGCCAACGTCCGGGCATCCACTTGGCCTTCCAGCCCGGCTCGGGCCACCAGCCGTTTCTGCCGGCGGTGCAGGTACAGCCCGGCGGCCAGAACTACAATCGCGGCACAGACCAGGACAATCGTGTGCGTGACACTCTGAACTTCGCCCACCAACCCTTCCAGATTGTCACCGAAAAACCGGCCCAGGAACTTGCCCAGCAGAACCAGCGTGGGAACGCTCAGCAGCGCTGCGCTGCCATCGGCCAGCAGAAACGTCGCGAACGGCACTTTCAGGACCCCCGCCGCCATGAAGGTCATCCCTCGGATCGGCGGCATGAACCGGGCCGCAAAGATGATCTTGACCCCGTGCCGGGCGAACAGACGCTCGGCCATGACCAGCCGCGGAGGATTCACCAGCTGCCGGACGAAGCGGTACTCCACCACGTGGTGCCCGAACCGCCGGCCGATCGTGAAGAGCAGGAGGTCGCTGCCCAGAACACCCACCATGGCCACCAGGATGGTGAGCCAGACATTGGCGCCCTGGGCATAACACAGGTAGCCGCCGGTGAGCAAGGGTACGTCCTCGGGAAGGGGTAGTCCGAGGCCGGTTGCCAGGAGAATCAGAAAAAGCCCCAGATATCCCCAATGCTCCCAGGACATCGTTGCTCCCGTCACGTCGTGGAACCTGTCGCCTTTGGGTGTGTGGGCCAGGCATCCAGCCTCTCATCATCTGACCGGCAAGAGGCCTGTCCCGCACTAGGCGGGATAGGTTCCCAGGCGACACTTCGGCACAGTTCGGGTATCGTAACCGGCCTCAGCCGATCGGTCTACGCGTGGCTGCCGGGCGAGCCGGGCGGCCTGTCGTCACTGTGGAAGGAGCCTTCGTTGCCCAGCGAGAGATGGTATCAGGGGGGGCTGCGGTTTGAGTGCACCGCCTGCGGCAACTGCTGTACCGGCGCTCCCGGCTACGTCTGGCTCACGCGTGAGGAAATCCGCCGGATCGCCGAGTTTCTCGGCCGCAACGATGAGTGGCTTCCCATGGAGACACTCCGGCGAGTAGGCCTGAAGTACTCCCTGACCGAGAAGACCAATGGCGACTGCGTCTACCTGGTGAGCGCGGGCAACGGCCGACGAACCTGCTCGATCTATCCGGTCCGCCCCCTTCAGTGCCGTACCTGGCCCTTTTGGTCGGTCAATCTGAAGAGTCCGGCCGCCTGGGCCGACGCCTCCGAAAAGTGCCCGGGCATGAACAGCGGCGAAGAGCACGACTTCGCGACCATCGAGGAGATCCGGCTGAGACAGTCGTGGGAATAGGCGGACCCCCAGGATTCCCGGCCTGCTTCCGTCCTGCCGATCCGAGCCTGGCGACGCCTTTCCGTCCAGGGCGCCACTCCGCCGGCGCCCGCTCGGGATCGTTGGCTCTCCTCCGGCCGTTGCCTCCGCCCCCTTGACAAAGGATATCGGTTGGTACAGTATACCATCGGTGCCGACCATGACGCCGGAAGCCAGACGCAAGCGGATTGAGCAGTTCGAGCGCGCCTGTCGCGAGCGGGGTCTGCCCATGACCACCCAGCGACGCCTGGTGCTTGAGGAGATGCTCGTCCGCAAGGACCACCCGACTGCCGATCAGATCTACGATTCGCTCAAGAGTCGGCTCCACGGCCTGTCGCGAACCACGGTCTACCGTATTCTGGACACCCTGGTCCAGTTCGGCATCATCACCAAGATTTGCCATCACGGCTCGGCCGCCCGATTCGATCCGGAGGCGCATCAACATCATCATCTGGTGTGCATGCACTGTGAGAAGATCATCGATGTCGAGACCGGTCCTCGGAGCAGGATCGCCTGGCCCAGCGTTCGGGGTCTCGGCTTCCAGATCCAGGATTACCTCATCCACTTCCGTGGGATCTGCGACCGGTGCCGCCAGACGCGCGCCGCCGAGGTGCCGTTGCCACCCCCAGCCCCTCGACACCCTACCGAGAAACCGGCGCGGCCGGTGTCGGAACGTACCAGGCGGAAGAAGGAGAACCCAACCATGAGATCGCGGCGCAAACCGATCAGCAAAGGAGGTTCCCATGATTGACCGAGGTGTCAGAGATACGAACCGCGCACTCCACTGGCGCGGGAACGGCCGGGTAAAGCTCTTGGAAGGGGGGAGAACATCCAAGGGTATGAGCCGGCGGGCCAAGACCGTGTCTGCGGTTGGTGCAACGCTGCTGGCGGTGTCCTTGTCCTGCGCAACCCAACCGGGTGACTGGCTGGGCCGGCGAGTGCCGCAGACCCAGCACGGGGCCGCGGCCATGGACTACCAGGCACGCGAGTACGACAAGCTGATTCCCCCGGCCGACGCCGCTCAGGTGCCGTGCCGCATCGATCCGCATATCTGGGACGCCTTCGTGCCCGCCGACAACAAGATGACGGTGGAACGTGTCGCCCTCGGCAAGAAGCTCTTCTTCGATAAGCGCCTCTCAAAGGATGGCACGGTCTCCTGCGCGACCTGTCACGACGTGACCCGGGCGTTTACCGACCAGCGGCCGACCTCCGAAGGAATCGGCGATAAACTCGGCCGCCGGAACGCGCCCACGACGATGAACGCCGTTCTCCTCCAGACGATGTTCCTCGATGGTCGCTCGCCCACCCTCGATCACCAGGCTACCCTGCCGATCATCAATCCCATCGAGATGGGCTTCCCCGACGGGGAGTCGGCCGCCAGGGCGATCGCCGGAGACGTCGAATACCAGCAGATGTTCAAGAAGGCCTACGGCCGCGAGGTCAATTACGAGGACATCGGCCGGGCGATCGGGGCTTTCGAACGAACCATGGTCTTCCTCGACTCACCGTTCCGGCGGTATCTTGAGGGCGACCCCAAGGCCATCTCGGCCGACGCCAAGGAAGGCTGGCGGCTGTTCAACGAGAAGGCCCGCTGTGTCAGCTGCCACCACATGAGCCTCTCCAATCCGTTGGGCACCGACAACCGGTTCCACAACATCGGCGTGTCCGCCCGCCACCAGGACTTCGAGGAACTCGCCCGCAGAGGCCTGAAAGCCCTGCAGGAAGATCCGTCCGAGAGACGGCTCGAGGAGCTCGCCCTGAACACGGACATGAGCGAGCTCGGACGGTTCATGGCAACCAAGAACCGCTCGGACATTGGAGCGTTCCGCACCAGCATGCTGTTGAACGTCGGGATCACCCCGCCGTACATGCATGACGGCACCGTCACGACCCTGTGGGACGTGATGGATCACTACAACAAGGGCGGCGAGGCCAACCTGTTCCTCGACGGCGGCATGGAGCCGCTGGCTCTCACCGAAAAGGAGATCGATCAGGTCGTGGCCTTCCTGTTCACCCTGACCGATCTGCGTTTCGCTGAAGAAAACCAGCGCCAGATGCGGCTGCAACGCGCCCAGGCGCTGAAGAGCCGTCCGCTTCGCGACGACCAGACGGCTAATCGGAAGAAGCTGGCCTTTGAGGATCGGATCCGCAAGTAAGGAGTCGTCTCATGAAGCCAAGACACAAGAGCGTTGAAACCCGATACATGGAAGAGCGGCAGGCGTTCTTCGACGATCTGAAGAAACTCGATCGGCGGAGTTTCCTCAAGGTGTCGGCGGCAGCCCTCGGCATCACCGCGGCCAACGGCCTCGTCGCCCCCACCTCGTTCCAGCCGGTCAAGCTCGCTTACGGGGCAACCCCGGAAGGCGGCGAGAAGTCGTTCCGCTTCGCCTACATCTCCGATTCTCACCTCTACGAAAAGGATGTGAACGACCGTTTCGCCCGCTCCCTGATGCGGGCGGTCGACGACGTCAATCGCCTCGAGCCGCAGCCGGACTTTGTCTTCTACGGCGGCGATCTGGCCCAGCTTGGCCAGGCCGCAGAGCTCGAACTCGGCGCCCAAATCCTCAAGAACCTCAAGGTCCCGCTCAAGATCATGGTCGGCGAACACGACTGGTACCTGGACATGGGCGAGAAGTGGCAGGCCCTGTTCGGCAAACCCACCGAGTCCTGGGACCACAAGGGGGTCCATTTCGTCAAGCTCCTGAGCGTGATCGAGGAGGACTTCTGGACTGCACGCGGCATGAAGCCCATGGAGCGGATGCAGACCGTGGCCGGCCTGGACAACGGCGTCCAGAAACCGTTCACCGTCGGACCCGATCAGCGCGCCTGGCTCAAGAAGGATCTGGAGAAGCTCGCTGACGACGCACCCGTCGTCGTCTTCTCCCATTCGCCGCTCTACAAGATCTACAAGAACTGGAACTTCTGGACCGACGACGCCGATGAGGTCCAGGCCATCCTCAAGCGGTTCAAGAACGTGACCGTCATTCACGGCCACACCCACCAGATGCTCACCAACCGCATCGGCAATATCCACTTCCATGGTCTCCTCGCGACCGCCTGGCCGTGGCCCTACGCGCCCGAAGGAATGCCGGAGCTCACCGTTCAGATGACCCGCCCGGATCCATTCAATCCCCAGGACGGCTGCGGGGATGGCGAGGTCTGCGTGTACTCTGATGGGATGGTGGACAAGATCCACAACTTCTGGAACCGCAATCCAGTCACGGTGACGAGAGCCTATATGTCGAGCCGGGGCAGGCAATCAGGGCCCGCCAAACCGAATCGCCCGGCTTATTGAGCAGAGAGGAGAACGACCATGCGGAAGAACACACGAAGCGTTCTGCTGGCCGCGCTGTGCGCCGCTTGCGCCGCAGTGCTGTGGGCGACCTACAACTACAGTGTGGCCGCGGACTGTGACGCCGGAATCCAGTCGGTGGCCGAGGTGGCCGCGGGCAAGGTCGGCGGCAAAGGGCTGGCCGACGCCCACATGGACCAGTGGAAGCGAAGGAACCCCGTGCGATCCAAGGACTGGGTGGCCGAGGAGAAGGAGCGGCATAAGATTCAGCCGCCAGCCGACAACTCCTACCTGCTGAAAGGCGAGCAGGGCAAGGGACACAGCTACGGGCAGTATACCGAGCTCGATATCCTGACTTGGTCGCGCGAAACCGAGAAGATGGTGGTCGAAGGATCGAGGATCTTCCACAGCGCCACCGAGCTGGGCAGCACCGTCGCGGTCTCCTGCGATATGTGCCATCCGGACGCGGCCAACACGCATCCGGAGACCTACCCGAAGTTCCAGGCTCAGATGGGCCGGGTGGCGCTGCTCCGCGATATGATTAACTGGTGCATCGAGCATCCCGTGCGCGGCAAGCGCTTCGAGGCCGACGATCCGAAGATGCGGGCCCTGGAGGCCTACATTTTCGCCCAGCGCAAGGGAACGCCGCTCAACTACGGCAAGCATTGACGCCCGAATCCCGCCTCCCCGGCGCGAGGCCGGTGTCCGGTCGGACGGGTGACGGCCCGGATGCCCACCCGCCGCCTGGTGCGGGAAAGGCGACCGATCACCCGGATATGGTGTGTTAACCGTCGCGGATGCAGTGAGCCCGGCATCCGCCGGCGAAGGGTCCGAAAGGACAACCTTTTCCTGAAGAGGAGAAATCATGGCAAGTACCCTAGACAATCTTAAGGAGGCTTTCGCAGGCGAAAGCCAGGCCAACCGCAAGTACCTGGCCTTTGCCAAGAAGGCCGAGCAGGACGGATACGCGAACGTCGCCCGCCTGTTCCGGACGGCCGCGGAGGCAGAGACCATCCACGCCCACGCCCATCTGGCCGCACTCGACGGGGTCAAATCGACCGCCGAGAACCTGAAGGCGGCCATCGAGGGCGAGACCTACGAGTACACCAAGATGTACCCGCCGATGCTGCAGCTCGCGGAAAAGGACAACCACAAGGCCAAACGCATGTTCGCCTTCGCCGGCAAGGCCGAGGCGGTGCACGCGGAACTCTACAAGCGGGCTCTCAAGGCCGTCGAGCAGGGCCAGGACCTGACCGAGACTTCGTTCTACCTCTGCCCGATCTGCGGGCACATCGAGATCGGCAAGCCGCCGGCATCCTGTCCGATCTGCGGAGCCAAGGCCGACAAGTTCATCCAGGTGTGACCGGCACGCAGCCTGCGAGATGGCATGGAAACGCCGATGGCGGGACCGGCCGGGAGGTGTCCGTGACTGCCCAGAACATCCAGGCGTGGGAGTGCATCGTCTGCGGCTACATCCACGAGGGAGCCGCGCCGCCGGACGAGTGTCCACTTTGCGGCGCTCCCCGCAGTGAGTTCAAACCGCGCCGACCAAGCACTCCGCACTTGCCCGCCGTAGGCGGGCCCGAGGGGGTTCGTGTTGCCGTTCTGGGGGCTGGAATCGCCGGACTGGCCGCGGTCGAGTCGATCCGCTCCGCCTCCCCGACCGCCCAGGTCACCCTCATCTCCGAGGAGCAACACCTCCCTTACCAGCGATTGAACCTCACTCGATACCTGGCCAACGAGATCGCCGAGAATCAGCTTCCGATCCACCCCGCCCAGTGGTACACACAGCACCACCTGCAGCTCCTGCTCGGCACCAAGGCCGCCAGAATCGACCTGGGCCGGCGGTCCATAGTCCTGGCGGACGGCCAAACCACCGCTTTCGACAAGCTCATCCTGGCAACCGGGGCAACTGCCGCCATCCCGCCCATCCCGGGCGCTGCGGCGGAGAACGTCCGGTGCCTTCGAACTCTTGACGACGCCAAGGCGGTGCTCGACTGGGCCAGGCCGGGTGCCCGCTGCGTCTGTATCGGCGGCGGTATTCTGGGCCTGGAGGCGGCCGGGGCACTCGCTCGTCGCGGTGTCGAGGTCGCCCTAATCGAAGGTCAGGCATGGCTCCTGCCCCGACAGCTGAACGAGAGGGCGTCCCGGGTGCTACAGAAGCAGGTCACCGGCCTGGGGATCCGGCTTTACCACAGTGCCGGCGTGGCCCGTATCGCCGGCGAAGGCCGGGCTCGCGAGGTGCTCCTGCAGGACGGCTCAAGCCTGCCCACGGATTTCGTGATCCTCGCCACCGGCGTGAAACCCACGACCGCACTGGCCGAGCAGTGCGGGCTGACCGTCAATCGAGGCATCCTGGTCAACGATCAGTTGGTGACCTCCGATCCGAACGTGCTGGCGGCGGGCGACGTCGCTGAACACCGGGGCACGGTCTACGGCCTGTGGACGGTGTCACAGATCCAGGGCCACATCGCCGGGCTGAGCGCACTCGGCGGGCAGGTGGCATTCAACGGGGTGCCAAGGTCCAATTTCCTCAAGGTGCTCGGGGTGGGCCTCTTCAGCATCGGCGCCATCGAACCCGAGGGCCCCGAAGGGAGGGCACTCGAGCAGGAGACGGACAGCGGATATCAACGGTTCGTGTTCCGCGGCGGTCGCCTCGTCGGGGCCATCCTCCTCGGTGACACCCGCTCCGCAACGGCGGTCAAGTCAGCGATCGAGCGAGCGGATGACCTCGGCGGTCTCCTGCAACGGCGTCTCCCCGCCACGGCAGTGCTTGCGCACCTCGAGGTCCAGGAAACCGGGGCTCGTCGGGGCTGACTCATCTGTTCAGGCGAAACAGCCGCCCGTCTCCCGGCGCGAGCTTGATGCTCACCTCGCGTTCGGCGCTCAGCGCCGGCCCGTCAACCCACCTACTGGTCTTGCGGTCAAGTTCTTCCAGCCTGTCGACGGGCAGGGCGACCTTCACCCGCGCTTCGCCATCCTGCTTGTAGCTCCGGTTCACGATCATGAAGGCCGTCGTCTTGGACCGGATGCCGAACAGGCCAAGGACGAATTCCCCGCCGCCGGTCACCCGCAGCGGGGCGTCGGCCGGAATGGCCTGAGTGCCGTAGGGCAACGGCGCCGTGTGGTACACGGCCACGGAATCCAGCTCCATCAGGGCCGGCCCGATCTTCTCGATCTCGGCGTTGATGGCGGCGACCTCTTTCGCCATCGCCGAGGCTTTGCCTTCACGGTAGAGGCCGGCGTAGGACTCGGGCCCCCAATAGGTGAAGTAGCTGATGCCCCGCCCGCCGTAGGCCATCGTGGTGAATACCAGAAACCGTGTCTCTGCCGCGTTGGGCAGTCGCCAGACCTTCTCCACCAGGCTGGCCTGAATGATGTTGAGAAAGGGCTTGCCCGCTTCCAGGGCCGCATCCCGGATAAGGGCGAGATTGAGAAAGTACTGATTACCGTCATTTGATTTGAAAAAGTGGTAATGATCATAGCTGATCAGGTCGGGCTTGACGATCTCGACGAACTTCTTGAGATGCTCGCGGTAAGCCAGGACGGTTCTGTCGCTTACCCCCACGCCGGCGAAGTTCTGCGGATACCCGACCTTGGCTCGCTCGGCGGCGTCGGCACTGACGCCGAGCTGGGCTTCACTGGCGTAGGTGGGGAAAAGATTGATGTACGCCAGATGGCTCGGGTCCCGCTCGCGAAGGTAGGCAACCAGCTTGCCCAACCCGGCGAACGCCCCGGCCCCCGGCTCGTCGGTGATGAAGTAGGCCTCCATCGCCGGATGGCCCTTGACCTTTTCGATCAGGGCGTCCAGTTGTGCTCGCTTGGCGGCATCCTCGAGCGTGGTCGGGCTCAGCAGGCCATCGGTCAGCATGGCTCGTAACCGGTGCTTGGCGGCCACGTCCAGCCCGTCGGGCGGCACCCAGGTCAGGCTGTAGTGCTCGGCGGCCACCGCCTTGAGGGCCTCCTCCGTGGCCGGAGGCGGACACCAGAAGGTGATGATGAACTGCTTCTGAGTCCACCCCTTGCCTGTGGCCGGCGCGGCCAACGTGGATGCGGGTGCAACCACGCCGGAGAGAACCACGACACGAAGCCATGAAGATGCCTTCATCACGAGACCTCCTCCCGCAGCGGCATGAGTGACGGCCGTGCCGTCCTGGCAACATCTCTGATATCGCCCCGACGAACGGCATATCGAAAGGGTACCGCCACAGGGTCATGCTGATCAAGGTGTAAGGCAACTCTGCCCCGGACCACCATCCGGCGCGGCGACTGAGCGTGTCGTCTACGCTGTGACGTTCATGGAACTGGCTGGAACCGAGGACTTGGCCTTGAGCATCGGCTCGGAGGCGGGAGCCAGAGTCTGGCTGGACGATCAGGTGGTTGAGGATTGGCTCGGCTATCGGCACTATACGCGAGGTGAGTACCGCATAACCGTGAAGTGCCACCCGGGCCGCCGGAAGCTCATGGTCAAGGTCTTTCGGGGGGTCGAACACTGGGTCTTCTCGGTGGGAGCCGTGGATCGCAACGGCTGGCCGGCCAAGGTGACGTGGCATCGAAGCTCGGAGTGACTTTGCCCTGTCCCAGCGATTGATCGCCCCCAGCATGCGTCGTTCAACGGCCTGCGCGGAGATGATCGCTGGGCAGACGGGATTCGCGGGCATCGGGACGGTGCCCAATTCATACTCGGGCCGGGCGCGGGCTCGGGGGTGGCTCCGTCGTCGTCTGTGCGATCCCTGCCGTAGTTGGGCCGTATCCAGCGAGGATACTCCCGCTCAGATTCGTCGCGGGCTGCTGGAAGCGAACGCGGCACATCTTGCCATGGGCATCCCGAAATGATATACAATAGCGATCGGACGCGTCCGGCCTGCGGGAGAGTTTGGGAATGCGGTTGCGTGTTTTCTTATCCTGGACCATGCCGATGAGGGTAAGAACTGCCCATTCTCGGGTCAATTTAAGGGCTCAAAAGGGCCCCTTTTGGGATGCAGATTGTCAACTTAAGACCTCGTTCCAGAATGACAGTAGTGGATGTAAGTCGTTGTTAATAAAGTAGTTTGCACCGCTAGCTCAATTGGATAGAGCATCGGCCTACGGAGCCGAAGGTTGCAGGTTCGACTCCTGCGCGGTGTAGTGTGCCAGCCGTTGTCTTCGAACGACAAGACTTGTCCGATTCAGCACTTACAGGACAATCCGGCAAAGACGGATTTCCGCCTGATGCGTCAGCAGATGCCCCGTTTTGTACCGGTTTGTAGTCCGTAAAACAAACCCCGTCACAAACTGGCGCTCCAATTACCTCTGTACTTATAGCGTTGTGAGTTCCCGTCGCCCGCAGCCGTTCGCGGCCGTCGTCCACCGGGATCAGCGGTAGTCTGGACAAGGCTCCTCGAAGGTCGATCAGGCTCACGTCGGTATAGTCATCGGTGACCGTATTCCGGGCGTGCCTCATCAGAATCTGCCGGGTGGTCAGCGGCACCCCGGCGGCAGCCAGTAGACTGTTGAAGGTATGGCGCAGGGAATGCACGTCGATCCCCCGCCCGCGGCTGTCGCGTTTGGCGATCCCGGCGACTTTCAGGTCGCGATTCATGATCTTGACCAAGCCATCCGGTACTTTGAGCAACGGAGCGTCGGCTGGCAGGGCCAGCGGCACCGGCTGTCCATTGCGTTTAGCCTGGTTCTGCAAGACAAGCAGCCGCTGCTCAAGGTGTCGGGCTAAGTCGGCGGCGAGATCAGCCCGCAGGATGATCTCCGCTCCTCGTCGGGCTTTCTCATCCGCGGCCTTCAGGACCGCGTACGGTGTCGGTCCGGTCAGGGTCGCCCCGCCCACGGTCAGGGATCGCAGTTCGTTCAGCCGCAGCCCGGTTAGGGCCAGAGTCTTGTAGACAAGCGCCCGTATTTGGCCTTCCGCCTTTGCCTCGGCGACGGCGCCCGGTCGGTGTTTGAGTCGTTCCATGGCGGCAGTCTCCGCGGCGTCGATGTTGGCGGGCGTGAGCGTCTCATAGGTCCAACTCGACCGCTTGCGATGGCTTCCCGGTTGCCGTTCTATGGTCACCGGCTTGCGGCCATGTTCCGCAAGGGGGCGGCGAAGGGTGGCGCCTATCAAGCCCACCAGTTCCCCAGTCGTCAGTGCCCGCCGTGGTCGCCGCTGGTCGGCTCGCTCGTTCGCTCGTGGGGTACGCGAAAAGGGGTTGCTCGAGAGGCGGCCCACACTCACTGCCCAGTTGCAGAACGTGGTCAGCGCGGTGATGTAGCCGTTGCGGGTCCTCGCGGACATGGTGGCGGGTGTTTTGGCCAGCCAGGTTTCGAGGCGAGTACGCTCCAGGTCACGCAGGGTCTGGAAGTCGCATTCCGCGACCAGTCGTTCCAACCGTCCGATCACCGTATCACGGTGGGTCTTGGAGCTGGCTTTGGTCTTCAGGTAGACCTCGAAGGCTTCGAGGTGCGTGGCCAGCGGGGTGTCGGCGTACTCGGCAGTCCGGCTCTCGGTCTTGGTGAGCACGTTGCCCTTCACCAACTCGACCTTCCGCTCCAGTTCACGTAGCACCCCCAGAGCGGCGGTTTCGTCACGACAGCCGGTCGGCACGACGTGCAGGCCACCCTCGATGTCGCGATACCGGGCGACGAACTTGCTGGACTCGACCACGATGCGGGGGTGGCCGGCGTGCTTGCCGCGAGTCGGGACAGTCACCGGGGCTGTCTGGGTCCTGCCCTTCCCCCTCCATCGAGCGAATCGCTCGCCCTTGCGGGTGAACAGCTCGGCCCCAGCGGGCAGTGGCTTCGTCACGGTCGGCCTGTAAATGTTGCCCACACGTCACCTCGCCTTTCGCTGCTCGCTGCAAACCACGACCTGTAGGTCCAAGAAGTCGGCCAGGAGGTCCAGACTCTCAAGGGATAGGCCGCGGTGCCCGGCCAGGAAGTGGCTCATCGCGCCCTTGTCGATGCCGGTCTGCTTGCAGATGGTGTAGCAGCTGTACTCGCTGCCGGTCACCAGTTCACGGATCTGATCGCTGAATCGTCTTCTCGTTTTGGTTCCCATGATACCCTCAAGTATACTCCATAATTGGCGCCATGTCAACTCCCTTTCTTCAGATGTCGGGCCAGAGCTGGTCCGCCTTGACGCAGCTCGGTCGGATCGGTCCAGCCGCAGATACCCGGAAGTCGCACTGCGGCCCGGCAGAATCTGGCCCACTCCGCATCGGCGTGAGTATTCCCCACATTGCCGGAGCCCTTCTTCAACAAGGCCAGGAGCTCGTCCTTGAGCAATGTCATCTGCTCGACCAGTTCGCGGGGTGCAGCCCGGGGCGGTCGATACCGAATGCGGTTCCCTACGGCTTCGAGGGCAATACCCCGGCGGCCCAAGTCGACGAGAAGTGCCTTCGCCGCCGTCATAGCTCACCCCATTGATCGTTCGTCGTCGCTCCGACCATGCCTCCCCCTGTCCGCGTTTTGCGGTTTTGGGGGCTGTATGGCCGTGTCATCTCGGGGGCGCCTACGGCGTCAACGTCTACAGTATCCTCCTTATCGACCTCCCCAGCCACACAAGTGTTGACGTTGACGGTGTCGACGGTCTCTGTCAGCATGAAGGCTTTTGTCCCCCTTGGAGGTTGCCTCCATTGACCTAGGCCCGCAGCCACCAACTCGTCGAGGGCGGCCTCCGCCCCTTCCTGATCGTCCCTCAAGCGACGACTTCCTTGCCGTAGTTCTCTGACCGTTACCCCTTCACCGTGTTTCTTCTTGGCGATCAACCGTGATACGAGTTCGACCAACTCTCGCCGTTGCCGATCTGCCGGACCTTCGGCCAGGATCGAGCAGCTCCGACGCGCTTCTTGGCCAAACCACCGGGTCAGCTCAATGCCCGCTTCGACGCTCTCTCGGTCGACCGTATCCGGGCTAGCTAGGCCGCGATCACCTGCGGCGAAACGAACCAAATGAACAATTAGGGCGAATCGGGCCGCGTAGGCTTCCAGCTTCGACCAGGTGGCGGCCAAGAGGCCGGCGTACTCAAGTTGCTCTTCCCCGTGGGCATCGACAAACTGCCTCCATGTCTCCCGGGCGTCATCGCTCAGCGGGATCAGCACCGGCTGAGAGTTGCCGTTCGCATCCTGAGTAGATGCCAACTCGTACAGGCCGTCGAAAACCGCCGCGAGCCCGCTCCACGTTGCCTCGCCTACCTCCCGGTCGGACCATCGTTTAGCCCTCCGCGGCGGCATGGCGAGCAGCAACCTGGCCGCCAACCCGTTCTCGAGGTGTTCCGACCCAAGCGACCGCCTCAGCGTGTCCAGCTGAATCCCGCCGGTGATGCTCATGGCCGCCATGGGGACGTAGATTGTGGGCCTGTCTGCCCCCTTGCGGTCCACAAGGAGTTCCCCGGCCCGGTGCATCTCCAGCCAGTGAGCAACGTCCCCGCCATGACCGCCTGCACGGTACTGGTTGAACGAGCCCAGCCACCCGCTCAACTCATCGCAGACAAGCAACAAGCCACGTGGATTGTCACTCAGATTCACAGCGAGAGCCTCCACCGTCGTGTCCGAAACGCAGTATCTCACGGCCTTTGGCTTCTCGGAAATTGCTGAGTGGTTGGCTGCCGTCGCCCTTGTCCCCTGCTGGTATGACCTCAGCTCCTGTTGGTGTTTCTTGACCTCCACATCGTGGATTCTGAATGCCTCCTTTTGTCGCTGACGAATGGGTCTGAGTGCGGCCTCGATGGCCGGCGACTTCAACGTACCGCTCTCCCCGATAATCACGGCCCAGATGACTGCGGGTTCAGTCCAAGCTGCCGAGAGTCGAATTCTCCGGGTATTGCCGATTGCCGCCGCCAGGGCTGCGAGCAAGGGCAACGCCACGAAAGACGGATCACATCCGATGGCCATCGAAACATCCCATATGAAGGACCTGACCGGTTCGGGCAGGATCTCCACGGGGAACGGCTTGAAACAACCTACCTGTCTACGTCTACACGATCCTTGTTTCTGACTACCGGATGCGGGTTTCCGGAGACGTTGACGCGCCGGCGGGTAGTTGGGCACATCGCGGAGTGCTTCCGACAACACCGCGCCCCGCGGCTCGCGCAGTCGCATCCCCACTTCGCCGTTCTCCATGGTCTTCTTCAGCGCCTCATCGGCTTTTCGCCTCAAGTCGGACTTGTTCCATCGCGGACTGCACTTGTTCTCGTTGAACCAACGCAAAGCCTCCATTACCTCGGCCTCTGTGAAACCGAACCGCCAACACTCGCAAGCCGCCCTGAGCAGAGCATCGTGGCCGCGCTGGCCGGAAATGGAATCGGGCAGCTTCGCCAAGTAGGCCAAGCACCGAGCCAGATTACCGCTGGCAGCACTGCTGTTGGCGGCGTGGGCTGATGGCGCGGATGGGATCGCCGCGGGCGCCGGTCGCTCGAGTACCACCTTGTGCAGATCGGACAACTCGTACACCCTTGACGGGTCCGCATCGATGATGTAGGCGTCCGCTGCGGGTTCCTTGTGGTTGCGGAATCCCGGCAGCCTCATGACCCTAGGCGGATCATGGATGGCCCGGTCGCTCTCCACCAGGGCGATCAGCTCTTTCTGTAGATTCGTCCATGAGGCGAGGTCCTCGATTGGCTGCGCCAGCCGCCACCAAGCGTGATAACCGTGGCCGGTGGCTATCAGCATGGTCGGTGGCGGCGACTCTGTGAGTCGCTGCCGTACCTCCTCCAGCGTCATGTTGTCGAAATCGACGAACACGCATCGGGCCAGCGCCACCGCCTTGCCGTCTCTTCCCCCCACGTGTTTTCGCGGGTTGGCGCCGACGTAGATGTGCTGGCCTTCCTCGTTCTGTTTGAACAGATGGTCGGCACGGTCCGCCAGATGTCCGGCCTTTGAGTAAGTTGACTCGCGCGACGGCAGGAACCGAATCTCCACGATGTCTTCGGGCTCATATGCGCAGGAGGCGAAGTTCCGCAACTGCTCGCGGGCAGCCACCGGGTCTGATGTGGTGGTCATCGTCCACCCCCAATCTGGCGGCATCGTCGGCATCCCCCCGCGATCCAGGCCTCCAGTCCCTGCCGTGACCAGCGGACCAGCGAGCCCAGCTTCACCGGACGCGGCATCAGCCCCGCGTCGGCCATCCGGTACACGTGTCGCGGCGAACAGCCGAGTAGTTCGGCCACCGCCTTGACGTCGAGCAGGCCAGCGTGGTCTCTCGAGGTCGTAGCGGTCTGTCCACGAGAAGCAGCATTCATGTTTTACACTCCTGCAGAGTCGAATAAGGGCGAGCACATTGCTCACCTGACCACTGGAGTATGGGGGCGAAAATGACACACAAACGTCGCCCACGGGATTTGTCACCGAGATTCTGCTTGCGGATGTCACAAAGCGCCTGTATTTGGCGGGCAAGAACACGCGACCAGAATCTCGGTGACAAACTGGTTTACCTGACGGGGATCGGTTTGTCAGTCGAGGTCGTTGCGGCGGCGGCGTTGCGAAGCCCAATTGCGGTACATCTGGAGACGCCTTAGATCGCACTCGTGATCATGGCAGAAATCCTTTTCATGTACGCCCGCCTCTTTGGCGCGCCTCCAAGCCGTAAGAAGGGCTTCACGTTCCTTTTGTTCGGCCTCAGTGATTCTCGGGCGTCCGCCCTTCTTGACGTGGCCGGTCTTCTGCGGTTTTGCGGTGTTCCCGTCCCTGGTCGGCGGCTCCTTCAAGACCTCCTCAACCGCCCTTTCGGTCAGCGGTTTGTCCTCGTCGTCTGCCCATGCCACGCGACTGGTCAAAGCCCCATAGGAGATCATCGCCTTGATGAGCCTGTAACCCGTGCGATTCGGCCATGGGTTGAAGCGCTGCCAGCCGTACCCATTCGCGCAGACGTCGTGGATGGCCGCCGCCAGTGCGAGGCGGTCAGCTTCGGAATCTGCAGAGAGTACAACGGGAGATCGTGATCGCTGCTTGCGACACGTCCATTGACGGACCCCGTGGCGGATCCGATCCACTAGCTCGGGTCTGCTGACGATGGCATCATGAAGACGGATGGCAGTGTCTTCGAGCCAATCCGGCGGCGTGGCCATGGTGCTAGGCAGGTGCTGCTTCATGCGTCCGGGATTCTGCGCAACTAGGCGCACCCGATCCTCGGCTTGCTGGGCGTACGACCTGAATGGGTCGGGGCTTGAATTGAGTCGCCGTAGCACCAAGGCCTCTTTGACCAGCAAATAAACAAAGGATCGTAGAAAAAAACCGGCTTCCCCCGGGCGAGCTTCCGGATCGGGACATTGCTTGGAACTGGCGTATCGCTTCGCAGCAGGAGCACGGTTGCGCGGCATCTGGTGTCCTCATGTCGGGCCGACCTTGACGGCGCACCGGGGACACCAGTTGCGGCACACCATCAAGGTCGATCAGCCGGGAGCGACCCGGCCTGCCCAAGAAGAGACTACCACGCCGGGACGCGAATACAAACCGGGACTCCGGATTTGAACCGGTACTTCGTTTCGGGAGATGGAGACGGTGTAAGCAAAGCGCATATTTCGGCCGACAGAACGCGGGCAGCAGCTATCTCCCCCTTGCCCCTGTCCCCCATTACTCGCGACGATCTCGGGGGATCCGCCGGTATCTCCTACGAAGAGAACCTCGACGCCTGCTGTGACGGCTTGGGTGCGGGCCAACAGCCAGTTCCGCGTGACCGTGGACACCAACACCTATTCGGTTCCTGCCGAGTACGCCAGAGCGGCGTTGACCCTCAAGCTCTACCCGGACCACCTGTGCCTGTACCATCAGGACAAGCTGATCGCCCGGCATGTTCGCTGCTACGACCGGGGGCGGGACTTCGAGGATCCCGATCACCCCCGAGCCCTGCTCCAGCAGCGTCGCCGGGCTCGCGATCAGAAGCTACTCCAGCGGCTGCTGTCGCTGACGCCCAGGGCCGAAGGGTTTTATCAAGGGCTCGCTGAGCGGCGGCTCAACGTCTTGCACCACGTCCGCCAGATCGTGGCCCTGGCCGAGATCTATGGGTCAGACCAAACCGCCCGAGCCGTCGAGGATGCCCTCGAGTTCCAGGCCTTCACCTGCGAGTACATTGCCAATCTGCTCGAGCAGCGGCAACGCATCCTGCCGGAGCCCGGGGCATTGCACCTGACCCGCCGACAGGACCTGCTGGACCTGGAACTGCCCGAGCCCAACCTGGGGCTCTACGACACCTCGCCGGCGTCACCGACCCAGGCTCCGCCGGAGGCTTCGCCGAGGCGAGAGCCCGATGTGATCTCAGATTCGGCTGCCGAAGGCGAAGGCCCGAACCCGATTCCCAGAGAAAACCATGAGCCGCCGCAAGACCTGTGTCGCGAGTCCGGATGATGACCTGGGCCGACAACTGCAGCTCCTCAAACTGCCGTACATGCTGGGACACTTCGAGGAACTTGCCGGCTAGGCCGGCGCCCAGCAGTGGTCCCACGTGGAGTTCCTGGCCCGCCTGATCGAGGGCGAGGCCGCCCTGCGCCAGGACCGGGCCCGCCAGCGGCGGATCAAGCAGGCCCACTTCCCGGTCCTCAAGACCCTGGCACAATTCGACTTCACCTGGCCGGCCAAGATCAACCGGTTGGCGGTCCAGAACCTCTTCCACTTGAAGTTAATCGAGGACCAGGCCAACGCCATTCTCATCGGCGGAGTGGGCCTTGGGAAAACGCACGCCGCCATCGCGTTGGGTCTGGCCGCCTGCCAGGCGGGCTATCGCGTCCGCTTCGCCACCGCCATCGACATCATCAACGGCCTGTCCGCCGCCCAGAACACCGGACGGCTGGTCAAGGAACTCAAACGCTGCACCCGCCTGGAACTGCTGATCATCGACGAGTTAGGGTAGCCACCACGTCACCTGTTTCGATAGCTGCCGTGGACCGTGGCTGAGCTGGCGGATCAGAGCCTGCCGGTTTGTGCCCAGGTGACTTCCTGCGCACGTATGGCCGCGTGGGTCCTGGACAGACGAAGCGGGTAAGGTGCTTGGGGGGCAGAATCAAGGCCTTCGCTCCACAAGGAACGTCGATTCCCAGCCCACCCGAACGGGGCGGAGGATGGCTTACCTCTTCTCCTCGCCTTCCCAGACCACCCGCAAGTCGTCGGAATACTGCTGCCGAATACCGTTGTCGGTGAGGATCTCCTCGGTGGCAGCCATGAACTCCGTCCGCCGGAAAACGAGAGCCTCGGCCATCCAGTCTGCGAAGCGGAACTCGATGAAATCGCCTGATGCAAGCCGGAGCATCTGGACCAGATGGCGGAGGTTCTTCACGGGTACACCGTTAACATGGCTAACGGTGCAGCCGAAGACCTCGTCGTAACCCTTCTTTATCTTGTGGGGAAACATACGCGAGGTCACCAGGACCAGCTCTTCTCCTTCAAACGTCGGCCAATCGAACATGCGGGTGATCAAAGAACTTCCCCGGGCCTGCAGAATCATGCCGCCCTTTTCACCCATTCCCGCCAGAAACTCGTGCGTGGCAGGTGAAAACACAAGTGGGCCGCAGATGAAGTATGAGGGATACCGGCGATTAAGAGTCCCGACGACCCCTTTCCGTTCGCGCTCCACGGGCAGTTCCAGCTTCACAGGCTTGCCCTCACGAAACACCGTCAAGGGTACCGTTTCATTCTGGGCGAGTTTCGGGAGCAGATAGTGAAACTTGACGCGAAGATCCTCGCGAACCTGGACTTTGCCCTCACTGTCGAGCGCCTGCTCGCCAATGTGTGTGATGACGTCCCATTCCTTGAGTGGATAGTTGGGGTCAAGCCGATGTGGATGCTCGATCATCACACCGCCGGTACCCGCAGCCAGACCAAGCCGGGCGCGCAGGGCCTCATTTTCCACCGTCTGCACGCCGTCGAAGAACTGGGGTTTGCCATCGTATTCTCCGTCGGCGATATCCTCGAGGAACAGACGGATCTCCTCGACCGGGATGAGGAACCCGGTCTTCTCCGCTTCCTTGAGTACGCTGACAACCAACCCGACGACCTTGCCGTTGGAGATGGCCGGGCCACCGCTGTTGCCCGCGTTCAAGGCCGCGTCGATCTGGATGCGTAGGCTCGTAGTCTCGAAGAGGTTGACGCCGCAGTCGATTCGCGAGACGATTCCTTCCGTAATTGAGAGCTCAGTCCCACCCACAGGGTATCCGTATGCGTTGACCTTGTCCTTGGCGGCAGGCAGATCGTCGGCCATCGGGAGAGGTAGGCGGTTGGCGAAGAAGGACTCGTCGTCAACAGAGAGCACCGCCAGATCGATGCCCTGAGCCGCGGCAAGGACTTTCGCGGCGATCTTATCGGCAGACTGGAAGCCCTGTACGTATACCTCCGTGGTGTAACCCACGACATGGGCGTTCGTCAGGATCCGTTTGCCATCGATGACCAGTCCGGAGCCGGAGACCTGCTGGGGACTCTGTTTTGTCCACGGTCGGACCAGATCAGGCCCCCGGCGAGTAGCCAGTATCTTGACGACGGATGGGCGGTACTCTTCCTGAGCCGACGCTACCAAGGCCGTGTATCCATAGTTGACGAGGACCGCCACCAACAAAACAGACAACGAGGTACTTCTCATCGATCACAACTCCATAAATCCACCATGGGACACCGCCCTCTTGTCACTCACCGGGTCGCGCATCCCGTCTGCTGTACCGCAACTAATGCATCCTCCCGCACGGGTATTCAGTTCTTATGACACCACTCGATGACTCCATCCGCAAGACCTCCCGTGATCGCACGGGCCGGTGACTTGCCCCCAAACATGGTACCACCCGCTATGTTAGTCCGTCGAGCCTGGTCGGTGCGCAGACAGCGATTCCGCAAGTATCGCTCGTGGGCGTGGCTGATCAAGGATTTACATTC
>ENA-UOWG01000731-UOWG01000731.1-activated-sludge-metagenome-genome-assembly--contig:-NODE-731-length-39231-cov-7.147488_pt1 | contig 39231 bp, 22 predicted proteins | sample MGYA00238147_ERZ761563 | MGnify/ENA primary metagenome ERZ761563 (study PRJEB28884, sample SAMN05720216) | anaerobic digester metagenome | isolation source: active sludge of municipal...
GCCCACAGCTGTCAACCTAAGAGTCGTTCTATAGTTAGATAGCTATCATAAATTCTCCCCTCCTTCAAAAGGAGGGGAAACTTATAAAGTTGCTCAACTTTCTTTCACCTTACCAAAATCGGCAGGTTGTCAGATGAAAAATGCCCCTTATTGTCGAAAGCATATACAAACAACCTGTACATTCCGGCTTCCGATGGAGCCCTGAATGAGATAAGCGGACTGCTGCCTTCGATAAGTCCCGGAACCGGTTTTGGAGCCACTTCTCCCTGCCCTGCATACGAGGCATACTTTGCTTCAGGTTTTATCTCCCATCTGAATGTCAGTTCATCATTATCGGGATCTGAGGCAGTGACCCTTGCTGAATTCCGGCTGCCTTTGTCAATTATAATATCCTGATAACGAATATAATTATCAACATTCAGGGAGTCAACAATGGGTGCTTCATTATCCTTTATCATACCTGTCCACATTTTATGCATAAGTCCGACCTGTGGCGACTCTAGTCCGGTTGAGTCAAACATGCAGAACCAGGTGTGGGTTGTTTCCTGCTTGAAACCTGACCAGTAGAATACGTACGATCCAAGGCAGTTCCTGTTCCTTGTACTCATTGCGCTCAGGTATTTCTTTTCATAACAATCATATTTCTCGCGACCGCTTTGTTCATAAGGCGCTTTCCATGATGTTTTTTTCACTTCCCAGTAGCCATCAGGTCCCCATTCTGCAATTAAATATGGTTTTGTCCATCCGTATTTTCTGAGTGTGTCGCCGATAGTATATATGTCTCCGTATGAATTAATTCCGAGAAGGTCAAGGTCAGGACATCTCTTCACAATATCAGCTACCTTGTACATTCTGCTGGTGCCTATAACTGTCATTACCGGATGGTCAGGATCGGTTTTCTTTATCTCACGGGCTGCATAATTTACAGCATCCCAGACCTTTGGGTTGAAAGTATTGTTGGGAGGAATGAAGTCAAGTTCATTGCCCACTGCCCACATAAGCACTGCAGGATGGTCTTTTGTGTTCTTCACTATCTCCTTTATTCTGTCAGTCTGTTTCCTTACAGCGGCTGTATCGTTGTAGTCGAAGCCATATCGTTCTGCATTTGCAGGAAGATTGACAAGGACCTTCAGTCCCAATTTCTGTGCTTTGTCGAGGCCTTCTTTCCCTGACCCCATCCTTATTGAATTTCCGCCGTACTGGCTGACTTTCTCCAGAAAGGTATCACCAACAACACCTTTGATAAAGAAGGCATTCCCGTTCACTTCCAGGCTGAAGGAGTTATTGTCCTTAATAATTTTAACGACATTTTGTTGTCCTTGCAGTGAGCTGATAGCGAAGCTCAGAATAAAAGATAAAAATAAAAATTTCATAACATACAGAAATTCAGAGTGTTATTTGTTGTCTAGTGTTTTGCCTACCCACCCCCGGCCCCTCCAGGGAGGGGAGCCCTTCTGACCTCCCCCTCTCACCCCGGGCTCTCATTCACGCCCTCCATGGCCTGTCTCTTTTTATTTCGCTTTTCAATATATCGCATGCGATATTTATATCTTCCACCATCTGGAAGTCATACATTCCTGCACAGATAAAATCAGCTCCATTCTCGAAGGCATACCTGAAACCGTCTTTCGGGAGTATGGCTCCTGCAGCCATTACCTTAAATGCGATAAGCGGCTGAGGGAGTGTTTTCATATAGGCAATTGTCTCAGCAGGATTATTGTCAAACTTATTGTCATGCTCAACAGGATGTCCGGCTGACCAGTAATTATAATGGTGCATTGTTTTCATCCAGAAATCGGGCACAAAGCCTGTATCTACACAGGCTTTGATTGTCTCAATCTTGTGTGCTCCAATCCCTGTAATGAGCCCGTTTGATCTGATATAATCAAGGACTTTTGCAATAACGTCAGGCTGACCGTTACCCATGTAGTAATCTGCAGTCTCTCCCTGTATGTAACATGCAACTGCACCTGTATCTATGGCTCTTTTTATCTTGTCGAGGTACTCGTTGAATGGCATTGGGGAAATTCCCTTGTCGCTGTAAAGCAGTCCTGCACAATAAGTTATGAACTGTATTTTGCCTATGCCTCTTTTCCAGTACTCATCAATAAGCGAGCATAGAATAGGGTTTGTAAGCAAAGTGTTAATGCCACATTTCTCTGCAAGAAGCAGCGTTGCAAAGATCTTCTCCTTCTGGTGATAAGCCTTCACAAGCTGTGAAACATAAATCAAATCCCTCGAGTGAGCCCAACCCGAGAGCAGGTTTCCGCCGAGTATCACCCTGCTGAATTGCCTGTCCTTTATCATTGCATGGGGAACCTGGCTTTTGAGTTCTTTCAGGCTTGCCACATTGAATGTTTTGGCACTGGCTCCGGTAACAGCATCAACAAGGTTCTTCTCTTCATACGATTCCCATTGTTTTTGTCTGAAGAGAGCATAGCCAAACAGGCCAAGGACAGGAATTGACGAAAGTCCCCTTATTACAGAGCGTCTGTCTATTCCATTGTCAGCCAGGATTATAGATTCTTCTGCAAGTGCCTTTTCCTCAGTAGTGTCTGCAGGAATTATTCTTTTCTTCCTGCGTCTTTTTATAAAGACTGACAAACCAAGTATTTTACCTGTGGGGAAGAGGAAGAGGACAAAGAGGGCTGCCATCTCAACAAGATTCTTGTCGATTATAAGATAGTTTCCTTCATGCGGTAATCCAAAATCGAGCCCGGTCAGCGGAGGATTGGCTATCCAGAACAAAGAGATCAGCGCCATCCCTGAAATTGAGGCTATTCTGTCGAACAAGCCTGTAAAAAGCATGAAGCCAATAAAAATCAGTCCCCATGTAACCGTGAAATCAGCTGCTGCAAGCAGGGCGTGATTTTCAGCTATTGAATGAAAAAGTCCCTTGAATATCCAGTTTGAGAGTAGGAGGTAATCAGCTGAAGACCAGGATGGTGTGAATAATTTGGTGAGTCCTTCAAAAAGAAAGTGCCAGCCTGCAGCAATCCTGAGTACTGTCAGTGCATAAAGCCTGATCCCTTTAAGTTCCTGTTTTCCTGTATGCTCCATAGTATAATAGATTGTTAAGTTAAAGCTAATTATTTTTATTACTTTTCGGAATATTCCCTGGATTAAATTTGTCAAATGGGTATATTTCAATTCTCTCCATGAGAAATATTATAGTTTTTATCTGCCTCGTTGTAAACAGATGTCTGCAGCCTGATATCGCATTTGCTTCTGAATTACAACATTCCCGGGCAGCTATTGGTGATACCCTGCCTGCGAGTCAGTTGTTGTATAATGGCAGGTTATGGAGGGACATTTATGTAAGTGTCCGTGAAGATCAGTTTCTGTTCACAAGTGAGTTTCTTCCAGGGACTGTAAGTTTTAACGGAGCTGTTTATGCAGGCCTTAAGGTCAGATATGACCTCTTGCTGGATGAAATGCATATTCTTACCGGAAATGCACAGATACTTCAGATAAACAGGGAGATGACTGATGAATTCACACTTGAATATGCTGCCCGTGAATACAGGTTCAGGAAGCTGGTGTTCAGGGATTATCCCGATTTATCAGGTTTTGTCGATATAAGGTATGAAGGACAGTCTTTACTATTTCTGAAACATAAAAAGGAGATCTCAAAAACTGCACCAGGGAAAAGTTATGAGAATTTTGTTCAGACTGACAGGATTTACGTACTGACAGACTCAATACCACTACGGATTAAGAGTAAGCGTGACCTGTTCAGGTTATTTGGCGAAAACAAGGTGCAGGTGACCGAATACCTGAAAAAAAACGGGATAAAGATCAATTCAAGGGTACCTGACAGTATGGCTCCGGCATTACAGTATTTTGACAGCATAAATAAAAAGTGATTTCCGGATGAGAAAGATACTGTTGCTCTCAATATTCCTTTGCTTCCAATGGCTTTTTGCCTCTGCCCAGGGAGATCTCAGACTGAAATGGGATTCTCCTGAAACGGATTTCAGGGAGTTTGCAGCAAAGGCTGAACAGCAGCTTAATATCCGCTTTTATTATAAGGAAGAATGGATCAGTGATGTTAAGGTTAGCCTTCAGCCTGGTTATTACAGTCTTCAGTCTGTGCTTGACATGCTTTTTGCAGGCAAATCACTGCATTATTACATTGATGATGAAAGAAATGTAATACTTACACTTAATTTCGGAATAAAAACCACAGGTGCTCCGGCAGGAGATGAGACTGCTTATATGCCTCCTTCTCAGTATGCTGATGAAAACAGTTCAGATGATGATTCAGGAAACCTGTATTATGATATTGGCAATGCAGCTGAAAAGGACAAAGCAGGAGACGTAACAGTATCGGGTTATATTACCGATCGCGACACTCATCAGCCGGTATCAGGTGTAACTGTCTTTGTTGCAAAGAATTCAGCCGGCACAATTTCAAATGAACATGGATATTATAAAATAACTCTTCCCCGCGGAACGCATCTCCTCCAGTATACTTTCATAGGAATGAAGGAGAAGCAGGTAAATATTAACCTGTTTAGCTCCGGTGAGCTTAATATAGAAATGAACAGCATGCTGATTCCGATAAAGGAAACTGTTATTTCTGCAGAAAAGAATGTGATGTTCCAGCGCTTTGAGGTCGGGATGGAAAAGATAAATGTTTCTAATTTCAAGCTTCTTCCTTCACCAATGGGAGAGGCTGATATATTTAAAAATGTTCTGTTGATACCGGGAGTGCAGTCAGTCGGCGAGGGTTCAGCAGGATTTAATGTTCGCGGTGGATCTGCTGATCAGAACCTCATCCTGCTTTATGGTTCACCTGTTTATAACGCTTCTCATCTTTTCGGATTCTTTTCCTCTGTAAACTCTGAGGTTATAAAGGATGTGACTCTGTACAAAGGAGGTATCCCGGCACGTTACGGAGGCAGGATCTCTTCTGTTCTGGATATAGGTACACGTGACGGTAACAGGCAGGAATTCGCAGGCAAGGCCGGGATAAGCCCGATTACAACCCAGCTCATGGTTGAAGGTCCTGTCATAAAAGATAAACTGACATATATGCTTGCCGGAAGGTCAACCTATTCTAACTGGATGCTGCACATGTTTGATAATTCTTCACTCAAAAACAGCAGCGCTTCATTCTATGACCTGAACGGCAAGGTGGTACTGGATATTGACAAAAACAATAAACTTGATCTCTCGTTCTATAACAGTCATGATGCATTCCGCTTCAATTCCGATACCCTGTATGCCTATGATAATAACATAGTTGCATTGCGGTGGCGACACTTCTTCTCAAACAGCCTTTTCTCCCAGATAACGTTTAATAACAGTAATTACAGGTATAATATTTCGAGTACGGATCCTGCTGAGGAAGCATTTATGATGTCGCACAGGATAAACAGTACTTCCGCGAAGGCAGATTTCAACTGGTTTATGGGAAGACATGAGCTCAACTTCGGATCAGATCTGATAAGGTACAGTGTCCTTCCCGGAAAATATATGCCTGAAAATGATTCATCCCTTGTGGTTCCGCAAATAATCGATGATGAACATGCTTATGAAGCCGGTATTTACGTGGATGATAAATTTATTGTTACCGAGTATTTTTCTGTAAATGCAGGAGCCAGGATGTCATCATATCTTGTCACTGGACCGGGAAATATCCTGATCTATGATCCTGACCAGGCAAGAAGCATTTTATCAGTAATGGATACTTTAAGTTACAGTAAAGGAAGGATTTACAAGACCTATGGTGGCCCTGAACTGAGATTTTCACTGAATTTCAGGTTGTCAGCAAAGAGCTCATTAAAACTCAATTACAATCGTACTCGTCAATATATTCATCTCCTCTCAAACTCAACTTCCATATCTCCGTCAGATACATGGAAACTGAGCGATTATTATCTTAAACCACAGACAGGCGACCAGTATGCTGCCGGATTCTACAAGTCACTGCCAAAGGGTATTGAGGCCTCTGCTGAAATATACTATAAATCAATAAGGAATATTGTAGATTACAAGGGAGGAACCAAACTTGTAATGAACTCATCAATTGAGAGAGACCTTATCGATGCAGAGGGCAAGGCCTACGGTTTTGAACTAATGTTAAAAAAGCAGGAAGGGACATATAACTGGAGCATAGGTTATACATATTCCAGGACACTGCTCAGAACCACAGGGAAAAATTCTGAAGAAATAATAAACAGAGGTGAATGGTTTCCCGCCAATTTTGATAAACCCCATGACCTGACAGTTACATTCAATTATCTCTATTCACGGCGGCTGAGCTTTTCGGCAAATTATGTCTATAATACCGGCAGACCAATAACTTATCCCGTTGCTTCATATTCAGTTGGCAATTTTATGCTGATACATTATTCCGACAGGAACAGGTACCGGCTGCCCGATTACTCAAGGCTTGATCTGTCACTCCGGTATAATGGAAACCTGCGATCGAAGAGGATAGCACATCCAAGCTGGACCTTCTCGGTTTACAATATCCTTGGCAGGGAGAATGTTTATTCGGTTTATTTCAGGAAGGAAGGAAACGTTGTCAATGGCTACAAGCTCTCAGTCTTTGCAAAAGCAATTCCTTCTGTAACATATAGTTTTGATTTTTAGCAACATGCGAATACTAAAACTTATATTATATCCGGGACTTTTACTGATTTTATCAGGCTGTGTCACCAAATTCATGCCTGAGATTGATGAAAGCAGAGAACTACTTGTTGTTGAGGGAATTATTACTGACCAGAATGAGACAAACACAATTCGTTTAACAAAATCATCTCCGTTAGACAGAAAAAATACTATTAAACCTGTCCTGAAATGTATTGTCAATCTGAGTGATGACCTGGGAAACACCTGGCTGCTGAAGGAGAAAGGCAATGGCTATTATGTAACTGATTCAACTGTTTTCAGAGGTGTCTTGGGCAGAAGTTATACTCTCAGGGTTGATACACGCAACAGCCTTCCCAACGGATATAATTATGAATCTGATCCAGTTGAAATGAAGCCTGTGCCAGAAATTGACAGACTTTATTATGAAAGAGTGCTCATTGCAGCTGAAACTGATGAGGCTCCGGCAAAAGAGGGCTGTGAAGTTCTTCTCGATACAAGGGATTCGGGTGAGGGCTGCTCATATTTCAGATGGGATTATACAGAGACCTGGGAGATAAGTCTGCCTTATGATGTTACAAACAAGATATGCTGGGTGACAAATAATTCAAGCCAGATCCTTCTGAAGAATACGAGTCACCTGAGCCAGAACAACATCTCAGCTTACCCTGTTACATTTATTTCAAATGAAACTGACAGGCTTGAGAACAGATACAGCATATTTGTGCGTCAGTATTCGATTTCGGAGCAGGAATATAATTACTGGAGCAGGATGCAGACAATGTCAGAACAGACAGGTACCCTGTATGATGTTATGCCCTCTTCAGTGCAGGGAAACATGAACTGTATTGAGGATCCTTCTGAAAAAGTACTTGGTTTTTTCAGTGTATCGGCAAAAAAAACTAAGCGTATCTATGTTGATGAATTATTTTCAGGACTTCCAGCATTATATAAAGATTGTGCTGTTGACACAGTGGGACCAACCGGAAAGATTCCAAATCTTGGGGTGTCATTGTGGATTATTATTGACGGATCTTATGAAATTCCTCCATACAGGGTGCTTACCGATAAAAAGGGCTGTGCCGACTGTACCGTAAGGGGAACAACAAAAAAACCTGCTTTCTGGGAAAGCGAATATAAGCATCAAGAATGAGATTAATTCTTTTTTCAATATTTGCCATAATCCCGGTTTTTCTTTCTGCACAGCAGGAGAATGATCCTGAAAAGATCCTGAATGCCAGACTGTCAGCATATTGCCTTGCACTTCCCCGCGAGGAAATATATGTGCATACCGACAGGAACGAGTACGTGTCGGGAGAGGAGATATGGGCTGAACTTTACCTACTTGACAGGAAGTCAAATACTCTTACAAACTACAGGACTATAGGATATCTTGAGATTCTGAATCAGTCAAACGCACCGGTGTTCCGGAAAAGGATACTGATTGAGAAGGGTGCCGGGGCTGCCTCCCTGTCTTTGCCCGATACACTTTCGACAGGAAGGTATACAATAAGGGCTTATACCGGATGGATGAAGAACTTCCTTCCGGGAAATTGTTTTGAAAAGGATATCCTTGTCTATAATGCATTGAATACCAGTTCGGGTAAAATACCTGTTTTGTACCCCGGCAGTTCGCTTGCTTCAGGGAGACACGGAGAAAAAGTTGGAACCTTTGTAAAAGATATAAGCTTGACAGTTAGTCATTTATCTTCCGGCGGAATAACTGTTTCGCTGATAAAAAATACTTCAGTTAATATCCCTGATGAAGGATACATATTACTTATACAGAACAGGGGATCTGTTACCTGTGTCAGGACAGATGCCTTCAGCAGTGGTAAGACCTCTGTATCCCTTTCTCCTGCAAACCTGTCTCCTGGAGTTAATCAGCTTGTGCTGTTTGACAGGGCACTGAATTATATCTGCACCAGGCTTTCCTATATTCCGTTGAAATTGAGTGAAGAACCAGATTTCATTTTTCCTGATTCAGTGCAGAAAAGATCTCTTGTAACCGTGTCTTCTTCTTCGCCAGGATTCAGTATTTCAGTTTCAGGAGCTTCATCGCCAGATTATTTTCCTGATTTTGAGGACTATATGGTATTCGGATCTGAGTTTGGGACTATTACATCTTATCCTTTCAAAGAAAAGCTGGAAAATATTGAACCTGGGCTTGTCGATTCCCTGCTTGACGGGCATGAGAGTAACTGGATTGACTGGAAGATTGTAATGTCCGGCCAGCTTCCCCGGATAATTTACCCGCCAGAACGTGATTCACATATTCTGAGGGGCAGGTTAATGGACAGGATTTCAGGTCAGCCTTTTGCCGGTAAAAATGTTTTTCTTTCAATCCCGGGAAAAGTGGCTGTATTTCAGAGTTCGAAAACTGATACTGAAGGCTTCTTTAAATTTACTCTGCCGGTGACTGAAGACTTATTCGATGTTGTTATTCAGCCCGAGGAAGCCAATTCAAACAGTTCGGTAATGATAATGAGTTCATTTTGTGATAATTGTTTATCCGGCCGGGTGAATGCTGATACTTCACTGATAAAGGTTCCTGATTACCTGAGCAAATGGGGAATAAACTACCAGATAAATAAAATTTACGGGATAAGTTCTCATGCTGAGAAGGAGGGAGGTCTGACATCTTTTAAGGCTCCTGTGAGGTTTTACGGCAAGCCGGACATAGAGCTGATGATGGATGATTATGTAAAGCTGCCTTTGATGGAAGAGGTATTCTTTGAACTGACTCCCGGGGTGCAGCTGAAACGTAAAAAGTCAACATTTTCAATGTCTGTTTCAGATCCTGTAAGCGGAAGGAATTATGAGAAAGATCCTGTTGTAATGATAGACGGAGTTGTGATTAGTGACCTGACCCCGCTTGCAGCTCTTGATCCTGAGCTTGTAGAGAAGATAGATGTTGTGAAGGACCTTTATCTGGTTGGTGATTATATCTTTTTCGGAATTGTGAATGTTATAACAAGGAAGGGGAATATCGGAAATATTTCAATGCCGGCTTATGCCGTAAAGTTAAGATACCGCCCTGTTGATAAATCAGGAACTTTCAGGTCACCTGATTACAGTGACTCAGGTAAAGGAGGTTCAAGAATACCGGATTTCAGGAATACTCTGTTCTGGTATACCTGTGACAATACCAAAGCTCCCGGTAAAGACAGCACAGGTTTCTGGTCTTCCGATGTTGCAGGCAATTACAGGGTAAATATTAACGGAATAAACAGCAAGGGGCAGCCCTGCTCTGTTCACAGGCTGTTAAAAGTGTATTGAGAATGCTCTGCATTCCATTCCTGTAAAAAAAACATCGACTTTCTTCATTATTACTGATTAACAGATTACCTTTAAAACAGATATCCTGAAATTATACGTTAAATCCCAGCTGTATGTCAAAGGTAAAATCATTCAATACGCACATTATTGTTGCTGTATTCTTGTTAAGCTGTTCATTAATAAGCTTCTCGCAGAAAGGTAAATCCTCGGTAAGAGAATTCAGCCAGACTTTTACAACCTATCCATATTCCGATCCCAGTCCGGTTCCGGTACTGTCATCATTATATCCATATTTCAGATATGATGGATTCACAGACAAACCGGTTCAGAAGGAATGGAAGGTAGTTGAACTTGAGAATGATTTTATTAAAGTAATTATACTCCCTGAAATTGGCGGGAAGATATGGTCTGCTATTGAAAAATCTACAGGTCAGCCATTTATATACTACAACCATGTTGTTAAATTCCGTGATATTGCAATGCGCGGACCATATACAAGCGGAGGTCTGGAGCTGAATTACGGAATTATCGGACACACTCCCAACTGCGCCACACCTGTGGATTATGCAATTGAAAAACATGATGACGGAAGTGTCAGCTGCACTGTAGGTGTGCTCGATCTGCTTACAAGAACCAAGTGGAGGCTGGAAATAAATCTTCCTCCCGACAAGGCATTTTTCACCGCAAAAACTTTCTGGTACAACAGCACAGCTGTTTCACAACCTTATTACCACTGGCTTAATGGGGGTTATAAATCAGCAGGTAATCTTGAGTTCATATTCCCCGGGACACATTATATAGGTCATGGCGGAGAATATGCCAGCTGGCCGGTAAACGAAACAAACGGGAGGAAAATATCCTTTTATGAAGAAAACAATTTCGGAGGATATAAATCTTATCATGTTTTCGGGAAATATGCAGGTTTTTCAGGAGGTTACTGGCATGACGACAAATACGGAGTTGTGAGGTATGGCAACTACGATGACAAAGCCGGAAAGAAAATCTGGATCTGGGGCCTTTCACGTCAGGGTATGATATGGGAAAAACTGCTTACCGATAATGACGGGCAGTATGTGGAGATGCAGTCGGGACGACTTTTCAACCAGAACTCCGGAAGATCATTGTATACCCCCTTCAAGTATCTTGGATTTGCCCCTTATTCAACTGATATCTGGACTGAATATTTCTACCCGGTTCTCAATACCAGGGGCTATGTTGAAGCTAATGAGTCAGGAGCGCTGAACCTTATTAATGAAAACGGATATCTTAAAATTTACTTCTGCCCGGCCGGGAAAACTGATGATATTCTTGAAGTTAAGGAAGGAGAACGCTTACTCTTAAGCAAAGATCTTAAGCTTTTGGCTTTGCAGACCTGGTCTGATTCAATAAGATTTTCGGGTAACTATAAAGACCTTACTGTAACGCTGGGCAGGAATAAGCTCGTTTATTCCGCTGATCCCCGGTACAGGGTCATTTCAAGGCCTGTTGAGGCTCCTGCCGATTTTGACTGGGACAGTGCTTATGGATTGTATGTTGAAGGCAGGGAAGCGATGGATCAGAAACTGTATTCCCGTGCAGAAGAAAAACTGAATGCTGCACTTAAGCTTAACAGCTGTCATGTACCCACTCTTGTACGGCTGGCTGAACTTATGCTTCGTAACCTTCGTTATTCTGAAGCTCTTGAATATGCAACCAAAGCTCTGGCAATTGATACTCACGATGGAGAGGTAAATTATTATTATGCACTTATAAATGAGCGTATTGGAAATATTACTGATGCCAGGGACGGTTTCAGTATTGCCACAATGTCATCAGAATACAGGAGCGCTGCCTATACCGGCCTTGCAAGGCTTTTTCTCAGGGAGAAGGATTATAAGCGCTCACTGGACTATGCACTCAGGGCTGTTGATTTTAACCGTTTTAATATGGAGGCACTGCAGATTCAGGCTGCAGCTCTGAGAAAAAGCGGAGAGAAAGAGAAAGCCGGGATTGTGCTGAAAACACTGACCGGATTCGATCCGCTTAACCATTTTTCATTCTTTGAAAGATATCTTGAAACAGGTGAAGAAAAGGCAAAAACAGAATTCCTTTCGATGATAAGGAATGAGCTGCCCGGAGAAACTTTCATGGAGCTTGCTTCATGGTACCATAATGCCGGTCTTGACGAGGATGCTGTAAAAGTGCTTGAGATCTCACCGCGTTCAGCAGAACGTGAATACTGGCTTAGCTTCCTTCAGAAAAGGAAACCTGAAAGATCAGAACTGAATCCGTCATTTTCTTTCCCATTCAGATGGGAGACTGCGGAAATAATAGAAACACTGCTCAAAAATGAGGATCACTGGCTTCTTAAATACCATCTGGCGCTTATTTACAGGGACAGGAACAGGATTGATGAATCGGTGAGTCTGCTGAAGCAGTGCGGTGATCAGCCTGATTTTGCTCCTTTTTATATTGTACGGTCCGAAGTGCTTAAAGGACTTGATGATACACTTTGTGAAAAGGATCTTCTAAAAGCACTTTCTCTTGATAAACAGTGGCGTTATTACCAGTACCTGTCCAATTTTTATATAAGTCATGGTGAGTATGCAAAAGCAACAGCACTTGCCGGACCTTATTACAAATCACATCCTGAAGATTTCAGGATGGGCACCGTTTATGCCAGGGCCCTGCTGCTTGGAAAGAAATACAGTGAAGCTGATGCAGTTCTATCACATCTTAATATAATACCTGTTGAAGGAGCTACAGGGGGCAGGGAGATGTACAGGGAAGCAAAACTGATGCTTGCTGTTGAACTGATGAAGAAAAAGAATTTCCGTGGGGCAATGAAGTTCATATCTCAGGCAGACTTATGGCCTGAAAACCTTGGAGTTGGTAAGCCTTATGATGATGATCTTGATAAACGGCTGGAATGCTGGATGAGCTACATCTGCCTGAAAAATGCAGGACGAACAGCAGAAGCTGATTCAATGCTTGATAAGATAATCAGTTTCTCCCCCGGTGTTGAAAACGGTGTTAGGAATTTTGTTCCCTCAAATGAAATCATCACCTCTCTTGCACTTAAAACAACTGGAAAAACCAAAGAGGCAGAAGAATGGCTTGAAAATAAGATAAAAGAGCATCCGGGGAACATACTTATTGAATGGAGCAGGGCTCTATATGAAGATGACAGGAGTTTTTCACTCAGTGAGAGCAGGAAAGATGCAAATGCCCGGATAATAAATGAGCTGCTGATTCTGGGATATTTAATGTAGTTGTATAAATTAGCGCCTGATTTCAGTGCAGATGAAAGATGTTGATTACAAATCGGTTGTCGGGAAGGCTTCCTTCGGTTTTGCGGTACATGAACCTGTTTATGATTCGGATGGCCTTACAGTTGATTTCATAATTTCATGGTGCAACGAGTCTTTTAAACAGATTACAGGCTCCGGTTCCGGAAAAATAAACCGTAAAAAAGTATCTGAATTATTTCCTGGTGAGAATGGCCTTCATAAAGACTTAGCCTCTCTTTACACTTATCTGAAAGAAAACAGCAGGGAAGGACAGACCGAATTTTTCTTTGTAAATACAAGAAGATGGTATTCGGTTCAGAAAATAATTGACAGTGAAGGGCGGTTGTCATTATTGATCAATGAAATAACTCTTCTGAAGAATCTTCAAAATGAACTTGATATGAGCGGCTACATGCTCATAGAGAATGAGAGCCTCAGGAAGATGACCAGATCGCTTACAGAAAGTGAAGATAAATACAGATCACTTACAGAACAGCTTCCTGTAGGAGTCTATCGGACTGCATTAAACGGCCAGGTAGTTCATACAAATAAGGCTCTTGTAAATATACTCGGCTATGATTCTATTGAGGAATTCCTCAAACTGAATGTCAGTCAGCTGTACTCAGATCCTGAAAACAGGCAGCGACAGTTTACTGCTGCAGAGATGAGAGGAGGAGTGGTCCTGAGCGAGTTCCAACTCCGGAAAAAGAACGGAGATCTGATCTGGGTCAGGGATAATACACGACTTATCTTCGATTCATTGGGCAATCCGGGATATTTTGACGGAATAATTGAGGATATAACCGATGAAAGAAATTCACAGCTTCTTGTAAAGGAGAATGAGGCAAACCTTCATGCAATAATTGAAAATACACTTGAGAATATCTGGTCAGTAAATCTAAATTATGAAATAAATTATGTAAATAAAGTTTTTGCAAATGCTTTCATGGCAAGCTTCGGTATCAGACTGGCAAAGGGAGTAAATATCATCGAAGCATTACCTGAAGACGCAAGGGCATTATGGAAAAGCAGATACGACAGGGCTTTCAGGAATGAGCATTTCCAGTTTGAGGATGTTGTTCAGACCTTGCAGGGGCCTGTTTATATTGAAGTTGCTATGAATCCCATTGTCGTTGACGCGAAAGTGATAGGAGTTTCCGTTTACAGCAAGGACGTCAGTGAAATGAAAATCAATCAGCTGCAGCTTCAGTATCAGGCAGACCTCAGGAAACTGCTTGTAGAACTATCATCACGGCTGATTAATCTCCCGATAAATGAAATCAATACGGCAATAAACCAGTCACTTATTAAAATCGGTGAGTTTGTCGGTGCTGACCGTGCTTACGTTTTCGATTATAACTTCGTTGAAAATACCAGCTCAAATACTTTTGAATGGTGCCGTGAAGGCATAACTCCGCAGATTGACAATCTGCAGAAAATCGACCTTGACAGGTATGCTGAAATAGTCTCTATGCATAAAGCCGGTGAGCTGGTCAAGGTTGATAATTACCAGGAAGTAACACATCATGGTCTTAGGAAACTCCTTGAAGATCAGGATGTCATAAGCATCCTGACTATTCCTTTAATGAGGTATAGTCAGTGTATAGGTTTTGTAGGCTTCGATTCAGTGCTCAGCCAGCATAAGTATAATGATTATGAACAGCAGCTGTTACAGGTCTATGCCCAGACAGTGGTTAATGCTCTGGTCAGGCTTGATAATGAGAGAAAACTTGTCGAGGCAAAGGAGAAGGCTGAGGAAAGTGACAGGTTGAAATCTGCTTTTCTGGCAAACATGAGCCATGAGATCCGGACTCCAATGAGCGGGATACTTGGCTTTCTTACACTGCTAAATGAACCAGATCTTTCAGAGGAGAACAAAAGCACCTATATCAATATTGTTACACAGAGCGGACAGCGTTTACTGGAGACAATTAATGATATAATAGAAATATCGAAAATAGAATCAGGGACAGTTCGGCTAGACAGTAACATAGTCAATATCAGAGAACTTTTCGGATATTATGACGGCTTTTTCAGGCAGCAGGCCGATCAGAAAGGACTGGACTTCAGAGTTGTAAATAATTTACCAGCTTCAATCCAGCATATAAGAACTGACAAGAAAAAACTCGACAGCATAATTTCAAATCTATTGAAAAATGCAATCAAGTTTACTCCCTCAGGCAGTATAGTTTTTAAATGTGAACTTAGAGATAATTCACTCTTGTTCTCAATAAAAGATACAGGAGTGGGCATTCCCAGTGAAAGACATAAATCTGTTTTTGACAGGTTTGTGCAGGCTGATATCTCAACGACCCGGCCACATGAAGGATCAGGTCTGGGACTGTCAATTGTAAAGGCGTATATTGAAATGATGAAGGGGTCCATTAGTATGGAATCTCAGCCCGGAAGAGGTACGGAGTTTGTCTTTGATCTTCCCTGTATTGTTGAAAAGGAAGGCCCGGTAAAGAATATTCCTGTTCCAGGAAAAAAGAAAGTGGCTGCCATAGGTGCAAAAATCCTGGTTGCAGAAGATGATTATGCAAGTTATCTTTATATTCAGAAAGCACTTGAAGGAGAAGGATTCAGCTTTACAAGAACTACAAACGGAGATGACACAGTTGCAGCAGTGCGTAAGGACCCTGGCTTTTCTTTAGTTCTGATGGATATTAAAATGCCGGGAATGTCAGGACTGGAAGCTACGAAAAAAATCAGGGGATTCAATACCTCAATACCTATTATTGCCCAAACAGCCTATTCTCTTGCAGGTGACAGAGAGCTGGCCCTTGAGGCAGGCTGCAATGATTATATTCCCAAACCAATAAACAAGAAAGATCTCCAGACACTTGTCAGAAAATATCTGCTCAGATAGTGTTCAGGTGAAATGCAGATATTATTTAGATTTTAAATAAAATCGCTGTTAACGCAATATTACTAATATTATATATTATCGCTTTTTTGTTGTATAATATTAATTAAAATAATGAATCAGGTTAATAATATATAGATGTCTTGTCAAAATATCTCAATTTTTAATTTTCTTTAGAAAATTCTTATTAGTTTAGCCCTTTTAATTGCAACTGTAAGTTTTAGTGCTTATACTTGCGGAAATTTTTTTAAACCATCTGTCTGTCCAGTTTATTGATTATTAATCTGGAGCTGAGCCGGATCTCTTAGAAGTATGAAATTGAGAAGTGCGTCAGTTATAGGTAATTGTATTGATTTCAGTAATGAATTGCTGGAATTGAGCCGTCTTCTTGCAGGCCCTGCGGCTACACAGATTAATTATGATCATCTTACAGCTGTTCTTTGCCGTATTTCCGGATCAGCTTATGGAGTTCTCAATATTTATTCCGACGATGGCACGAAGTTCAGGAACATAGCTCTTTCTGGTGAATCTGAAAAGGTGCTGAATCTGACTCACTATCTCGGCTACAGTATCATAAACAAGGAGTGGGATATTTCAGAAGTCAGGGTAAAGGAGATATCCTGCGGGACTCCTGTAAGGTTCGAAAACCTTATTGCTCTTGCAAGCGGGGCACTGTCAGAGTTGCTTTGCAAAGCTATTTCTGAGGCCTTCAACCTGGGAGTGGTATATGCAGTGGAGATATCTTCGAATAGCAGGATATTGGGTGATTTTTTGCTTTTTTTCACTGGTGATTCAGAAATCGAGAATCCGGCCACAGTAATGGCCTATGCAAACCTTGTAGGGATTGCTCTCGACAGAAGGAGGATGGATGAGAGGATCGCAAAAAGTGAAAATAACCTGAAGAAATTCTTTAATACAGGTATCGATTTCAACTGGATACTTGATATGAAGGGCAATATAATCTCATATAATGATACTGTTCTTTCCCGACTGGGGTATAATGAAGAGGAACTTAAGGGTTCTCCAATCATAAACCTTCACCCTGAGAACCTCAGGGAGGAAGCCCGGAAAATTATTGAGGCAATGCTTGCAGGAAGCCAGGTGCCCTGTTTTATTCCTTTGTTAACAAAATCGGGAAAACAGATCCCTGTGGAAACTTATGTAAGGATGGGAGAGTGGGACGGCAGACCTGCATTATTTGGTAAAAGTCGTGATATATCCGACCTGAAGCTGTCAGAAGAGAAATTCGCAAAAGCCTTTAATACCAGTTCTTCAATAATTGGTTTAAGTACCCTTGATGAAGGGATCTATGTTGAAGTGAATCAGGCTTTTTATGATCTCCTTGGTTATACGCCTTCAGAGGTTATTGGCAGGAAATCATCTGAAATCCTTTTTCTCGATGATGAATACAGGAATAAAATAAAGAACCTTGTTTCCGAAACAGGTTCTGTGCGCAATCAGGAGACAATTGCCTATTCCAAAGACAGAAAGGCAATCGTACTGCAGTTGTCTGCAGAAATAATCCAGATACAGGGTACTGATATGCTGCTCACAGTTGGAAGAGATATCACAGAAAACAGAAACTCGGAAATTCTTCTCCAGTATCAGTCAGATCTGCGGAAGATCCTCGTAGAGCTTTCCCTGGAGTTTATTAATCTGCCTGTCACTGAAATAGGTCTTGCAATAAATAAATCACTGGCAAGGGTCGGATCTTTTGTCGGTGCAGACCGAGCCTATATTTTTGAATATGATTTTGCCGGGAATACAGTTACAAATACTGTCGAATGGTGCAATGAGGGCATTCTGCCGGAAATAATGAACCTCCAGGGATTGTCACTTGATGTTTATCCTGAATTTCTAAGCGCCCATAAAAACGGTCAGCCTTACATAGTTGAGAAAGTTGAGGATCTTCCTGAATCAATGTTCCGTAATCTTCTTGAGGATGAGGATATCCTCAGTATTCTGACAATTCCTCTTCTCAGTAATGGGCAGTGCATAGGTTTTGTGGGTTTTGATTCAGTGCGTGAAAGACATTCATATAATCTTGATGAAGAGCAGCTTCTGAAGGTTTATGCCCAGACTCTTGTTAACGTGATGGAACGCATTGAAAAGGAAAATAAGCTTATCTCGGCAAAGGAAAAGGCTGAGGAGAGCGATCGCCTGAAGTCCGCGTTTCTTGCAAACATGAGTCATGAAATCCGTACACCGATGAATGGTATAATTGGGTTTCTTAATCTTCTGCGCGAACCGGATCTTTCAGAGGAGAACAAGGCTGCCTACATCAACATTGTTACAATGAGTGGTCAGAGACTGCTCGATACAATAAATGACATTATCGAAATATCAAGAATTGAGTCTGGAGAGCTGATTATCAACTATTCAGATATCAATATCTCTGAACTGACTGGTTACCATAAGGGTTTTTTCACCCAGCAGGCAGAGAAGAAGGGATTGTATCTGTCAGTCAGTGAAAGATTTCCTGAAGAAATAAGATATTTCAGAAGCGACAGGAACAAGATCGACAGCATTGTTTCGAACCTGATGAAGAATGCTATAAAGTTCACACAGGCCGGATCCGTGGAGCTGGGTTGTTATAAAGAGAATGAAAGACTGATCTTCTATGTTTCTGATACCGGAATCGGAATACCGGCTGAAAAGACTGATCGTATTTTTGAGCGTTTTGTTCAGGCTGACAGCTCCAACTCAAGGCAGCATGAGGGATCAGGTCTTGGTCTTGCAATTGTGAAAGGCTATATCGATCTGCTTGAGGGGACAATTCAGGTTGATTCAAAAGCAGGTCATGGCACTAAATTTACCTTTTCAATACCTTATCTGCCTGCAGAGACAGCTGCTGCAACTGCTTCAGTCAAAATAAGCGAAGACAGTCCATTGCCAAAAGGCCTGAAGATACTTATTGCCGAAGATGATTATGCAAGTTATCTTTATCTTCATAAAACACTGGCCGACAGTGCTGTAAGTATAATCAGAACGCTTTCAGGAGAAGATACTGTGAAATGTGTAAAGGAGGATGCAGCAATATCAATAATCCTGATGGACATAAAACTTGCAGGTATGAGTGGTCTTGATGCAACAAGAAAGATCAGGGAATTCAATTCCAAAATCCCAATAATAGCCCAGACAGCTTATTCACTTTACGGCGACAGGGAACGTGCCCTCAATGCAGGTTGCACTGACTATATTTCAAAACCGGTCGACAGGATGGAGCTGAAACGGCTGCTTGTCAAATACACCGATCAGAAGGAATAAATATCTTAAAATCAGTATTTTAGCAATATTCTGGCTGAGCCTGAAAAATTACTGATAATAACAGATTCTGTTGACTTGTCATACTCTCCGCCTGTAACACTTACAGGTATCCTGCCGTCCGGATGAGGTATTCTGAATATTACCCTGTCAGGCTTTCTTTCCGTCTTGCAGCTGACTTCAGCTTCAATAATGCCTTTTTCAGAGTCAGCATTTACACTGAATGAGACAGGGCCGAAATATGAGGCAACATTCTTAATGTCAATTGTATTTCTGCCTTCCAGCCATTTCCTCGGGATACCAGGCAGAATTTTAAGATCCTTACCGTTTTCAAGGTAGAGCATCCACCTTGTTTCCATCAGGAACCAGGCTTCTTCATGTGTCTTGTGGACACTTACCTTATAGAGATGTTCCCAGAATGTATATGTCTCGCGGTCAGCCAGGGCTGAGAAAGTATTATAATATGTTTTGAGGAAGGGCTTTACCATTCCTCTTTTTATCTGCACCCAGTTATGCCTGCTGTAATAGGGCTGACTGAAAGCAGCATTTCTCTGGTAAAACATATCAGAATGATAATCAAGCAGGAATTTACCTGCCTCTTCCTCAGGATCAATTACTTCACAGAAAACAAGATAAAGCGGACCAAGCATGGCGTCTGATACTGTAAAGGTACCATGTGAAAGAAAAGTCTCAGGTTTCTGGTAAAGCAATCTGAGGGCTTCAGCTTCTGTCCATGGTGGAACAGTTGGCGACCATGTGCCGTCACCCAGTGGCACAACAGGTGAGTTCGCCATTGACATGAAGAATGAATCCCGGATGTCCTTTTTCCATGATTCGGACTCTTTCAGGTAATATTCTGCCCTGGCAGGATCAATGTCCTTAAGCATTTCTGAACACCTGCTCACACCGATGTAAGCATATCCATTGAGCATGTATTGATGGTAGGGATCCTCAGGGTCAGCAACTTTCCCGTCGATCATCCCGTACCCTTTTCCCCTCAGGCTTTCTATTTTATTTCTTTCCCTCCATGCAATAAGAAAATCTGCTGCCTTCTCAATGCGGTCCTTGTTCCTTCTTATCCATTCTTTGTCGTTTGTATACCTGTAATATTCACCCATGCTCCACAGGGCAGCTCCTGTTTCCACCATATAGCCTCCGAAATTCTGGATCATCCCATCCTCATGTTGCTTGTCGAGGAAATAGGCAAGTGATCTTCTTGCCTGATCACTCAGACCCATTGATGCATAGAACTGTATTATAGGTGAACTTTCTGTTCCTATTGGTGAATAGACTCCGACAGACGGGGCCAGTGTACTGTCCGGCTCAAGCCCGTATGTAATCAGATCGAGATGCAGTAGGCCTGCATTTATCATCTCTTCAATCCTTTTTTCAGGAAGGCGTATCGATGAGGCCTTGCTAAGTTTCGACCTCCAGAATTTTTTGCAATCATCAAGCCTGTCATCGAATGACTGTCTGCTCAGTTCAGCAGCTCTTGATTCAGAAATTGGTTCATGGGGCAGGAAAAACTCAAATATTGCTGTTTCTCCCGGTTTGAGTAATACAGCTATTTCTTCATCAGGAAGTGGATTCCCGTTAAGTTTCGAGATGCCGAATACACGTCCTGTAGGGTAAGCAGAGTATCCCCTTGTTTTGTCGTAGCTATAGCTCATTTTCTGCCACCATCCTCCGCCTGGTCTTACAGTTCTGAACCATGCATATTCAGGTGATCCTGATGTGTTTGTGGCAACAGCCCTGAAGAAAAGAACTGTTTCTTCCTTTTTACTTATACTGTTCCCTGCTGCCCTTATAAGCTCTTTCTTCTGTTGTGCTGTGAACATGTGCCCGTAGCTGCTGCTGTCGGCAATAAGGTAGTGAGTGCCATAGCTTTGAGCTTCATTTAGTTGTCTGCTTTCAAGGCTGACGAAAGTAGTTGTCCTGTATTCAATTCCTCTGTCCTTCTTTACAGTATTCAGAATGGGGAGTACTCCATCCTCAAGCTTCCTTTGTAAGTTATCCTCAACGCTGACACCCCTGCCGGTAAGGAAACCGTATTTAATATTTGAAAAATTCTCCTCCTTCAGGTTTACAGGGGATGATGCATTCATGGGAACAATAAGTTCAAGGTCCTGAGGCGTTGCAATCTCAAAAATTCTCATGTCGCGGCTGATGCCAAGCCAGGTCGGACATTCCATGTTTCTTGTAAAGTCAGAGGCATTTTCAAATGATTCTTCCTGCTCATTTTCAATAAGCTGGAGAGATGTCGAAAGATTCTTTGAATTATTTTCATCTTTAATCTGACTGAATGTTCGCCTGTCATCCGAGTCTGTTACTGCAACCTTGTAGTTAGGGATAAGTACAGGGAATTCTGAATTTATATCCCTCAGAAAGAATGAAAAGGCGCTTTTCTCACTGTTGACTTTTACAACTGTTGCTCCGCTTCCATATTTCAGCACAGCATTCAGTATCTCAATTTCAAGCCTGTTTTCACCTGTTGTGCTGAATGTGAACTGCTTATCGCGAATTTTTCCTTTTCCCTCCTGTATTCTTATTTCCTTAAGGGAGCCGTTTGTGATCTCAATAGTGCCTGAAGGCTTCTGTCCGGTCCATACTATTGAGATTTTCCTTGTTTCGGTACCTGAAAACATGGCTGCATTGCCTGGCATAAAAAACTGTAGAAGTACAGTTAGTACAAATAATGACTTTGACATGGTACTGAAGTTAAACCGTTGTTTTTATCTTAAAAATAGTAATTTATGAAAATCTGTCTTGCTTTATTTCTTAGATTTAAGGAAAAATACAGGTATGATTGATATTTACAGAAGAGTTTTCCCGGTACTTATTTTCACGATTATCTGCTTTGAAACCTATTGCCGTGATGCATCCACCGACAGTGAACTGAAGCTTAAAGCATCCTGCACCTTCAGTCTGAATACAAACGGGATCTCTTCAATACCCTCTTTTTCACTTGGTGCTCCCGCTGTAATAGCAAATCCCTCATTTAATTACGGACGTTTCAACTATGAACCTGTTCTGGCATACGATTTTGACATTCAGCCTTGGTACATTGATAACTGGTTCAGATTCAGAATAGTTGACAGACCTGAGTTTGAATTCAGAACAGGTGTGAATTTCAGTATGTTTTTCATCGACATGAAATTACCTGATCACACAATATTACAGGGACAAAGGTACTGGGCAGCAGAGTTTACATCGGTATACAAACCTTCCGCAAACAGCTTCGTGTCGGCTGCATACTGGAATGACCGCGGCCAGGACCCAGGCTCCCTCCAGGGTCATTTTCTAAGTCTTATGGCGGAAAGGTCAGCCTTGCCGCTTGGCCGATCATTGTTGCTGGCTGCAAACATGCATCTGTTTTATATTGATTATAATGGCAACAATGATGGATTATTCCTGTCTCCTAAGCTTAGTTGTTCTTTGAAGAGAGCGCCGGCTTCAATCTTCCTTCATTGCATTCAGGCCCTTTCGAGCAATATTACTCCGAATCCGGGTTTCAGCTGGAATCTGGGACTGACATATACAATTTAAAAATTATAATCATGGTACAGGAAAAGTGTTTCATTATCAGCCTCCTGGGCCTTCCCGTTCTGGCTTCAGGAAGCACCGCTCCGGCAGACAGGCCGGCGCCGAATATTGTATTTATTCTTGCTGATGACCTTGGCTGGAAAGATCTGGTATGTTACGGGAATAGTAATTATGAAACGCCAAATATTGACGCCCTGGCTAAGTCGGGAATAAGATTTAATCAGGCTTATGCGGCATGCCCGGTAAGTTCACCAACGAGGGCTTCAATAATGACCGGAAAATATCCTGCACGCCTGAAGCTGACAAATTATATCAAGGGAGACCGGACCGATCCTGATTCACCTGTTTTGCCTGCGGAATGGATACCTTACCTTGAATCAAAGGAGCTTACAATCGCCGAACTGCTTAAGACCAAAGGTTATACAACGGGGCTTGTCGGGAAATGGCATCTCGGGGGCGGAGACAGCCTTGCGCCATGGAACCAGGGTTTTGATTATTCGAGGATGATAGGTAAAAATGGACTCGATTATTATAATTATTCAATTTACCTCGACTCATATTCAAATGAGTTTACTGACAACGGGACTGAATACCTGACTGACAGGCTGACAGCCTACGGAACTGAATTCATTGAGAAGAATAAAAAGAAACCTTTCTTTCTGTATATGGCATATTCTGCTCCTCATGTAGGAATTGTACCGCGGGGTGACAAGCTTATGAAGTATTTTTTCAAATACGGGCAGGCCGAGGAGAAATTCAATCCAAGCTATGCGGCAGTTATTGAGAGTCTTGATGAGGGTGTAGGAAAGCTGATTGAGACTTTAACAAAAAACGGACTTCTTGAAAATACTCTTATAATATTCACTTCTGACAATGGCGGAGTGGGGCTTGATGAACTTGGGCCCATTCCAACCTCAATGCTTCCTTTAAGAAAATGGAAAGGTCATGTCTATGAGGGAGGAATAAGAATACCTGCAATCATATCGTGGAAGGGTAAAATAGAAAAGGATGCAGTTTCAGAATTTGTTTTCAGCACAATTGATTATCTGCCGACACTTTGTGAGCTTACGGAAATAAAAAACGTGCCAGAAAATACAGACGGTATCAGTATACTCGCAGAGATACTAAAATCCGGATCAGAATCTGTTGCTCCACGACCATTCTTCTGGCATTATCCTCATTTTTCAAATCAGCTTGGCCGGCCAGCCGGGGCAGTGAGGATGGGAAAATACAAGCTTGTTGAATTATATGAGTCGGGCAGGATTGAGCTTTATGACCTCGAAACAGATATTTCTGAATCAAATGATCTTTCATATACAATGCCCGGAAAAACAGATGAATTATACAAGCTGTTAAAAGAATGGCAAAAAAATATAAATGCAAATATGCCGGTGGCAAAAGCTGCAAAGTGAGAATTTATAATTTAACAGAGTAGTTGCATACCCCATCAAGAAACATACGGGACAAAAAATGAAAAGTCTTTACCCTGCACTTCCATACTGTATTGCTGGTCTGGCAGCCATATTACCATCCTGTGGCAGTCATGAAGCTGCAAAACCAAATATTGTAATAATCCTGGCTGATGATATGGGCTGGGGAGATCTTGCAATAAACGGGAATCCTCATGTCAGAACACCGGTTATTGATGGTTTTTCACGACAGAGCCTGAGCTTCGACCGGTTTTATGTATGTCCGCTCAGTGCCCCGACAAGATCTGAACTGCTTACAGGCAGGTATTTTCTTCGAACAGGTGTTTCATCAGTAACTCAGGGTTATGAAAACATGCGCAGCGATGAGGTCACTCTTGCTGAAGCACTTAAACAAAACGGTTATGCCACAGGCTGCTTTGGCAAATGGCATAACGGAGCTTATTATCTGCAGCATCCCAACCGTCAGGGATTTGACGAATATGTCGGATTCTGCATGGGCCACCTTGGTTATTATTATGACATGGAATTTGTTCATAATGATACACTTGTAAAGTCAACGGGATATACCACCGATTTCTTTACTGACAGGGCTCTTGGTTTTATAGAAGACAACAGGGACCGTCAGTTCTTATGTTATGTGCCATACAATGTCCCTCATTCACCTTTCCAGGTTCCTGAGGAATATTTTGCCAGGTACATCAGTACAGGACTTGATTCAACCCTTTCATCAGTTTACGGAATGGTTGAGAACATGGATCATAACATCGGAAGAATACTGGACAAGCTTGATGAACTTGGACTGGATGATAATACTCTTGTTATATTCCTGTCAGATAATGGTCCCAATACCTGGCGGTTCAATGGCAGAATGAAGGGAAAGAAAGGAAATGTTGATGAAGGAGGCACCAGAACCCCCTTTTATATCAGGTGGCCGGGAAAAATAGCTCCGGGAACCACCGGCCAGCTTGGGCAGGATATAGACATTCTTCCGACTATACTGGGATTGTGCAATATAAAGTATGTTCCTGAAAAGCCCCTGGACGGAATTGACCTTTCGAAGGTGATCCTCGGGAAGGAAGATCCGTCTGACAGGTATATTTATTCACGCGAGGCATATCAGAACATAGATAAATGCAGCGCCTCAGTAAGGGATATGAAGTACAGGCTTGTCAGAACCAGCAGTGATACAGTGCTTTATGACATGATTTCTGATCCGTTCCAGCTGAATGATCTTTCAGCCCGGGAACCTGAAATAAAAAAATCAATGGCAGAACTTCTCGGGAAATGGGAATATGAACTTGTCAGCGCCTACTCCCCGGTGACAACAATTAGAGCCGGATTCAGCGATGAGAAATCTTTCATCCTGCCTGTACAGGATGCTGTAATTAGCGGAAATCTGAGATATTCGAGCATCCATCCCAATCAGGCCTATACTGAAGGATGGAAAGAAGCCGGTGATTCTTTATACTGGAACCTTGCTATTGAGAACGCTGGTTTATACAATGTTGAGCTTCAGTATGGTTGCCAGCCGGGAAAGCAGGGCAGTGAATTCATCCTTTCATCTGTAACCGATAGCCTCATTTTCCGTATCGATGTTCCTTTTGAATCAGTTATCCTTCCTGAGCGTGACTATGTGAAGAGGAGCGAGTCTGTTGAACGCACCTGGACCTGGATGAAGGCCGGAAATCTTGAAATTACACCAGGTAAGGCTCAGATAATGCTGAAGTTGATCGGGCCTTCATCCGGAGAAGCCGGAATAATAAAAGCATTGAAAATGACACGAATCAGATGATCTCGCAGAAATTTTTATTATACAGAGTAAACAAAGAATCAGACAGAAGGTACTCTACGATTTCTGTGCTCCTCAGGATCTTCTCTGTGTAACTTTTTAATTTTAAATCAATTTAATAATTTTATATGTTGATTAATAATACTTCAATAATGAAAAAAATTCTTGCTTCTGCGGTTCTGATTGCCCATGCAATCCTGGTCAATGCCCAGACTTATCCTTTTCAGAATGTTAAACTGAAGGAGGATGAGCGTATCAGGAACCTTATTTCTTTGATGACCAGAGAAGAAAAGATAAATTGTCTTTCTCCATGGATAGCTATTCCAAGGCTTGGTGTTAAGGGTACCCGTACAGTTGAAGGACTTCACGGACTTGCATACAGCGGACCCGCTAACTGGGCGGTAAAAGGTCCCAAGGCTTCCCCAACAACATCATTTCCTCAGGCAATAGGTCTTGCAGCTACCTGGGATACTGAACTTATCCGCGAAGTTGCAGACTGGCAGGCAACTGAGGCAAGGTATCTTGCCCAGAACCAGAGATTCGGCGTATCCGGTCTCATAGTCTTTGCACCAAATGCTGATATGGGAAGAGATATCCGGTGGGGGCGTACTGAAGAATGTTTTGGAGAAGATCCCTTTCTCAACGGTTCAATTGTTGCAGCTTATGTAAAAGGACTGCAGGGTGACGATCCGGTATACTGGAAAACGGCATCGCTGATGAAACATTTCCTTGCTAACAGCAATGAGAACCTCAGGTCGTATAACAGCTCCGATTTTGACGATCAGCTTTTTCACGAATATTACTCCTATGCATTCCGTGAAGGCGTTATGGCTGGTTCACAAGCATATATGGCTGCATATAATAAATACAATGGCATTCCGTGTACTGTTCATCCGGTTCTAAGGAATGTAACAATGAATATGTGGGGCCTGCGTGGAATTATTACAACTGACGGAGGCGCTTTCAAACAGTTGCTTAATACACATAAGTATTATCCCGATCTGGCAGTAGCTGCGGCAGAGTGTATCAAAGCAGGCATCACTATGTTCCTCGATGATTACAGAGGATCAGTGAAGGAGGCCCTTGACAAAGGTCTTATTACTGAAAAGCAGATAGACGAGGCCCTGTATGGCAATTTCAGGGTATTACTGAAGCTTGGTGTTCTTGATAATCCTGTAAAAAATCAATATTCACAGATCGGGATTGCTGACACTACACCGCCATGGACAAAGGATGAGGCTAAGGTTCTTGTGAAAAAAGTAACAGAGAAATCAATTGTACTGCTCAAAAATGAGAATAACATGCTTCCACTTGATTTGTCTGAAATTAAATCACTTGCAGTTATAGGTCCCTCTGCAGATAAGGTTATTTCCGACTGGTACGGGCCAAATCCACCTTATTCAGTAAGCATTCTTGACGGGATAAAGAAATCATTCGGTAATAAGATAAGTATAATGTATGCCGCCGGCAACAAGGCCGATTCAGCTGTAATTGCTGCAAAGAGCTGTGATGTTGCAATTGTATGCATTGGAAACCATCCTTTGAGCTATGGACTTGGATGGGGCCAGAACCATGTTCCAAGTGACGGACGGGAAGATATTGACAGGCAGGCCATAACAATTGAGCAGGAAGATCTTGTAAGGCTTGTCAGAGCAGCAAATCCAAAGACAATACTTATAATGGTATCAAGCTTCCCCTTTGCAATTAACTGGTCGAAGGAGAATGTGCCTGCTATTCTGCATGTTACACAGTCGAGCCAGGAGATGGGCACTGCAATGGCCGACGTACTTTCGGGAAAGGTTAGTCCTGCAGGGAGACTAGTTCAGACATGGATAAGTTCAATAGATCAGCTTCCTCCGATACTCGATTATAATATCAGGAACGGGAGGACTTACATGTACCAGAAGCATGAGCCACTCTTCCCGTTCGGATATGGCCTTACTTACACAACATTCAGTTATTCAGGGCTTAAGACAGACAAGAAGTCCCTGAAGAGTGGAGAAGAACTGAATGTAACATTCGCGATCGCAAACACAGGTAATACAGGGAGCGATGAAGTGGCACAGCTTTATGTCAGCTTTCCAGGTTCATCAGTTCTTCGGCCCGTGATCTCACTTAAAGGATTTAGCAGGGTGTATGTTCCTGAAGGAAAGCAGGTTAATGTTACGATTCCGCTTAAAGCTGATGATCTGAGATACTGGGATATGAAGAAAAATGCATGGGTACTTGAACCGGGTCTGCTTAAATTTTTCGTGGGATCATCATCCGCAGACAGGAGGCTGGAAGGGGAGATTGCCATAAAATAATATTTCCGAAGTCCACTGATATTTAAATAAACAGGTCTTTTCGCTTTCAATAAAAGTGAGCAGGGAATTCTTTTAGTCATTTCAAAAACATGATAAAAGTCATATTTTCATTTTTTGTTTAACTTGCAGAATTATTTTGTAAAAGGTTGAAGATATGATCAGCTATTTGTAAGACAGACAATACTAAATGCATAAATATGCAATTTAAATTGATGTTTTATACATTTATTTGATTATTTTTGCGGCATTGTTTTCCATGTCGTTTAAAATATTTGAAAATTGAAAAGCATTAAACCAAAATTCAACAGGGTAGCGATTAAGGTCGGAAGCAACGTAATAACGCAGGCTGACGGATCTCTAAACAGCAGAAGGATGTTGCGCATTGTTGAGGATGTGGCAATATTATACAAACAGGGAATTGAGGTTATTCTGATATCATCGGGAGCTGTTGCTGCAGGCAGAAGTGAAATGACTCCTTCGAAAAAGACTAATATAATTGAAGCTAAACAGATATGGGCTGCCATAGGCCAGGTTAAGCTGATGTCGAATTACCAGTTCCTTTTCGGGAAATACAATATTGCTGCAGGTCAGGTACTGGCAAGCAAGGAAAGCTTCAGGGACAGGCGGCACTATCTCAATATGAAAAACTGCATAGCAGCAATGCTTGAAAACAAGGTACTCCCGATTGTCAATGAGAACGACACTGTTTCGGTCAATGAGCTCATGTTCACCGATAATGATGAGCTTTCGGGCATGATCTCCTCGATGATGGACTGTAATTCCCTGATAATTTTGTCAAATGTTGATGGCATATATACGGGCATTCCCGGCGTTGAAGGTTCAGAACTGATACGTGAGGTAAAGGACGATAAAGAAGATATTGACCAGTTCATTTCTGATGTCCGGTCGGGCTTTGGCAGAGGCGGTATGCTGACAAAATCCTCGATAGCCAGGAAAATCGCTGCACAAGGAATTGATGTCTACATTGCAAATGGAATGAGAGATGCAGTGATAACTGATATTGTCCGCGACAAGGATATTCCGTACACTCACTTTATCGCCAGCCATAAAAAAGAGTCTGGTGTAAAGAAATGGCTGGCTCACTCCGGCACTTTTGCACGGGGTGCGGTAACAGTTAATGAAGGAGCAAAGGATGCCCTCCTTGGAGAGAAAGCTTCAAGCCTGCTGATGGTTGGAATAACAAAAGTGCACGGCTCTTTCAAAAAGGGAGATATTGTAAGCATACTTGATGAGGACAACAACCGGATCGGACTTGGAAAATCCCAGTACGATTCAAAAAAAACTGAACAACACCTTGGTGAGAAGATGAAGAAACCTTTCATCCATTACCACTTCCTTGTGCTTGATGAAAAACTTAAATCTGCCATAAGTGCTTTATAGCTAGCGGATTATTGCGGGTCTTTAAACTTTGAACTTTCTACTTTAATGAATTGCACTCCTCTCTTTAAAAAAGCCGTTCAGGCAGGCCGTTCACTAAGCCTGACAGATGTTGCTTCAGTTAATAACATTCTGAAACAGCTTGCTGAAACTGCCGTAAAAAAAACACCATTTATACTTGAGGCAAACAAAAAGGACCTGGCAAGGATGTCTGAGTCTGATCCACGTTATGACAGGCTTATGCTGACAAAAGAGAGGATTGAATCAATAGCAGATGACATCAGGAAGGTTGCGCAGCTGTCATCACCTCTCGGGCGGGTACTGTCTGAGTCCAAAAGGCCCAACGGTCTGAAAATCATCCGTATGTCCGTTCCTTTTGGTGTTATTGGTATCATATATGAGGCAAGACCGAACGTTACTTTTGATGTTTTCTCGCTCTGTTTCAAGTCGGGCAATGCCTGTATCCTTAAGGGGGGGAGCGATGCTATTTATTCAAATACTGCAATTACAGGCATAATAAGAGATGTGCTGCAGAAGAATAAAATTGACCCTGATGTTATGGTACTTCTGCCTGCAGGCAGGAATGAGACAAACCAGCTGCTTAATGCCCGTGACTATGTCGATCTGATAATACCGCGTGGAAGCAGGGGACTTATTGATTTTGTAAGGGAGAATGCCACAATACCTGTTATTGAGACAGGCGCAGGTATCTGCCATACATATTTTGATGCATACGGAGACAGGGAAAAAGGCAGAAAGATCGTTTTCAATGCCAAGACGAGGAGGGTAAGTGTGTGTAATGCCCTCGATTGCCTTGTGATCCATGAGAAAAGACTCAGCGACCTTTCATACATTATTGAACCTTGTGCATCAAAGGAGGTAATTGTATTTGCCGATGCCAAAGCTTACAGGGCGCTCAAAGGCCACTACCCGGATAAGCTTCTCAGAAAAGCAGATAAGGCCTCCTTTGGGACGGAGTTCCTTTCGTATAAAATGGCTGTTAAGACAGTTAAGGATTTTGATGAAGCCGTGTTGCACATAAACAAATACGGATCTAAACACAGTGAGGCAGTAATTTCAGAGAACAAAAGCGTTTTAAGTTTGTTTAACAACATGGTTGATGCCTCGTCGGTTTATTCAAATACATCAACTGCATTTACCGATGGCGCGGAGTTCGGATTGGGGGCAGAGATTGGCATTTCAACTCAAAAGTTGCACGCTCGCGGGCCTATGGCTCTTGAAGCGCTCACAACATACAAGTGGATTATTGAAGGCAGCGGACAGATTCGTTCATAAAAATTTATTTACTAATTATGGTTTTCGACATTCAGATGATAAGGTCCTTTTACAGGGACATGCCTGTTAAACTTGCAGAAGTCAGGAAGTTACTTCAGAGGCCATTGACAGTCAGTGAAAAAATTCTGTACACACATTTATACAAGGGATCAGAAGTGAAGCCTTTCCAGAGAGGCGCTGATTATGTTGACTTTGCTCCCGACAGGGTTGCGATGCAGGATGCGACTGCCCAGATGGCTCTGTTGCAATTCATGATGGCAGGAAAACAGAAAACAGCTGTTCCATCTTCTGTGCACTGCGATCATCTTATTATGGCAAAATCAGGCGCTGATACTGATATGAAAACTGCATTCTCCGGCAACAGGGAAGTGTATGATTTCCTGAGTACTGTATGTAACAAGTATAATATAGGATTCTGGAAACCCGGAGCAGGAATAATTCATCAGATCGTCCTTGAGAATTATGCCTTCCCCGGAGGAATGATGATCGGAACAGATTCACATACACCAAATGCAGGTGGTCTGGGCATGGTGGCTATCGGTGTTGGAGGTGCTGATGCTGTTGATGTTATGACAGGTATGGCCTGGGAACTGAAAATGCCAAAACTGATAGGCATCAAGCTGACCGGAAAACTAAGCGGTTGGGCCTCACCCAAGGATATAATACTCAAAGTCGCAGGCATGCTTACTGTAAGCGGAGGAACAGGATGCATTGTTGAATATTTTGGTGAAGGCGCTGAATCATTGTCAGCTACAGGTAAGGGCACAATCTGCAATATGGGAGCCGAGATAGGCGCCACATGCTCACTGTTTGGCTATGATGAAGCCATGACCCGGTATCTGAAAGCCACAGGGAGGGAAGAGATCGCTGATCTGGCTCTTTCAGTGGGTGAGAACCTGCGCTCTGATCTTGAGGTTCTTGTTTCTCCGGAAAAATACTACGACCAGTATATTGAGATCAATCTCTCTGAACTTGAGCCATATATAAACGGGCCATTCACGCCTGATCTGGCCACTCCAATTTCGAAGATGAAGGAGACGGCAGAAAAAAACGGCTGGCCGGTGAATATTGAAGTCGGTCTTATCGGCTCATGTACAAACTCCTCTTATGAAGATATTTCCAGAGCTGCATCAGTTGTAAGGAATGCGCTGGATGTGAAGCTGAAAGCAAAAGCTGAATTCAAGATAACTCCCGGATCCGAGCAGATAAAGCATATTTCGGAACGAGACGGTTATCTGAGGCTCTTTGAAGAGGTGGGAGGGGAAGTGTTTGCGAATGCCTGCGGACCCTGCATTGGTCAGTGGGACAGAAAAGGGGCAGATAAAAGTCCTGTAAACTCAGTAATCCATTCATTCAACAGGAATTTTGCCAAACGCACTGACGGAAATCCGAATACCCATGCCTTTGTGGCTTCACCTGAAATAGTCACTGCTATTGCAATTGCCGGTAAACTTACATTTAATCCCCTTACTGACAGTTTGTTGAATTCTGCAGGAGAAGAGGTTAAGATCGCGGAACCAAAAGGATATGAACTGCCGCCACAGGGATTCGGAAAGATTGACAATGGCTATCAGGAACCTGCAAGCGATGGCAATGCAGTTACAGTAACAATTGCACCTGATTCAGACAGACTTCAGAACCTGACTCCTTTCAGTGAATGGGATGGAAAGGATTTTGTTAACCTTCCATTGCTGATAAAAGTTAAGGGGAAATGTACCACTGACCACATCTCGATGGCCGGTTTCTGGTTGAAATACCGTGGACATCTTGAGAATATTTCAAATAATTACATGATCGGCGCAATAAATTCATTCAATAACAAGCCGAATGAGATACTGAACCAGCTTTCAGGAAAATATGATACCGTTCCGGCAGTGGCACGGTCATATAAGGCTGCCGGTTTGGGATCGGTTGTTGTGGGAGAAGAAAACTTCGGTGAGGGATCTTCACGGGAGCATGCAGCAATGGAACCACGTTACCTGAATGTCAGGGCAGTTCTTGTAAAATCATTCGCAAGAATCCATGAAACAAATCTTAAAAAACAGGGAATACTTCCGCTCACCTTTGCTGAAAAAGGAGACTATGACAAGATAAGGGAGAATGATAAGCTCGATGTGACAGGTCTGAAGGAACTGGCTCCCGGTAAGAATGTTGGTATAGTTCTCAGACATTCCGACGGTACCTCTGAAACAATATATGCACATCATACCTTTAATCTGCCACAGATTGAATGGTTCAGGGCAGGAGGTGCACTTAACCTGATAAGAAAGGCAAATGCATAATGTAAATATCTGATTGTGAAATTATTAACAATAAATTAATATGACACCTGAAAAGATCACTATTTCGAATGGCAAGCTAAATGTGCCTGACTATCCGGTTATTCCTTTTATCGAGGGTGATGGTACCGGACCTGATATCTGGAAAGCATCTGTAAGGGTTTTTGATGCTGCAGTGGCCAAAGCATACAACGGGAAACGCAAGGTAGAATGGCATGAGGTACTTGCAGGTGAAAAAGCATTTAAGCTGACGGGTAACTGGCTTCCTGACAAGACACTTGACGATTTCAGGGAATACCTTGTTGGGATAAAGGGACCGCTGACAACACCTGTTGGTGAAGGCATGCGCTCACTTAATGTCGCTCTCCGCCAGCTCCTCGACCTGTATACATGCTACAGGCCTGTAAGGTATTTCTCAGGTGTTCCAAGTCCTGTCAAAAAGCCGGAGCTTGTCAATATGCACATTTTCAGGGAAAATACAGAGGACATATATGCCGGTATTGAATTCATGCATGGCCTCCCGGAGACAGAAAAAGTAAAGAAATTTCTTATTGACGAAATGGGAATAAAGAAGATACGTTTCCCGAAAACTACATCAATAGCAATTAAACCTGTTTCTGTTGAAGGTACGGAAAGACTTGTTCGTCAGGCAATTAAGCATGCGATTCGTAAAAAACTACCTTCAGTTACTCTTGTGCACAAGGGAAACATTATGAAATACACCGAAGGGTCTTTCATGAAATGGGGATATGCTCTTGCTGAAAGGGAATTTGGCGACAAGGTCTTCACATGGAACCAGCATAAGCAGATAGCTGACAAGCAGGGAACTGAAGCAGCCGACAAGGCTCAGAAACAGGCAGAAAACGCAGGAAAAATAATAATAAAGGATGTGATTGCCGATGCTTTCCTACAGCAGATACTCACACGCCCGGCTGAATATTCAGTTATTGCAACTCTCAACCTTAACGGTGATTATATCTCTGATGCACTTGCAGCAATAGTGGGAGGCATAGGTATCGCGCCCGGTGCTAATATCAATTATGAAACAGGTCATGCAATATTTGAGGCAACACATGGAACAGCCCCAAAATATGCTGATCAGGATAAGGTAAATCCGGGATCAGTAATGCTTTCGGGTGCTTTAATGTTTGAGTACATGGGTTGGGATGAAGCTGCAGAAAATATTTACAAAGGACTTGAAAAAACTATCCTGAGCAGGAAAGTTACTTATGATTTTCACAGGCTTACCGAAAATGCCACTCTTGTTAAAACTTCCGAATTCGGCGATGCAATAATTTCAAATATTCAATAAAAAATACCAGATCCATGATTAAACCTGATTTCTTCAACAGACTTGAGGCTGAGGTAAGACAGTCGTGCCAGATTGAAAATGATCTGTTCGAACAGTTTGATGTAAAGCGCGGTTTGAGGAACAAGGACGGAACAGGAGTTCTTGTCGGGCTTACAAACATTGGAGATGTTGTTGGCTATAAAAAGGAAGATGGGAAAGTTATAGCAATTCCCGGACGTCTGCTTTACCGCGGAATAGATATTGAAGATATTACCTACGGGTTTCAGAAAGAAAACAGGCATGGATTTGACGAAACTGTATTTCTCCTGCTTACAGGCCGTCTGCCGGCAAAGGAGGAACTTAATGAATTCTCGGAGTATATGGCATCACTCCGGGCTCTCCCTGACGATTTTACAAAGGATATGATCCTGTCAATGAAAGGGAAGGATGTGCTTAATATTCTTGCCCGTTCAGTTCTCGGACTTTATACCCTCGATGAGAAACCTGACGATATTTCACTTGACAATATGTTCAGGCAGTCTCTTAACCTGATGGCTAAATTTCCCACAATAGTTGCTTATTCTTACCAGGCACTCAGGCATCTTTATCAGGGAAAAACACTTTCAATCAGGCATCCCCAGACGAAGATGACGACAGCTGAAAATTTCCTTTATCTGATTAAGGGCGATTGTACAGGATTTTCAAAGCTCGAGGCTGACCTGCTTGACCTGCTTCTTGTGTTGCATGCAGAACATGGAGGAGGAAATAACTCAACATTTACAATGAGGGTTACAAGTTCCTCTGAGACAGATATTTATTCATCAATTACTTCTGCAATCGGCTCTCTCAAAGGCCCGCTTCACGGAGGTGCAAACATCCGCGTACTTGAAATGATGGAAGATATCAAGGCTCATGTAAAGGACTGGAAAAGTGAAAAGGAAGTTGAGGAATACCTTTTGAAAATTCTGAATAAGAAGGCTAACGATTTTACAGGAAAGATCTATGGAATCGGTCATGCTGTCTATACAGTTTCCGATCCTCGTGCAACAATACTTAAAGTAAAGGCACGGGAGCTGGCAATTGAAAAAGGACGTCTGCCTGAATTTGAACTTTATGAGCTTGTCGAGCGACTGACTCCCGAGGTGCTCAGAGTGTTCAAGGGAGAGAAATTCACCAAGGTGGTATGCATCAATGTTGACTTTTATTCAGGATTTGTATATGCCTGCCTTGATATTCCCAAGGAGCTCTATACTCCATTGTTTGCAGTTGCCCGTGTCTCCGGATGGTGTACTCACCGTATCGAGGAATTGACATTCTCAGCAAAACGTATTATCAGGCCGGCCTTTAAAAATGTCTTTCCAAAACAGAGTTATGTCCCCCTGAGTGAACGTAAAAACCAGGAGCTATGAATCAGACAGATGAAAAGTATGAGGTGCTCATAGTCGGTGGAGGTGTTGTTGGCACAGCCCTGCTCTACACCCTGAGTAATTATTCAAATATCAGGAATATATGCCTGATTGAAAAATACTCAGACTTCGGACTTGTAAATTCGGCATCATACAATAACAGCCAGACGCTTCATTTTGGTGATATTGAAACCAATTATACAATCGAAAAAGCCAGGAAGGTGAAGGCCATGGCCGATATGGTGATGAATTACCTGGAAAGGGAGAAGTCAAATGATCCTGCCGGTAAGCTGTTCAGCAAGTTTTCCAAAATGGTTCTGGCTGTGGGAAGTGAACAGGTTGCAGGACTGAGAAAACGATATCCTCCCTTTGGCGAACTTTTTCCCAAACTGAAAATTATTGAGAAGGAAGAGATAGGCACGATTGAGCCAAGAATACTTGAAGGCAGGAATCCGGACCAGGAACTGCTTGCCCTTCTCACTGAGGATGGGTATACTGTTGATTTTAAGAAGCTGTGTCATTCATTCGTTGACAACTCACTTAAGAAGAATCCGCTTCTTTCAATTCACCTGAATACCAGGTTGCTGAAGGTTTCAAAGGAAGAAGATCATTATAAGGTTGTTACAAACACTGGTGAAATCAGGGCAAAAGTGCTTGTAATTGCAGCAGGTGGTCACAGCCTGATGATAGCCAAATCTCTGGGTTACGGGAAGAACCTGTCGATACTGTCAATGGCAGGAAGCTTCTATACCGGTCCGAAAGTACTTAACGGGAAAGTATATACGATACAGCAGCCAAAACTTCCTTTTGCTGCCATTCACGGCGATCCGGAAGTACATAATGCTGAGGTGACCCGCTTTGGTCCTACTGCCATGCCCATTTTCCAGCTTGAAAGACATAACTGGCGATCATTCGGAGAATACTGGAAGACTTTCGGCCTGGGGATAAAACCTGTCCTCAGCCTTGTAAAAATTCTTTTTGACCGGACAATTTTTGCTTATGTCTTTACAAATTTCCTTTATGAGATTCCTTATTTCGGGAAGCGTTTATTTATCAGGGAAGTACGAAAAATAGTGCCTTCTGTCCGTCTTAGTGAGCTGAGGTTTGCCAAAGGAATAGGAGGTACCAGGCCTCAGATCATTAATAACACCACAAAGAAACTGGAGCTGGGAGAAGCCAAGCTTACCGGTGATAACATTATTTTCAATATAACACCATCACCAGGAGCTTCCACCTGCCTTGGAAATGCTTATACCGATACAGCCAAAATAGTCGAATTCCTTGGCGCTGAATATAAATTTGATAAGGAGGCATTTGAAAATGATTTCTTCAAACCCTCCTGATTACAAATTATTGCTTCTCAAAAGAAAAGACTCTTGATTCGTTTTTCTTGGCCTCAGTTTTAAATACTACAGCTGAAGTAAGATATACATTCGTTCCTTCAGCTTCCGGCCTTTTTTCGCCTTTAACAACAAGTTTTACAACGTGTTCCCCGGGCTGAAGGTTCATTACGTGCCATATTGTTTCGGTATGCTGCTGCCTGGCAAAATTATAATATGTGTCAATGCTGCGATGCAGCTGGCCGTCAACATAAACATCAGCCTTGCCTCCGTCGGCATACCAGTTACCTACGAGTGAAACGCCTGTTCCTGAAAACCTGAATTCCATTTCGTCTCCTGCATTTGAGGCTACAATTGACTGTTTTATCTTCTTCTGATCAATGCCTGTAATTTCCCAGGGTTTCCACTTGCCCCTGAATGTAAAGCCTTCTTTATCGAATACAGATACCCTCTTGTCGTATACTGTGTTGGGAAATGAGTTTTCATATTGCGGTGCAACAGGTTCCTGAATTTTGATTCTGATTTCTTTGTCAGAAACAGATCCTCCATCTTTAACTATCAGCTCTTTAGCATATTTAACTGTGCTCTCAACAGCAGTGTTAAACGAATATGTTGTGAAGATGAAAAGAGTATCACCAAGGGCCTTAACCCCGTCCTGCATTTCTTTCGGGAGACCGCTGAATCCGTTTATTACACCAAGCACAGCAAGCGCATTTGAGGGATTGCAGTCAGAATCCTGGCCACAACGGGTTGATATCTCAAGTGTCTTCATCGGGTCACCTTCACCGTACAGAAGTCCCATAACTATATAAGCTCCATTGAGTTTGGCATCAATGTTAAATGGAACACCGGCTCCACAGATATCCACATCACCCCATTTTTCTTCAAGTTCCTTCCATGCTGCCCTCCAGTCGGAGGGATAATGCTCATGAAGTTTTATCACATCTTTGACTATCTTATAATAATCGCTTTCTGATGGAATTGAGAGCAGGGCTTTATCTATTATTTTCGGAATATCCTTTTCAAAGTAAGCTTCGGCATAAAGTGCGGCTACAAATACACCACCATAAACTCCTTCGCCGTAGTTCATAATCCTGCCTGTCTTATCGGCAATTGATAGTGCCGTTCCTGGCATTCCGGGACACATAAATCCGATATAGTCTGCTTCTATCTGGAAATCAATATCATCAGCGTGTATGTTGTATTCAGGTGTTCCTGAAAGAGGGGCAAAGATACTGTCGTAATAGTTTTTACGGGCCTGCATGTTGGCATGCCATAGTCCATAACCGGCTTTCGCAAACATCTCCTGGAATTTCTTTGAAGGAGCGTCAATGCCGTATTTATCCATTGACATAAGGAAGGTAAGCTGCACATAGATATCGTCCTGCCACTTACTACCTTCAATATCAGCAGGTTTCCATGTTATTGAATCTTCAAATATAGTTCCGCGGGCTCTGAATTCGGTAGGTGCACCATAAGTAACTCCAACCATTTTACCCGCCCAGCCGCCGGCTATTTTATCCTTGAGCACTTCGGGGTTGATTGTCCTGAAGCCTTCATCAGAAGACTTGCAGGCCGACGCAATAAGCAGAATTGCTGAAATGATAATGATCAGGGGATTTTTTTTCATGAGAGAGTTTTTACAGGTTTTTAGCTTATTATCAATGTATTGGCATGTAATAACTGCATTTTTATTGCTTTTTATATCCTAAAAGCGAAAATTCTCTTTTAGTAATCATTCCTATTTGAGAATTTTCTTATTTAGTAATTTTCCTATTTGAGAATCATTCTCTTTTGGAAATAATTCCAGTTTGAGAATGATTCAGATTATTAATTACCTCTTCAGACAATGATTTCAAGTCACTGCCTCATCCT
>ENA-UOWG01000737-UOWG01000737.1-activated-sludge-metagenome-genome-assembly--contig:-NODE-737-length-39008-cov-7.194979_pt1 | contig 39008 bp, 32 predicted proteins | sample MGYA00238147_ERZ761563 | MGnify/ENA primary metagenome ERZ761563 (study PRJEB28884, sample SAMN05720216) | anaerobic digester metagenome | isolation source: active sludge of municipal...
CCATCCCTTTCGGTATATATAAAACCACGCCGCGAGCGTTGTGGTCAGGAAAAAAATCAGCAGCAGCGCCACATAGGGGAGAACGGAGCCTATGCCGCCGCCCCGGACGAAAACCTCAAGGAACGCGCGAAGCCCCCACGAAAGGGGAGAAAAGACGCTTATGCTCTGCATGACCTTCGGCATGATATGCACGGGTACCATGAACCCGCCAAGCGCGGCACAGATGACCACGGACACGGCGCCGAACATCGAGGCCTGTTCGTATGTGCGCGCCACGGTACCGAGGAGGATGCCGTAACCCGATGCCGCCAGCGCCGCGCTGATGGTGATGATCAGGATTGAAGCGGGTGACGACCCGATATCGAGAACGTGGGTGCCCAGGAGGGGGAGCAGGAACATACCCGCTGCCATGATCAGTACAAGCTGGCACATACAGATGATAACGTAGGAGATGACCTTGCCCGTTATGATGGTGAGGTGCGTTACGGGCATGGCAAAGAGCCGCAACAGCATGCCCGACTGCCTCTCCCGTATGAGAGAACCTGCAAGGGGAACAACGATGAAGAACATGCCGAAGAGCGTCCATGCGGGAACGTTCTGCTGAACCGCATCGGGCAGCTTGACGGACTTCCCGTATTGGGCCACCTCCTCGCGGACAGTCATGATCGTCGCGTCGTCCCACTCGATGCGGGCCCTGGGGATCAGTTTTTTATTCTCTTCCGACCAGAAGCCCCCCATCGCCTTTTTGGCGACTTTCTCCATTCTTGCCGGAAGCATCCCGGAGAAGATCTTCATCTTTTCGTTTGTCTCCATGCCGATGATTGCTTTTTCAAGCAGACTGGCCACGTTTGAACGGACCGTTTCCGTGAGGGCAGGGTCAAAATAGACAACCAGCGAAGGGGCAGTCTCCCCGGCAGTTCCTTCCCGCGCCTTTCCCTTCGACTCATCGGTAAGAATGGAACTCTCCACCGACAGGCGCGCTTTTTTCATGAAGGCCTTTGTGGTTCCCGCAGGGACGATGACGGCAAACTGGATATCGCCTTTCGCGACGGCCCTTTTGGCTGTTTCCATGTCGGCATTCTTCCCCGCTGTCTTTTCGACCATCTCCAAAGAGGAAGACTTTTTAAGCGTTTGGCCGATCTGAAGCCCAACGGTGTCTCCATCCATATCGAGGAAGAGCACCCTTGTCTTTGTTTCCCCCATGGATCTCATGGCGTTCTCCTGTATGAGGGTCACAACGACAACGAGCGCGAGGGGCATGAGAAATATAACAAGAAGGCCGGTCAGGTCCCTGAAGAGCAGGAGGAGTTCTTTTCTTATGCAGGACCACAGTTTCATCATGGCAGCAGGTCAATCCCTCAGTTCTTTACCTGTCAGGTTTATGAAAAGCTCTTCCAGGTTCTTGCAGGTGGGGGTGCGTCTGATCAGGTCTTCCGGCGCACCTTCAGCGATGATGCGGCCAGAGTCCATGATGGCGACAAAGGAGCAAAGAATTTCCGCCTCCCTCATGTAGTGTGTCGTGTAGACCATGGCGGTCCTGTCTTTCAGGGAAGAGAGCTTTTCAAGGATGAGGTTGCGGGATTGAGGGTCGATCCCCACTGTCGGTTCATCAAGAAAGAGCACCTTCGGACGGTGAAGAAGCCCCGCGGCAAGGTTGGCCCGTCGTTTCATCCCGCCGGAAAAGGTGTACACGCGCTGGTCGAGACTGCCTTCAAGGCCGACGAACCCGGCCGCCTCATCTATCCTCTTTTTAAGTTCCGGTCCCTTAAGGCCGTAGATCCGCCCGAAGAACCGGAGGTTTTCCCGCGCGGAAAGGTCCGGGTAAAGGGCGATGTCCTGGGGGACATAGCCGATGAGCTTTTTGACCTCTCCGGGGTGTTTCGCCACATCCATGCCGCAAATGGTGACACTTCCGCTTGTGGCCTTGAGAAGAGTGTTCATGATGGAAATGGCCGTTGTCTTACCTGCGCCGTTGGGGCCGAGAAGCCCGAAGGCCTCGCCATTGCCGATGGAAAGCGTAAGTCCGTTCAAGGCGGGCTCATCCGAGCCGGGGTAAAATTTTACCAGGTCCTGTGCCGACAGGATAGCCTCTCTTGATGGTTCAGCGGAGCTCATCGCACGATTTCCGACAGGTCGCGGAACAGTCGGTCTTCCCTGTCAGCGCAATCGAGGAGGATCTCGCTCAGAAGGATAAAGCTGTCTTTTTCTGAGGCCCTGTTCTTGTATATCCTGGCGCAGGAAACTGCAAAGTCCCTCCACCTGTCTCCTATGGCCGTCATCCTGTTCGAGAGATCGAGCAGGCGGTTGTCATTCAGTATGGCTGCAGCTTCCTGGAGGAAGGCGGCATACATAAATCGGAAGCCCCCGCCCCCTGTCCCGACCTCTTCCTGCAGCCTCACGGCATTGCCGAGAAAGAGATGTGTCTTGCGGTCCCCATGCTTCTCGGGCCAGTTCTTCAGATTTTTAGCGAAGAATCGGACCCCTCTGACGCCCATGATCGGGATCGGCACTTTCAGCATAAAGAAACAGGTTTCCTTTATGCCTTTGACTACTGCCGAAGCGAGGTCGACCTGCTCCGGGACGCTCGTGAAATGGAACATCCTGCCATTGGGGGCAAAGGTGCCCTTGGAAAAACGTGCCCTGATGAGATCTTCCCTGGGGCAGGTGACAGGTTTGTCGAAGATGGGATCACTGATATGGTAACTGCTCCCGTTTATGCGGTAGGCGACGATGAAATGGGAGTTGAAATGCTCCCTCATGGGAGGGGGGAAGTAGGGAAGCCAGTAAACACTTGTCTGGAGGCCCACGGGGACGCCTTTGCGGAGCACACTGTCAAGGGCCTCCATACTTTTTTCGGTGTCTTTGAATGTGGTGATCTCTACCTTTATGCCGAGGCGTTTCGTAACGTTCCTGATGATCTTCCTCGGGAGACTGCGGAACGTGATGAGAGGCAGGCCGTTGAGTTTGATGAAAGGGAAGTAGCCGAAGAACAGACCGGATCCCATCCCGAAGACAAGCGCCTCGGAGGCGCTGATGCCGTAATGGAGAAGAAGATTGGATGTGGTGCCGCTCTCGCAGTGGGCAGAGGTGTGGTGGGTAAAGTCTATCTCTGCCTTATCAGCCATTTTCCTCACCTTTCTCAAGCTGTTCGACCGATATTCTGAAGACCTTTGCGTAGCGTTCCAGCAGGGAATGAGAGAGGCGCCGGAACACCCTGGGGTCGAGGTGCCTCTTCACTCTCCAGCGGGAAATCCCGATATAATTCGAGAGCATCTTCGCGTCCATGAGGTGCTTTTCCATGTAATATGCGATGGGACTGAGCTCACCTTTTTTCACCTTTTCACCGACCAGGGCAAGTCTCTCTTCCATTGCCTCAAATGCCTGTTCGTGTGCAATGGTCACCGGCTCCCATCCAAACGATTGTTCTTGCACATATTTTCCCGATTCGTCGACGGCATAAAAAACCAGGCCAAGCTGCTCGACGACACCCTTGTCCTGGGGAACATTCTTCTTGTCCATTTAAAACAGCCTCATCGAAAGGACACCTTTTTCCCGGGGGAAGATGCCCTTTTTAATTTCCAAAGTCATGATATGTCGCAAAGATACCAGACGTATCGGATTGCCTCTGCCACGGCAATGATATCATATTTCCAGAGATGTTGCTTTGTCAATATTGTTTTCATCAGGTTTTCCCGCTGCCGTCCAGCACCGCGCGGACCTTGTGGAGGAGCACGGTGGGCGACAGGGGTTTGGGGATGAAATGGAAATTGCCCTCCTCAATGCCCTTGTCGAGGACGATGTCCCTGGTGTACCCGCTTACGAAGATGACCTTGATGTCCGGGTCTATCGCGCGGATCTCTTCATATGATTCCCTCCCGTTCTTTCGAGGCATCACCGCGTCCATGATCAGGAGGTCTATGCCGCTGTGCTGTCTGAACCTGTTTATCGCGTCCTGTCCGTCCATCGCTTCGAGGACGGTGTATCCGAATTTTGTCAGTATGTCTTTCATGAGATCACGCACTTCTTCATTGTCCTCCGCCACCAGGATCGTTTCGGTGCCTCTCCGGATGTCCGGTGAAAGGATCTTTTCTTCTTTCAGGACCGCCTGTATGGCCGGGAAATAGATTCGGAAGGTGGTGCCCCTGCCCGGCTCACTGTACACGGTGACATGGCCTCCATGCTGCTTGACGATGCCGTAGACCGTTGCCAGTCCAAGACCCGTTCCTTTACCGACCTCCTTGGTGGTGAAAAAGGGGTCGAAGATCTTCTTTCGGGCTTCTTCGTCCATTCCGCAGCCCGTGTCGGATACGCTCAGCACATGATATTTCCCGGGTGTTTCCAGACCGTGGTATTTCATAAATTCATCATCCACCATCATGGCGGAGGTTTCTATGATGAGCCTCCCTCCGCCGGGCATCGCGTCACGCGCGTTTGTGACGAGGTTGAACAGGATTTGATCGATCTGGGTGGCATCGGCCATGACGGTTGCTTCGTCGGAGGCAATGAGCACCTCCAGCGCGATATCTTCTGTCAGGAGCCTTTTGAGCAGTTTCTCGGTTCCCCTGATAACATTATTAATATCAAGCGGCAGGAGGTTTGCCGGCTGCTGCCTGCTGAAGGTCAGAAGGGCCCCGGTGAGATTGGTGGCTTTCTGGGAAGCAGAGATGATCTGCTCGATGTACATCTGGAGGGGATCGGCCTCTTCGAGCCCCAGTTGGAGGAGGCTGGAGTAGCCGACGAGCGTGGTGAGGATGTTGTTGAAATCATGCGCGATCCCTCCGGCAAGCTGACCTATGGCCTCCATTTTTTGGGCCTGCTGCAGCTGCTCTTCGATCAAGGTTTCCTTGGTGGTGTCAAGCAAGGTGCCTATCGCCGCCGGTTTTCCCAGGTAGCTGAAAATGCCGCCGATGACCTCGACCCGGGCAATTCGGCCGTCCTTGCATTTCATGCGGAATTTATATTGAATGTTTCTGATCTCGCCCTGAAGGCGTTTCCTTAAATTTTCCTCGACGATGAGTCGGTCTTCCTCATGCACAAAATCGGCGGGCGACATCCTGTCGACGATCTCGTCATAGCTGTAGCCGCTGATCTCGCAAAATCTCTTGTTCACGTACCGGAAAAGATTGTCCTGTATGATGTAGACGCCGACGATCGATCCCTCGGTGATGCTGCGGTATTTCTCCTCCGATTCCTGGATGGCCTTTTCCGCCTGCTTGCGCTCGGTTATGTCGCGTGAGACATTGGCCAGATAAAGGGGTTTCCCGTCATTCGGGTCTTTTATAATAAATGTTGTCGTGCTCACATCGACGAGTTCGCCGGAGGTGAGGTTGAGATATTGAAGGTCTCCTTTCCACGAACCGTTGTTTAATAGCTCCGGCAGGACCTCTTTTTCGATCTTTTCCCGCAGGTGACCGGGTATGACCTGCATGATATTTATCTGCCCGATCCCATCGGGCTTTATCCCCAGCATCTTTGAGCCTGCCTCGTTGAGAAAGATCATTGTCCCGTCGGGTCTTGACAGGTTAACAAGCTCACTGCTGTGCCGGACCACGAGGGCAAGCCTCTGCAGTTCCTCCTCTGCCTGCCTGCGCTCGGTTATATCCAGTACGGAGCCAAGTATCGCAGGTTTGCCGTGAAATTCGATGAGTGTTGCACCGAAGTTGCCGAACTTTACCTCGCCGGTCTTTGTGACGAACTTAAGGTCGTATCGCGACGGCTCTTCCTCGTGCTTCTGGCGCTTGATGCCCCTGTTTTTTACCAGTTCACGCATGTCGGGGTGAATGATGTCCCAGAAATTCATACCGGCAAGCTCATCCATTGTGTACCCGGTGATCGCCGTAAAGGCGGGATTGATATAGAGGTACTTTTCTCCCTGAATAAGGAAGATGGCAGAGGTGCTGTCCTCGGAAAGAGCGCGGAACATTGCTTCGCTTTCCTGCAGCGCTTTCTCGGCCAGCTTTCGTTCGCTGATGTCGGTGATCATGCCGTCGTAGGCAGCAAGGCGGCCTTCACCGTCGAATCGCGGTACCGGGGCGTTCTTTACCCATCGTATGGAGCCGTCCTTGTGTGTGACGCGGTGCTCCACGGGCTGCACCGTCTCTCCGGAAAGTACCCTGGATGCCTGTTCTATGACCGCCTCCCGGTCTTCCTCGACAATCATGCTGTACCAGAGCTCCGGATCGGCCGCGTATTCTTCAGATGTATACCCGGTGACGTTGAGGCAGCCCTGGCCGTGGATGGTGGAGACGGGGGCCCCGTCCTCTACCTTTACTATATATATGTAGTCGATGACAGATCCGATGAGGGTCTTCAGACGTTCTTCGCTGATCCTCAGCCGGTCCTCGACCTTTTTGCTCTCAGTGATGTCCGTCACAAGCCCCCTGATTCCCATGAACTTGTTCTCGCGGATGATGGGTGTTGCATAGATGATCACGGGCAGCGCGGTGCCGTCCTTTCTCCTGGCCCTGTATTCTGTACCTTTCAGTTGCTGCCCGCCGGCGATTTTCCCTATGTTCTCCAGGGCTCTTTGCTTGTCTTCGGGTACAAGCATCGAAGTGGCTGGGATCCCGGAGATTATTTCGTCCCGGGTGTAGCCGAACATGGCGGATGCCTCGCTGTTTGCAAATATGATCGTTCCCAGTTCGTCTGTTTCAAAGTAAGGCTGGGGAAGGAATTCGGCAATGTCATGGAATTCGGTGCGGTTGCAGGTCGCCGGGTCCTTGTCTTTACCGCATGCGTCTGTGGTGTAACTGTCGGGTTCTTTTTTCGATGGCATGCGACCATACCTCCACGATCCGTATCATGGGCATGCAGGCCGGAAAATAACACGCATGATCCTACTATTGTTGCTCAATGATCGTAAATTTACAAGAAGATTGTTACCTGCCCACAAGGGCTAGCAGAACCCCCGGGTTCATATGGCCATGCCCCGTCTATCCCTCCTTGCGGCGGATTGGGCACATACCTGTTTTTCCGCAGCCATGTTTCACCTAAATTGTTTCACAAACCAAAGTTCAGGAAACCGCCAAAAAGAGGGCAGCAGCCGGTCACTGACCATGACAGAAAGGGGCGGGTTCCAGCGAAAAAATTCCAAAGGGGGAGTTCTCATGAAACAACGAAGCAGCCGGTTCTTCATCAGTTATTTTTTCACGTCCCTTTTCCTTTTGCTGCTGCTGCCGGCGCTTCCGAGGGATGCGTCCGGCAAGGAGGCCGTGGATCCCTATTATTTATGGCATCTGTTCACAGGATCGGCCATCGAGGGAGCGGAGACCTTAAGTTCCGTTGCGGTTGATGAAGGGGGGAACATCTTTATCGCGGCGGAAAGCATGAAATGGAAACCGAGTCAGGAAACCGATCCGGCGTACGGCAATCCCGGCCAACCGCTGCACTGGCATAGCGGCGGCGCCAAAGATAACAAGGACATTATGGTGGCCAAGTTCGATACTGATGGCAAATTGCTTTGGTACACGTACTACGGAGGGCTTGAGTACGACAGCGTCAGGGGTATGGCCATAGCCGGGGGCAAGCTCTACATCACGGGTACCAGCCGGGACAACTGGGCTGGACCAAAAGGTGAACCGGCAGTGAATCAGCATTCCAGGGCGATAACGTATTATTTCCGGGATGGTTTCCTGGGTTTCTATGGTCACAACTATAGTTTTGTATCTGCCGATGTCTATGTCCTGGCCCTCAATGCAGACAGTGGCAGGTATCTGTGGCACACGTTCCACGGGGAATCGGGAATTGATGAAGACAAAAAAATAGATGAAGAGGTCTACGGCATTGCCGCGGACAGCGAATACGTGTTCCTCACAGGGAAGGCCGATTACGAGTTCTTCGGATGCTGGCCCAAACTGACAGGCGAGTCAGATAAGTATGTGACCAAAGACGACATGGAAAGGGTAGAGAGGCTCTGCCAACCGACACGGGCCTATCAGGGCTCAAACGACGCATGGGTCATGGCGCTCAGGGCCAGTGACGGAGGATGGGTCAAGCACACCTTTCTCGGCGGCAGCGAGTCGAACGACTGGGGCGAGGCCATCGCCATCGACAAGGACGGTTTTCCGGTCGTTGCCGGATCCAGCAGCAAGGAATGGAAGTACGACAACCATGTTCACTACAACGCTTCTCCCCGCAATTCGCATTCCGGCGGGTACGACATGTTCATCGCCCGCCTTGCAAGGAAAGACCTGGAATACCACTGGCACGCCTTCTTCGGAGGGCCAGATGATGACTGGGCCACGGCGGTGCTGACGGACGACCATAACAGCTACTACCTCACCGGGTACAGCAAGTCGGGCTGGAACGTCAAGGAAAGGGCCCCGGTGGACGAGCACACTCCAGGCGTGAACTTTGACTTTGCCGTCGTCAAGATGAACAACGAAGGGGCCAACGGATGGCATACCTTCCGTGGCGCGCTTCACTATGAAGATGTCCCGCGCACGATGGCACTGAGCGGCGATGGCGAAACGGTGTATGTGGCAGGAGAGAGCTACTGTGCCTGGAAGATATCCGGTGACGGGTACGCCCTTCATCGTTTCTCAGGCAAGCTCGGTACTGTTACCGACATGGCGGTCCTCGGTCTTGACGCGGACAATGGCCAATCCAGATGGCACACGTTCTGGGGAGGCGCGGGTAACGATCGGGCTTATTCTCTGGCGACAAGCCCCTCGGGAGACATTATTGTTGCCGGTACCAGTGATGCGACATGGCAGGGTGACAAGGGTCAAGACTCGAAGTACACGTTCCCCACTCTTGACAGCACGAAACCGAATTCCAATTTTACCATTTTGAAACTCTGTCCTTACAAGCATGAAATAAAGACATCGGTTTTTGGAGATAAGAACGGCACCATCACACCAGGCGGCAAGGTATTGGTCAAAGCGGGTGCGGACCAGACATTTACCTTTAAGCCTTCTCTGAACTACCGGGTTGCCCGGGTGATCCTGGATGGTGTTTCCCATGCATGGTCGACGAACACTTACACTATCTCGAAGGTGGCCGGAGATCATGAACTGAAGGTTGTTTTCGAGACGGCATTGTTCACCATCACCAGTTCAGCGGGCAATGGCGGCACCATCAACCCCGGGGATCAGAGCATCTATTTCGGCAATGGCCAGGAGTTTACCGTAAGTGCCAGTGTTGGCTACGTGATAGACACCCTGACGGTGTGCAAGGGTACAACGTGTGAAGCCATAAAGGAGGCGGCCGGCCGGGCATCATACACGTACACCTTCACGAACGTGCAGGCGAACGGTTCGATCAAGGCCACTTTCAAGGCAAAGACCTACACGATCACACCCTCGGCGGGCTCGGGCGGCACCATCAACCCCGGCACGGCCCAGACTATCGGCCGCGGCACAAATAGTAAAGCGTTCATCGTTTCTGCCAATACCGGCTACGCGATAGACACCCTGACGGTGTGCAAGGGTACAACGTGTGAAGCCATAAAGGAGGCGGCCGGCCGGACATCATACATGTTCACCTTCCTGGATGTGCAGGCGAACGGTTCGATCAAGGCCGCCTTCAAAGAAACCTGCTCCATCACGGTCCTGGAGGGCAATGGCGGCAGCGTCAGCCCCGGGGACCAGGTTGTAATGAAAGGCAGCAATATAACATTTAAGATAACGGCAGATACCTCCAATGGCTACGCCATTGACACGCTGACGGTGGATGGAAGCCCTGTGGCCGAAGCATCGGGGCGAACCACATATGACCACTCCTTTACAAACGTGACCGGGAATCACACGATAAAAGCGACCTTCAAGAAACGAGAGGAGTTTATCATCACGGTCCAGGCAGGTCAGAACGGTACGATAAGTCCGGGAACGTCACAGAATATAGCGCGTGGTGCCCGCAAGACCTTCGTCATAACAGCCAATGATGGTTATGGAATAGATGCTCTGAAGGTGGATGGGAACACTGTGTACGGAGCGTCGGGAGGAAGCACATACATGTACAGCTTTGCTAAAGTGGATGCAGATCATACGATCAGCGCCACCTTCAAGCAGGCGGCCTACACAATTACCGCGTCTGCGGGGAACAACGGCGCCATAGAACCATCGGGTGCGAAAACATACAGCCCCGGCGCAACACCGACATACAAGTTTATGCCCGCCGACGGATACCTGGTGGACGCCGTGACGGTGGATGGTGCCGCCGTGTTGTTCAGGAACAACCAGTACACGTTCCCCGCCCTGAGCGCGGGTCACGAGATACGCGTCGCCTTCAGGAAGGACACTTACATATACACGATCACCGCATACGCGGGAAAGAACGGCGCCATCAGCGATCCAGGTGAAACATCACATCGCCGCGGCACAACACCGACGTACACGTTTACACCTGCCGACGGCTACGTGGTGGACGCCGTGACGGTGGATGGTGACCCTGTGGCCTTTGCGAACAACCAGTACACCTTTCCCGCCCTGAGTGCGAAGCACACGATCAAGGTCACCTTCAGGTCTGCGGCAAAGACCTACACCATCACACCCTCTGCGGGCACGGGCGGCGGCATCAATCCCAGCACGGCTCAGACGGTCAGCCAGGGCGGCAGCAGGGACTTCATCGTGTCGGTCGGGACCGGCTACCTCATAGACACCCTGACGGTAACCAGGGGCACAACGAGCGAGACCATAACGGCCGCGTCGGGCCAGGCATCGTACACATACTCCTGCACGAACGTCCAGGCGGACGGCTCTATCATCGCCACCTTCAGGCAGAAACCGGCGATCACCTATACGATCACGGCAACCGCAAGCGGCAACGGCAGCATCACCCCCTCGGGTGACGTGTCCGTCACCTCCGGCGAAAGCCAGACATTCACCATGAAACCTGTTGATGGCTACGAGGTTGAGGACGTGCTGGTGGACAACATATCCCGGGGCGCAACAACAATTTACACCTTCTCGAACGTGACCGGAAATCACACGATCACTGTAAGCTTCAAGCAGAAACCGGCAAAGACCTACACCATCACACCCTCTGCGGGCACGGGCGGCGGCATCAATCCCAGCACGGCTCAGACGGTCAGCCAGGGCGGCAGCAGGGACTTCATCGTGTCGGTCGGGACCGGCTACCTCATAGACACCCTGACGGTAACCAGGGGCACAACGAGCGAGACCATAACGGCCGCGTCGGGCCAGGCATCGTACACATACTCCTGCACGAACGTCCAGGCGGACGGCTCTATCATCGCCACCTTCACCACGTCAAAGTTCTATACGATCACGGGTTCCGCGGGTGACGGCGGCAGCATCAGTCCCACGAAGGCAATAGCCAAAGAAGGTCAGAGCGTTACATTCGAGTTCACGCCCAACGATGCGACCTTCGAAGTAGACACGGTGACATTGGACAACGGCCCGGCCCGGCCATGGACAAGCAGGACTTACACCATGGAGAACGTAACCGGCAACCACACGATCTACGTCACATTCAAACGGTAATAGGTTCTGAACGGACATCGAGAACGGAAATAAGATAGGGGCGGGCCTGACCCGCCCCACACAAGCCCGAAGGACAAAAATAGGGGAGCTTAAAAAATGAAAAGTAAATTGAAAGAGAGCGTTATGGTTGGCATTTGCTTGTTCTTGCTGACGGCACCTGGGATGGTCACACCTTCCTTCTCAGAGGTTGTGATAGACGGCGCTCGCAAAGCGGTCATCCTTGAAGATGAATCAAATTCTGCTGGCAACAACACGAAGGTCACCGTGACACCGGGAGCGTCCATAGTGGAGACGACGGAAGTTTACGGTATCCTCGGAAAGACGCCCGGGTGGAACGTGACCGTGGAGAAAGGCGCGACGATAAATGTTGAATCCAGCTCAAGCAGAGGGATCTGGCTATCGAACGACAAAACCACCGCCTCTGATGTGAGCGGTAACGTGACGAACAGAGGGATGATCAAGGGAGTGACAGCTGTGGAGTTGGCTTCCGGCACCGTTGTCAACGAGAAAGGCGCTGCCATGAGCGGAGCCAATATTGGAGTGGCTGGAGCCAAGACAGAAACAACGGTCATCAACGAAGGCGGAATAAGCGGCGGTAATTACGGTGTATATATGAGGGGGACCGACAACGCCGTAACGAACAGGGAGGGCGCTGCTATTACCGGTACCTCACTCGCGGGTATATCCATTGATAACGGCACAGTGAGAAATGAGAAGTGTGCGAGCGTTACGGGGGCCAAGGGCATACATTTTCGCGGAAGCGGGAACGACATCCTCTACAACGCCGGCATGATCAACGGAACGGGCGGCTATGCCGTCATCATGGGTGCCGGGGACGACACCGCTTATCTGCGCGACGGCTCGACAATAATGGGTAATGTGGACGGAGACTATTCGGCGGATCCAACAGTTGTATCCGGCATCGCAGACAAGGTTTACCTTGAAGGTTCCGGCCAGATCATGGGAGGCACCCTCCTCAATTTCGAGACCATAGAGAAGTCCAGGGAAGGTACATGGAAACTGGGCGGAGATCTGACAGTCTCAAGCGGCAGCAGTGTATCCCTGCTCGGCGGCACCCTTGAGGTGAGCGGGGCATTCACCCTGAAGGCTGGTGCAATTCACACGGTAGGGGCGGGTACAGACGGAAAGATCGCTAAAACGGTCGCCGACACAGCGGTACTGAACGGCAACAGTCTGACTGTTGTTGCAAAGGGAATAAAAGGGGGCAAACATACGATCATCGAAACGGCCAACGGCCTTAGCGGTACGTACGGTTCAGTCACGTCTGACTTCAAATCGAGGTACAGGGAGTTGTCCCTTTCCTATGACGCGAAAAACAGCTATGTCGATGTCAGGTCGAACTTCAGGAAGGCAGCCCGTACGCACAATCAAAGCGCGGTGGCGTCAAGCATTGACGATAAATACAGCAATGGCTCCGGATCCGGCGACATTATAACCGTTGTGGATGAACTGGATTCCATGGGCGATACCGGCGTCACCTCTGCCCTCGATCAAATGTCGGGAACGAGCCACATGGTTTCGGCAACCATCGCTCCCGCAAGACAGGGCAGTTTTTATCAGAACCTCTTCAGTCGTACCGCGAGGACCGCAGTCTCTGGCTTCCTTGGGCTCAATGACCGCGAGTCGAACCCGCTGACAATGCTTGTCTCGGGAGGTCCGGTGACATCTGACGCAGGGTTTTCGCTGGAAAGGGACGCGCAGAAGTTGGCCCACGGTGCCTGGATCAAAGGATACGGCGTCACAGGCAACCGTCACGGCAGTGACGCGGGATCCAGGTATGACTACACAATAGGCGGAGCGATCGCGGGTTTTGACTATCTCGTCAGTCCGGGCATTCGTGTGGGCGCGGCCATCGGGTATTCGAAAACTAACGTCGACATGAAAGAGGCTCAGGACAACTCTGACGCCGACAGTATGCAGGGAGCGATATACGGTTCATACGTTCCCGCAAGCAAGATGTGGTATGTGGACGCTGCTTTTGCTTACAGCAAGAACAGCTATGAGACGAAGCGCTACATTGATTTCGGCAACATCCATCGCGTGGCCAGGGGCTCCTATGACGGCAACGACATATCCGGCTACTTGGAGGGCGGCTACAAGGTGTCCTGGAAAGGTTATACCGTGACACCCCTTGTCTCCGTCCTGGCGATGCGGAATCACACAGACAGCTTCATGGAGACAGGTGCCGGGACTCTGAATCTTGCCACGGACAGCAACAACACAGACTCTCTCCAGAGTGGTCTGGGTGTGAAGATTTCACGGAATATCGAGGCGGCAAAGGACTTCTTCCTCACCCCCGAATTGGGTGTCAAATGGCTTCACGAATTCGGAGACACGGAGGCTAATATCAACGCACGATTCGCAGACGCGCCGGCAGGCTCGTTCGTCATCGCCTCCGACACCGCGGAAAGAGATGCGGGGGTTTTCTCTTTGAACCTCACGGGAAGGAAAGCTGACAGGCTCAACTTCTTCGTGGGCTATGATCTGGCGCTCACAAACGACCAGGTAAGCCACGGTTTCACGGGAGGACTGAGGTTAAATTGGTAAGAGGCGGGAAATGGTTCACGGGTTATTGGCCATGGGGAAAGTACATGAAACGTAAGCGGTGAACCGATAACAAGAAAAATGATGGGCAGCCCTGGGGCCGCCCATCGTCATTTCGATTGCCATCGCGTATCGTTTTTTCACTCCCAGTTTGTCACGTCCTTGTCTTCACCTTCTCCTCCGGGTGTGCCGTCCCTTCCGAAGGAATAGAGATCAAATTCCCCGTGAGATCCAGGAGACTGGTACTGATAGGGTTTTCCCCAGGGGTCGTTGGGAAGCCCTTTTTTCAGATACGGCCCTTCCCAGTTCTGTCCTCCGGGATTTGCAGCGAGGGCACCCAGGCCCTCCTGGGTTGTGGGATAGCGTCCGACATCGAGCCGGAAATGGTCCAGGGTCTGACCGAGAAGCTCGACCTGCGCCCTGGCTGCCGCCTGCTTGCCTTTGCCAAGTTTAGGGAATACCTTCGGGCCTACAAGGGCGACGAGAAGTCCCACGATAACCATGACCACAAGGAGCTCAACGAGCGTAAAGCCTCGCCTGTCCCTGCAGTATTTATATTTAAGATCCATAAGCCCTCCCTGATCTGTTTATTAATGTCCGGGGGTTTTTGATTCACGGAAGATATTAACCACTCAGCCCTCTTTTGTCACTCCCATGAATGGTCTTTTCGTCACAGTGTTAGGCGTTTCGGTAACAATTATGCTTTGTATCTGATACGGTATTGAGCGCGCAAAGGTATCGTGGCTTATCAGAAGCAATATCTGGCCGAACCGCACCATTTGAATTCCCACGCCCACGAACAGGAATTAATATTATCCTCGGTTCTTTCAAGAATGGCCTGGCGATAAAGGAGGATGCTTCGATCCATGGACGCGTGAATATCCATGGGTACCCGGACAACGGGGAAACGTGCTGCCACATTAATGATTTTATTATCTCCCCATAAGACAGTCGGAGGGCGTCAGAAGGTCCAACTCACAGGCAGTGCTATTTCATTAAAAACCACGCAAAACACATCACATCGAACTGGATCGGGGAGATGATGATCCTTTGAAGAGAACTGTTGCTTTCCTATGTTTTTTCCTTGTTTCCGGATGGTTGTTTTCATATGCCGACAGCGTTCCAACTGAACAGGTCGTTTCCCGGCAGACAACAAAGGGAGCCCGGACGGAAGAAAAAACGCTGCCCGGGGAATCCCAGGCGGTTAAAAAAGCGGATGAGCCGCAAAAGCAGGAACGCAATGAAATAAAAAATGGATCGCGACCGAAACCTTCCTCACCGGAAAGAAAGCGTGCCCCCAGGGCTGGCGGCCCGGTCAGTCTTAACTTCGACGATGCCGATGCCTACCAGGTGATCCAGACCATCTTCGGCGAGATACTCCGGGTGAATTACGTGGTCGACCAGCGGGTGAAGGGAAGGGTTACATTCCGTTCGGTAACGCCTGTCGCCGCGGACAGGGTGCTTGCCGTCATGGAGGTGATACTGAGGCTCAACGGAATGGGCGTGGTGGAAGAAAGCGGTCTTTACAGGATCGTCCCGATCAGCGATGTCTCCAGGGAACCCGCGGAAGTGACACTGGGGAGGGATCCCGATTCGATAGTCATAGAAGGCAAGTCGATAATACAGGTCGTACCGGTCATGTACAGTCAGTCGGCAGAGGTCATCAAGCTGATCGCTCCATTTATCACGACGAGCGCCGTTGTGGTGGAGGTGCCGAACATAAACCACATCATAATCGTCGACACGGACGCGAATGTAAAAAGGCTCCTCAAGCTTATCAGCCTCTTTGACAGCGAACGGACAAAACAGAAAAGACCCCAGATCTTTGTCTACCATGTTCAGAACAACAAGGCCAGGGACATCGCGAGCATCCTGCAGCAGGTTTTTATTACCTCCGGACACGGCGGCACGGCCACCCCATCCATTGCCGCGCCATCTTCCCCGGGTAGAAAGACAACTGCACCAAAACAAGCCCCGGCCCCGGTTGCACGGACTGCCGCTGTCGAGAATACAGGCGGAATGTCCACGGCGGGAGGCTCCCTGACGCGGGATGCTATTATATCTCCTTCAACGAAGATCATCGCGGAAGAGAACCTCAACTCTATAATTGTCCTTGCCACGCCGGAGGATTACGAGGTCATCAAAGAGGCCATAGAAAGGATCGATATCATCCCCAGACAGGTCGTGATCGAAGGGGTCATCGCCGAGATAACCCTCAAGGACGACCTGAAGCTCGGCGTTTCATGGGCTCTTCAGTTCAAGCCCGGCGGTATGAACGGTGTTCTCAGTGCGGTTGACGGCACGGTCGGGTTCAACATGCCCGGCGCCACACCGACGAGCACCACAGGCAGCGGGACGTTCACCTTCGCGGGTACCGTCGGTAATGATTTCAAGGCGGTCATCGACATGCTCGCCACACAATCGAAGGCGAAACTCCTCGCCGTACCGCACGTACTTGTGTCGGACAATAAGGAGGCGCGCATCCAGGTGGGAGAGCAGGTCCCCATCGTGACATCAGAGACGTTCGCCTCTACCACCGTATCCCCCCAGCGGACCATCCAGTACAAGGACATTGGTATCATCCTCAAGGTGAAGCCCCGGATAAATGAAGGCGGTCTTGTTTCCCTGGAACTTGCCCAGGAGGTTTCTTCATACGATACGATCAAGCTCTTTGACGGCGAGGACAACATCATCGTCAAGAAGACGGAGACGACGACGAACCTTGTCGTGCAGGACGGCCAGACCATCCTCATCGGCGGACTCATTAGAGAGGATGTATCGTCAGCGCGCTCCGGCATCCCCTACTTAAGCAAGATCCCGCTTCTTGGCTACCTCTTCGGCAACACGACTGATGAGAACCACCGCAAGGAACTTATCATCCTTTTGACCCCCCGCGTGATCAAAAGCCGAAAGGACGCGCAGAAAACGACCTCAAATTACATCGACGATATAACGAGAACGGGTAAAGGGAAGCTGAAGAAGGAAGAGCTTATCCGCAGTATCGGTTCAGCAGGAAAGGATAAGAAAGGACAGGCCGGCGGAAATAAAATGGATGAGGTGGCAAAGGATGCCGGACCGAACGGGCAGGTGAGAGTGAAAGACTCGTCGCATAAAAAAAATGCGCAGACAGCAAAAGGGCATGAAATTACCCATTCGGAGATCTTTGAGGACCCGTGAACGGCAAAACGATAATCTATCTATCACCGGAGGAGTTTCCCAGGGTACCCCTTGTCATGGACGGCATATCGACACGCTTCATCAGGGAGAACAGGATCATCCCCTTTGAATGGAAGGACAACACGCTTAAGGTCATCATGGCCGACCCCGCCGACCAGGAGCTTGTGGGCGCCCTCAGGGTAGTATCCGAGGGTGATGTCCTGGTCCATACCGGGGACCCGGCCGTCATCGATGAACACATATCGCGTTTCTACAGCAGGGAGCAGCGGAACCTGGACAAGATCATAGAAGGGATCGAGGAGAAGGGAGGTTACGAGCTCATCGGGGATGATGAAGAGGAGGACTTGGGCCATCTCAAAGACCTTGCATCGGAGACCCCAATAATCCGGCTGGTCAACCTCATCATCACCCGCGCAGTCGAATCAAGGGCGAGCGATATCCACATTGAGCCTTTCGAGGACGAGATGAAGGTGCGCTATCGCATAGATGGTGTCCTTAATGATGTGGAATCAACGCCAAAGAGGCTTCAGGCAGCCATCGTTTCACGTATCAAGATCATGGCAAAGCTCAACATCGCCGAGCGCAGGCTGCCCCAGGACGGGAGGATAAAACTGCTTGTTGCCGGGAAAGAGATCGCTATAAGGGTCTCCACCATACCTATCGTGCATGGAGAGAGCATCGTCATGAGGATACTCGACAGGGAGAGCATTGTCATCGATCTTGACAGGCTGGGTTTCTCCCGGGCCATGCTGGCATCGCTCGACCGGCTCATCTCCAGGCCCAACGGCATTATCCTTGTGACGGGCCCTACGGGCAGCGGCAAGACAACCACGCTCTATGGTGCGCTCGACAAGATAAACTCACCCGGGAAGAAGATCATTACCGTGGAGGACCCCGTGGAGTATCAATTGAAGGGTGTTAACCAGATCCAGGTAAAGCCCGGGATCGGGCTCGATTTTGCGAGCACCTTGCGCCACATTGTCAGGCAGGACCCAGACATCATCATGATCGGTGAGATCCGTGATCTGGAGACCGCCCGGATAGCCATCCAGTCGGCACTGACAGGGCACCTTGTTTTTTCTACCCTTCACACGAACGACGCGCCAAGCGCGATAACGCGTCTTCTTGACATGGGCGTGGAGAATTTTCTCCTGTCGTCCACGATCCGGGGCATCCTCGCGCAGCGGCTTGTGCGGGTGATCTGTCCCGATTGCAGGCGGCGAGCTGGCACATCCGGTGAGGTGGAGGAACTTGTGGCCCTCGGCATGGACAGCGGCATCCCCGTTTACCGCGGAGAAGGCTGCGAGGCCTGCGCGCATACAGGGTTTTTCGGACGCTCAGGCCTCTTTGAACTCCTCATTGTCGATGATGACATCAGGCGGCTTACCCTGAAGGGGGCCGATGAGAGAGAGATCAGAGCCCAGGCGAGAAAGGCCGGCATGGCGACGCTCCTCGAAGACGGAATGGAAAAGATCAGGATGGGCACAACCACGCTCGACGAGGTCTTCAGGGTCACCAGGGAGGATTGATTGGCCGTATATTCATACAGGGCGACAACCTTTGAAGGCGCCATCGTCGAAGGTGTCATCGAGGCGCCTGACGAAGGCTCTGCTCTCGCTCGTCTCAGGGATACGGGTGTCATCCCGCTGAAGATCGCTTTGCCAAAGAAAGGGCTTAAAAAGAGCGTCTCGCTGCGCTCATCAAAGGACGATCTGCTGACCTTCACCACGGAGCTCTCGGCGCTTATCGGCGCGGGTCTTCCCCTCGACAGGAGTCTCAATATCCTCTCCGGTGTCTCGGAAGGCAAACAGATACAGGAGGTGATCGATTCCGTCCTCAAGCTCATACGCGACGGCAATTCCTTCTCTGATGCCTTGAAGAACCATCCGAAGGTTTTCCCAAGGCTCTACGTGAACATGGTAAGGGCTGGCGAGACGGGAGGTGTCCTCGATATTGTCCTCGACAAGCTCGGCGAGTTCCTCGAGACGGCCAGGGAACTCAAGGACAGTGTCAGGTCGGCCATGATCTATCCCGTGATCCTTGCAGTTACAGGAAGTGTTTCCATCATCATCCTCCTCACCTTTGTCATCCCCCGTTTTTCCATCCTTTTCAAAGAGATGGGCGGGAACCTGCCTGTGTCCACACAGGTGATCCTGACCTTCAGCGCCGTCCTGAGAGATATCTGGTGGGCTTTGCTTCCTGCGGCTGTCTCCGGCGTGTTCATATTATGGCGCTTTATCGAGACCGAACGCGGCGCGATCGTCTGGGATAAACTGAAGCTGCGGTTCATCAGGGAGATCGTGAGCAAGCTCGAAACGGCCCGTTTCTGCAGGACCATGGGGACACTCATTAAAAGCGGCGTTCCTTTCCTGCAGGCCTTGCAGAACTCAAAGGATGTCATCGGGAACCGGATAGTCGCCTCCGCTGTCGCGGCGGCGGCAAAGGACGTGAAGGAAGGCAAGGGGATCGCCGGGCCGCTTGCCGGGGCGAAGGTCTTTCCCCGGCTCGCACTGTCCATGATAAAGGTGGGTGAAGAAACGGGACAGCTCGACACCATGCTGCTCAAGGTGGCGGCGACGTATGAAAAGAGCCTCAAGGACTCGGTGAAGCGCTTCATGGGCCTTCTGGAGCCCGCGATCATCCTGACAATGGGACTCGTCATCGCGTTTATCGTCGTCTCCATGCTTGTCGCCATATTCGGCATACTGGAGCTGCCCTTTTGAAAGCAAAGGATGGAGGCTTTACACTTCTAGAACTGGTGATCGTCATGACCCTCATGGTGCTCATGCTCGGTCTCGTGGGTATGCACTTCGCGAACCATCTTCCGTCGGTCAGACTCAGTGCCGCCGGACGGGAACTATCCGGCCTCATCAGGATGGCGCGCATCGAGGCGATGAACAAGGCAGATGGGCAAACGGTGACCGTAGACCTTGACGGCAGGACCTTTGCCATGGACGGCAGGGTCAGGCGTGTGATCCCGGAAGGCATCAGCATAACCATAATAGATCCTGTTGCCGGAAGCCTCTCCAGGGGAAAGTACGGCATCACCGCCGATGCGTCGGGATCAGTGGAGGCGTGCGAGATCATTCTTAATAACGCGAAAAGGAAACTCAGAATAGAGATCGATCCAATCGTGGGTTCCGTGGTGATGAAAAGTGAAAGCTAAGTACTGGCCTGAAGCTGGAAAGAGAGGAAGCAGGAAAAAGAATGGATTCTTCATCGGCTCCGGCGGGTTCACGCTCCTTGAGGTCCTTGTGGCCTTTGTTATTCTCACGGTCGTGGTCACCGTCATACTCCAGCTTTTTTCAGCGAACCTTAAGACCCTCCGGGTTTCCGATGACTATGTCACGGCAACGGCACTGGCGGATGCAAAGATGAGGGAGGTGCTGGAAGGCGCCTCGCTCAAGGAGGGCCTCTCGAGCGAGACGACGCAGGAAGGTTACCGGATGGATATAACCATAACAGAAACGCTCGAGAAACGGACGAAAGACCTTACATGGAAGATACTCGAGGTGGCGCTGAACGTATCATGGAAAAAAGGCATGAAGGAAAGATCGCTTTTCATGAAGACCTTGAAGGCAGTAAAGAGGGAGGCGATCAAAAATGAAGGTCCGTAAAAACTGTCTTTTTCGGCAGTCTGGTTTTACGCTTCTGGAGCTCATGGTTTCCATTGTCCTCGTCGCTATCATCGTTATCATCCTCACCGCCTCCATGCGCGTCGGGTATCGCTCCCTTGAGGGTGGTGAGAAAAAGGCCGATTCGCTTGGGCGATTCAGGGTCTCCCTGAGGCTTGTCGATTCCCAGCTGCAGTCGTGTCTTCCCATTGCGGTGAAGGAAGAGGGGCTCAGCAGGCTGGTGTTCATCGGCTCAAGGAATTCGATGACCTTCGCGTCGAACCGCTCGCTCTTTCGCGGCAGGAAAGGGTATGTCATCGTGTCCTACAGGATCGAGACCGATCCGAAGGGCAAGCGGGTGCTCTATCTTCAGGAGAACACCGTCGGCATGGAAAACAGGAGGGAAACGAAACTCCTCGACGGTTTCGACAACATCCGATTCGAGTATTACCAGGTGGACGCAACAAAAAGCGGGGATGGGGGAGACTGGTCGGATGAACTGGCAGATGGAACGAACCTTCCGCAAAAGGTGAAGCTGCATCTCGAGAAGGGCGCGAGAAAGCTTTCTCTCACCATACCGGTGCGGTCGAAGAAAACGGTCTTGAGATCCCTTGCGACATAGAAGACGGCATGAGAAAAGCTCCGTACTTTCTCCATAATAAAAAAGGCTTTGCCCTTATCATGGTGCTTTGGGTGGTCATCATCCTCATGGTCATCGTCATGTCTTTCTCTCTTCTTGCGAAGACCGAGACGAAGGCCGCCCTTTATTTCAGAGAGTCCCTCGCGAAGAGATTCGTCGCCCAGGCAGGCCTGGAGAGGGCCATCATGGAGATCTACTATCGGAAGGCCAATCTGAACAAGACGACCATTCCCGACAGCGGCGAAACCCTCCGGGTTGACGGCAGCGCCATCGAGGGCGATGTCGGAGACGACAGGTACGTTGTCAGGATCTTCAATGAAGCGGGCAGGATCAATCTCAACACCATGGACGAACAGAACAAGATCATCCTCGATAATCTCCTCGTCAACCTTGGTGTGCCGAAGGAGGCGGCGGACACCATCGTCGATTCAGCCCTCGACTGGGTCGACAAGGATCCCCTCCATCGCCTGAGCGGAGCGGAGGACGACTACTATCGATCGCTTCCCAATCCATACAAGGCAAAGAACGCTCCCTTCGACACGGTGGAGGAACTCCTTCTCGTGAAGGGCGTGACGCCTGATATCCTCTTCGGAACGAAGGACCGAAAGGGCCTCATCCAATTCGTTACCGTTTATGGGGATGCGTCGAGGATAAACGTGAACGTTGCACCGAAAGAAGTGATCATGGCGTTGCCTGGCGTAACGGAAGATACGGCGGATAGGATAATCGATCGCAGGAAGCAGGCCGAACTTAAAACTCTTGATGACGTGCGCAGTGTCATGGGCGGGCGATACAACGGGGTGTCTTCCTATATCGATACCGCCGAGTCTCCCGGATATGCCATCGAATCGACAGGTTTCAGGAAAGAAGACAGGAGGGGTCACGGCGTCCGGGCGATAGTCGTCATACAGGCGGAAGGGACGTACGAATACGTTTATTACAAGACCCCCGCGGAGATGACGAGATGAAGATCGGATCGATCAGGCTGAGCCCTCTTTTCCTCAAAGGCCGTGCGTACCTTGAGAACGCAAAGGTGAGGCTCGCGCCTTTGTGCCTGAGAACGCGGGCAGCCCTCAACTGCAACCTGGTGGAGGGCATAATTATGCCGCAGCGCTGTCTGGCGCTCTGTATCGAGCGAGGCGGCATGTCCGCCGCGTCGGGGGAGCGCTTTCTCAACCGCCTGCGGCTCAAAGGATCGAAAAGGTATTTTTTTGAAAAGGATGAATTTCCCGCTCCCGATGATGTTGCTTCCGCCGCATTCCTTGCCGTGGAGGAACTTAAGTGCAAGGGATCGATGGTGTTGCTTGGCATCCCCGGGCAGTGGGTTGTGGTGAGGAGGGTGGAGTTGCCTTCCACCGTAAAAGAGAACATACGGTCTGTTATGGCCTATGAGATCGACAGACTCACCCCCCTTGATGCCGCCGATGCCATGTACGATTTTATCGCCGGCGCTCAGGCGGACGGGAAGCTCTCCATAACCCTTATGGCCGCCAGGAAAGCAACAGTGGGCCCATATGTGAAGGCATTGACCGAAAGAAGATTCCCTCCGGAGCTGATATCAACGCCTGCCGGGATCATGGCCGGAGATGTGCTGCCGGAGACTCCCGGCAGGCCGATCGGGAACGGCGACATAAGATCTTTTTTTAAAACAAAGGAGGAGGACGTTCCTTTTGCTCCGGCGGCCATGCTTTACGCGGCCCTGAAGCCTGGTGCGAAAAGCATCGATCTTGCAGGCGATAATGCCGGCGGGAAAGACAAGGCCCCCTTTATTACCACGCTGATACTTGCCGTGCTCCTTGTCGCGATGGTGATCCCCTATGTTGTTGTGCCGCTTGAGATGGAAAAGCGAAAAATCAGCGCCATCGAAGGGCAGATAAAGGTGCGCAGGAAGGACGTAACGGATGTGGAACGGCTGAAAAAAGAGATGGAAACCCTTCAGGGAGAGATAGATCGGATAGATGATTTCAAGAAGACGAAGCCCATGTCGCTCGATGTTCTCAAGGGACTGACCTTGCTCCTTCCAAAGACGGCATGGGTCACGAGGACAAGGGTCACGGAGGAGACAGTGGAGATCGAAGGCTATGCCGCTTCCGCGACGGGGGTACTCTCCCTTCTGGAGCAGTCCAGCCTGTTCCAGCAGGTTGAATTCGCCTCGCCGACGGTAAAAGACGCACGGCTCAATGCGGAGCGTTTCGTCATCCGTATGAAACCGGAAGGATTTAAAAAGCAGGAGAACGAAAAGGAAGGGACGGCAAAGAAAGATGAAGCAAAGAAGTAGACTTCTCATGTGTGCGGTCCCGGTGATCGCGGTCCTTGCAGGCCTGACCGTCTACCAGTATGGTTTTGTGAAGGCACGCAGGGAAATGGTCTCTCTCAGGGAAACGGCTGCGGCACGGGAAAGGGCCCTCGTGAAGTGCATGGAAATGATCGCCGAAAGACCGCAGCTTGTAAAGAGGATCGAGATCTTGAAAGAGAAGAGAAAAGCCGCCGGGTCAAAGATCATGGAAGCACAAACGTTGGCCCTCAGCGCGGCAACGCTCCAGGAGACGGTGAAGGGGATGATAACGGGCCGGGGGGGATCCATCACGAGCGAGCGCGTTGAAAACACGGAGGAACTCGGCAAATTCCGGGTCGTGACCATCAGCGTCGATGCCGTCATGCCCGACATGAGGGCATTGAGCGATGTCCTATTCGGGATCGAGACCCACACGCCCTATATAGTTGTGCGTGAAGCGGACACGCGGGTGCGCAACTTCCGCGAACCCAGGGAACTCATGGTAAAGCTGCGCCTCTCTTCGTTGGGCGAGGGAAGATGACATGATAAAGATATTTCGGTCCATCTCGCGCGGAGTGACCCCCCTCAATCTTATTCTGACATCTGCCGTGGTGCTGGCATGTGTGAGCATTATCTTTCCTGTAACACGCGCGAGCTGCCGTTTCAGGCTTCCCCAGATCGTTCAAAAAAGGGCGGTACCTCAGGAGGATCCCGGCGAGATGGCCGTGGCGCTTCTTCCCACCGATTATGCCGTCGTAAGCGAGATGAACCTTTTCCATCCCCAGAGGACAGTTCCTATCGATGTAAAGGCACAGCTGCCGAAGCCGGAGCTTTTCCTTTGCGGCGTGATCCGGCATGGAAACGAACTCGTCGCCTTCGTTGAGGACAAGAAGAACCCGACGACATCCCCCGGCCGGGGGAAAAGACAGACCGTCTTGAGAAAGGGGAGCGTTTATGCGGGCTACTCGGTAATGGAGATAAACAATGACAGTATCATTCTCACCAGGGGTGAACAGAGTGTGTCGGTGCACCTCATGGATCCCGATAAGCGCGGCGGCAAAAACACAGGGACCTCAGCTTCCCGGTCGTCAGGGTCTTCTTCCCATCAGATGCCTCCCTCCTCCACCTCCGGATCTCCTCCGGCAGCCAGAGAGCCTTCGGGCTTGCCGCATTCGGAGAGTTTCAAGACCAGCCAACCTCCGAAGGTGCCGCCCGGCCGCCGCAGATAAAAACCCCTTTTTAAAACTATCAATTCATCTTCTCTTCTGCCGGCTGAACCTCACACCCCCGGCCACCGCGTGAGTGAACTTCTTTGATCTTGCCTGCGGTGCCGGCCTTGCCATCCGCGTTGCCCGTTATCGCAGACCTGCTGGGAAATGCGTGATATTTCCGGAGATGCGGATTTCGGTCTATCCGGTCCTGGTGAGCGTCACACCATCCACGGCCATCTTCCATTGGCCGTTTTCTTCATAGGGCGGCCTGGAGACGACGAATGTCGTCGAGATAACGGGAAGCCCGACGACGAAATCGTTCCCTTTGAACTCGCGCAGCGGCCCCGTAACGGATTTTGTCACCCCGCCCTGAATGCGTTTGTATTTCACGGAGCCGTCCTGTGTGATGAGCAGGTACATCTCGGGCGACTGCCATTCACCGACATATTGTGCTTTATCCGCCGGCACCTGGATGCCGCATCCGTAAAAAAAGAACGGTGCCAGGAAAAATACCGACAAAAAGACATACATTTTTTTGTTCATAAGGTCTGCCTCCTTTTGCCCGCATGGCAAGTCCGGCTGGTTTTAGGACATTTTACTCCCGGCTGCGGGAAAAGACAACCGTTGCGATGATCTGCACAGTACATCAGTCGCAGAGCTCGTTCACGCAGCAGTACGTTTCAACGATCATGGCAACCCCCCGGGGGTCCTCTATCGTTGCGTCCCCGGCGGTCTTTACCTGTCCCCTGACAGTCCACGTCCCGTCGCCGGTGTCCACGGCGTAGGTGCTCACGCCCGCAATGGGGACGAGAGGGTTTTTAATGCCGTCGATGCCGCCGAGCGCACGTACCGGTGTTACGAATATCTTCGGGATCATTGGAGGATCGCAGGTTGGTTTCGGGATGATCTCGTTGCTGTACCGGACGCTTTTGTACATGAGGACAGCCCTGCCGCTATCTTGCGGTGGCGATATGATATAGACAGCTTCAGCGCAGGCGAGCCGGCCCGCCATGACAATACAGACGATGGCCGGAAGGAAAAGAATAAGGCGCAGAGGTATGTTCCTTATCTGCGTTTTCATATGCCCGGCCTTACCACTCAATGCGTGCCCATCCATTGCCGCCTTTGCCGCCCGGTGCGCCGCCGCCCGAGCCGCCTGCGGGGATTGGTCCTCCGTCTTCCTTCCATGGACGGCCGCAACTGGTGTCATAACTGTTCGGGGCGCTTGCCCATCCGCCGCGCCCGCCGGTGGCGCAGATGCTGCCGAAGCAGGTGTTTCCCCCCTGGCCCGGCTGGCAATTAAGGCGGCAGTAATAATTGGTCTGTCCTCCGGTTCCCCCTGCCCCAACGGTCACCGTCACGCTGGACCCGGGTGTTACGGTGGTGCGCTGCCGGTTCACGTAGCCGCCCACACCGCCGGCCCCGCCATGGTCAACCACGCTTCCGATCTCGCAGGATGAGCTTGCACACAGGCAGTTGCCGCCGCCGCCCGCGCCTCCTGCGGATAAGGTGATCCAGACCCTGCCGATGCCGTCGGGGACCGGGAACGTGTGCGTTCCCGGTTCAACATACTCCACCTTACCCGAGTTGGTATCCGCCGTCATCCCTTTCAGGTCATTTACACCTGTCAGGCCTGTGGAGTCAATGGCATGCCCGTCCCCCGCGCAAATGCACAGAAGGCTCGTAACCGCCAGAAGAATAATGCTTTTTGGATATTTCATTTCTGTTCCTCCCCGATATTTATTTTCAAAGGGTTCAGCAATACACTTTTCTTGAATGCCAGCGCGCCGCTTATGACCATGTCCGCGTAACGGTCGTCCTTCGCGCCCAGATATTTGTAAAGGGCGCGTCGCAGGTCGTTGTCCGACTGCCGCATGCAGAGACGCAGGATACCCGTTCCGACGAGCAGGTTTTTATGGAGATCATGTGCCTCGCCGGGAGAAGCGAAACATCTCTTCCATGTGGGCCAGTGGACCTGCATGAGACCGCGGGCGTTCTTGGGGCTGACCGCTTCGGGATCGAAGGCGCTCTCAACGCGTATGATGCCCATCAGGACGGATAGAAAATTGAGCCGGTGTTCATCTGAACTGAAACGGTATTTTTCCCAGTGAACGTGGTCGACCAGCGCCTTTGCCACAAAACAGGACACCCGTGTATCCTGCTTTCTGTTGACCTTTCTTATGTGTCGCAGCGTGTGCTGAAAATCCCTGAACTTGTCGGGATTATCGCGTTTCATTGCCTCGATCCCCATTGCCGTGCATCGTTGTGCGGCGCTATCATCATCGTCCTGGCGGCAATTTCCGTATGCCGGCGCAAGGATGGAACAGACGGCAAAGAAGATAAATGCCGTAACGACTTTCTTTATCTGCAAGATGTGTTCTCCGAAAAAGAATAATAGCAGCGAGAAGGAGCCGGTCGATCTGACGATGCCAGGGGTTTCCGATCGCAGGGCCGCCGGTCATGTCCGCGCACACTATGGTCCGGGAGCCATGTTACCGGGAGCGCGGCGCCTCTCCAATACCGTTCCGCGATATTTTTCAACATAGAGCTCTTCGAGATTTACCGGAGGTTTTACATTCCCGTCCAGGCTGCATCGATAAAGGGTTAGCAGCATGGAGACCAGTTCCCGGACGCCGGGGTTTCTCTCCGGATCGGATTTGAACCATACAAGTTCCATCGCGTCGTGAAATTCGGGTGCGCCGGTGGTCTCCATGAGCTTTCCCAGGGCTTCTTCGATTATGGCACGGGGCAGAACGACCTCGAAATCCCCGGACCCTCTGGCAACAAATGTTTCCGGAACGGCAGGAGGCCTTTCGGCAGACGTCCCGCCTTCATCGGAAGACCCTGGAAAAACTGACGGCGCATTCCCATCAGGGGCCGTTTTGCTTTTTGACATTGCCACCTCTTCATTCCATTACTGTAAATATTGGAATAGCTGATATTCCTCCTCCGCCTTCGTGTTGTAATACGCATGACAGTGGATTTCCGGTCAGGCCGCAAGGTCTTTGATGACACCGGAAGGGGCCGATGCCGCGGAAGTATTTTTGAACTTGACAAGATATCCTGTCTTGTATATTAATAAATTTCCTTTTACAGTTATTTCTCAAACAAGCATTTACAATCACATATCAGTTGTTCCCGTTTGAACGATAAGGGGGGATTGCCGTGGAAAGACAGGGCAACAGGGTCGGGGATCATGGGGTGTATTGCGCGGTTGGCATAGTAATATTGGGTCTGCTGTCGTATCTTGCGTCACAAAGTCCCGTGGTGATCCATAAACTGGACCTTCCCATTCTCAGTGTCCAGGCAAAAATATTCAGCGTATGCTTTTTCAGCGATGATTTTGAAAAGGAACATCGTCAGATCTTAAAGATCATGTCCATAATGGACAAAGAAGCGGGCAGGAGAAGCGGATACAGGACGATCAACACCCCTGCCCTGAAAAATACCGTACGGAAGGTGTCTGTGAAGACGGCCTTTACCGCACGGTACCTGACGATCATTATTTTTATTTTGGCGGGGTCGCTCATGATTATTTCAACGGTAAGGACCAGGGATATCCTTTACGATAAACGGGAAAATATAAACACATCGGGCAAAACCGGCGTTGAAGAGTTCATCGGTATCACGGGCGGATATCTCACGGGAGAAGCTGTTTCTGTTATCAGGGCCTCGCCTACGCCGGAGAACCTTGATAGTGCATTCAGGGCTGTCCGGGAACGCATCAACATACCCTGTTCGGTGGTGGGAAGGCTTTTCCCGAAAGGCAGCGCAGAGCGCCTCACATTGCTTGGCTACGGAAAAACAAAGGTTTTTTTTGCACAGGAGAAAGACCCGGTCCAGGACACAGCGAAAGATAATTAAATAAGGGGGAGAGCTTATGACTTATTCAGAGGGCGGTACATCGGGGATATTCAATGCCAGGGACCGCATGTTGGATACGGCGGCATATACGAGGACGTTCTTCAGGTCGGTAAACGCCGATGAGTTTTCGGACATGCTGGAAGACGCAAGGGTTTTAGGTCAGCAATGGCTCGTGGAAAAGCTTTACGCAAAAAAGGTCATAAGGAACATCGTAAAGAAGGTAGTGGGTCGGATGGACAGGGCATATCTCGGAGAGGACCGTCTCGATGATTATATGCATGACGCCGCGGTGGTGTTGATGCAGATCGCAAAGCAGGGCAGACTGGATCTTTCAAAAACTGCCGGCGAGATCGCGTGCTACATCTGCCTTTGGATAGAGCAGAGGATAAAGAGGGTGGTGAAGAAAGACCTGCGCTGGCAATCTTCCCTTTCGGAAACGGGAGACGGTCCGGAAATCTCAGTGCTCAATGCGGATCCGGATGGGGCTTGCATTTTTGACCGGCGCTCCGGGTACGGGCGGCGCGGTGATTGTGCAACAGATCCAGACCGGGATAATACAGGGGTGTCAGGTGCAGGCACCCGCGGTTGTCTTTCCGGTCCCGGCAAAAGAAACCGGGCCGAGACAAGTGTGATGCGCAGGCACGACAGTTACGTTTCTTCGCTATTCTATTCAAGAAAGACTGCAGCCCCGGCGGAATAGCGCTGAAGACCGGAAGAAATATGACAAAAGAGGCCGGTATTGAAGATCCACGGATAACTGAGATCCTTGGTACATACATTGATCGATACATGGCAGGGTTTGGTCCCTATGTAAGTTGCGTATTCTTTGCCCTTTTATTCGGTTTTACGGAAGCAAAGAGGGCCAAAAAGGGATACATCAAGACCATGCACGTATCGGTCGATGAGATTGCAAGGAAAAGCGGCATATCGAGGAGAAAGGCCTTCGATGCTATCAAGACCCTTAAAGGGTACTGGATAGTCGTGCAGCTCAAGCGCAGGGGAAGGGGAAATAAAAGCCGTTATTATTTTCTGCCCGTCGAAAAATGGGTAATACCCGGTTAATTACGGCGGTGTGACCGGGATGACCGGATTCGCCTCCGGGTAGACTACCGTAAGGGGCGAGTTACTGAAGGCGAAGAGAAGACCGATATGGCGGCCATATGGAAAAGATCCTGTCTGAGGTGTATATGGTGCACTTTATGTGATCTGCTTATTGCGTGAAGAGCTTTATATAGAAGTTTTACGCGGATATTACCGCCGCTCCCCCCGTGTACGAATCGTGCACAGGGGGTTGCTTTGAACATTGCATGACAGCGTAAGGATAACGAGTGGTTATGAAAGACAGGAACAGCCGTAATATGCACGACGTGCGCTTATCATTGTGCGTCTCATAATGACAACACACAAGCGGAACTTAATCTATAATCAGAAACCGTCAGGGGGATAGACACATGGAGATGGACATAGGAGATGTCATTGTGGGTAAACGGCACAGGGAGGACCTCGGAGACATTGAAGGCCTGATGAGATCCATATCAGAGCTGGGATTGCTCCAGCCGATCGTGATCAAAAAAGGTACGAAAGAACTTGTCGCCGGATACCGGCGACTTTGCGCCCTCAGGCAGCTCGGCATCATATCGCTCATCGAAGGGAAACATTACAGTTTTATCGATATACAGAGCATTGTAAGAGGAGAGCACGACGAGAACACCTGCAGAAAGGACCTTGCGATATCCGAAAAGGTCGCAGTATTCGAAGCGATCAAGGCCGAACAATTGAGGATGAATATCGAGAAGAACATCGTCTCCGGGGCAATGGCCGGCATGATGAAAAGGAATGACAGCCGGAAGACATCTGGATCTATTAAAAATGGCCGCGGGATGCCAGGCGCGGACAGCGGGCCGGACAGGAGGACGCAAGGCGGCAGAAAGAACGGACAATCGCGGACCCTCGCGGCGAGGGCGGTCGGGCTCCATCAGAACACCCTGAGGAAAGCGGTGGAGATAGTGGCCGCGGCAAGACTGGACCCCAAGAGATACGGTTCTCTTGTAAGGGAAATGGATGCAACCGGAAAGGTTGAGCCTGTCTTTCAGAAATATGTACGGCAGAGATCATGTCTGTTATCCGGCAGGTATGGGATTTCCAGGTCCCTGATCGGACAGGACTTGCCGGATTTTCTTCAAAACGTTCTGATGTGTATTCCGCCGGGACGCCAGGAGGACCTCGTAAAGCGCTTCGGCGATATTTTCAGTCTGGTGAAACAGACAGATCTTGATCGTGCCGTGAGAAGTTTTTCCAGCGGGGAGGACACGGCCTCTCTTTCGGAAGACGAGATCTATCAGGCGGTCCATGATACCCTGGAGCACACCATGATGACAGCCCGGGAATGGGTTTTTATGCCCCAGGTAAGGCAGATAGCATCGGTCGTCATGGGTGTTGCGAGGGCTCAGGGGTCCGTTTCCCTGCTGGATAAACTGGACCTTTTCATGATCGGCCTGGCCGTTTTTGTTGATATGGCCTGTAATTATCTGCAGGCGGCAAACAGGGAAGGCATTATCGGTGATCTTCCCGAGGACGCACTCGAGAGTTATCTGGCTGTCATCGACGCGTTCCGGATGCTTTATGAAAGCAAGCTGCCTCGCCAGGTGGGGGTCCTGAGGATGCAGGAGTACGGGCTTTGCCCGGGTGAAGATCCGGGAACAAGGACCGTGCGAGACCAGGCGAACGCCATGAATGCGAACGAAATGATAACCGAGGCGGCGGAAGGGGGCATGCCGTATTACCAAAACCTCATCGCCAATCTTATAAAAAGCTTCAACGATGGCGCGGACAGTCTGGCAAAGTCCGGTTTAAAACCTTTGACAGCTCTTTAAGCAGTGAAGGCAGCACCGCTCAATTGCTTTGACAACATTGCAATTCCTGTGGTAAATATTACAGTCAACGCTATGGCCTTGAAGGTTTACAATACCATCTCCGGGAAAAAAGAAGATTTTACCCCCCTTTCCGAAGGGAAGGTGAAGCTTTATGTCTGCGGAGTCACCGTGTACGACCATTGCCATATCGGCCACGCTAGAAGCGCCATTGTCTTTGACACCATTTACCGATACCTGCTCTCGAAGAATTACGAAGTTACCTATGTGAAGAACTTTACCGATATCGACGACAAGATAATAAAGAAATCCCAGACCGAGAATATACCCTGGCAGGAGGTTGGGGAGAAATATATCCGTTCCTTCTACGACGATATGGACGCGCTTGGTGTCCTCAGGCCGGACCATGAGCCGCGTGCCACGCAGCACATAGGCGACATGATAGCCCTGGTGGATACGCTTCTTAAAAAAGGCCACGCATATAACATCGACGGCGATGTCTATTTTTCGGTAGAAAGCTTTAAAAACTACGGACAGCTCTCCAAGCGGTCTCTGGAAGAGATGGTTGCGGGCGCCCGTGTCGAAGTGGATGAAAGAAAAAGGAATCCCCTAGATTTTGCCCTCTGGAAGGCCTCGAAGGAAGGCGAACCGTCATGGGATACACCTTTCGGGGCAGGCCGGCCCGGCTGGCACATAGAGTGCTCGGTAATGAGCACCCTCTACCTGGGGAATCCCTTCGATATACACGGCGGCGGCAAGGACCTTGTTTTCCCACACCACGAGAATGAGAAGGCACAGACCGAGGCGGCCACGGGGGAGAGGTTCGTCAACTACTGGATCCACAACGGATTTGTCAATATCGACCGCGAAAAAATGTCCAAATCTATCGGCAACACGCTCTCGATCAAAGACTTTCTTAAGGAATATCATCCCGAGGTTCTTCGTCTTTTCTTTCTGTCCAACCATTACCGGAGTCCCGTCGATTATAACGAACAGTCCATCGAGGATGTCAACAGGGCGCTCCACAGGCTTTACTACACACGCCAGCGGGCAATGGAGGCTCAGAAAGGCGGGAAGGTGGAGCCCCGCACGTATCCGGAGGCCGACGAGATAGCGAAGAAGTTCGTCGATGCCATGGATGATGATTTCAATACCGCCCTTGCTCTTTCGTACGTTTTCGAGCTTTCGAAGGAGATAAACCGGATGGCCGACGAAAAGGACGAAAGTACGGCCGGGCTTATCGCTTATGCTGAAGGAATATACGAATTGCTCGCCGGAACGCTGGGGCTTTTCACGGACAGCATAGAAGCCCTGGAATCACAGGAAAGAATACGCCATCTCACCCGCACAGGTCTCGACGGCACGTTTGTGGAACAGGCGATCAATGACCGGGTGGAGGCGAGGAAGAACAAGGATTTCAAAAAGGCGGATGAGATCAGGAACATGCTTGCGGAAAAAGGCATAATGCTTCTCGATACACCGAAAGGCACGCAGTGGCGGGTCAAACATTCAGTTTCTTGAAAGGAGAACATAGATGGTAGAGGTCAGATTTCACGGAAGAGGCGGGCAGGGCGCCGTAACATCGGCGGAGATCATTGCCCAGGCTGCAATAAAACAGGGTATGAGCGCACAGGCGTTTCCCAGCTTCGGTCCCGAGCGCCGCGGAGCCCCGGTGCAGGCCTTCCTGCGCGTATCGGACAAGCCCATCAAATTAAGGTCAAAGGTCTATAAGCCGGACAGCGTCCTCATACTCGACCCGACGCTTGTTGTATCGGCAAACCCCACGGACGGCCTTAAAGAGGGCGGATACATCGTTATAAATTCAAATAAATCAGCAGAAGAACTAAAAACACTCTTTCCCGGCCGGAATATAGTGTTCGTTGACGCGACAAAGATCGCCAAGGAAGAGCTCGGTGTTCCCATCACGAACACGACCATGCTCGGCGCCCTCGTGAAGGCGACCGGCGTTGTCGAGCTTAACACGCTTGAAGAGCCGATCCGCGCCCGTTTTGGCAGCGCCGGGGGGCAGAAGAACATAAACGCCTATACCCGTGCATACAACGAAGCAACGGTCATAAAGGCGCAGTAGTAAAAAACAGGGAACAGGGACCAAAGGTAACTGATAATAACCAATTACCAATTACCAATGACCAGACAAAAAGAGAACGTTTGGAACAGGACGTTTTAATTGGTTATTGGGCTTTGGTCATTGGTTATTTTTTTATTTTGATGTTTATTTTAGAACAACGCCGGGAGGGGGTTCTTTCTTGAAGACTATCAAAGGTAATATAGTGGACCTCCATAACGAAACCGTTTTCCCGGGTGCCGTTCATATCGTGGAAGGCGTTATCGCAGGCATCGAGCGGGAGCGCTACTGGCATGATTCATACATCATCCCCGGTTTTGTGGATGCCCACGTCCACATCGAGAGTTCCATGCTTACCCCGGCAGAATTTGCCCGCCTTGCCGTTGTACAGGGCACTGTCGCAACAGTATCCGATCCCCACGAGATAGCCAATGTCCTTGGGCCAGATGGTGTGCATTACATGATGGAGAACGGTGCCGATGTATCCTTCACGTTTGTTTTCGGCGCGCCCTCCTGCGTCCCGGCGAGCCCCTTCGAAACGTCAGGGGCGGTCATTGGAGCGGACCAGACCGGAGAGCTCCTGGGCGATGCAAGGATAGGATACCTCAGCGAGGTGATGAACTTTCCCGGCGTCATAGGCGGCGACCGCGAAGTGCTCGCGAAAATAGAGCTGGCAAGGCGGCTCGGAAAACCGGTGGACGGCCATGCACCGGGCCTGCGCGGGCAGAAACTGCGTAAATACGCGGCTGCGGGCATTTCAACAGACCATGAATCTTTCGACATCGAAGAGGCGCGCGAGAAGATTTCCTTCGGCATGAAGGTCCAGATACGCGAAGGCTCAGCGGCCCGGAACCTTGACGCGCTTTGCCCTCTGATAGCAGAATACCCCGATCATTGCATGTTCTGCAGCGATGACAAGCATCCGGACGACCTTGTCAGGGGACATATCAATGTCCTGGCGGCGCGGGCGGTGCGCGCCGGCATGGATGTCATGAAGGTCTTGCGATGCGCCTGCCTTAACCCAGTTCTCCATTACGGTCTTGACGTGGGGCTTCTCAGAAAGGGCGACGCGGCGGACATGGTTGTCGTGAACAACCTCGAGGAGCTTGTGGTTCTTAAGACCCTGGTGCGCGGGAAAACAGTCGCCGAGAACGGCGAAACATGTTTGGTCCACCGCCCTGCGGCTCCCATGAATGTTTTTCGCGCCAACCCCAAAAGGCCCGCAGATTTCCTCGTGAGAAAGAGGTCCGCGTTAATGCGTGTCATCGAGGTCATCGAAGGGCAGCTCATTACTGGAGGGTCACTCGAGGCGCCCATTTTTGAGGGCGATGCCGCTGTCTGCGATGCCTCCCGGGACATCCTGAAGGTAACCGTTGTCAACCGTTATGCGGATGCTCCCCCGGCCGTGGGTTTTATCAGGGGGTTCGGCCTGAAAAATGGGGCCATCGCCTCATCGGTGGCCCACGATTCACACAATATCATCGCCGTGGGTGTGTCGGATGAGATGATATGCGATGCCGTGAACCTTGTCATTGAGAAAAAAGGAGGGATCTCCCTCGTTTCCGATGAGACGAAAACGGTGCTTCCCCTTCCCGTGGCAGGTATCATGTCTGACGGTGACGGGTGGGACGTTGCGGTGAAATACAGCCGGCTCAATGTGCTCGCGAAAGAATTGGGGACAACGCTGAGGGCCCCCTTCATGACCCTTTCCTTCATGGCCCTCCTTGTCATCCCTAAACTGAAGCTCAGCGACAGGGGTCTCTTCGACGGCGAAAACTTTACCTTCACGGATCTTTTTGCAGAATAGGCTTTGGGGCCCCCAAGCCCGGGGAAGGACCGGTTGCCAAATCCCAATAACCGGTTAAAGAACCCCCCCCCTTTCTTGCATTTGTTTGCAAACGGATCATTATTCTTGAATAACGTAATTGTAAACTATTGGTTATTAATTTGGACGATATGCACAATTTATGGTAAATTTAAACCTTATACAGATATTCAAGCTGTTACGAAAGCAAGGAGGGTTTTATGAAAAAGACAACAGTTCTTTTCTTTCTTGCCGTGTTGTTTTCTTTCCCCGTGCTGCTTTCCGCCGGGGATGGTTTTGTCTTCATGGCGAGCACCATAGGCCCCGTTGATTCGGGCATCGTCAATGTTCTCGAGGACCAATTCGAGAAGGACACGGGCATCCGCGTGCGCCACGTCGGGGCCGGCACTGGCGCCACCCTCAATATCGCGAAAAAAGGCAGTATCGATCTTGTCATGGTCCACGCGAAATCCCTCGAGGAAAAGTTTGTCAGTGAAGGCTTCGGGACACAGAGGATCGACCTGATGTACAACGATTTTGTCATCGTAGGGCCGCCCGCGGACCCCGCCGGCATCAAGGGCATGAAAAGCGCTGCCGACGCCCTGAAAAAGATCGCGGACAAAAAGGCACACTTTCTTACCCGCGGAGACAAATCGGGCACGCATGTGGCGGAACTGGTCATCTGGGAGAAGGCCGGCGTGAAACCGTCCGGGGATTGGTACAAGGTTTACGAGAAAGGCTCCGAGGGCAATGCGTCGACGCTGCGGGAAGCAGACAAGCGCTCCGTCTACACCCTCATCGACAGGGCAACGTTCCTCAGCCTCCAGAAGGAGATCAAGCTCGCAGTGCTTGTGGAAAAGGATGATGCCCTTCTCAACTTCATAACGCTCATCCCGGTGAACCCGAATAAATTTCCCCGCGTAAATGAGAAGGACACCATGGTTTTTGTCAACTGGCTTACGGACCCCGGCAAGGGGCAGCTCATTATCCGGGATTTTGGAAAGGAAAAATTCGGAAGCCCCCTGTTCTTCCCCAATTCAAAGCAATGGCGCCAGCGCGGCGAAACAAAAAAATAGTGCACACTTAAGAAGGAGGCACATATGAGATATCTGCGCGCAGTATCGGTCACGGTGTTGTCCCTGGTCTTTGCCGTTTCACTGGCGGTTTTTGTCCAGGCGGCCCCTGCAGAAAAGAACATCATCCTCTCGACAACCACAAGCACCCAGGATTCGGGGCTTCTCGATAAACTCATTCCCATCTTCGAAAAGAAAACGGGATATTTCGTAAAGACCATAGCGGTCGGTTCGGGCCAGGCCATGGCCATGGGGCAGAAAGGTGAGGCCGACGTCCTGCTGGTACACTCCCCCGATGCGGAAAAGAAATTTATTGCCGGTGGATATGGGATCAACAGAAGGATCGTGATGCACAATGATTTCATTATCATCGGCCCGTCGACCGACCCCGCGAAGATAAAGGGATCGAAATCGACCGCGGAGGCTTTTAAAAAGATCGCAGCAGCCGGCGCCCCTTTTATCTCCCGCGGAGACAATTCCGGCACCCACGCGAAAGAGAAGGTGATCTGGAAAGCGGCCGGGACGAAATATGAAGGGGAGAAGTGGTATCAGCAGACGGGCCTCGGCATGGGCCAGACCATCAACGTCGCCACCGAAAAACGTGCATACACTCTCGCTGACCGCGGCACGTATCTTGCCCTGAAAAAAAGGACCGATCTGCCTATCCTTGCCGAAGGGGACGCCATCCTTCTCAACGTTTATCATGTCATCGAGGTCAACCCGGCGAAGTGGCCCAAGGTGAACGCAAAGGGGGCAAAAGCCTTCGCGGACTTCATGGTTTCCCCGGAAACCCAGGCGATCATCAAGACGTTCGGCGTTGACAAGTTCGGCTCACCCCTTTTCTTTCCCGATGCCGGGAAGAAAGAGGAGAACCTGGGCAAGTAGATGGACCTGATCTATGAGGGCATAAAGCAGGCGATCATACTCATCTTTGCCTTCGATCCCGAGGTGATGGGGATCACCCTGCTTTCCCTCAAGGTCTCCGGCACGGCGACCTTTATCAGTCTTTTCTTCGGGATATCCATAGGCACCCTGGTAGCGCTGACGCAATTCCCGGGCAAGAAGGTCGTGGTCAGTCTCATCAATACCGGTATGGGACTCCCTCCCGTTGTTGTAGGGCTTTTCGTGACAATTTTCCTGTGGCGCAGCGGGCCGCTGGGTTTTCTAGGAATCCTCTACACGCCGATGGCCATCATCATCGCCCAGTCGGTCATAGCCACGCCCATCGTCATGGGCATCACCCTCGCGTCGATGCAGCAGCTCCCTAAGAAGCTGAGGCTCCAGACCCTCGCACTCGGGGCCACGCCACTTCAGAGCGTCTGGGTGCTCATCAAGGAGGCACGGCTCCCCCTGCTTGCCGCCGTCATGGCGGGTTTCGGAGGGGTCATCTCCGAGATAGGGGCATCCATTATGGTGGGCGGCAACATCAAGGGATATACAAGGGTCCTCACAACGGCGACGGTCATGGAGACAGGAAAAGGCAATTTTGAGGTCGCCATTGCGCTCAGCATTATTCTCCTTGTCATGGCATACTGCATCAATTATATCCTGACCCACATCCAGCAGAGAGGAAGGAATTTCTAAGATAGACCGATGGTACTGGAGAAGGACAACATCCTGGTGGCACGCAGAATCCGCGTCGAGGACCGTGGCTTTGTGATCCTTGATGTAGGGAACTTTGCCGTTCGGGAAGGCGAGGTCCTTTCCATTATAGGCCCCAACGGGGCGGGCAAGACAACATTGCTCCAGAACCTTGCCATGCTCCAGAAGATCTCTAACGGTGAGATCGTCTATCGCGGGAAAAAAGTGGGTTCAGGCATTTCTGCAAACGAATACCGCAGGTCAGTAACCATGGTCTTCCAGGAGACCCTCCTCTTTGATACGAATGTTTTTGAAAATGTGGCATCGGGTCTGCATTTCCGTCATGTGAACAAAGGTGACATCGAAAAGACCGTCCTGTCCAGTCTTGATCTGTTCGGCATCTCTCATCTGAAAGACCGCTCCGTGCGGACGCTCTCCGGCGGAGAAGCTCGCCGGGTCAGCCTTGCCCGCTGCCTTGCCGTAAGCCCCGATATCATTTTCCTCGACGAGCCGTTCTCTGCCCTGGACCCGCCGACGCACGAGTCCATCGTCACCGACCTCGGCCGCATCCTGAGGGGATCGAAGATCACAGCCGTGCTTTCCACACACGACCGTTCGGAGGCGCTGCGCCTCTCCGACCGGATCTGCGTGATGAACGGGGGCAGGATCCTCCAGATAGGCACGTCCGGAGAGATAATGAACCACCCCGTGGATGAGTTTGTTGCAGCTTTCGTCGGCGCCGAAACCATTCTGCCCGGAGTGGTCGGGAAGACAAGCGACGGTACGATCTCGGTTGACGTGGGC
>ENA-UOWG01000738-UOWG01000738.1-activated-sludge-metagenome-genome-assembly--contig:-NODE-738-length-38974-cov-7.565842_pt1 | contig 38974 bp, 30 predicted proteins | sample MGYA00238147_ERZ761563 | MGnify/ENA primary metagenome ERZ761563 (study PRJEB28884, sample SAMN05720216) | anaerobic digester metagenome | isolation source: active sludge of municipal...
AAGCTCTCGCTCTCGCCCGCGGAGCCGAGCCTGCGGATCGAGTCGGCGGCGAGGGCCTCGGCTCCCGCGTAGCGTCCGCTCTCGTAGGCGAGGATGTCGAACTCCATGATCCCCTCGGGATCGGCGAAGGCGAAGCGCGTCTTGCCGTCCCCGTCCTGGAGCTGGAAGCCCGCGGGCATGTCGACGAAGAAGCCCGAGTCGGACCAGAGCTCCTCCGAGGCGAGGGCGCCGGTCCAGGAAGCGGCGAGGAGGAGGAGGGCGAGGAAGAGCCGGGGGAGCGGTGGCGTTCTGCTCATACTCGATGATCGGCGCGCCGAGGCGTCGGGAGTAGGGTCAGGCCCGCCCCGCGCCTCGGCCGGCGGAGCGAGCGCGCCGCTTGGCGGTCGGGTTCGGCGCCTTCGGCAGGCGGGCATCGGCCTCGGAGAGGGCCCGGGAGCGGAATTCCTCGAGGGAGGGGGGCGAGTCGAAGCGCGCGAGGATCTCGTGCCGCGAGCCTTCCTGCACGGCGAGGCAGTAGTCGCCGAGGATGTCGCTCTCGAGGTCGACGGAGAGGACGGGCTTGCCGAGGGCGGGGTCGAAGGCGAGGAGGCGGTAGCGGAAGCGCTCGGCGTGGCGGGCCTGGGTGGGCGGCACCGACACGAGGGCGATGCCGAAGCCGCGGAGCTCCGAGCGCTCCACCGAGGAGAGGGCGAGCTGGCGCATCCAGCTCAGGTCGCGTATGGCTTCCACGGCCTCTCTGGCTCCTTGTCCTCCATTATAATCCCCTAGTCCCCGCCTTCAAAGCCCCTTTCCACGCTCCGCTGGAGGCGGCGCACCACTTCGGCGGCCTGCTCCCCCGCGCGGCGCGCCGTGGCCGCCGCCGAGAGGGCTTCGACGACGAGGCAGGCGCCGGCGGCCGCCTTGGGCGAGGCGAGGGCCGGCTCGAGGAGGGGCGACTCGGGGCCGATCCCGAGATCGAGGAGGTCCTCGACGTTCGTTCCGCCGGGGCTCCCGCCCCGCCGGCGGATCGCCTCCTCGAGGAGGAGCCGGTCCTCCAGCCGCGCGAGCCGCTCCGGCGCGCCGAGGGCGCGGGCCGCGCCGGCCTCGAGGAGGATGCGGAAGGTTTCCAGCTCCCGAGGCTCGAGCTCGGCGGGAGCGGCGGCGAGGCCCCGGGCGGCGGATTGCGCGAGCTCGCCGAGGATCGCCGTCGAGGAGATGAGGGCGCCCAGGGGGCTGTTGAGCTCGTGGGCGATCGAGCCGGCGATGGCCGCCGAGGCGGCGATCCGCTCCGAGCGGAGGAGGGCCTCGCGCGAGGCCTCGAGCTCGGCGAGGGTCGATTCGAGGCGTCCGTTCTTGAGGCCGAGCTCCGCGTTTGCCCGCCTGAGCTCCTCGGTCCGCGCGGCCACCTCGGCCTCGAGCTCCTCGTTGAGCTTGCGCAGCCGCGACTCGCTTTCGGCGAGCCGGGCCACGGTCTCGCGGAGCCGGGGGAACCAGCTCTTGACCGAGGCGCGCTCCTCCACCCCGAGGAGGCGCTCGCGGAGGGAGTCGAGCCCCCCCTCCCGCCTGCCCTCCTCGTCAGAGGGCCCGGGCATAGACCTCGGCGATCTCCGCGACCGACATCGGACGGGGATTGGTGGCCATGCAGGGATCGCGCGAGGCGTTCTCGGCGAGGGCTGCGATATCCTCCGCCCTCGCCCCGATCCGGGCGATCCCCGAGCCCATGCCGAGGAGCTCCCGGAGCCGGGCTACGGCCCGGGCGAAGGCTGCGCCTGGGGGGTCGGCCGGCCGGGGCTCCTCGCCGAGGGCCCGCGCGAGCTCCTCGTAGCGGCCGGCCGCCGCTGGCCCGTTGGCCAGGGCGACTGCCTCGAGGAGGAGGGCGTTGCATAGGCCGTGGGGCGCGTCGAGGAGGCCGCCGAGGGCGTGGGCCATCGCATGGACCAGGCCGAGGCTCGCGTTGGAGAAGGCCTGGCCAGCGAAGATGCAGGCCCGGGCCATGCCCTCGCGGGCCGCGTCGTCCGAGCCGTCGGCGAAGGCGCGGGGCAGGAAGGCGGCGACGAGGGATGCCGCCTTCAAGGCGGGCAGGTCGGTGAAGGGGCTCGCTCCGAGGGAGACGTAGGCCTCGGCCGCGTGGCAGAGGGCGTCCATCCCGACCGCGGCCGTAAGCTCCTTGCCCATGCTGCGGGTCGCCGAGGGATCGACGAGGGCGAGGTCGGGCACGACCTTCTTGGAGACGACGGCGATCTTCACCTTCCGCGCCTCGTCGCTGATGATGGCGAACTGGGATTGGTCGGCGGCCGAGCCGGCGGTGGTGGGCGCGCAGATGAGTGGAAGGCTGGGCCGGGGGATCTGGTCGATCCCCTCGTAGTCCAGGATCGAGCCTCCGTTCGTCGCGCAGACCGCGATGCCCTTTGCGCAGTCCATGGGGCTGCCTCCGCCGACGGCTACGACGAGGTCGCAGTCCTTCGCCAGGCAGAGCTCGAGGCCGGCCGCCACCTGGCCGGAGCGGGGATTGGGCGAGACTGCCTCGAAGACTGTTGGCGCGCTCCCGGCGGCTTCCAGCGAGTCGAGGACCCGGTCGACGCAGCCCGTGGCGAGGACTCCCGGATCGGTGACGACGAGGGCCGAGCGCGCCTCGTAAGCCCGGGCGAAGCGGCCCGCCAGCTCGAGGCAGCCCTTTCCGTAGACGAGCTCGGGTACGATGAAGCGCCGCGGCGCGGTACCGGCCATGCGTATAATCATAGGCCTCCCGGACCCGTGCCGCAAATCGGCGCGAGGCGAGGGGGAACGTTTTATCTTGACTTATCGCCCGGCTCTGATATTCTCATGAAATATCAGTTTTCCTAGAGGGGGCATCATGACTCGAGTATCCAAGATCTCCATCCTCATCGTCGCCCTGGCGCTCCTGTGCGCGGGCGCCTTCGCCGAGGCGAAGTACCACATCGGCGTCTGCACCGAGACCGTATCCCAGGCCGAGGACGACCTCCGCGGCGCCGAGCAGCTCATCAAGGAGTACGGGGCGGTCAAGGACGGCGGGATCATCCAGCACATCACCTATCCCGACGACTTCATGTCCCAGCAGGAGACGGTCATCTCCAACCTCGTCGCCCTCGCGGACGACCCGAAGATGAAGGCCATCGTGACCTGCAACACCCTCCCCGGCTGCGCCGAGGCCTTCAAGAGGATCAAGGCCAAGAGGCCGGACATCCTCCTCCTCGCGGCCCTGCCCGCCGAGGATCCCCTCGTCATCCAGAAGGCCGCCGACCTCGCCGTCGACCTCGACTTCGTGTCCCGCGGCTACACCCTGGTCTGGGGCGCCAAGCAGATGGGGGCCAAGACCTTCGTCCACATCTCCTTCCCCCGCCACATGTCCTATGAGAGCCTCGGCCGCCGCCGGGCCATCATCGAGCAGGCCTGCAAGGACCTCGGTGTGAAGTACGCCTTCGAGACCGCCCCCGACCCGACCTCCGACGTCGGCGTCTCCGGCGCCCAGCAGTACATCTTCGAGAACACCCCGCTCTGGATCAAGAAGTACGGCCCCGCGGGCGAGAAGGTGGCCCTCTTCTGCACGAACGACGCGCAGACCGAGCCCCTCATCCAGCAGATCGTCGCCTCCAAGAACGGCGTCTTCGTCGAGCCCGACACCGCCAGCCCCCTCATGGGCTTCCCCGGCGCCCTCGGCCTCGACCTCGCCGCCGAGTCCGCCCTCCCCGCCGAAAAGAAGTTCCCCGCCATCATGAAGAAGATCGAGAAGACCCTCGCCGACAAGGGCGCCTCCGGCCGCCTGGGCACCTGGTCCTACTCGACCGGCCTCTCCCTGACCGCGGGCATGGGCGAGCTCGCCAAGCGCGTCCTCGACGGCAAGGCCAAGCTCACCAACGTGAAGGACATCTACGACGCCATCGGCAAGTACACCCCCGGCGCCAAGTGGTCCGGCTCGATGTACACGGACATGAGCACCGGCGTGAAGGCCAAGAACGAGCTCCTCGTCTACATGGACACCTACGTCTTCGGCAAGGGCTACCTGGGCGCCACCGCCCTCAAGATCCCCGCGAAGTACTACACCATCAAGAAGTAAGGCTCGAGGTCATTCGAAGGATTCGCCACAGAGGCGCAGAGGCGCAGCGGGATGAGGTAGGGGAGGGAGAAGCCGTATCAGGGACGGGGAGTGGCATCTAGCCATCCGCCGCCGCGATCGGCTACCCTCTTCCCATCCTCCCGTTCCGTGCCTCCGTGCCTCTGTGGCATTTCCGTATTCCAGGCGCTAGAAGGTGTTTATGGGACAAGACAGTCCGCTTCTTTCCGTCGAGCACGTCTCGAAGGATTTCTACGGCAACGTCGTGCTCGAGGACGTGTGCTTCCAGCTGCGGGCAGGGGAGATCCTCGGCCTCGTCGGCGAGAACGGCGCGGGCAAGACGACGCTCATGCGCATCCTCTTCGGGATGCCCGTCATCGCCGAGACCGGCGGCTACAAGGGCGGGGTCTGCCTCGACGGCGAGGAGGTGCGCTTCGCGAGCCCCTTCGACGCCCTCGACGCGGGCATCGGGATGGTGCACCAGGAATTCAGCCTGATACCCGGCTTCACGACCACCGAGAACATCGTCTTGAACCGCGAGGCGATGCGGGGCTCCGTGCTCAACGCGGTCTTCGGTGAGCGCATGAGCGCCCTCGACCGCGCCGCCATGAAGGGCAAGGCCGAGAGCGCGATCGCGAGGCTAGGCGTCAAGCTGGACCCGGACATGCTCGTCTCCGAGATGCCGGTCGGCCACAAGGAGTTCACGGAGATCGCCCGCGAGATCAACCGCGAGAAGACCAAGCTCCTCGTGCTGGACGAGCCCACCGCGGTGCTCACCGAGTCCGAGGCCGACATCCTCCTGAAGACGCTCCGCAAGCTCGCCGACCAGGGCATCGCGATCATATTCATCTCGCACCGCCTCCACGAGGTCGTCGAGCTCGCCGACCGGATCGTCGTCCTTCGGGACGGCGGCGTCGTGAAGGACCTCCCGAACGAGGGCGTCTCCGTGCGCGACATCGCCTCCTGGATGGTCGGCCGCTCGGTCGCCGCCGACCGCGCCGCCTCCGCCGACGGCCGGAGGATCGGCGACGAGATCCTCAAGGTCGAGGGCCTGTGGGTGGACATGCCCGGCGAGCCCGTCGACGGCGCCAGCTTCTCCGTCCGCCAGGGCGAGATCTTCGGCATCGGGGGCCTCGCGGGGCAGGGCAAGCTCGGCATCCCCAACGGGATCATGGGCCTGTACCCCGCCGGCGGCGAGGTGAGCTTCCGCGGCAAGACGGTGCCGCTCAACGCGCCGCGGACGGCCCTCGAGACGGGCCTGGCCTTCGTCTCCGAGGACCGGCGCGGCGTGGGCCTCCTGCTCGACGAGAGCCTGGAGTGGAACGTCTCCTTCACCGCGATGCAGATCCAGGGCAAGTACCTGAAGTCGATCCTCGGGGGCCTGGTCAGGTACCGCGACGAGGCGGCCATGCGCAAGCTGACGCAGGAGTACATCGAGCTCCTCGACATCAAGTGCACGGGGCCGGAGCAGAAGGCCAAGCAGCTCTCCGGCGGCAACCAGCAGAAGATCTGCCTGGCCAAGGCCTTCGCGCTCAAGCCCGACCTCCTGTTCGTGTCCGAGCCCACGCGCGGCATCGACGTCGGCGCGAAGAAGCTCGTCCTGGACACGATCAAGCGCTACAACCGGGACTACGGCACGACCATCGTGATGGTCTCGAGCGAGCTCGAGGAGCTCCGCTCCGTCTGCGACCGCGTCGCCATCGTCGACGAGGGCGGCATCGCCGGCATACTGCCGCCGACCGCCGAGCCGGCCGAATTCGGCCTGCTCATGTCGGGCGTCAGCCCGACCGGCGCCGGCCCGGCCGGCGGGGAGCCGGATGGAGCGAAGGAGGCCCGCCGTGCCTGATCTCAAGCAGACGGTCGCCGAATTCGGCTGGCCGCGCGTCATCATTTTCCTCTTCCTCGTGGCCCTCTTCGTCCTGGCCCCCTTCGTGGGCGTGCGCCTCGACGACTCCCTCACCAACGTCCTGAACCGCTTCGGCCAGAACGCGGTCTTCGTCCTGGCCATGGTCCCCATGATCCAGTCGGGCTGCGGCCTCAACTTCGGCCTCTCCCTGGGCATCATCGCGGGCCTCCTCGGCGGCATACTCTCCGGCCAGCTCGGCCTCGCCGGGGCGGCGGGCTTCTTCGGGGCCATCGCCCTGGCCTCGCCCTTCGCGGTTCTCCTCGGCCTGGGCTACGGCAAGCTCCTGAACAAGGTCAAGGGCGAGGAGATGACCATCGCCATGTACGTGGGCTTCGCCAGCGTCATGTTCATGTGCATCATGTGGCTCGTCCTGCCCTTCTCCAATCCCACGATGATCTGGGGCTACGGCGGCAAGGGCCTGCGCACGACGATCAGTGTCGAGAAGTTCTATCGCGGCGTGCTCAACAATTTCCTCATGATCAAGGCGGGGGAGCACCTGCGCATCCCGACCGGCACCCTCCTCTTCGACGCCCTGTGCGCCTACCTCATGTGGGGCTTCCTGAAGACGCGGACGGGCACCGCGGTGACCGCCGTCGGCTCCAACCCCGACTACGCCCGAGCCTCGGGCCTCTCCGTCGACCGCATGCGGACCGTCTCGGTCGTCATCTCCACCTTCCTGGGCGCGGTGGGCATCCTCGTGTACCAGCAGAGCTACGGCTTCATGCAGCTCTACGGGGCGCCCCTCCAGATGCCCTTCGCCGCGGTCGCGGCCATCCTCATAGGCGGGGCCTCGGTCAACAAGGCGAGCATGCTCAACGTCATCCTGGGCACCTTCCTCTTCCAGGGCCTGCTCACCATGACGCCCTCGGTCATCAACGCCGCCCTGCAGACGGACATGTCGGAGGTCGTTCGCCTCATCGTCTCGAACGGGATCATTGTCTACGCGCTCACGCGGAAAACGAGGGTGGCTAAATGAGCGGCAAGCTCGACCTGAAGCGCTTCCTCTCGGGGAACGCCGTCATCTTGGTCTTCGTGCTCATCTCGGCAGCGGCCATCCCCGCCTCCAAGCTCTCGGGCACCTACATCGTCCAGGAGATGCTCACCCGGATCGGGCGCAACTCCTTCCTCGTCCTGGCCCTCCTCCTGCCCATCTACGCGGGCATGGGCCTCAACTTCGGCATGACGCTCGGGGCCATGGCCGGGCAGCTGGGGCTCATCTGCGCGGTCAACTGGGGGATCACGGGGGTCGAGGGCCTGGCCTTCGCGGCTCTCATCGGCATGCCGATCTCGATCGCCCTGGGCTACGTCTGCGGCTCGATCCTCAACAAGGCCAAGGGCCGCGAGATGGTGACGGGCTACATGCTCGGCTTCTTCATCAACGGCGTCTACCAGTTCACCGTCCTGTACTTCATGGGCATGGTCATCCCGATCCGCAACGCCTCCATCCTCCTGTCGCGCGGCTTCGGCATCCGCAACACCTTGAACCTCGAGAGCGTGCGCCAGTCCCTCGACCTCCTGTGGTCGCTCAAGGCCGGGCCCTACGTCCTGCCCATGTCGACCTACCTCGTCCTCGCCGCCCTCTGCGTCTTCATCGTCTGGTTCCGGCGCACGAAGCTCGGCCAGGACATGCGGGCGGTCGGCTTCGACATGGGCGTCGCCGAGGCCGCGGGCATCCCCGTGGACCGGACCCGCGTCATCGCCATCGTTATCTCCACCGTCCTCGCCTGCTTCGGGCAGATCATCTTCCTCCAGAACATGGGCAACATGGCCACCTACAACGCGCACGACCAGACGAGCTTCTTCGCCGTCGCGGCCCTCCTCGTGGGCGGCGCCTCGGTGAAGAAGGCCACGATACCCAACGTATTCATCGGCGTGGTCCTCCTCCACGTCCTCTTCGTGGTCTCGCCGCGGGCCGGCCAGAACCTCTTCGGCTCGGCCCAGATCGGCGAGTACTTCCGCCAGTTCATAGGCTACGGCGTCATCGCGCTCTCCCTCGTGCTCTACGCCACCAGGGAGCGCAGGGAGGCCGCGGCCCTCCGCGCCAGCACCTACGGCGCGGGCCGCAAGGCCGCCGCGGCGGGAGGCTCCGTATGAACGCGACGACCGCCAAGCGCAAGCTCAAGCCGGCCGACCTGGCGATCAGGATCGGCCTCGTCGTCCTCTACTTCCTCCTCCTGGCCCTCGTCTATACGAGGGGCAGGACCCACACCCTCCTCCTGGACAACAAGGAGCTGGACGGGGGCAGGCTCCCGGCCTTCGAGGACGTCCTGGTCTCGGTGAACGGGGCCGAGCCGATCGAGCTCTACGCGGAGGACCGCGACCTGGTCACGCTCAAGGGGCAATCCCACCGGATCGTCCTCGAGTCCGCGGCCGACGGGAGGAAGATCGAGAAGCGCATAACGCTCCCGATCGGCGAGGACATGCTCCTCCTCTCCCTGCCCAAGCTGGCCGCGGGCGAGGAGGGGGCGATCGAGGTCTTCGTGCCCCTGGACGCGGCTCCGCCCGCGGAGGACGAGGCCCTCCCGGAGGAGCTCGGCGCGACGGAGATGCCCGCCGAGCCCGCGCCGGGCGCGGCCCCGTCCGAGGCGCCACCGGCGCAATGACGCTGTCCTTTGAGTGAAGAGAGATAGAATGTGGCCACAGAGGCACAGAGGGAATGTGAGAGAGAAAAAGGAAGCAAAGAAGAGATAAAAGATAAAAGATAAAAGATAAGAAAGAGAATGGGTAGGGATGTCCCTCCCATTCTCTTTTTTTCGCCTTTACTCTGTGTCTCTGTGCCTCTCGGCTAGATCCTCTTCATCGTTCTTCTACGCATCGGCGCGGAGCTTCTCGATCGCGGCCAGGGACTTGTCGAAGGCAGGTCCGAGGGCGCGGCCTCCCGTCTCGGTCACGAGCCAGTCCTCCTCGTTGCGGATCCCGCGCACGGCCATGAAGGGCTCGAGGGCGGCGAAGTCCACGAAGGAGGCGAGCCGGGGATCGGCCTTCCAGCGCTCGACCAGGGCGGGGATGAAGTAGATCCCGGGCTCCACGGTGACGACCATGCCGCTCTTGAGTGGCTTGGCCATGCGCAGGGACTTCAGGCCGAACTGGGAGCTCTTCGGCTGCCCCTCGTAGCCCACCCAGACCTCGCCGTAGCTCTCCATGTCGTGCACGTCGAGCCCGATCTGGTGGCCCGTGCCGCAGGGGAAGAAGAGGGCGTGGGCCCCGGCGGCGATGGCCTCCTCGGTGTCGCCGCGCGCGACCCCCAGGGCTTTGAGGCCATCGAAGATGGTCCGGCAGGCGGCGAGATGGGCGTCGCGGAAGGGTACGCCCGGCCGCACGCAGGCGGCGGCGGCGCGTTGGGCCGCAAGGCTGAGCTCGTAGATATCGCGCTGGCGGCCCTCGAAGCGGCGGCCGATCGGGAAGGTCGAGGAGAGGTCCCCCGCGTAGCCCTCGGCCGTCTCGGCTCCGGCGTCGACGAGGAAGAGCCCGCCGGCCTTGAGCTCGTTGCGGTCCTCGAGGTTGTGCAGGGTCTCGCCGCGGGTCGTCGCGATGATCGGGAAGGCGAGCTGGCAGCCGGCGGAGTAGGCGGCCCCGGCGATCAGCGAGGTCACCTCGTACTCCCGCATGCCGGCCTGAGCGCCGGAGATGGCGGCCCGGTGCATGGCGACCGAGGCGGCGGCCGCCTCTTCCATCTGGCGGATCTCGGCGGGCGACTTGATCTCGCGCAGGGCCAGGGCCGCGCGGACGAGGGGAAGCGAGGAGCGGCCGGCGACCTCGGCTGCGCCGATGCCCGCGAGGGCGGCGAGCTCGTCGCGGCCCTCGGCGCGGTAGGGGGGGAGCCAGAGCAGGGCCTTCGCGGCCCGGGCGTCCGCGGCGAGGGTGGGCCGGGGCCTGACCGACTCGATGCCCGCCTGGGCGGCAAGCTCGGCGGGGCCGGGCCGGGGGCCGGTCCACACGACCTCGTCGGGCCCGGGGGCGTCGGCGTAGAGGGTCGCCTTGCCCGTGGCGAGGTCGATCGAGGCGGCCAGGCCCGGCAGCTGGAGGCCGAAGAAGTAGAGGAAGCTCGAGTCCTGCCGGAAGCGGTGGCAGTTGTCGGCGTAGTTCATGGGGCTGGGCTCGGCGCCCAGGAAGAGGGCGAGGCCCTCGGCGGCGCCGGAGGCGGCGAGGAGGGAGATGAGGCGATCCCTCCTCCCGGAGTAGGTCGAGGCGTCGAACACGGCGAGCCTTCCTTTCAAGTTGAACGATACCGGATTGTACTACGGCCTGAGCGCACTGGGCCAGCTCCTCGGCCGGTCGGTGGGGGCATCGCCTCGAGGCCGGTCCGCGTCGTCTTCAAGCTTGACAAGGCCGGGGGATCGATCTAGACTGGCAGTGTCAAATGGCATTCTTAGAATCACAAATGTGACTTACGAGGGAGTGCGGAGATGGATACCGACAAGGAAGAGATGCTCCTGCGTATTTGTCGGATGTATTACGAGCAGAACGTGAGCCAGGACGTCATCGCCCACAAGTTCCACCTTTCGCGCTCCTATATCTCCAAGCTCCTGAAGGAGGCGATGCAGATCGGCCTCGTCGAGATCCGCATCAAGGATTCCCTGCATTCGGAATCGGATATCGAGCGCCGGATCAGGGAGCGCTTCGGCCTCAAGAAGGTGATCGTGGTTCCCGTGGCCACGCCGCTCTTCGAGAAGAAGCTCGAGGTGATTGGCTCGATGGTCGGCCGCTATCTGAACAGCATCCTGAGCGACGACGACATCATCGGGGTCTCCTGGGGCATGACCCTGGCCGCCTGCGCGGACAGGCTCATCAAAAAGGACTTGAAGGGCGTCGTCGTGACCCAGCTCAAGGGCGGACTGCCGCACATCGACGAGGTGGGCCGGACCAACGACATCGTGAGGCAGTTCGCCGAGGCTTTCGACGCGGAGACCCATTTCCTCCCCCTGCCACTCATCGTCGACAGCGTCGAGATCAAGGACGCCATAGTCAAGGACAGCAAGGTCCAAGAGGTGCTCAAGCTCGGCCTCAAGGCCAACATCGTGCTCTTCGCCGTCGGGGAGTTCGGCCTCAACTCCTCGCTCGTGCGCGCGGGGTATTTCAGCAAGGCCGAGGTCTCCGCGCTCAGGGAGCGGGGAGTCGTCGGCGACGCCTGCGGGCGCCTCATCGATATCGACGGGAAGATCGTGTCCAACGAGTTCGACGCGCGGACCATCGGCATCCCCCTGGACCAGCTCAGGACGAAGGAATACTCGATCCTGGTGACGGCCGAGTCGAACAGCGTGCGCGGCGCTTACGGCGTGCTGAACGGGCGCTACGCCAACGTGATCATCGCGGACGAGTACTCGGCGAAGGAGATCCTCGCCCTCGACGCGAAGCTGGGCGGCGCCCATGCGTGACGCCGCGGGGGCGCGCCGCCCGGGGAGCGGCTCCGGCGGCGTTCGGCGCGGCGCCCTGGCCCCGTACGCGATGCTGCTGCCGGCCGTCGCGGGCTTGGCCCTCTTCGTCGTCTACCCGCTGTGCTACCTCGTCAGGATCAGCTTCACCGACAAGTCGATGCTGAACCCGCGCCCGAAGGCCGTCGGGCTCTCCAACTACGCCGAGCTCCTCGGCTCGGCCGAATTCCTGGCGGTCATCCGCAATTCCCTCCTCTATTCCGCCCTCTTCGTGGTCGGCTCGCTCAGCCTCGCCCTCCTCCTGGCCGTCTGGCTCAGCAAACCGGGCAAGGGCCGCGACTTCGCCCAATCGGCCATCTTCATGCCGTACATCGTCTCCTTCGTGACGGTCTCGCTGGTATGGCTCTGGCTCATGGATCCCCAGGCGGGACTCCTCAACTCGCTGCTCGGGAAGCTCGGCATACCTCCCTGCCCCTGGCTTTCCGACACGAAGACGGTGATCCCCTCGATGGCGCTGGTCTCCATCTGGAAGTACGTGGGCTACTACATGCTCCTCCTCGTAGCGGCGCTCAAAAACATCCCGCGCGAGGTCTACGAGGCCGCCAAGATCGACGGTGCCAAGGGACCCGCCGTCTTCTTTCGGATAACCCTCCCCCTCGTGTCGCCCAGCCTGCTCTTCCTCCTCGTGGTGTCGACGACCGAGGCGCTCAGGACCTTCGATCCCATCAACATCATGACCCAGGGCGGCCCAATCAATTCCTCGAGCGTGTTCGTCTACTTCATCTACGAGTACGCCTTCAAGTTCTTCCGGATCGGCTACGCCTCCGCCGGCGGAGTGGTGCTCTTCGCCCTGATCAGCGCTCTCGTCGCCGTCTACTTCAACATGCTCGGCAAGAAAGTCCACTACCAGTGAAAGGCACGCAGGAATGAAGCGCTTGCTCTCGCTCGCCGTACGCGCCGCCAAGGCCGTTTCCCTCGTCGCCGTGATAGCGATCTTCATCTTCCCCTTTTTTTGGATACTGTCGAACTCGCTCAAGACCTACGAGGAGACCCTCGTATTCCCTCCCAGGATCCTCCCGGCCAAGGCCATGCTCGGCAACTACCTGGCCGCCCTTTCCAGGATGCCCTTCGCGCGCTATCTCTTCAACAGCCTCGTGGTCAACGCCCTCGTCCTCGCGTCCCAGTTCCTCGTGATCGTGCCGGCCGCCTACGCCTTCGCGATGTACCGCTTCAAGGGCAAGGGCCTCCTGTTCACGCTCGTGCTCTTCGGCTTCATGCTGCCGCAGCAGCTCACCTTCGTGCCGATCTACCTCTTGTTCGGGAGGCTGCGCCTGCTCAACTCGTACGCGTCCCTCGTCCTGCCCTTCGCAGCGAGCTCCTTCGGCATATTCCTCCTGCGGCAATACTTCATGGGAATACCGGCGGAGATTATCGAGGCAGGCTACCTGGACGGCGTGAGCCACCGGCAGAGCATGATGTACATCATGATTCCGATGGCCAAGTCCGCCCTCGCCTCGATCGCGCTCATCAGTTTCATCACGCATTGGAACGACTACTTCTGGCCCCTGGTCATGACCAATACCGTCAAGGTCCGGACCCTGCCCCTCGGCGTCGCCGCCCTCAGGGTCACCGACGGGACGACGGAGTGGAACGTGCTCATGGCCGCTAACATGCTCCTGATCCTGCCCATCATAGCGACCTTCTTCGTGGCGCATCGCCAGATCAAGGAGGCGCTCGTCCATTCCGGCATCAAGTGACGGCGTCGCCGCGCCGGATCGCTCAGGCAACAAGGTGACGGGCCGCCGACGGCTCGACAACCAAGGAGGTAGTTCATGAAGAGGTGGCAGGTGGCATTGCTGGCGTTGCTGGCGGCGGGAACCTTCGCCGCGGCCGCGCCCGTGAAGATCGACTTCTGGTACTCCATGGGAGGAGCCAACGGCGATCTCATCCAGAGCATGGTCAAGGACTTCAACGAGGCCAACAAGGACGTCGTCGTGACCGCGACGTACCAGGGCAACTACTACGACACCTCGGCCAAGATCCAGGCCGCGGTCGCCTCCAATACGACGCCCAACGTCTCCATGGTCGTGGACATGCACAACGCCATGTTCGCGAGCGCCGGGGTCCTCGCCGACCTCGGGCCGTTCATGAAGCGTGACAAGGTGGACGTGAACGACTTCATCCCCGGCCTCCTCGACTGGTCGTTCTACGAGGGGAAGACCGTCTCCCTGCCCTTCAATCGCAGCACGCCCCTGTTCTACTTCAACAAGGACCACCTCCGGGAGGCGGGACTCGACGAGAACGGCCCCAAGACCTGGGAGGAGCTCCGCTCCTACGCGCGGAAGCTCACGAGGAAGGGCGAGCGCTTCGGCTTCTCCTGCCCGATCGACATATGGTTCTACCTCGGCATGGTGTTCCAGAACGGCGGCGAGGTGCTCGCGCCCGACGGCAAGCACATCGGCTTCAACAACGACATCGGGACCAAGCCGATCGTGTTCTGGCGAGAGATGATCGACGAGGGCATCATGAAGATGCCCCCCGGGAAGGAGTACAACGCCTGGGACGTCGCCATGCAGGACTTCCTGAACGGCAAGACCTCCATGATCATGACCAGCACCGGCTACCTCTACGGGATCCTGAGCAGCGCGAAAGGCAAGTTCGATGTCGGGACCGGGTACCTCCCCAGGGCCAAGCAGTACGGCACCCCGACCGGAGGCGCGAACGTCGCCGTCATCGCGAACAAGCCGGCGCAGGAGATCGAGGCCTCCTGGCGCTTCGTGAAGTACCTGACCGACGTGCCCCAGGTCATCCGCTTCAGCCAGAAGAGCGGCTACATGACGAGCAGGAAATCCGCGGTGGCGGGGCCCGAGATGCAGGCCTTCTTCAAGGGGAACCCGCAGTTCAAGACCGCCATCGACCAGCTCTACGAGGCCGCGAAGAAGCGGCCGGCGCATCCCAACTACCCCCAGCTCGACAAGATCATCATGGACGAGATCCAGCGAGCGGTGATCGACCGGAGCTACGCCCCCGAGCAGGCGCTCAAGGCGATCGACGCGGCGGCTCAAAGGCTCTTCTAGTAACGCGCGAATCATGAATGAAGGAGGCCGGGGAGATCCCCGGCCTCCTTTCGCTTTTCAGTATCGCCTAATGGCTATGCATGCCCTTTCCCGCCTTGTCGACGTAGGCGCGGAGGCGGTCGGGATAGTTCGATCCGATGGACGCTATCCCCATCGGGACCATGCGGCCCATCACCGTCTCGTCGTCGGCGTTCCAGGTGCTGGGGACGAGGCCCGCGTCGCTGACGGCCTGCACGGCCTCGGCCGACCAGTACTGCCAGCCCGGGCGTACGGAATCCGCCAGGGCCGCCCGAGCGGCGCCCACGAAGTCGACGAATTCGCCGAAGCAGAGGATGCCCGTCGCGAGCGCGGGCTCGAGCTTCTTGATCTTGACCAGCGAGGAGTGGTGGAAGGAGATGGCCATCGACTCTCCCACCAGGCCGTAGTCCCTGAGCATCGCCACGAGCTTCTCCTCGATGCCGACGGCGGGGAAGGGATCGCCCTTTATCTCGATGACGAGGGGGATCTTGTCTCTCGACCAGTCGAGGAGCTCGCGGAGGGTGGGCACTCGCTCCCCGCGGAATTTCTCGCCGAATTTCGCGCCGGCGTCCAGCTTCTTGATCTCCGCCAGCGTCTTGCGCTCGATCGAGCCGGATCCGTCGGTCGTCCGCGACACGTCGGCGTCGTGCATGACGACGATCTCGCCGTCCGCGCTCAGGTGAATGTCGAGCTCCAGCAGGTCGGCCCCGCATTCGAGCCCCTTCTCGAAGGATACCATCGTGTTCTCGGGGGCGTACCCGTCCGCGCCGCGATGGCCGAGGACCAGCGTCTTCCCGCGCCTGGCCGCGTCGAATTCCAGCATGCTCGCACTCCTTGTGGTATCTGGATCAAAGCGGATCAAATCCCGCAGAGATGCACGCGTATGCCGAGCTCGTCCAGCATGGCCGACTTGACGGCGAGGGCCCTGTCCGCCGAGGCGGCGTCCGGGGCGTAGGAGACCAGGACGTGGTTCGCCCGGTGCCGGGCCATGAACTGGTCCCTCGTCACTCCACGCAGGACGGCGTGCATGAGGGGCCACTGGGGCGTCGTCGCGCGTCGACGGCGCTCGGTCTCCGCGGCCGGGAGCTCGACGGCCGCGCCCCTGCCGATGTCGGCGTGGAGCTCGCCGCCCTCGATGAAGACCCGGCTCCAGACGATTTGCCCGGGCTTGCTCACGCCCGTGAGCGTGCCGCCCCCGAGGCGGAACGAGACGGGGGGCTGCCTGAAGCTGAGCGCCTCGGCGTAGCCGCGGGCGAAGTGCGAGGCGGGGACGGCCCCGGAGATCATGAAGGTCCACACGAACTCGTCGAGCCGTTCGTCCGAGAAGCGCTCTCCCCATCGCACGTCGTGCAGGGTCGTGGAGGGATCAAGCCCCATGGCCGTCCAGACCCGGTCGTTCACCAGCATGTCGATGCCGGCGCACTCGTCCGCCTCATTGAAGTGGGGTAGGGCCTGCCCCTCGTACAGTATCCCCCCTCCCGGCCCCCCGCTCACCGGTGGCCTGTCGGGGTTGTTCATGAGGCCCTCGGCCAAGTCGGAGGCGGGCGTCATGTCCTTGAGGCCCGAGGAGTACTGTATGCCGATCGCGTCGCAGCCGAATTCCGCCGCCATCCGCACGGCCGCGACGTACATCTTGCACTGCTCGCATATCTGATCGTCCGTGAGGTCCTCGGATGGATCGGGCCCGGTCAGGAAGCGCATGCCGCGGGCCTCGAGCCAGGCCCTGACCGCGCGGGCCTCCGCGTCGGGCACGAGCCGCATGGCGGCGACGAGGGCCGATTGGCTGAAGCGCTCCTTGTAGACGCCGAGCGGATGGAGGAGCTCGTCGTCGACGATCGCGTTGTACATGCCCATACAGCCCTCGTCGAAGACCCCGATGATCGCCTTCCTCGCGCGGAGGCCCCTCGCGAGCGAGGTCCCGAGCTCGCGGTCCTCCCGAGCGAGGCCCGAGCGCTCGAAGGGCCGCACGTGGGACGCGTCGTGGTCGATCGCCCCGCCCTCGAGCCAGCCTCGGAGGCCTCGGACGAAGTACTCGTCGTCGTAGCTTTCGCTCCAGATGGTACTGTACGGGACGCCGGCCTTCACCAGGCAGGCGTTGAGGTTCAGGAGGCCGACCAGGCCCGGCCATCTGCCGGACCAGTTCGCGACCGTGAGGATCGGGCCGCGATGGTTGCGGAGCCCCGGCAGGATGTTCTGGCTGAATTGCCAGACGCCGACGGCGACGACGAGCCTCGCCTCCGGATCGACGGCGTTGAAGACGTCGATCCCCATCCGCTGGTTCCAGATGAAGCCGTGTCCGAGCTCGGGATCTAGGGCGTGGCCCCGGGTCGTCGCCCAGCCCTCCTCGGCGAAGGCGCGGGAGAGCTTCCCTTCCATCTCCGCCTGAGCCGACCAGTTGGCCCGGTTCGTATGCTGCTTGACGTTGCCGTTCGCTATGAGGACTACCTCGCCGGCGCGCGCCCGCCTCGGCTCGGCGGGCCCCCATCTTGGTCTTAAGTCCATAGATCCTTTCACTCTATCTCATTCACAAATGTGAAAAAAGATATATCAAATGCTACTAGCAATCTACCATCCGGGTATCCCTTTGTCAATTGAAGGGAGCTGCGCGGCTTGTTCAGGGGCTTCGGTTCTGATAAGATCGGCGCGAAGGCCGGCCCTCGGGCGCCGGGCCTTCCGCCCCCCCGTAGGGGGGCGAGCTCCCCGCTCCTCCGCCTAAGGCGACGCCTTCAGGTTCGGGAACGGGACCGCGAAGGAGGGAGCGTATGCCGGATTCCGACAGTAAGCCATCGGAACCGCTATCGCCTCACATACGCCAGCCCCGTCGTGGAGGCCCGGGCCCGCTCTAGCGAGCGCGCCGCGGTTCCTCCTCCCGCCGGGGCCCGGCCCTCAGGGGCCGCAAGGAGGACCGCATGACCGTGAACCGCATCAAGGGAGCCGCCGGCCTCGCCGTGGCCCCCGCCCCGGCGGCCGATACCTGGATCGACATCCGCGGCGCCACTCCCGAGGAGCTCGCCTGGCTCGAGCGGGAGTGCAAGGTGAATCCCGAGCACCTCGCCGACATCATGGACCTGGACGAGCAGGCCCGCATCGAGAAGGAGGACGAGTACACCCTCCTCATCCTCCGGCTTCCCGTCTACGACGCCCGCCTCGAGCTGCCCTACTACACGGTGCCCCTCGGCGTCCTCCTCTTCCCCGACCGCATCGTCACCATCTGCCAGACCGACTGCGAGCTCCTCGGGGAGCTCAGCTCGGGCCGCGCCAAGCACCTCGACCCGGCGAACAAGGCGGCCTTCCTCCTCCACATACTGGGGCGGGCGGCCATCGTCTACCTGCGCTACCTAAAGGACATCAACCGCCGGACCGCCGCGATCGAGCGGGAGCTCCAGCGCTCGGTGAAGAACCACGAGCTCACCCTCCTCCTCGCCTTCGAGAAGTCCCTGGTCTTCTTCACGACGAGCCTGAAGTCCAACGAGATCCTCCTCGAGAAGCTGCAGGCCACGCGGGCCCTGCGCTTCAAGGAGGACGAGGCCGAGCTCCTCGAGGACGTGCTCACAGACAACAAGCAGGCCATCGAGATGGCCAACATCTACTCGGACATCCTCTCGGGCATGATGGACGCCTTCGCCTCGGTGATCTCCAATAACCTCAACATGCAGATGAAGCGGCTCACGGTCATCTCCATCGTGCTGATGATCCCGACCCTCGTGGTCTCCATGTTCGGCATGAACGTGCGCGTCCCCCTCGAGGACAGGCCGGGCGCCTTCTACATCATCAGCGCCATCTGCGTGCTCGCGGGGCTCCTCGGCGCCCTCCTCCTGCGCGACCGGCGGAAGGGAGCCAAGACCAAGCTCCTCCTCGCGCGGGGCAACGCCGTGGCCCTGCCCGCGGCCGCGCCGCGGCGGCGGGCGGGACGCTGAGGGGGGCCGCTCGGCCGCGGGGCGGGAAAAAGCGGGGCCCCTGGGGCCCCGCTTTCATTTTCCTCGCCGGCGCGATACGGCTCAGCGCTTGATCTCGACCTTCTTCGAGCCGTCCGGGGCCTCGACGATGGAGATCGAGAGCTCCTCGAGCTGCTTGGCGTCCACCTCGTTCGGGCTCTCGTCCATGGGGCTCACCGCGAAGCTGTTCTTCGGGAAGGCGATGACCTCCTTGATGGAGGTCTCGCCCGCCATGAGCATGACCAGGCGGTCGAGGCCGGGCGCGATGCCGCCGTGGGGCGGGGGGCCGTACTTGAAGGCCTCGGTGAGGAAGCCGAACTTGCGCTGGCCCTCCTCCTCGGAGAAGCCGACGATCTTGAAGATGCGCTTCTGGAGCTCGGGATCGTGGATGCGGATGGAGCCGGAGGCGATCTCGAAGCCGTTCATGACCAGGTCGTAGAGGTCGCCCTTGACGGCGCCGGGATCGGACTCGAGCGTGGGGTGGTAGCGCTCCTGGGGCATGGTGAACATGTGGTGGGCCGTGTCCCACTTCGACTCGTCCTCGTTGTACTCGAACATGGGGAAGTCGACGATCCAGGCGAACTCGAACTTGGCGGGGTCGCAGAGGCCGAGGTCCTTGCCGAGCTTCGAGCGCACGGCGCCGAGGGACTGGCAGGCCACCCGCTTCTTGGCGTCGGCCACCATGAGGACGAGGTCGCCCTGCTTGGCTCCGAGGAAGTCGAGCGTCTCCTTCTCGATGTCGACGAAAAATTTGGAAGCCCCGCCCTCGAGATGGCCTTCCGCGCTCACCTTCATCCAGGCCATGCCCTTGGCGCGGTAGACCTTGGCGGCGGCCTCGAGCTCCTCGATCTGCTTGCGCGAGTAGTCGGCCTTGCCCGGGACGACGAGCGCCTTCACGGCGCCGCCCTCCTGCGTGATGCCCTTGGCGGCCGCGGCCGCGCGGCGGGCTTCTCCGTCGGCTAACGCGTCCTTGAAGGCCTGGAAGCCGGACTTCGAGGCGACGGCCCCGAAGTCCTTCATCCGCATGTCGAAGCGGAGGTCGGGCTTGTCCGTGCCGTAGAGCTCGATCGACTCGTCGAAGGCGAGGCGGGTGAAGCGGGCGGGCAGCTCGTGGCCGAGGGTCTTGCGGAAGACGTGGCCCATCATGCCCTCGACGAGCTCGAGGACGTCGTCGCGCTTGACGAAGGACATCTCGATGTCGATCTGGGTGAACTCGGGCTGGCGGTCGCCCCGGGCGTCCTCGTCTCGGTAGCAGCGGGCGAGCTGGAAGTACTTGTCCATGCCGGAGACCATGAGCAGCTGCTTGTACAGCTGGGGCGACTGGGGCAGGGCGTAGAACTTGCCGGGGTAGAGACGCGAGGGCACGAGGTAGTCGCGGGCGCCCTCGGGAGTGGAGCGGATGAAGGTCGGGGTCTCGATCTCGTAGAAGCCCTGGCCCGAGAGGTGCTCGCGCACGGCGAAGGCGACCTCGTGGCGGAGGCGGATGTGGCGCTGCATGCGGCCGGAGCGGAGGTCGAGGTAGCGGTACTTGAGGCGGAGCTCCTCCTTCGCGTCGGAGGTCTCGTCGACCATGAAGGGCAGGACCTCGCAGCGGGTGAGGACCTGGATGGACTCGGCCTTGACCTCGATGGCGCCGGTGTCCATGTCGGGGTTGACCATGGAGGCGGGGCGGGCGCGCACGAAGCCCTTGACCGCGACGCAGTACTCGTACTTGAGCTCGGCGGCGGCGGCCTTGATCGCGTCGGAGGCGTCGTCGTCCACGACGACCTGGGTGACGCCGTAGCGGTCGCGGAGGTTCACGAAGGTGATGCCGCCGTGGTCGCGCCGGCGGTGGACCCAGCCGTTGAGGACGACGGTCTGCCCCACGTCGGCTGCGCGGAGGGCGCCGCAGGTGGTCGTGCGCTTCAGGTATTCCATAGGGGCGCATTCTAGCCTCGCCGGCGGCCTTCGCGCAATACGGGGGCGCCTTCCCGGCGCCCGCGCGAGGGGAGGCCGCCGGCGTCCCGGGTGGATCGCCGCGCCGTCCTTGACCGGAGGCGGTCGAAAAACTAGAGTCGAGGCATGGGCAGTCTCGGGCAGGGGACGCCGCGGATCTCCGTCTCCCGGAGCCCTCGATGAAGCGCCGCGCGAAGGCTCGTCCCCTCCTCTTCGCGGCCTTCTTCCTCTCGAGCGTGCTCCCCCTCTTCCTCTTCGGCGCCGCCTTCTGGCCCACCCTCCACCGCTTCCTCGACGAGGACCTGCGCTCCGCCGCCGCCTCGAACCTCGCCGCCGCGGCCGTGCAGGTCCAGGCCCAGGTCTTCGACCGCCCGAGGAGCGTCCTGCCCAGCATCCTCATGCTCGCCGAGCGCTTCGGGCAGGGGCGCGGCGGCGCCGCCCTGGACGAGATCCTCGAAGCCTTCGCCGTGGCGCGCCCCGAGTACGCGGCCTTCCTCGTCGTGGACCGAGCGGGCCGGATCGAGGCCAGCCGCGGCCGCGCCCTCGCCGCCGCGGGCTCGGCCTACGCCCTGCGGGCCCGCCCGGTGCCCGGCGACGTCGCCTTCTCGAAGCCCTTCCTCGAGGAGGGGCGCCTCCTCGCCGAGGCCTCCTTCGCCAACCCGCGCCGGACCGTCGTCGGCTTCCTCGACCTCGACGTCATCTCCTCCCGCTTCGTCCTGGCGACGAGCTCCCCCAACGACCGGGCGGGCATCCTCGACGAGCAGGGCTACTTCGTCGCCTGCAGCGATCCCTCGCGGATCATGGACCGGACCCCCCTCGGCTTCGGCCGGCCCTCCCGCGCGGGGCTGACCCTGGTCCTCGACCAGGGCCTCGCCTACTTCTCCTCCTCCATGCCGATCCGGGGCTCGGGCTGGCAGGCCGTCTACCTCAGCTCGCGGGCCGAGGCCGAGGCCCCCCTGCGGGCCTTCCTCGGCCGCCTTGCCCTCGTCGCCGCCGCGAGCGTCGCTGGATCCTTCGCGATCGCCGTGGTGCTCCAGCGCAGCCTCGCCGAGCCCCTGGCCCACCTCGCCTCGCGCATCGGGATGATCGCCGCGGGGAGGTACGAGGAGCGCCTGGGCGATACGGCCCTGGAGGAGTTCCAGGGAATCGCGGTGGCCTTCAACGCGATGGCCGACTCGATCCAGCGGCGCGACCGCGAGATACAGCGGAGCGAGGAGCGCTACCGGCTCCTCTTCCTCGCGAACCGGGTCCCGGCACTCCTCGTGCTCGGCGGCTCCGGGCAGCTCCGGGACGCCAACGACGCGGCCGAGGCCTACTACGGCTATTCCCGGGAGGAGCTCCGCGGCATGCGCCTGTCCGAGCTCGAGGCGGGAGGCGGGCCGGGCCCGGGCCGGACCCTCTCCGCAGCCGGCGGCGCCGACGGCCTTGCGGCGAGGCACCGGCTCCGGTCTGGCGCGTTGCGCGACGTCGAATTGCACGCCGGGCCCATCTCCATCGACGAGGAGCCCCACTTCCTCGTCGTCGTCTTCGACGTGACCCGCCGCCGGATCGCCGAGGAGCGGATGGCCTCGGCCCTCGAGGAGAAGACCCTGCTCCTGAAGGAGGTCTACCACCGCGTCAAGAACAACCTGCAGATCATCTCGAGCCTCCTGAACATGCAGGCGAGCGTCGCGGGCGACGGGGAGGTCTCCGTCGCCCTCCGCGACGGCCAGGACCGGGTCTACGCCATGGCCCTGGTGCACGAGCTCGTCTACCAGATGGGCGACCTGAGCTCCATCGACGTCGCGGAATACGCCTCCCGGCTGGCGACCCACGTGGCCGACGCCTACTCGGCCGAGCGCGAGCTCCTCGGCTTCGAGCTCGACGAGCTCAGGCTCGAGCTCGAGCGCGCCATCCCCTTCGGCCTCGCCCTCAACGAGATCCTCTCGAACGCCTTCAAGTACGCCTCGCGCTCGGCCGTCACCCTCTCGCTCCGCGTGGAGGGCGCGGAGGGCGGCCGCGCGCTCCTGCGCGTCGAGGACGGGGGGCCCGGCATGCCGGAAGGCGGGCCCTCGGCGCGCTCCTCCTCCCTCGGCATCTCCCTCATCCGGGGCCTCGCCGAGCAGCTCCACGGCGAGGTATCCTGGTCGCCGGGGCGGGAGGGGAGGGGGACGGCCGTCGTCCTCTCCTTCCCCCTTACGCCGCCCGATCCCGATGGAGGCCGATCCTGAGCGCCCGCGCGATCCTCCCCGCCCTCCTCGCCCTCGCCCTCGGCCCCTCCCTGGCCGGGAGCCCGGCGGCGGGGCTCGCCGCGGAGCCTCGCCTCGTCCTCCGCTACGCCCATCCCAACGAGCCGGAGAGCCTGGCCGGCCGCCAGGCCGAGTACTTCGCGAGCGAGGTCGCGGCCCGCACGAAGGGGGCGATCGCCGTCGAGGTCTACCCCTCCTCCCGCCTCGGCACCCTCGAGGAGCAGGTGCGCCTCGCCGCGGAGGGGAGGGTGGCCTTCACCCACCAGACCGCGGCCACGATCGGGTCGCTCCACGGCGACCTGGCCGTCCTCGACCTGCCCTACGCCTACCGGGACGTCGCCCACCTCCTGCGCGTGACCGACCCCTCCTCGCCCCTCATGCGCAAGCTCGGCGAGGGGCTCGTCCGGACGCGGGGGCTCCGGATACTCTCCTCCTTCTACTTCGGGACGAGGCAGCTGACCTGCGACCGTCCCGTCCGGAGGCCCGAGGACCTCGCCGGCCTCCTCGTGCGGGCCATCCCCTTCCCCGTATACGAGGCCGCGGTCGAGGGCCTCGGCGCGAGGCCCGTGCCCCTCGAGTGGTCGCGGACGCCCACGGCCCTGGCGGCCGGCTCGGTCAACGGCCAGGAGAATCCCGTCAACACGATCCTCGCCTCGCGGCTCTACGAGCACCAGGGCTACCTCATGCTCACCGGCCACATCATGGCCTCCTCCCTCCTCGTCGTGAACGAGGCGGTCTGGCAGGGCCTGCCCAAGGCCGAGCGCGAGGCCCTGGCGGCGGCGGCCAGGGCGGCGGGCGAGCGCGCCACGCGCGAGTGCCTGGCCTCCGAGGCGAGCGACCTGGAGGCGCTCAAGGCCAAGGGCATGAAGGTGATCGGGCCGGCCGAGGGACTCGATCGCGAGGCCTTCGCCGCGCGCGCGAGCGAGCTCGTGCGGGAGCGCTTCGGCGAGCGGTGGAAGACCTACATCACCATGATAGAGGCGGAACGATGAGCGAAATCGAAACCGATCCGATAGCCCTCGGCCCCGGGGGGGAGCCGGTCTACCTCGAGCTCTCGATGGCCAACCGCCACGGGCTCGTCGCGGGCGCGACCGGCACCGGGAAGACGGTGACCCTCCAGTCCCTCGTCGAGCGCTTCTGCCGCGCGGGCGTGAGCGTCCTCGCGGCCGACGTCAAGGGCGACCTCTCGGGGCTCGCCGCGAGGGGAGGCGGCAATCCCCGCGTCGAGGCGGCCCTGGCGGCCGCGGCCCTCGCCGTCCCCGGCCTGGCCGGGCGGCCCCGCGAGGCTCTGCGCGCCGCCTTCTGGGACCCCTACGGGGAGGGAGGCGTCCCCCTCCGGGCGACCGTCTCCGACATGGGGCCCCTCCTCCTCGGCCGGGCCCTCGGCCTGTCGGAGGTGCAGCGCGAGGTCCTCTCCATCCTCTTCCGCGTCGCGGACGAGCGCGGCCTCGAGCTCGTCGACCTCAAGGACCTCCGCGCCCTGATCGAGTGGGCCGGCGCCGCCGCCGCCCTCCTCGAGCCGAGCTACGGCCGGATGTCGGGCGCGAGCCTCTCGGCCCTGCAGCGCGCCGTCGTCGTCCTCGAGGGCCAGGGCGGCGGCCTCTTCTTCGGCGAGCCGGCCCTCGACGTGAACGACCTCCTCGCGCGGGGCCCCGACGGCCGCGGCCTCGCGTCGCTCCTCTCCGCCGGCCGCCTCGTCGACTCGCCAACCCTCTACTCGGCCTTCCTCCTCTGGCTCCTCTCCGAGCTCTTCGAGGAGCTGCCCGAGGCGGGCGACCTGCCCGCCCCCAAGCTCGTCCTCTTCTTCGACGAGGCCCACCTCCTCTTCGACGGCGCGGACGAGGAGCTCACCCGCTCGGTCCTCCGCACCGTGCGCCTCATCCGCTCCAAGGGGGTCGGGGTCTGGTTCGTCACGCAGAATCCCCAGGACCTCCCCGAGGAGGTCCTGGCCCAGCTGGGCAACCGGGTCCAGCACGCGCTCAGGGCCTACACGCCCAAGGAGGCCCGGGCCCTCAAGGCGGCCGCCGAGTCCTTCCGGCAGCGACCGGGACTCGACGCCGAGGCCGCGTTGGGCGAGCTCGGCATCGGCGAGGCCCTCGTCTCCTTCCTCGACACCAAGGGCGCGCCCGTCCCCGTCCAGCGGGTCCGGATCGTGCCGCCCCTCTCCCGGGTCGGGCCCCTCGGCCCGGAGGAGCGCTCCGCCCTCGTCGCCGCGAGCCCGGCCATGGCCCGCTACGGGAGGAGCGTGGACCGGACCAGCGCCTACGAGCGGCTGCGCGGCGAGGCCCCGCCGGGGGCCGCCGGGGCCGGGCCCGCTCCCCGGGCCGCGCCCGGGCCCGCCTCGCTCGAGGACGCGATGGCCGATCTCGAGGCCGAGCTCCGCGGCGAGACCCCGCCCTCGCGAGCCCGCGCGGCGGCCCAGGCCGCCCCTCGGCGCGCGGCCGAGGGGCCCGACTGGGGCGAGCCGGCCGAGCCCTCGCCGGCCCGCGGGACCGCTCGGGCCGCGCCGGGGCGGGGCTCGGCGGGCCGGGCCCCCGCCTCGGGCGAGGAGCTCCTGGGCTCGCTCGCGACGAGCGCCCTGCGCGCCGCGGGCAACGAGCTCGGCCGCCAGCTCGTCAGGGGACTCCTGGGCGGCCGCTCGGGAAGCTCGCGCCGGCGCCGGCGCTGCTAGGGAGGAAGGCCATGCGCGAGCGGACCCTGCGAAGCGACCGGCTCCTCGAGGAGCTCGGCAAGAACATCATCCTCCGCGACCTCTCTCGGCGCGAGCTCCGGAGATTCGCTCCCCTCTGCCAGCTGCGCGAGTACGACCCGGGCGAGCGCGTCGTGGAGCAGGACAGCGTCGGCTCCGACCTCCACCTCATCCTCGAGGGCTCGATGGGCATCCTCGTGCGGGGGGCCGAGCGCGGCGAGGTCCGCGTGAGCGCGGTGGGCAAGGGCGAGGTCCTCGGCGAGGCGGCGATCTTCATGGACCTGCCGCGCACCGCGAGCGCCGTGGCCGACCAGGCCTGCCTCGTGGCGGCCGTGCCCCGGGAGCGCCTGTTCGCCTACTGCGACGCCAATCCCCGGGCCGGCCTGCGCATCTTCGGCTTCGTGATCTACAGCCTCCTGCGGCGCCTGGGCGCCACGAGCCGCGAGCTCGCCCTCGAGCGGGAGGCCGTAGTCCGGCCCGAGGACCTCGAGCGCATGCTCGCCTTCTTCCCGAGGTCGATCGAGGACATGCTCGAGCGCTGAGCGGGCCCCTAGGCCCCGCCCCGCCGCTCCCCCGGCCGCAGGCCGTAGCGCTCGCCCTCCTCCTCGTTGCCCGCCGGCTCGACGTGGACGATCACGTCGTAGATGTCCGGGATCAGGGCCTTGACGGCAGCCTCGACGCCGAGGGCTATCCCGTGGGCCTCGCCCACGCTGAGCGAGCTGTCGACCTCGATGTCGAGGTCGGCGACGAGGGAGGAGCCCAGGCGGCGCATCCTGGCCCGGTGCGGGTTCCCCGCCCCCGGCACCGAGGCCACCGCCTCGAAGAGCCTGGCGTAGAGGCTCTCGTCCGCGCTGCCGTCCATGAGCTCGTCGTTGACCTCCAGGAAGATGCCGATCGCCACCTTGATGATCCACAGCGAGACGAGGAGGGCGGCGACCCGGTCGATGACCGGCAGGCCGAAGGCGAAGGTGAAGCCCAGGCCCGCGAGGACCGAGGCCGAGATGACGACGTCGCCGCGCATGTTCTTGCCGTTGGCGACGAGCATCGAGCTGCCGGTCTTCCGGCCGTAATGGAACTGGCTCCAGGAGAGGAGGAGCTTGCCCGCGATCGAGGCGATGGTGACGTAGATCGCGATCGGCGAGGGCATGGCCCGATCCTCGCCCCCGATGATGCTCCCCGCCGTCCTGGCCAGGAGCTGGGCCCCCGCGAAGAAGACGACGAAGGAGAGGACGGTCGTCGCCAGGGTCTCCGCTCGGGCGTGGCCGTAGGGGTGCTCGCGGTCGCCGGGCTTGTCGACGATGCGCGCGGCGAGGAGGTTGATGAGGGCGATGACCACGTCCGTGGAGGAGTCGATGCCGTCGCCCAGGACGGCGAGGGAGCCCGAGGCGAGGCCGACGGCGAGCTTGCCGGCCGCGAGGATGGCGTTTCCGGCGAGGGCGAGGAGGGAGGCCCTCGCGAGGAGGGCGGAGCGCGAGTCCATGGCCATAGTCCTAGCACGGAAGCCCGCGGCGGAATAAGCGCGAGGGGCCCGAATGTGAGGCGGAGCTAACTCGGGCGGGCTTGTAGGCGGCTTCCCGCTCCGTTATAGTCTGGCCCGATGATCGCGGCGCTCTACGAGGACGGGGATATCCTCGTCCTCGACAAGCCCCCGGGCCTCGCCTCCCAGCCCGGCGAGGGCGTGAGGATATCCCTCGTCGAGGCCGTGGAGCGGGACTACGGCTTCCGGCCCTTCCTCGTGCACCGCCTGGACAAGGAGACCTCGGGCTGCATCGTCGTGGCCAAGAGCTCCCCGGCGGCGGCCCGCTGGGCCAGGCTCGTCGAGTCGCGCGAGCTGGGCAAGACCTACCGCGCCCTGGTCTCCGGCGAGAGCCCGGGCGGCTCGGGGAGCTTCTCCGACCGGGTGCCCACGCGCTCGGGCGAGAAGGCCGCCTCCACGGCCTGGCGGCGCCTCGCCTCCTTCGGCGGCCCTGCCGGGACCGTCCTGTCCTACCTCGAGCTCGTCCTCGCCACCGGCCGCATGCACCAGATCCGCATCCACCTGGCGGCCCACGGCCTGCCGGTGCTCGGCGACGAGCGCCACGGCGACTTCGACCTGAACAAGCGCCTGCGGCGCGAGGCCGGCCTCAGGCGCCTGTGCCTCCACGCGCGATCCCTCACCCTGCCCGGCGGCGAGCTCGTGGTCGCGCCCATGCCGCCCCACTTCGCCGGCCTCATGTCGCTCTGCCCCGGCGCGCCCGACCCGGAGCTGCCGTGAGCGAGGGCCGGGCCGGCGGCCCGCCGGGATCCTACGCCCTCCTCCACGGGGCGAGCTGGCTCCTCCCCGGCGGGGAGGTCCTCGTCGTCCCCGGCTTCCACGAGGAGTGGCTCGCCGAGCACGCCGAGCTGGCGGCGGGAGCGCGCAACGTCTGCGAGCTCGTCCTGCGCCGGCGCTGGATCTCCGTGGCCCTCTTCGGCGGGGGCTACCTCGAGCTCATGGTGCCGGACCGCCGGGCCGAGGACGTCGGGCGCGAGGTCCGGGAGCTCCTGTCGCGCAACCCAGGCGCCTGGTCGAGGGCCCTGGTCATGTCGATGGACGAGGAGGGCTACGCCATGCTCGAGCCGGCCGACGTCGCCTCCCCGGAGGCCCTGGCCGCCGCCCTGGCCAGGTAAGGCGCGGGGCGAGTCATTTCGCCCGACGCGTCATCGCTCGAGGAGGCCCGAGAGCGTCCGGGCGTTGGCGACGGCCCGGCCCCGCGCGTGGTTGTTGAAGGCCACCAGGACGAGCTCGGCCTTGGACTCGAGCTCGCGCAGGAGGGGGAGCTTGGCGGCGAGCTCGGCCTCGGAGTAGAGGTAGTCGTAGCGCGAGGAGGAGTCGCCGCCCCACCAGGCCTCGGCGTTGCGGCCGTGGAAGCGCAGGTAGGAGAGCCTGCCGGTGACCGCGGCCGACTCGCGCGGCAGCCCCGGCAGCTCGGGCCGGTCGACGAGGACCAGGGCCGCGCCCCGGCGCTCGAGCTCCTCGAGGACCCGCGGGCCGCCCCACTCGTCGTTGCGGAACTCCACCGCGAGGGGGAAGGCCGCCAGCTCGTCGCAGAGGGCGCCGAGGTATCGCCGCTCCTCGGGGCCGTACTTGAAGGAGTAGGGCAGCTGGACGAGGAGGGCGGCGAGCCTCCCCGAGGCGGCGAGGCCCTCGAGGGCGCGGCCTAGCTCGGCCGCCGACTCGCGCCAGGAGCTCCCCCGCTCGTGGGTGAGGCTCCGGTGGGCCTTGAGGGCGAAGCGGAAGCCCGAGGGCGCGCGCTCCGCCATGCGCGCGAGGGAGGCGGCGGTCGGCATCGAGTACCAGCTGTAGTCGAGCTCGACGAAGGGGAAGCAGAGGGAGTAGTAGCGGAGGAACTCGGCCTTCGGCAGGCCCTCGGGGTAGAGCTCGCCCCGCCACTCCTCGTAGGAGTAGCCGCAGGTCCCGACGAGGATCCGGCCGCCCATGGCCGCCGCTACTTCCTCAAGATGCCGAGGAAGGTCAGGTCGTCGTCCTGCGGATCCTGCCTGATGCCCTTGTACAGGACGTAGCCGGGGTTGCTCGAGTCCTCGAGGGGCTCGACGTTGGGATTCGTGCCGTCGGGGTTGTCCGGGCCGAGGAAGAGCCGGATCTGGTCGAAGCGCCGCTTCTTGCGGAGGAAGTCGTCGACCTTGGCGTCCACGACCACGCTGTCCTTGGCCGTCGCGGAGGGATCCCGGTAGAGGCGGAAGACCTTCTCCACCGAGACCAGGGCGATGATCATCTCCTCGAGGCTCCCGTCGCAGCCGGAGAAGTCGAAGCTCAGGGTCTCCTCGGGCACGTGCTCCCGGACCAGGGTGTAGCTCCGCTTCGCGCGGAGGGCCCTGAGCACCTCGCAGATGCGGTCGTAGCCGAACTCCTCCCTGGTCTCGCCGCCCTTGTGGTGGGAGGTATGGGGGACGTTGACCTCGACCTCGGAGCAGGGGACGTTCCTGAGGCTCGCGTCGCGGAAGAGGTGGTGGGCCTCGTCGATGCCGTCCGTGTAGAGGAAGAGGACGTCGCCGGGCTCGAGCTTGCGCGTCACCTGGACGAAGGGCTGCTTCATCTGGACCATGAAGCTCGGGAAGACGCCGGCGGCGGGGGTGTTCGGCAGGTCGTCCTCGACGAGCTCGCCGCGCGCGGCGCTCCAGACGTGGAGCTTGGAGTCGCCGGCCTCGCAGAGGTAGGCCTGGCCGAGCTTCGCGTCCCAGATGCCCAGGGTGAAGGCGGCGAAGCGCCCGACGAACTTGCGCTCCTCGAGGAAGTCGTTGATCTGGTAGGCGACCTCGGTGACGTCGATCGAGGCGGGCATGGCCTTCTTCCACTCGTTGAAGTAGTTGATGACCATGGTCGCCACCTGGACCATGATGAGGGCCGCGGAGACGCCGTGGCCCGAGACGTCGCACTTGATGAAGTAGTGGTAGCGCTCGTTGATGGGGCGGAAGTCCCAGTAGTCGCCGGAGACCGCGTCGGCCCCCTCGTAGTAGCCGAAGAACTCGAAGTCCTTGGCGGCGCTGTGGCCGGTCGAGAGCTTGGCCTGGGCGCCCGGGGCGGGGTCCAGGGGGATGAACATCTTCTGGATCCCCTTGCCGACGACGAGCTCCTTGGAGGCCTTGGCCGCGAGCGCGAGGCCCTCGGTCATCTGGTTGACGGTGTCGGCCAACGTGAAAAGCTCGTCGCGTCCCTTGACCGTGATCGATTTGCCCGCGAGCTCCTCCTTGTCCGGGGTGTCGCGGATCTGCTCGATCTGCCGCACGAGCTTGCGGATGGGGACCACGATGATGGTGGACAGGAGGAAGGCGCCGGCGATGCCGATGCCGAGGGCCACGGCCGCGACCACCAGGGTCATGCGCACGAGGTCGGCCTGGGCCTTCCGCACCTGGGCGGCGATGAGCTCGGTCGAGACCTCGAGGCGGACCATGCCGCGGTAGTAGAGCTGGTCCGCGCCGGAGCGGTAGAGCACGGGCTTGTAGAACAGGAAGCGCCGGGGCTCGAGGGAGAGGGCCGTGGGATCGAAGCCGGGGGTCGCGCCGACCGAGGCCGAGGAGAGGGCGAAGAGCTTCTCGTCGAGGCTCGACTGGAGGCCGGCGAGGGTCTGGGCTATCTCGTCGAAGCGCCGCCTCGAGGCCTCGTCCAGCCTGGTCGCGAGGGAGCGGCCCTCGCGGGTGAGGTCGGCTATCGCCTGGTTGATGCCGCTCACCTCGGCGGCCGCCTTGGCGTCGAGCTCGGCGGCGAGGCGCGGGATCTCGGCCGAGAGCGCGTCGGAGGCGATGCGCGAGGAGCCGACGGCGAGCTCCGCCGAGTCGAGCTTGGAGGCGATCTGCGGATCGTTCGTGGCCCAGACGACGTCGGGCTCGGTCGAGCCCTCGCCGTAGCCGGTGAGGGTTATGTAGACGGCGTCGTCCATGGCGCGGGCCTGCTTGGGCAGGAAGCCGAGCTGGAGCTTGTCCTTGCCCGGGAGGTAGGAGCGCGCGCCCTGGGCCACGCTCTCGAGGAGGACCTCGGCCCGCTGCCGCAGGCTCTCGGCCAGGGAGCGGCTCTCGGTCGCGAGGACGAAGTAGCCCAGGGGTATCGACACGAGGAGGACCACGAAGATGACCAGGCTCGCGATGATGAGGGTGAACTTGACGCGGAGGCCCGCCCCGCGGCGGCGGACGCGGCGCTCCGCCTTGGCTTTCTCTTCGGACGGCATGGGACCTCCTTGGACGAGGGCGAGGACCTGGAGCCGCACCTCCGCGGCGTCGCGGGCGGTGGCCAGGGCCTTGCCGAAGGACAGGACGACGCCCAGCGCGGCGAAGAGGACTGCCGCGAGCACGAAGGCGTCGTAGATGGAGAAGCGCCGCGCGCGGGGCGCGATCGGGCTGAGCGCGATGCCGAGGCTCTGGCCGAGGCCGTACTTGACGGTGCCCCCGGCCTCGACGGCGAGGAGGGGCTCGGTCCAGTACCAGCCGCGCTTGGGGTGGCGCAGCCCGATGCGGTACCGGCCGGCCTCGGCGTCCTCGAAGGATATCCCCTCGACCTGGCGGTCGGACGTTATGCGGAACTCGCCGGGCCGCCGCTCGAGGTCGTAGGGGGCGCGGCCGTCCCGGTCGAGGACCAGGGCCGAGAGGGAGCCCTCGGCGAGGAAGCCCCGGCCGAGGAGGCGGAGGACCGTGCGGCCGAGCTCGTCGCGCGAGGCGTCGACGTAGGTGACGGCCGTGTAGGGCACGTACTTGTCGGCCTTCAGGAGGATCGAGGCGGCGTCGCTCACGTTGCCGACCTCGTCGATGGCCGCGACCGAGAGGAGGTAGTAGCCGTCGTCCACGTCGTCCCAGGAGGCCCGGGGCAGCGCGGAGAGGATCTTGGGGGGCGGCAGGGGCGGGCCGGCCCGCTCGACGAGGAGGGCCTCGTAGGGGCTGAGGCCGGGCAGGGGAGGGCGGGCCGCGGCCTGGGGCCGGAAGGCGGCGGCCGAGGCCGTCGTCTCGAGGGGGCCGGCGTAGCGGAGCTCCCAGGTGTAGCCGGCGGCCTCCTCGCCCTCGGGGGGGAGCCACTCGACGGAGAAGGTGTTCGAGGCCAGGAAGCCCCGGGCGTCCGTCTCGGGCCGCTGGAGGATCGGCGGCGGCGGGGGGCGGCGCTTGCGGTCGTAGCGGATGCGGGCCGTGGAGGACCAGTTGCCGGCGAAGTCCTGGACCGCGGCGGCGAGGTACCAGGGCCCGTCCTCGTCGGCCAGCTGCGCGAGGCGGGTCTGGGAGCTGACGGCGCCGATCTTGCGCGGGGGCTCGGCGGCCGGGTCGCGGCCCCAGACGTAGGAGTAGCCCGCTATGCCGGAGGGATCGCGGGGCAGGGCCACCCCGATCGTCGCCCGCTCCGCGCGGCTGCGCCTCCCCGGCGCGAAGTCCAGGCCGGAGAGCCGGGGCGGGTCGACGCTGCGGTCCGGCTCGCGCACGAGGATGCGCTCGGCGCCGGCCGCGCCGCTCTGCCAAAGGGCGTAGACGGTCTCGCCCAGGGCGACCGCCCTGCCGAAGCTCGCGTCTCCCGAGTTCTCGGAGACCTCGTACTCGTTCCAGCCGGCGTCGCGGCGCCGGGACATGTAGACCCTGCCGCCCCCGCCGCGGCGGGTGTCGTACCAGAGGGCGCCGGGCTGGCCCTGGAGCTCGAGGACCTGGGGATCGGAGCAGGCCCCCGCTCCCGAGGAGACGCGGTCCGCCCCCGGGGCGAGGGCGCCCGAGTCGTCGAAGGGGGCGAGGTAGATCTGGGCCGAGCCCCCCCGGAGGCTCCGCTCCCAGGCGAGCCAGAGCCTGCCCCCGACGAAGCCGAGGCTCGGCCGCTGGTTGTCGTAGTTCTCCGGCCCGCTCTTGTCCCGGTTGACGGGATCCTGGAAGTCCGTCAGGCGCCGGGCCGAGGACCAGGTCCTCCCCCCGTCGCCCGAGGTCTTGGCGTAGAGCTGCCAGCTCGGCCGCTCCCCCCCGGTGAGGGCCTGGAAGGCGACGAGGTCCCGGCCGGGTCCCGGGGCTGGCGATCCCCGGGGCCGGGGCAGGGGGGCGGCGGCGGGGAGGAAGGCGAGGCCCAAGCCCTCCTCCTCCCGGAGGAGGGGGGCCAGGGGGGCCCAGGCGGAGCCGTCGGGGCTCGAGGAGTAATAGATAGGCAGGGAGCTTCCCTGGACGTCGGCCAGGCCGGCGGCGGCCGCCGCTCCCGGCTTGGCCGCCCCGGCTCCCTGGGCGACGAAGAGGATCCAGCCCCCCGAGGCGGAGGGATAGATGCGCGGCGCGACCGCCGGCTCCTCGGGCGTGATGTCGACCGCGCGCGAGAAGGAGAGGCCCCCGTCCGAGGAGAGGAAGATCTCGATGCTGCTCCGTCCGAGCTCCGCGCCGTCGGCCACCGCCAGGGCCAGGCGGCCCTCGGCCGAGGCGGCCGCGGAGTAGAGGATGGGCTCGGCGCCCCGGTAGGCGAAGGGGCCGGCGAAGCGGCGCCTCGACTCCCACCTGCCCTCCGAGAAGCGGGCGAGGGAGAGCCAGGCCGAGCCGCCCTCGCCGCCCTCCTCGGCCTCGGACTCCTGCCAGAGGGCGACGAAGCCGCCGCGGAGCGGCAGGGCGGAGAGGAAGCGCCCCCGCCCCGCCGAGAGGGGGCGGGGATCCTCCCAGAAGTACTCGCCTTCCTCGGCGAGGCCCTGGGCCGCGGCGCCCGGGGCGAGGATGGCCCCGGCGAGGAGGAGGGCGAGGAGGGGAAGGCCGCCCCTCATATGCGGGACCTTATCTGGTTGTAGAGGTCGAGGAGCTTCTGGACGCGCTTGTTCTTCGGGTCGAGGAGGAGGCGATCGACGATGGCGCTCGCGCCGAGGTAGTTGCCGCTCTGGAAGAGGGCGATGGCCTGCTGGTACTGGGACTCGGCGCTCGCGGAGAGGACGAGCTGGGCGCTTCCGCCCTGGAAGGTCTGGATGCGGTCCTTGAGGTCGGCCGCGCCCTGGTTGTTCGGGTCGTTCTCGAGGGCCCGGTTGAGCTGCTCGACCGCGAAGGAGAAGCGGCCCGTGTCGCCCGAGTCGTAGATGCGCCGGGCGGCGGCCACGAGGTCGCGGGCGAGCTTGACCTTGGCCGGGTCGGGCGGGGGCAGGCGCATGCCGAGGGCGTACTCGGCCTCGAGGACGAGGGCCTGGAGGCCCGGGTACTTCGCGTCGATGGCCGCGAGGTTCTGGAGCTCGGCGTAGGCCTCCTGGGCCCCCCGCGGGTTCTCCCGCGCCGCGCGCACCCTCGTGCGCGCCGAGGCGAGCCGCGTGGAGAAGGCCTGGCGGAAGCTGTCCGGGTCGGTGAGCTGGTCGATGCGCAGGGCGAGGATGCCCGCGTCCTGGTTCAGGGGATAGACCAGGCGCACCTCGTTGATCTTGGCCTTGGCCTGGGAGAAGGCGAGGAGGGCCCCCGACTTGTCCTTCCGGGCGAGGAGGCGGGCCCCCTCCTCGTAGAACTTCTTGGCCAGGGAGAGGGTCTGGCTCATCTCCGGGTAGAGGGGGGCCGTGGCCGGGATGTCGCGGCCGGTCTTGACCGAGATGGCGGTCTGGACGAGGGCGAGCCAGTACTCGACCTCCGGGTTCCTGCCCTCGTCCTGGTCGGGGGTCTTGAGGTCGTCGTTGTGGGTCGTCTTCCAGCGCTCGCGGCCGCGCAGCAGGGCGGACTCGGCCCGGTCGAAGGCCCCGGCGAAGTAGGCCTCCTTGCCCTGGTTGATGAGGGCGCGGGTGTCGCGGACGACCTTGTCGTTCTCGGCCTTGACGATCTCCTCGCCGAGGCGCCCGAGCTCCCGGGACGAGCCCTGCCTGAGGGCCTGGTCCTCCTCGTAGGAGAGGGAGGCGAGGTAGCGCTTGCCCGAGTCGTCGAGGCTCTTCCGGGCCGCGTCGAAGTCCTCGCGGCGGAGCGCGGCCTTGGCGCCCTCGAGGAGCTCCTCGGCGCGGAGGCGGTTGGCGTCGGCCTGGCGCTTCTGGTCCTGGGCCTTCGCGAGGAGGGCGGTCCGGCTCGCCTGGAGCTCGGCGGCCCGTTGGTCGAGGAGGCGGGCCTTCTCGGACCAGATGCGGACCGAGGGGGCCGAGGCGACGAAGGGGAGCTCTCGCTCGAGCCGGCCGGCGTAGCCCGCGGCGGCCTGGCGGAGGGAGCGGAGGGCGGACTCCTCGGCGAGGAGGATACGGATGCTCTGGCTCGGGTAGCGCAGGAGGATGCCGGCGAGGGCCGGGTCCTCGGAGCTCGAGCCGGCGAGGAGGCGGGCCGCCTCCTCGCCCGCCGCGGCCCGGGCCTCGTAGTCGCGCTCGAGCTCGGCGTACTCGAGGCCGCCCGCGCTGGCGACGAGGCCGACCTCGAAGGCCCGCGCCTCCTCGATCGTGGAGGCGATGCGGCCGTCGTAGGCTCCCTGGGCCCGGGTCGCGTCCTCGCTGCCCAGGCCCGCCACCGTCCAGCGGCCGAGCTCCTCGGCTAAGGCGGCGGAGGCGGAGCGCTCTGCCTCGATCCTGGCCTGGCCGGACTTGAGCGAGGAGCGCTTGCCGTCCAGGAAGGCCAGGGCCGGCCCGAGCTCGGGGGCCGGCGGCAGGGCCGCTATGTAGGCCTCTGCCTCGGCCCGCAGGGCCTCCGCGCCCAGGGCCAGCTCGGAGAGCCGGGCCTGGGCGGCCGCGATCCGGCCGAGGTGGCGCAGCCGCTCGTAGTCCGCCGCCTTGGCGACCACGGCCTTCCGGCCCCAGTCGCTCAGCTCGGGGTCGATGTCCGTCGGGGCGAGGAGGCTCCACAGGCTGAGGGTCCGGAGGGCCGGGGCGGCGAGCCGGGCGGCGAGGAGGAAGCCCCTCCGCGCCTCCTCGCGCTCGCCCGCGTCGTAGGCCGCCTCGGCGGCCCGGTAGGCCCCCTCGACGGCGGGCTCGGCAGCGGCCTGGAGCTCCTCGAGGAGGCTCGACCACTGGGCGAGCATGGCCCCGGCGATGCCCTCGGGCTTTCCCTTCTCCCCCTCGATGGGCCGCAGGGACTCGGGCCGGCCGCGGATGAAGAGGTTGGCGTAGGTCATGTACGAGTACTCGATGATCGACTTGCCCTCGGTGGGGATGGCGGCGGTCCAGGCGGCGAGCCCCTGGCCGGCCTGGTGCTCCTCGAGGCGGCGCCGGGCGAGCTCGGTCAGGGCCGCCTCGGCGGCGGGGAGGGCCGCCTCGATGGCCGCCGGCTCCCCCGAGCGGAAGGCCTGGGCGAGGCCCCCGGCCGCCTGCCTGACCCGGTCCTGGAGGCCCTCGTAGGCCGGGATGAGCTCCTTGGACCGCGCGACGAGGCCGGTGACCGCCTTCACGGTGAGCTCGTCGTAGCCCGCGTTCAGGAACTCGGGCTCGAAGAGGACGAAGCCCTGCTCGTAGGTCCGAGCCGCCTCGGTGAAGCGGCCCTGGTCGACCAGGCCGCGGCCGGCGGTCATGATCCGCCGCATGAGGTCCTGGTTCTTCAGGGCGAGGCGGGTCTCCTTGAGCTTGACGATCGTGGCCTTGTCGGTGGCGTTGGGGTTGCGCTGGATCGACTCGAGCCGGGCGATCTGGGCGAGGATCTTATCGTCGTTGCCGGGCTCCTGCTGCATGGTGGCCAGGAGCTCGTTGGAGGTCCTCGTGTAGTCGTTCTGCAGACGCTCGATCTCCCGGATCTTCCTCAGGGCCTCGTCGAAGCGCTCGGGGTTGTCCCGCATGAAGCGGGCGAGGTAGAGCTTGGCCTCGTTGTAGTTCTGGTCGTCGATGAGCTTCTGGGCCTTGATCAGGGGGTCTTCGCGCCTGCCCATCGCGGCCGCGGGGGCGGCGGCGATGGCGAGGATGAGGAGGGCGAGGGCGCGGGCGCGCGGGCCGGAGGTCCCGGGCGCGAAGCGCGGCTGGAAGCTCATATAGCTCAATATATCCTTCAATTATCGGTTTCCCTGAGGGACCGCCCCTTCAGCTATTTTCGGCTCGCCGCGCCCCGGGGTGTAGGAAGATCGGACCCGTATAGAAATCGCAGGTAGACCATAGTATACTTTCGCTTGAGTATGAAGCGGAACGGGCTTTCGGCGGCGGGCCTCCTCGCCGCCCTCGCGCTCCTCGCCCTCGCCCCTCCCCCGGGGAGGGCCCAGGCCGTCGCGAGCGCCTACCAGGCCTTCTCCGACATACTCAACCCCGACCCCAACTCGGGCCTGACCACCTTCCGCTCCCTCCTCGTCCCCATGGGCGGCCTCGCCGAGGGCATGGGCACGGCCTACACCGCCGTGGCCCGGGATTCCTCCTACTTCGAGTCCAACCCCGCGGCCTCGAGCTGCCTCGACTACACCGAGCTCGCCGTCTTCCACAACAACTGGATCGCCGACTCCAAGATCGAGGGCGCCGTCTACACGATCCGCTACAAGGGCCTGGGCTTCGGCGTCGGGGGCAAGTGGCTCTACCTCCCCTTCACCGCCTACGACGACTTCGGCGAGCGCTCGGGCTCCGGCTACTACTCCGAGGCCATGGCCGGCTTCAACGTCTCCTACAACCTCTTCCCCGGCTACTACTTCAACGGCATCGCCGTCGGCGCCACGGGCAAGCTCGCCTACCGCTCCATCCCCGCGGTCGAGGACGAGTCGATCACCGAGACCAACAACGCCTTGGCGGTCATGGTCGACCTGGGGATGCTCACCCGCTTCAACTTCGTCAAGCTCTACCACGCCCGGGCCAAGAACGCCTCCCTGGGCCTCGCCCTCAAGAACTTCGGCCCGCCCGTCCTCGGCGACCCCCTGCCCACCGCGGCCACCTTCGGCATGGCCTACTCGCCCCTCAGGCCCGTCCTCATCTCCCTCGACCTGACCAAGCCCATCAACCTCCTCGAGCCCGAGAGCTCCGAGGGGCTCTACGCGGCCGCGGGCACCCTCGTGCAGATCACCGACTTCTTCCAGTTCCAGGGCGGCCTCCTCGTGAAGGGCGGCAATCCCCGCCTCTCCGTCGGCACGGCCTTCACGATCGAGACCATCCGCCTCAACGTGAACTACACCCTCGACCTCACCACCCAGCTCACCCCCCTGAACCGCATCTCGATCCAGGCCGCCTTCTCCCTGGGCGACCTCGGCCGGGCCGAGCTTGCGAAACGGGTCGATATCCTGTACCTTAGCGGCCTGGAAGCCGAGGCCTCGGGCGATATCGCCAAGGCCATGGCCGACTGGACCGAGGCACTCAGGCTCGACCCGACCTTCGACCCGGCCCGGGACAGCCTCAAGACCGCCCTCGGCACCGTCGAGCTCCAGCAAACCATGGAGTCGCTCCAGCGGCTCGAACCCTAGGGGGCGCGCGTGGCCTTCTCCCTCATCGCCCGCATCCTCGGCGCGGCGGTCTCCGTCTACATGCTGGCCTGCGCGGCCCGTATCCTCATGAGCTGGCTGCCCGAGCTCGGCGCGGCCAGGGCCGGCGCCCTCCTCGCCCGGGCGGTCGATCCCTATCTCGGCTGGTTCCGGCGCTTCCCCTTCCTCTCGGCGGGCAAGTTCGACTTCTCACCCATCGCCGCGGTGGCCGTCCTCGCCGTCCTCAACAGGATCCTCGCCACCCTGGCCTACGCGGGGAGCATCAGCGTCGGCGTCGTCCTGGGCCTCCTCCTGGGAGCGGCCTGGTCGGCCGTCGCCTTCCTCCTGGGCTTCCTGGCCCTCTGCGCCCTGGCCCGCATCGTCGCCTACGCGGCGCGGTGGAACAGCCTCCATCCCCTGTGGCGCGCGATCGACGAGATGCTGAATCCCGTGCTCTATCGCATAACGCGGATCATCTACCGGAACCGCATAGTCCACTACCTGCAGGGCCTCGTCACGGGCCTCGTGATCCTCGCCGCCCTGCGGGCGGCCGGGGACGAGCTCGTACGGCTCCTGGCCCGGCTGCTCGCGCGGCTGCCGTTCTGAAAGGAGGAGCGATGCTCAGTCCCAAGCAGCGGGCCAAGCTCGCGGGAGCCGCCCAGACCCTCGCGAGCCTCGCGAGCCTCGGCCGCGCCGGCTTGACCGACGCCTTCGTGTCCAGGCTCGACGTCCTGCTCCGCGACCACGAGCTGGTCAAGCTCCGCTTCGGCGACCGCAAGGACGAGAAGCGGGAGCTCGCGGCCGAGCTCGCGCAGCGTACTCGGAGCGAGCTCGTGACCATGATCGGGAACGTGGCGGTTTTCTTCCGCCAGAACCCGGATCCGGAACGGCGAAAGGTCGAGCTGGGCGACTAGACTGCCTTGAATTCTGTTGCGCCCTCAATCAGGGAGGCAATCGAGGCGCGTTAGGGAGGCATGAGCGCCTTCATCCCTCCCTTCTGCCCCTGGAA
>ENA-UOWG01000740-UOWG01000740.1-activated-sludge-metagenome-genome-assembly--contig:-NODE-740-length-38777-cov-8.937942_pt1 | contig 38777 bp, 21 predicted proteins | sample MGYA00238147_ERZ761563 | MGnify/ENA primary metagenome ERZ761563 (study PRJEB28884, sample SAMN05720216) | anaerobic digester metagenome | isolation source: active sludge of municipal...
TGCTGGACATCAACCAGTCGGCCTCCCTGGTGGCCCGGGCCAGCATGGTCATCACCCATGATACCGGACTGATGCATATTGCAGCAGCCTTCAGGAAACGCATCATTTCGGTATGGGGAAATACCGTCCCTGCCCTTGGAATGTACCCGTATTATCCCGACGGTTACTCTTACCTGTCGTCCATTCAGGAGGTGAAAGGCCTCAACTGCAGGCCCTGCAGCAAACTGGGATATCCTTCGTGCCCCAGGAAACATTTCCGGTGCATGAACGACATGGATGAGGACGCCATTGTCGGCCTTGCCTCCTCTTAATCTTCAGCAAGAAAGGGATTGTAACGTTTTTCAAATCCGATGGTCGTCTGGGGCCCGTGTCCGGGATAAACAATAGTTTCGTCGGGAAGGGTGAAAAGTTTCTGCCGGATGCTGTTCAACAGCACTTCCATGTTTCCCGTCGGAAGGTCTGCCCTGCCGATACTGCCGTAAAAGAGCACATCACCAGCGATCACGAATTTTTGATCCTCACTCCACAGGCAGATGCTGCCGTCGGCATGTCCGGGGGTGTACAGCACCCTGAGGGAAGAGGTCCCGAACCTGACCATGTCCCCCTCTTCCAGGTACCGCTCCGGATTCATCGTCCCTTCGTACTTTATTCCGAAAACGGAACTGAACTCCCTGGCCATCTCCCAGAACAATCTGCCTTCTGGGTGAACTTCAGGCTCAAGGTGGTAACGCTCCTGAACGAACCTGTTCCCTAAAATATGATCGGCATGGCAATGCGTATAGATAAGCCTGACAGGGACCAGCTTCTCCCTGAGGATGTATTCTTCAAGGATCCTGTTCTCATGGTCGCTTTCACAGGCTGCATCGATAATGGCACATTCCCTGCTTTCGTCCGACACCACAAACGTGTTGACCTGAAACGGATTAAAGATTAGTTGTTTGATAATTGTCATCAGAACCTACAATATTTATAAGGTACGCAAAGTTATTAATCTTTGAGGCACAAGGCACAAGGCGCAAACCAGTAATTATCCCGTAGGGATTCAAGTATTGTAGAAAAATAATATTATTTTAGCGTAACAATTTTACCAGGACAGCACAGGTGATTTCCGGAAATCATATAAAAGTACGTAGGAAATTGCGCTGGCTGGCAGGTTTGGTGATTTCACTGATCCTGCCGGTGTCAGTGAATGCCCAGTTTTATAACGGATCTCAGCTGACCTTCGGGAAGAACCGGGTCCAGTACGGCGAATTCATGTGGACGTATTTTCAGTATGAGCGGTTCGATACCTATTTCTACCTCAACGGACGCGAACTGGCCGTTTTTGTTTCCAGATATGTCAACGAACATCTGCAGGAGATCGAATCCCAGCTGGAATCCTCCCTGGATTCAAAGATCCAGTTCATTATCTACAATAACTTGTCCGACCTCAAGCAGACCAACATCGGCCTGATGGGACAGATGCATTACAATACAGGTGGCATTACCCATATCATAGGGCATAAGGTGTTTCTGTACTTCAACGGCGACCTCAATCACTTTATCCGCCAGATCCGGGCCGGCATTGCCCGGATCATCATTGAACAAACCCTCTACGGTGGAAGTGTGGGAACTCAGATCAAGAATACGACGCTCATGTCACTTCCCGAATGGTACGTCAACGGCGCTATCTCTTACATCGCTGAACCATGGAGCACCGAGATCGACAACTATGTCAGGGACGGGATCCTTTCAGGACGATATGAAAAATTCAACCGCCTGACAGGTACTGATGCATTGTACGCCGGCCACGCTATCTGGAATTTCATTGCTGAAAAATATGGCAAGTCGGTGGTATCCAATATTCTATATATGTCCAAGATCAGCCGCAATGTGGAGAGCGGTTTTTTATATGTCCTGGGAATATCCTATAAAAACCTGATGCTGGAGTGTTACACCTATTATTACGATAAGTACCGGCAGGAAGACGATTCCCGCAGCCTTCCCCAGGAGGGGGTGGTCCTTAAAAGGACAAAGACCGATCTGGTATACGGTAAGATAACCCTGGATCCCTCGGGAAGGAACGCTGCCTATACGGCCAACAACCTGGGAAAGAACAAGGTCTATGTGTTTGATCTGGCCACCCGCGATAAGAAGAAGATATTCCGTACTGGCTACCGGCTGGATGAAAAAGTGGATTATACCTATCCCATCATGGCCTGGCATCCCTCCGGAGAGATCCTGGCCATGATCACCGAAACCAGGGGAGGTGTATTCCTTTATTTGTACGATTTCGAAAAACGAACGAAAATTAAACAGGAGATCGTTAACTTCGACAAGATCCTCGACTTCTCGTATTCACCTGACGGAAGGATGTTCCTGTTTTCCGCTATCCAGAAGGGTCAGACCGATCTGTTCACCTATACCCTTTCTTCCAGCTCTTACGAACAACTTACCAATGATTACTACACCGATCTTCATCCCCGCTTTTTCGGAGGAACGGGCAAGATACTGTTCAGCTCCAACCGTAGCAGCGACACCCTGCGGTTCAGGAAGATAGAGGATTTCGACCTGGGTTCGGTACAATCCAGACTGGATCTTTTCATGTATGATTACAAGACGAAAAACAACCTGCTGAAGAGGGTCACTCAAACACCGACCGCCGATGAGAACTCACCGGAGGAGCTGAGCGGGGGAATGTTCACATTCCTGAGCGATCAGAACGGGATCATCAACCGGTATTACGCACGCCTCGACAGTGCCATTACATACATCGACACCATCACGCATTACCGCTATTTTACCGGATATTTCCCGGTAACCAATTATGCCCGCAACATCCTCGAACAGAATGTCAATCCGCATAGCGGACAGTATGGGGAGATCATCTATAAGGACAGGAAATACATGATGTACGTCAATGACCTGCCCCTGCAGGACCAGGTGATGAAGACCGAGCTTCAGAATACCCCCTATGCCACACAGATCAACAATGAATTTTCAAAAGAAAAGGAGACCCTGAAACAGGAGGGCGGAACGACGCTGAAAAAGAGGAAGCGTTTTTATAATGTATATACCGAAGAGGCTGAACCGCAGAAGACTGAAGACAAGATCGATATAAATAACTACCAGTTCGACCGACAATCCTTTGTCAAATTACCTACTCTTGACACCATGCTGATGGAGTTCTTTGATTTTGAAACGGCCCAGACCAGCAAGACCTTCAAACCTCCCAAACAGCGTAACTATGATGTCCAGTTTTCGATCAATGAACTGGTCAGCCAGATCGATTTCTCATACCTTAATTATACCTACCAGGCTTTCACGGGCGGTGGGCAGCCTATCTTCCAGACGCCGGGATTCAACGCATTTTTCAACATTGGCGTGACCGATCTGCTGGAAGATTACCGCATCACGGGAGGAGTACGGCTTTCGGTTGATCTTCAGAACAATGAGTACCTGCTGAATTTCTCCAACCTCCGGAAAAGGCTGGATAAAGAGATCATCTTTCACAGAAAGGTATTTGAGGAAGCTGGGTATTACTCCATCATCAAGCACTATGCCCATGAGCTGCACTATGTGCTGAGGTGGCCTTTTAACCCGATCATAGCTGTGTCAGGTACGGCCACGTTACGTAATGACAGGGCTGTGTATCTTTCCACCGACCAGATCAACCTGATGGAACCCGACCAGACGGTCAATTCAGGAGTACTCAAAGGTGAACTTGTGTATGATGATACCCAGGACGTGGGGCTGAACCTGTATTACGGTACACGTTTCAAGATCTTTGCCGAGTATTACAAGCAGATGGACAGACTATCTGATAACCTGGTCATTGTGGGTGTTGATTTCCGGCACTATCTTAAGATCCATCGCACGATCATCTGGGCGAACCGTTTTGCTGCCAGCACTTCATTCGGTGACAACAAGCTGATCTACTATCTCGGGGGAGTGGATAACTGGGTTTCCCCAAAATTCGACCTGACCACACCCATTGATTACTCTCAGAACTACATCTACCAGACACTGGCAACCAACATGCGCGGTTTCAGCCAGAATATCCGGAACGGAAATTCTTTTGCACTGATCAACAGTGAGATCCGCATACCGGTCTTTCGCTATTTTGCCAACCGTCCCCTGAAGTCCGATTTTCTGAATAACTTCCAGATCGTCGGTTTTGGTGATATTGGGACTGCCTGGACAGGTCTAAATCCCTATTCGCTGGAGAATTCTTTATTTACACGTACAATCCAGCGGCCGCCGCTCCTGATTACAGTCGAACTACAGAAAGAACCCATTGTCGGAGGTTTCGGATTCGGATTGCGCAGCCGCATCTTCGGCTACTTCCTCAGGGGTGACATCGCCTGGGGTGTTGAGGATTGGGAAGTACTACCCTCCCAGTTTTACTTCTCCCTCTGCCTGGACTTCTGATGATCCTGCGACCTATGTACACTGTGTTAACGGAATTGTTGGTAAATGACTCCCTGATTACTTGACTTTATAGAATAAAGTTACATTTTTTAGCTAATTTTGTCATCTCTCACAGGGATGCAAGACAGCATGAGAGCTTATCCTGTTCTACCTGTTCTGATTGTTAAATTTTTAACAACTTGCAATGAATCAACAAAATCCGTGATGCTAACAAGTTGTTAGGGGATATGATTGTTGAATTCAGCGTGTTACTGATCATTCAGCAGGCATTGTTAATAAAAGATTTTGCAATACCAAAGGTGCTATTGTAATTTGGTAGTCCTGTTAAACAGTCCGATCAGAATAATATAAATATTTCAATTACAGGGAAATAGAAGTTTTCTGAACCGATATTATTAAATTCTATCACCCATTCATGGAGCAGGATTTATTCGCCGAAGTTGACAAGAACATTCAGTCCGACTTTTATAAAGAGATGCTGGCCAAACGAACGCGGCCCGATATACATGGAGAGCAGGAAGCAGGTGCTGACCGCGAAACTGGTACGGGGCCTCTGACACAGGAAAGGGAAGTACAGAGCTATCCCTATGAAAGGGTACTGGAAGAATCCACACGGTATTTCAGGGGAGACACGCTGGCAGCGAATGTATGGATCAATAAATATGCGCTCAAGGACAGCAATGGGAAGTTATATGAACTGACGCCCGATGATATGCACTGGCGTCTGGCCAGGGAGGTTGCCAGGATTGAGCAGAAGTATCCGGATCCGATGCCCCTGGAAGAGATCTATCATTTATTCAAAGACTTCAGGTACATCATCCCGCAGGGTAGTCCGATGGCGGGAATGGGCAATAATTTCCAGGTATCGTCGCTTTCGAATTGCTTTGTGATCGGTAACCATGGGCAATCCGATTCGTACGGAGGTATTCTGAAGGTCGACCAGGAGCAGGTTCAACTGATGAAGCGTCGTGGGGGAGTGGGACATGACCTGTCGCATATACGGCCCACTGGAAGCCCTGTGAAGAACAGCGCGCTGACTTCCACGGGTATTGTCCCGTTCATGGAACGGTACTCCAATTCCACGCGGGAAGTCGCCCAGGATGGACGCAGGGGTGCGCTGATGCTCTCCATTTCCATTAAGCACCCGGATGCAGAACGGTTCATTGATGCCAAGCTCGAACAGGGGAAGATAACCGGCGCCAATGTATCGGTCAAGATCGACGATGAGTTCATGCGTGCGGTCATCAATGATACCACGTACGTCCAGCAGTTCCCGATCCATTCCGACAATCCGTTGGTCAGGAATGAGATCCATGCCCGCACCCTGTGGAAAAAGATCATCCATAACGCCTGGAAATCCGCCGAACCGGGAGTCCTCTTCTGGGATACCGTCCTGCACGAAGCCATACCGGATTGCTATGCCGACCTGGGCTTCCAGACGGTTTCCACCAATCCCTGCGGTGAGATCCCGTTGTGCCCTTACGATAGCTGCCGCCTGCTGGCCATTAACCTGTACAGCTATGTAGACAATCCTTTTACGGATGAGGCCAGCTTCAACTCCGAGCTGTTCTCACGCCATGCCCGTTATGCACAGCGGATCATGGACGATATTGTGGATCTGGAGATCGAGAAAGTGGACAAGATCCTTGAGAAGATCCATTCAGATCCAGAGGATGAAGAGGTGAAACGTATCGAATGGAAGCTCTGGGACAACATACGCAAGAAGAGCATCCAGGGCAGGCGCACAGGGATCGGCATCACCGCTGAAGGCGATATGCTGGCCGCCCTCGGAACCCGTTACGGTTCAGACGTGGCCATCAGCTTCTCGGTAGAGGTGCATAAACTCCTCGCTATTGAGGTGTATGGCTCCTCGGTGGAACTTGCCCGTCAGCGCGGTGCGTTTCCCATCTTCGATATCGAGCGCGAAAAGAACAATCCGTTCATCCTCCGGCTGAAACAGGCCGCCCCGCGCCTTTATGAGGAAATGGAGAAATACGGACGCCGCAATATCTCCATGCTGACCATAGCACCCACCGGCAGCGTCAGCATCTGCACCCAAACCACCTCGGGCATCGAACCCGTGTACATGATCAGCTATAAACGCAGGAGAAAGGTCAATCCCAACGATATGCAGGTCCGCGTTGATTTCGTGGATGGCTCGGGCGACTCCTGGGAAGAATATCATGTGTTCCATCATAACTTCAATACCTGGCTGGAGAAAAGGGGCTACGACCCGCACAGGGTGGAAACCATGTCGGAAAATGAGCTGAATGAGATCATCCGGCAGTCACCCTACTACAAAGCCACGGCCAATGATATTGACTGGGTCAGCAAGGTCCGTATGCAGGGGGCCATCCAAAAGTGGGTCGACCATTCCATCAGCGTGACCGTCAATGTCCCGGCCAACACCACCGAGGAACTGGTCAGTGATATCTACACTACCGCCTGGGAAAGCGGCTGCAAGGGGATGACCATCTACAGGGAAGGTTCACGCGACGGAGTGCTGGTGAAAAATGAAAAAGAAAAGGCCGATGAGGATGATTTTCACGAAACCAAGGCGCCTCCACGGCCCGACCGGCTGGAGGCAGAAGTGGTCAGGTTCACCAACGATTATGAGAAGTGGGTGGCAGTGGTAGGACTCTATAAAGGACGTCCCTATGAGATCTTTACAGGTAAGGCCGAAGGCTTCTTTTTGCCCAGCTGGGTCACCCAGGGATTTATCATCCGCGAGAAAAGCGAAAAGATGAAGAATGCCCGGTATGACCTGCAGTTCAAGGACAGGGATGGATTTAATGTCACCCTGGAAGGTCTTTCACGTCAGTTCAACAAGGAGTACTGGAACTACGCCAAGCTCATTTCCGGTATCCTGCGACACGGAATGCCTCTGCCTTACGTGGTGGACCTGATCTCAAACCTCGGACTGGAAAGTGACTCGATGAATACCTGGAAGAACGGGGTCGTGAGGGCACTGAAAAAGTTCATCCCCGACGGCACGCTCGACCCCAAGAACAGCCAGTGCCCGGAATGCGGTGAGGAACATGGCCTGCTCTATAAAGAAGGCTGCAAGATCTGCATCCATTGCGGCTACTCCAAATGTGAATGATCTTCCCGTGCGTTGCTTCCTCAGAAGTGCAACTTGTGATAATCGAATGTCTGATGGTTGCGGAAATGGATGATTTTCTGCGCCAGCAGTAAAAAAATGGTCAGATCGTTATCCCGGAGCCATTTGGTTGCCTCAGGCTTTTCATTGCAGGCATCCGCAAAAAGTACCAGCAGCTCATAGTTGTTCCTGACAAGCCATTCCCTGGCCTGAGGCCGGTTGTCAATGGCGTGGTCCAGGGCAGCAAAATGAGGATACCCATTCTTCATCAGCCAGCTGAACGCTTCTTCACTACCGGTGATCGCCCTTGACAACGCTGCCAGTTCCGGGTACCCGTTATCCAGCAGCCATTTGAATATCCTGTCGTTTCCGCTGATGGTCTCGCCGAAGGCTAAAAGGATCTTTGTAGGGTAGTTTTGCATAGCACAAAGATAAATCCCAAATTCCCGGATTCCAAATTCCTGACAAATCCTGCCCCACCCCTTGCCCCTCCCCATTTGGGGCGGGGTTGGGGAGGGGCCTCCCGCTAACTACTCCGCCTCCGTCCCGAACCAGACCAGCACATATCCCTTATAAACACTCACCCCCATGGCCCTCCACTCCAGCTCATGCCACATCTCCGCGTTGATGATCACGGTCTGGTGGCCCCTGCTTTTCTTCCAGGCCCTCAGGGCATCCACCACAATATCATCAGGATTTTCATAATAGAAGTCATTCCAGTAGGCAACCTCATAACCCTTACCCCGGTAACCGGTCAGCTCAGCAGGTTTGTCCCACATGCAGGGAGCCTGCCGGTGATCCTTTTCATAACAGCACGGTGTCCATGACCCTTTATCGGACCAGCTGTGCAGGTTGCACCGCTCGTCATAAGGAAGGTTCTCTGCAAGATCCCTGGCATGGATCCGGGCCACGGTGCACAGTTTATCCGACAGGGGTACCGGCGCAAGCCTCAGCCCAGCACGGTATTCGTTGATCATTTCATAAAGCCGGTATTCAGCTGAGGTGGGTAAGGGATGGGTGACAGCCGCACTTTCCGTGAACAGCAGGCCGATGATCATTAGAAGATACATGATCCTGGTTTTCTCCTGATAACTTTCGATACGGGATTTTATTGCCTGGCAGGGATTTTAATGAAACGCGGAGGGGATTTCTACCTGTTCCTTTCAGTGGTAAACCTTACCAGTTTTTCCATGGCCTGCCGGAACGGCGAGTCGGGAAATTCGTGCAGGACCCTGAACGCATTATCCTGGTACTCGGCCATCTTTTTCCTGGCATACGGGATTCCATCACTGGAATGAACTTCGCCAATCAGCCCGGCGATCTTTTCAGGATCCTGATCCCTGCGTTTGATGATATGGATGAACTTCTTTTTCTTTTTCCAGTCTGAGTCGCCCAGCATTCTGATCAGGGGAAGGGTCAGCTTTTTCTCCTTGATGTCCAGACCATTCGGTTTTCCGGCAAGATGGTCGGCTTCATAGTCAAAAAGGTCGTCCTTTATCTGGAAAGCCATGCCCACATTTTCACCAAAGTCATGCATTTTCTGAATAAAGACCGGGTTTGTGTGTGTGGAGGCTGCTCCGGTGGCACAGCAGGCTGCAATCAGCGACGCCGTTTTCTTCCGGATGATCTCGAAGTAGACCTCCTCGGTCACATCCAGGCGGCGAGCCTTTTCAATCTGCAGCAGCTCTCCTTCACTCATCTCCCGTGTCGCATTCGATACGAGCTTCAACAACTCCACTTCGTCATTTTCCAGTGCCAGCAACATGCCCTTCGACAGCAGGTAATCTCCTACCAGAACGGCAATCTTGTTGCGCCACAATGCGTTGATCGAAAGAAAACCCCTGCGGTAGTTGGATTCATCCACCACATCATCGTGCACCAGGGTGGCGGTGTGTAACAACTCGATCAACGACGCGGCCCTGTAAGTGGATTCGTTGATGGTGCCGCAGATCCCGGCGGAAAGGAAAACGAACATCGGGCGCATCTGCTTGCCCTTGTGCCTCAGGATATATCCCGTAATGATATTCAGCAAGGCAACCGGACTTTTCATCGAGTCCCTGAACTTCTTTTCAAATTCAGCCAGGTTCGACTGAATGGGCGCCTGTATTTCCTTTAGATCTCCTGACATGAGCCGTTTCCTGGGGCCAAAAGTATGAAACTTTAGGGTTGGAATCGTGTGGGGAGGGAAATTATTGTTAGGGACAAGGGATAAGGCACAAGGTACAAAATAAATACCCCGTAGGGGTACCACTATTGTAGGTATCGAAAAATGTTTGAAATTTGGAATTTGAATTTTGTTTGGAATTTGGGTCGTGGATTTTGGAATTTAATATACGTTATGTCGCTTCTCTTTGACCAGGTCATTTTCGGACCCATAAAAAGCCGCCGTTTTGGCATATCATTGGGAATCAATTTATTACCAACTCATTATAAATTCTGCACCTTTGATTGCGTGTATTGCGAATGCGGCTGGACACGGCATGGGGATGACCGCAAACAAAAGCTTTTTTCCCCGGGGGAAGTCATCTCCGCACTGGAAGAGAAATGCCGTAAACTGGCGGGCTCAGCGGTCACACCCGATAACCTGACCTTTGCCGGAAATGGCGAACCAACACTCCATCCAAAGTTTCCTGAGATCGTTGATGGTACCATCCGCATTCGCGACCAGTATTTTCCAGGTGCAGGGATCACAGTGCTGTCGAACGCTACACAGCTTCATAAATCCCGCATCAGAGATGCCCTTCTGAGGGTGGACCACAATGTGCTCAAGCTGGATTGCGGCACCGAAGAGATGTTCCGGCGGATCAACCGGCCGCTGGGAAATATCACCCTGGCAAAGATCGTGGATCACCTCAGGAACCTGCAAGGCCACATGACCATCCAGACGCTGTTCGTCCGTGGCTGGTATCTGGGCGAAGAGATTGACAATACCACGGAAGCAGAGATCAATGCCTGGCTGGAGCACCTTCGGCTGATCCGGCCGGGTGCGGTCATGATCTATTCGATCGACCGGAATCCACCGGTGAGCACCATTCAGAAGGTGCCTGCCGACGAATTATACCGGATCGCCTCGCTGGTTGAAATGTCGGGTCTGAAAACGGAAGTGTACCCATAATCTATGATTCGTATCCCATGAAAACGTTTCTTTTACTGATACTTGCCCTGGCCCTTGCGGGAACCTTGCCTGCCCAGGAGTTCAACGGCGGAATCCATGCAGGATTTGACATCGCCAGCGAACGTGACACCTGGCCCAACCGGCTGGGGCTGTATACGGGAATATTTACAAACCGCTATGTGTCGGAACGCTCCTCCCTTCAGCTGGAACTGAATTATGTACAGAAAGGGAACAGGAACAGGATCGATATCGACAATGCCGATGATTATAAACTCAGGCTTCATTATCTTGAACTTCAGTTCCTTTATCATTACGAAATCAAGCGTTTCACCCTAGAAACGGGGCCGTCGCTGGGTTGGCTGGTGGCATACAATGAAGAACTTAATGGTAATAAAATCGATGATAATCCCTTTGAACCCATTGATTTGAGCATCGGGATCGGGCTTTTTTACCAACTGAATGAAAATCTCCGTTGCGGAGCAAGGTATTCAAACTCCCTCATTCCCGTCAGGGACGGGGAAACCATTCCCATCTGGCCCTTTTTCCTGGGGGATTTCAATGAGGTGCTTAATTTTTCCCTTTACTGGACGTTCCTTCATTTCCGAAAGTAATCCGCATCAGGTTCACGTTTCCATCGGTCATTATCCAGATCATGGATCGGGAAGAAAGATTACTGACATAATCTTTTCTGAACGTAAAACCAGCTTTGTGATCCGAAGGTTCGCTGATCGCGTATTTATGAAAACTACCCGTTTCCAGGTCAAGTAGGCACATCATGGGTACGTACTTGTTTTTCACCCGCCTGATACTTTCCGGAGCATAGATCGTGAGGTTTTCCGGATGATCATTATATATAATGTATGCGACAGAATCGGACTGCAGGGAATGAAATCCAAGCATATCTTCTGAGCTGGAACCAAACTCTCTCGGTATCCAGGCATGCCACTTAAAAGCTCCTGTTCTGTCAAATGACAGGCAGAGCAGGTCATCAGAGTGGTAATAGGGCCGGAGGTAGAGCTTGCCGTCCGAGTCGGTGAAATCAATCACTTCGGTCCAGTACAGTTCTGTCAGGATGACAACATCCCCGTTCGGTCTGACATAGGTATCCCTGATCCGGAGATTGTTCAGCCCCAAATCCGCAGTTTCCTGCTCTCCTCCGGGGATCCTGACGGATCCTGAGGACAACAGGGTTTGATTGTCATTGTCGAACAGGAAGTATAACAATCCATCTACCTCCTCTCTGGAATCATTTTCTGCATAAAGCCCCCGTATCAGGATATTTCCCTGGGACAACAGGGTGGTTTCAAGGGAGTGGATCTTTTTCCCTTCCATCTTAAAATCATAATAGCTGAGTTCATCCCTGTCAAAACTGTAGGTCACCAGCTTGAAGACCTTGTCCTCAAACGGGAGCTGAATGGTGAGGATGAAGAACAGTCCGCCCCGTGCGGGCACAATATCCGAAAACTGGCAGTATTCAGGATACACAGTAAGGTTGAGCAATTTGCTTCGCTGTACCGAAAGTGCCGTATCCAGCACTTTTACCAGCAGTTTGGCAGTGGATTGCCCCTGTACCGGGAACTGCTGGGTGTAAAGGTAAAATGTTGCAGTATCGTCCTGGAACTTAGTAACCCGGAAGTATGCATCTTCCCTGGCGGAATAAAGTAGTTTTGCTGATTTTCCCATACCGGAAAGCTCGCCGAGATTTACAGGCCCGACCTGCATCTCTCCATCGGGATCCATTCTGAAGGCTATGCAACGGGATGTACCTGCTGCAACGGAAGTTTCTGTGGCGAAAATACAGAATGACTTCCCGGTCCAGTCAAGAAAGAGTGGTTCAAGCCTGTGGCCAACACCCAGGGAGCCACGGGCAGGCATCGAGACGGTGTGGTTCAGGCTGGAATCGAACGTTTCGACCGTGAATTCGGGCACACCCTCTTTGCAAAGAAGAAAGTCGGGACTGCGAAAGGAAAGAAGGTAATAAGAGTCAGCTGTGAAGAACAGCTTCGGGTAGATATAGGAATCCTTCAGGGCAAATGGTTCCCCGAGGCGAACCTTGTACACCGGTTGGGCCTGTAGTGGATCATGAAGCAAACCGGAACAGACCAATAGAACGGAAATAATTATATGGAGGATCTTTCCAGCCATCGAAACCAGATTGTGGGCTTATGCCTTTTATATATTGTTGTTGACTTGAGGCTGTATCGTAATTCGTTTTTTAACCACAAAGGACACAAAGGATTACACAAAGGAACACCAAGTAGCTGATTATCAATTAATATACTTTGTGATCTTCGTGAAAACCTTTGAGCTCCTTTGTGGTTAAGTGCTTTTGATACAGACTCTATGTTCAATCATTAACAAAATCGATATTTCGTTTCAGCATCGGGTACGTTAACCTGTTGATGGCAGAATGTTCAAAAAGCTCTTGAAATTCCTCCCTATTCAGATTCTGCCATTTCTCCCGGTTCATGTCCATCAGCGCCGGTGATGGCATCAGGTCCGGATCGTTGTGGGGTACGGCGAACCGGTTGTAGGGGCATGCTTCCTGGCATGCGTCGCAACCGTAGATGCGGTTCGTGAAGCTGGTGCGCAGCCCTGCCGGCAGTTCACCCCTGTAACTATCGGTCAGGTAGGTGATGCATTTTCTTACATCCAGCCGGTATGGTCCGGTCAGGGCCGCTGTGGGGCAGGCATCCAGGCAGCGCCTGCACGATCCGCAATGGTCGGTCAGCGGTTCGTCATATTCAAGCTCCAGGTTGGTGATGATCTCCCCAATAAAGAAGTAAGAGCCCCTCTCAGGGTGGATCAGCAGCATGTTTTTCCCGATCCATCCCAGCCCGGCTCTCTGCGCCAGTGCTTTTTCCATCACGGGGGAAGAATCTGCAAATCCGATGGCTGCCGTCCGGGGATGCCATTTTTTCATCGCAGCGATGAGATCATTCAATTTGTTCCTGATCAGTACATGATAATCCTTACCATAAACAAAGCGCGCAATATGCAGGTTATTTTCTGCGGGAAGGGTGTGCACGGGATAGTAATTATACAGCAAAACGATCACAGAACGGGCATTTTCCAGCACCTGCCGGGGATCGGCACGTTTGTCGGGATTACTGGCCAGGTATTCCATATCGCCGTGAAATCCGGCAGCCACCCATTCTTTCAGCCTTCCTCCTTCAGTGACCAGTGGTTCTGCGCTGGTAATACCACAGGCAAAAAAACCAAGCTGTGTCGCGTGGCGCCTGATCATGTATGATAAATCGGGGTTCATGCGGGATATCAGCTATGCAAATCCCAAATTCCAGGATCCAAAATCCAAACAAATTTCAGTATCCAAATTCCAAAAATTTTTCCGGGATAGGATTTTGGTTTTTGTGATTTGGGATTTATTTGGAATTTGGGTCGTGGAATTTGGAATTAATATGATTTTGTATCAAAACAGTTGTTGCTGAGCACTTTCCGGTAATATGCCGATATGTTTCAGCGCTTTTTCGGTGACCTGTCTTCCTCTCGGAGTCCTAACCAGGTATCCTTCCTGAATCAGGAAGGGCTCATAGACCTCCTCCAGTGTTTCCGATTCTTCACCGACAGCGGTGGAGATGGTGGATATCCCGACAGGTCCTCCCTTGAATTTATGGATGATGGTAGAGAGGATCCTGTTGTCCATCTCATCCAGGCCGTTTTTGTCCACATTCAGTGCCTGCAGGGCATAACGGGTGATTTCGATGTCGATGGTACCATCGCTTTTGATCTGAGCGAAGTCGCGGATGCGGCGCAGCAGCAGGTTGGCGATCCTGGGCGTTCCGCGGCTGCGGCGTGCGATCTCGGAGGCAGCGTCGGGGGTGATGACCGTCTTAAGGATCGCGGCCGACCGGAGTACAATATGCTCCAGGGTGGACACATCGTAGTACGAAAGCCTTGAATTGATGCCAAACCGTGACCGCAGCGGGGCTGTGAGCAGTCCCGACCGGGTTGTGGCACCTATGAGCGTGAACGGATTCAGCTTGAGTTGAATGCTTCGTGCACTGGGACCAGTATCGATCATGATATCGATCCGGTAATCCTCCATGGCAGAATAAAGGTATTCTTCCACCACGGGGCTCAGCCGGTGGATCTCGTCTATGAAAAGAACGTCGTTCTCCTCCATGTTGGTGAGCAGGCCTGCCAGGTCGCCAGGCTTATCGATGACCGGTCCTGAGGAGATCTTGATGTGGACTCCCATTTCGTTGGCGATGATATACGCCAGCGTGGTTTTGCCCAGACCGGGCGGGCCGTGCAGCAGGACGTGGTCGAGTGCATCACCGCGCTGCCGCGCTGCTGCCACAAAGACCCGAAGATTTTCCACGACGTTTTGCTGCCCTGAAAAACTCTCAAAATCAGGCGGACGGAGTTCCCGCTCCATCTCCCTTTCCGCCTGGGTCATCTGCTTGCCCGATGCATCGAGGTTTTCGTTCATGGTTATTTAGCTAGCAGTCAACAGTCAACAGTCAATTTAACAATTTAACAATTTAACAATTTAACAATTTGACAATTTGACAATTTGACAATTTATCCCACAAATATCATCAATAAATACCAATCAAAAATAAATAACCAGGAATAACCACAAATAACCATGAACAACCTTTAAGCTCCGATCATTTTTATTGGCCTCAGTACGTTCATATTCAGGTTTTTTTTAATTTTAACCCAAAATGATCTTTCGCCATGAATCAGATCCTTGTCGCTATTGACTTTTCCAAAACTTCCCTGCACGCCCTCAGGTATGCCATCTTTCTGGCCAATCAGATGAAATCCAATGTTATGATGGCATGGGTGGACAACCTGGTCTCCGCAGAATCCGTGTTACTGGAGAATGTGCCCGATATTCGTGAAGAAGCCAAAAAGAACATTGAAGAGGTGATCGAACAGCATAAAGACTTGCTGAAATCCGGAGAACTGACCTATAAGCTGCGAAGGGGTAAGGTATATTATGAGGTTGCCCAGCTGGCCAGACAGATTGAGGCCAGGCTGATTGTAACCGGCACACATGGCATCAGCGGATTCGATGAATTTCTCATTGGCAGCAACGCATACCGTATTGTCAGCAATTCTCCGTGTCCGGTCGTAACGATCAGACCTCAGTATGATTTCACCCAGGGCATCCATCATATCGTGCTGCCCATTGACGAAACCAGGAATTCCTGTCTGAAGGCTCCATTCACGGCTATGATCGCCAGGACATTTGGTGCAACCGTTCACATCCTTTCCCTGTATTCCACTCCGCTGAAAGCATTGAATCAAAAGGTGGACAACTGTGTGGCGGATATCCGTAACAAATACGCTGAACAGGAGATCCCCTGTACGGTAGATTCTGTCGTGGCGGAGAATGTCAGTCATTCCACACTGAAGTTTGCTGAGGAGGTCGGGGCTGAAATGATTGCCATCACTACAGAGCAGGAAACTGCACTTTCGAGTGTGCTGCTGGGTCAGTACGCACAGCACATGGTCAATAATTCACCGGTACCTGTACTGACCATAAATTCTGCTGAAATATCCAAACCGATCTGACGTTATCACGGGTATGAGATTCTGCCTTTTCATATTCATCCTGTCGCTGGCTGTCATGGCACCTGTTGCTAACCTCCGGGCACAGCAGTACCCGCCAGCGCAGGGCCATCTGGAGATCTACCAGGACAGCCGTGTGAACGAATTGATGCAAAAACATATTGCGGTGAACCGTGCTCATCAAACCCTTGACGGATATCGTATCCAGATCTTTTTCGATGCAGGCAACTATTCACGGACCAGTGCCTACCGTGTCAGGGACGAGTTCCTGGGCATCTCGCCGGATTCAACGGTTGCTGTTTATGTATCCTTCAAGGAACCCTATTACCGGGTGAGGGCGGGGGATTTCCGCACACGCATGGAAGCCGAGGGCTTTCTGAAGCTCATCAAACCCAATTTTCCCAACGCTTTTCTCATAAGGGATCAGATTAACTTACCGAAGATTGATTAGCTACAATAATTCCATTTGCATAATTCTTTTTCTTTTCATATATTAGCACCTAAATCGTCCGTATTTAAACACCCACGCTATGAAAAAAAAGATGATTGTTGTAGCGATTGATTTTTCGGATTGTTCTATCAACGCATTTGAGCATGCACTTTCGATAGCAAAGCGTTCCGGCTCTGACCTGAAGATGATCTGGGTCAACAAGGCCAGTCAGGAGCACTCCGTTGCCCTGAAGGAACCGGAAGAGGCTATCAGGGATGCACAGCAGACCTTTGAAGAGATGATCAGGCAGTATCAGCCCCAGCTGCCCGGCAGTACGCTCAGCTATGCGATCAGGGATGGCAGGGTGTATCGAGAGATCGTGCGGTTTGCAGATGATGAGAAGGCATTTCTGATCGTGGTCGGAACGCACGGCTCATCGGGTTTCGAAGAATTCTGGATCGGCAGCAACGCGCAGAAGATCGTATCCGCAGCCAGTTGCCCGGTGATCACTATCCGGGGTGGCGTCAACATCAAGCGCGACCTTGCACGTATCATCCTGCCGCTGGACAGCACACCGGAGACACGGCAAAAGGTTGCCACCACTGCCCTTCTTGCCAAGTATTTCAAGGCAGAGATCATCGTGCTGCCGCTCTATTCCACGCAGGTGGAAACGGTCCGCATAACCATAAAGAAATATTCCGAACAGGTAGCCAAATACCTCAAAGAGAATGAGATCCATCACAAGGTAGTTCCCCTGGAAGTGGAAGGGAACATTACGGATGCCACCATCGAATATGCCCTAAAGGTAGATGCGAATCTTATCTCGATCATGACCGAACAGGAAAAGACTACCAAGAACCTGTGGCTGGGAGCCTATGCCCAGCAGATGGTCAATCATTCACCAATACCGGTGATGAGCATCCATTCGACGGAGTATATGAGGAGCATGTGATGAGAGGAGAAAGGAGAAAGGAGAGAGGAGAGAGGAGAAAGACAATAAAAAAATTATCTCTCATTTCTCCTGTCTCCTCTCTCCTTTCTCATTTCAATCAAAAGCGCGCGACACAATTTAAATCTGAGAAAGCTTGTTTAAGTCGTGCGACCATGGCTTTCTCGCCGTCGCGCAGCCATTTGCGCGGATCATAGTATTTCTTGTTGGGCTTGTCATCACCTTCGGGATTGCCGATCTGTCCCTGCAGGTAGCCCTGGTTGGTTTCATAGTACTGTTTCACTCCTGCCCAGTACGCCCACTGTGTATCCGTATCGATGTTCATCTTGATCACCCCGTAGCCTATCGCTTCTTTGATCTTCTCCGGTTCGGAGCCTGAGCCGCCGTGGAATACGAAGTTAACAGGATTGGGTGCTGTATTGAATTTCTTCTGGATATAGACCTGCGAGTTATGCAGGATGATCGGTTCCAGTTTCACATTGCCGGGTTTGTACACGCCGTGGACATTTCCGAACGAGGCGGCGATGGTGAACCGGTCGCTGACCTTCATGAGTTCCTCATAGGCAAAGGCCACGTGTTCGGGCTGGGTATAGAGGCGGGAACTGTCCACTCCTGTATTGTCCACGCCATCTTCTTCCCCGCCGGTGACTCCCAGCTCGATCTCCAGTGTCATGCCCATTTTGCTCATCCGTTCCAGGTAGCACTTGCAGATCCCGATGTTCTCATGCAGCGGTTCTTCCGACAGGTCGAGCATGTGGGAGCTGAACAGCGGGTAGCCGTTCTTTTGAAAGAATTCCTCTCCTGCCGTGAGCAGTCCGTCGATCCAGGGCAGAAGTTTTTTGGCTGCATGGTCGGTATGGACGATCACCGGGATGCCGTACATGGCGGCTACCATGTGGATATGGTGTGCGCCGGAAACCGTTCCGATGATGGCAGCGCGCTGCGCGTCGTTGGAAAGACCTTTTCCGGCATAAAATTCCCCTCCTCCGTTGGAGAACTGGACGATCACCGGGGAATTCACGGTTTTGGCAGCTTCCAGGACCGCATTCACGGAGTTGGTTCCCACGACGTTCACCGCCGGGAGGGCGAACTGATGGGCTTTTGCGACGCGGAAAATTTCCTGAACCGCTTTACCGGTAGCAACTCCTGCCGGTACGGTATCTGATATTCTTGTTGGCATTTTATAAACGTTTAATGAATTAATCAATTGCAGGTGCAAAAATAGACTTTTTTGAGAGGAGAGAGGAGAAAGGAGAAAGGAGAGAGGAGAAATATTTTAAAAATTTAAGCGAGATGGGGTAACAAATCAGGAAATTTGGGATTAATAGAATGGATTCGAACCATATCCTTATGAAGGAAAGGCTCATTAAATTTGCGGTCATGCTTATTGACCTTTCACGTCAACTGAATCGATCTGCACATGGTAGAAATCTGGCCAGTCAAATAGAACGGTCAGGTACTTCGGTGGCATTAAATTTCGGAGAAGCTTTAGAAGCATCCTCTAAGAGGGATTTTATCTTTAAAATGAATCTCATATTGAAGGAACTTCGTGAAACAGAGATGAACCTTTGTATTATTCAAAGATCGAATATTTTATATAACTCGGATCCTCTTATTACGGCGATTAAAGAATGTGATGAGCTCATTTCTATTTTTGTGGTCAGCATCAAAAACAGCTAAACGGAACTTGGCAACGAAAGGAGAGAGGAGAGAGGAGAAATGAGAGATGAGAGATGAGAGATGAGAGATGAGAGATAATTATAATGTATTTCTCCTCTCTCCTTTCTCCTCTCTCCTTTCTCCTTTCAATAAAAATGTTTTATCTTTGCCACTTAGAATCTCTTTCCCCTGGTCCCGTAGTTCAATTGGACAGAACGTCAGATTCCGGTTCTGAAAGTTGGGGGTTCGAGTCCCTCCGGGATCACCAGAAACGCCTTGGTTTTCAAGGCGTTTCTGATATCTGATGAATCGATTAACCGATATCTGATTTAGGATTTAAATCGAAAATCAAATCAAATATCAAATATCGGTTAATCGGTTAATCAGATATCAACCAATGTCCTGCGCAATATATTTCGCATTTTCTTCATGCGTTAAAATATTAATTGTATTTTCGCACGGTTCGTACCCATATCGTATAGACAATCATGGCAAAAAGGGCCTTAAACAGCCTGACAGAGCAAATGGCAGGACTCCCTGATAAGACCAGCATGGAATCCCTATTTGATCAGGTCCTGGAAAACTCCGACATTGTGGAATCGTGGCGAACTCCTGACGGGAAACTGGTGTATGTATCCCGTTCCTGCGAAAGGTTGCATGGTTACACCGCTCAAGAGATCCTGGCAAGTCCTGAAATGCTCGAAAAAATCATTCATCCGGAGGACAGTGTGACATGGCAGGAGGGTATTGAAAAACTTTTAAGGGACAGAGGTTTTAAGGGAAAACTTGAATACCGGATCATCACCCGGGATGGTTCCGTAAAATGGATCGAATCAGCCTGGTATCCCCTGAGCGATCCTTCGGGTCGTTTTTTCGGCTGGCGTGCCACATCGGTCGATATCACTGAGCGGAAACAACTGGATGAAAAACATAAGATCACCGAAGCCAGGTACCAGGCCATACTGGATAGCCAGACCGAACTGATCGTCAGGCATGAAACCGACGGTACGATTACCTATTTGAACCAGGCGCTTGTTGATTTCACCGGACTGGCGCCCGGAGATTTGCTTGGACAAAAATGGTTCGCGTTGATCCCTTCGGAAACCGTTCTGCTCATTCAGATGATGATGCAGGAAATGACGCCGCAGAAACCTACAGCCAACTTCGATCTTGAAGCCATCCGCTATGACGGCTGTAAAAGGTGGATCAATTGGCGCAGCACAGGGATATTTGATAAGGGAGGGATCCTGATTGAATTACAGGTGGTTGGCCGGGACATTACCGAGGAACGGAATGCCCTGATTGAACTTAACCTGAAGAACGAGGAGATGTCTTTGTTATACAGGAAATTCAGTCTTATTTCAGACACTGCCAGTGACATTGTAGGCTGGGCATTACCGGATGGGACCCTTATGTATCTTTCCCCTTCAGCGGAACGATTGACAGGCTACCCTATGGATAGTCAAGTACATGACCTGCCGGTTTTTATTGAAGAGGTAGTTCATCCGGAAGATAAGTCCCATGTCATCGAGTACCTGAAGGAATCTGAGAGGCTCAGGGAATCCGGTGGATTTTCTTACCGGATCATTACACGTCAGGGAACAATTCGATGGTTTGAGCAACTAAACAGTCCATTGAAAGATGTTGATGGTACGTATATGGGTTTCCGTTTCAGTGCACGTGACATCACGGAACGAAAGCTGTTGGAAGAAGAACTTTCAAAGAGTGAAATCCGTTACCGGGGCATCGTGGAAGATCAAACCGACCTGATATGCAGGGCCAGTCCGGATGGTATTCTCCTTTACGTCAATAATGCGTACTGTAATTATTTTAAAACAAGCTCTGAAGAACTGATCAACCGGTCGTTCAAACCACTGATCCCAGAAGAGGACCGGTACATTGTTGAAAATTCATTCTCTTTGATTAGCCCCGGTGAGCCGGTCCATTCGACCGAGCACAGAGTCTTTGCTCCCGATGGATCGATTCGCTGGTCATCGTGGATCAACCGTGGATTTTTCGATGAGAAAGGGAGACTGACAGAAGTTCAGTCCGTGGGTAGGGACATCACTGACCAAAAAAGGGCAGATCAGGACTTGAAACGGGCCTTTGATGAAATTTCAGAGCTCAAACAGAAGCTGGAAACGGAGAATATCTACCTGAAGGATCTGGTCATGCCCAGAATGGCCACACAAAACATTGTGGCGAATAGCCATGCCATGAAAAAAGTGTTGGAACTGGTCCAGCAGGTTGCTCCCACCGACTCCACCGTGTTGATCACAGGTGAAACTGGGACCGGAAAGGAACTGATTGCACGGGTCATTCATCAGTTGAGCAATCGCAATAAAAGGATGATGATCACGGTCAATTGTTCGGCTTTACCAGGTTCACTGATCGAAAGCGAGCTGTTCGGCCGTGAAAAAGGGGCATACACCGGAGCATTGACACGGCAGATAGGACGTTTTGAAATGGCCAACGGATCCACCATTTTTCTGGACGAGATCGGTGAAATGCCCATGGATCTGCAGGTAAAACTGCTGCGTATGATTCAATTCGGTGAATTTGAACGGCTGGGAAGCCCGGTGATGCACAAAGCGGATGTACGGATCATTGCAGCGACCAACAGGGATCTGAACAAAGCGATGAAAGAGAGAACATTCCGCGAGGACCTGTACTATCGTCTGGGGGTATTCCCCATTCATATACCCCCGTTGCGGGAACGTACCGATGACATCTCCCCTCTGGTCTGGCATTTTGTCCAGGAACTATCCGAAAAAACCGGCAAAAGGATCGATATGATTCCCAGGAGAGTGATCGAACGGCTTACACAATATCCATGGCCCGGCAATGTCAGGGAACTTGGCAATGTGATCGAGCATGCCATGATCCTGGCATCAAGCCGAATACTGGATATCGCGGTACCCGATTCCCTGGTGTCACAGGATAACCAGCTGAGAACCCTTGAAGAGGCAGAACGGCACTATATTCTTTCCATTTTGAACAAGACAGGCTGGAAGGTCCGGGGTGAAAGAGGGGCGGCTCAGATCCTGGGATTGAACGAAGCCACGCTGAGGTTCCGGATGAAGAAGCTGGGGATACGACGGCCGGAGTAGCAGGCGGTAGTCGGCAGTCAACAGTCAGCAGCATGTCCCGAGGAACATAGTGACGAGGGATCAGCAGTCAGGGATTGCTTTGCACGAAGGTTTTTTATGCGTAATTTATTAACAATTGCGTGATATATTACGCATTTTATCCCTGTAAATTTTGATTCAGGGTTTTATTTCGATATCCATGAAAAAAAATCCCAATATAAATTATTAATGATCAGTGATATAAAAAATTTCATATTATAATAATGTATATTGGTACTGGTTTTGCTAACTTTGCGCACCCAATCACCACCCATGGTCATATCTTGTTATTCCTTAACGACTTCACTGAGTCGTGCGAGGGATCTGTTGGATGTATTACGATCCGTCAGTGGCCCCAGTCTTTTCATGAAAGGTTGCATAACCTCCGACATCTGGCAAAACCCGGATAATCCCGGCATGTTTATGCTTCATGAAGAATGGAATTCCCTCGCAGACCTGGAAAGTCACATCAGCTCCCCTCTTTACCATCGCTTACTGGCTGCGATGGAATTGTGCATCATTAAGCCTCAGGTGATTTTCATGGACGGACAGGATATCCGTGGGATTGAATGGGTAGAGCAGCTACGAACCATCATTGCTGAAAGAGAACCGAAATGACGTGTTTCGCTGCCGGATGATCTTTGGATCATCCTTGAAACCAACCAGGACAAGTTAAAAGATCAACGCACAACCGCGAAAAAATATCGTTATGAAGAAAGTTATTACCCTCCTGTATTGCATCGGATTATTTACAGGACTCAGCTTCGTCACTCAGCTGAATGCACAGACGACATTTCCATCAGGTTCATTTATCGTCAATATGGGCGTTACTCCGCAAACCATCGGAAACGGACTAAAGCCCTACGGACTGATCTATGACCTGGTGAAAAATTACAATGTACCCATCTACTGGTATATAAATCAGGCGAAAGCCAAGGATGGGGTTGATTTCACCTACAACGGCATTCAGTACAAGGGAGGAACCTTTCTTGTCTCTCAAAGTTATATAACACCTACTGTGGCCTCGCGAATAACTTACTGGCAAAGCCAGGGTGTTGTTGGTGTGTACACCTCTTCCGCTTTCACCATTACCCCGACGTATCGAATTACCTGGGCACCCATATGGACGCTGGATGCGCAAAACGGGTCCATTGCCACAGGTTTCTTTACCAATGCCGGCATCCCTTCCACAGCCTATAACTGGCAGTCGCCCTCACTTCTGAGTGCCTGTAACGATATTTTTGTCATGCCGCATGCAGATCCCACATGGGCGACGCATAGCAACCTGCTTACCTGGAATCAGACCTACAAGGGAGCCATCTGGGCTGGATGCCATGCGGTGAGCGCCCTGGAAGGAATGTACAATCCTGCCGATAAGTCACAGCAAACCAATTTCTTGTCGGTCAAAACGGGCAATTATGGCGGTACAGCCTCTTATGCCGACAATGCCCTTGTTCTGTGGGGAGTACATACCGGAGGCTCGATCCCATATACCACCACCAGTCCCACGGAATATACTTTTCCGGTGAATTATAATCCCAAGCTTGTCGCCCCGAATGATCCGGTGGCTCAATACATGGGAGTGAGCGATCTGGCCCACCTGAACGGATCCGAACAGATCTACCTGCCTGTACTGGCAGGTGGCTGGCGGTCCACGACAAAGGTGATCACCTACGATCCCACACAGGCCAACACCGTTCCCGTGGGTACATTATCGAACGGGCCGGCGGTGATCATTGCCTACGGAAGGGGTTTTGGCGATCCCAGCCGTGGACAGGTCATGTATGAGGCGGGACATTCCATCAACAAAGGTACAGCAGGTGACGTAGCTGCCCAGCGAGCCTTCTTCAACTGGAGCTATCTGTCACATGTGGATAAATCTCCCGTTATGTACGGAGTCACCGGTATCCCGGCCGGTGGGGTATTCCCCTCCCAGCCATATCCCCAAAATTATCCCCTGAGCGTCAGCGCCAGTTCTCCCATAGGTGCTGCGATTGTGTCGGTGCTCTGGAGCTGTAAACGGTCCGACACGGGCGCTGATTTCGGCACGTTCACCCCCAATGGTACTCAGGCTGCGGCCAGTACTGTTTTTACCCCAAACTCCACCAATGAGGACGTGCAATGTGTCATTACCGTGAAGGTAACGGATGCATGCGGCCGGTCGAACTTTGATTCCTATCCTGTGGTAATTTCAAAAGGACCGCAGCCACCGGTAGCTGTGAATGATCAGGCAACCATAACGGGCTCCTGTGTCCAACCGGGAACCTGCGTGGATATCTATCCGCTGAGTAACGACTACGATATCAACGGCGATCCGATCGCCCTGACGGCAATCAGCGGAGGTACCAACGGTATATGGACCCTTTCCGGATCAAAGGTTACCTATTGCCCGACGGCGAATTTCTTCGGATCTGCCACCTCGAGTTACACAGTTTGTGACAACACGGGACTCTGTTCGACAGGGACGATTACCGTTGGTGTAGGCACTCCCGATGGAAACGGCTGTTACCCCGGAACCACCTGGGGAATTGAGACTACCCTCAGTGCAAGTGGACAGATCAATTCTGGTGTGGATAATCCGACGTATGCCCTCGGGGATCCGAATTACGATCCTGCTGACCCTTTAACCTATGCCGGTTTAAAGGATGCGGGAGATATACTTACGCTCGATTTTGGAGCCGTATATACTCCGCCTGCCTATGAATATGTAACATTCTATTTCGCCAGTAACAATGAGGGAACTACCGCTTCCGCCAATGTATCCTACAGTACGGATAATATCACTTATTCTTCACCTGTTTTATATTCTACTACCAGCAACGATCCCGGTGGCACCTTCTCCATCGCTATCCCAGTTAGTGGTATCCGGTACCTTAAAATAGCCAGATCAGCCGGCACGATTTGGTTCGACGCCGCACAGCTGGAGAATTACAGCTGCGTGTCAGCTGCAGTCCAGGCCAATGCCGACGCTGTTGATAGTTATGAGGACATCCCCACTACGATCAATGTCATTGGAAATGATGTCAATCCAGGCAATCTGGTCCTGTCGCTAACGATCACCACCCCGCCGGCCAATGGAAAGGTCAGTATCAATCCTGACAACACCATCACCTATATTAACAACACGGATTATCCCTCAGGTACAGCCAATGCTGCGGACGCATTCACCTATAGGATATGCAACAGCCAGGGACTCTGTTCCTCAGCCAATGTCAACATCACCATCATTAATGACGGTTGCGCTGATGGGCAATATAAACCCCTGGGAACGGACAATCCTGTCGAGGTAACCTTTCAGGCCAGTGCGACAACCGATAATTCGGTGGAAGATTCGTACATTAAAGCAGATTCGGACGGAAATGATAATTATGGCGGTTCAACCACGTTGGAAATCGGGAAGAAGACCGCTAAAGCCAAACGCGGACTGTTCAGGTTCAACAATGTCACAACCATACCTTCCAATGCAGTTGTTCAAAGTGCCTTATTCAGTATCTATCTCACAGGAGGGGATAACAACACCCTTACGTATAATGTGCACCAGTTGACACAAACCTGGACGGAAGCTGGGGTTACATGGCTGAAATATGACGGAACAAACAACTGGACGAATGCAGGCGGTACGTATAACAGCACTGCTGCTGCCACTCTCACTACAGGAAAAGTAGTGGGATATAAAGAGTTTTCTATACCGGGTATCGTGCAAAACTGGGTGAAAACTCCTGCCAATGGTGGGTATGCCAATTATGGAATTATAGTGAAACAGGCTAATGAAGCCACTGGAATAGATAAAAGGCACCAGTTTGGTTCTTCTGAGAACAACACACTTGGCCTGAGACCGAAACTTGTCGTGACCTATGTAACACCTTTGCCCTGTGCCCCTTTGATCAACAGAGCCCCATTGGCCAATCCCGATTTCGCTACAACACCATCTTCCACAGCGATTTCCATTCCCGTTTTGACGAATGACAGTGATCCGGATGCAGGAAATACACTGAGCATTTTAAGCATCGGGACCGTAACCGGAGGTACAGCGTCGATTTCAGGCAGTTCTATCATCTTTACCCCGAACAGTTCTTATACAGGTACCACCACGTTCACCTATACCGTTCAGGATAACAGTGGCCTGACCGACCAGACCAATGTCACCGTGACCGTCACCAATGTGCCTCCTGCTGCCAACTGGGATAATGCAACCGTTGCTTCCAACTCCTCGAACACTGCTGTATCGGTTCTGACAAATGATACCGATCCTGATGGTCCTGCAGGTCTGACCATGACGATCCTGACCCCTCCGACCAATGGTACCGCTTCATTGTCAGGTACATCCATCGGTGGAACTGTCACCCTTACGGGTATGACCATCCTATATACTCCGGCTTCTAATTTTACCGGTACCGACCAGCTGATCTACCAGCTTTGCGAACCTGTTGATCCCAATGCCTGCGTATCGACCTCTGTCTGTGATACAGCCAAGGTGGTGATCACCGTCACCAACCTGCCCCCGGTGGCCAATAACGATACCTACACTATTGTTCCCTGCAAGGCTGTGACACTGAATATCCTCAGCAACGATACGGATCCTGAGGGCGGGACTTTGTCGGTGACCATTACCCAGCAACCGGCTTCAGGGATAGCAACGGTCAATGCGGATGGTTCGGTGACATTCACCCCGGCAACGAACTCACCTACCCCTGTGACCTTCCAGTACACAGTGACGGATAATGGAGTTCCTCCTCTTACCTCCAATTTCGCAACAGTCACGATAAACATCGAAAATCCGTCTATTAATAATCCACCGGTTGCTGTCAGGGATGACTGGGAGATGGTCTGGAACTCGCATGATGTCATTTCTGTGCTGGATAACGATTACGAACCCGACGGACAGGAGATCACCCTACCTGAAATCTCTGCCGTGTCACCGCTCCGGGAGCCATCACACGGGACCTATTCGATCAATGTGAACGGGACCATTGAATACGAGCCATTTCTCAATTTCAATGGATACGATACACTGGTATACCGGATATGCGACCGTATCAATAATGCAGTTACCTGCTCGGTGACCAACGGGCTGTGCGATACCGCACTGGTGGTCATCTACGTGAAGAAGCCCAACAGCCCTCCGGATGCAGTGGATGATTACTACACGTTCCCGGCGAATACCACCTCCTATGGAAATGTGACCTATAACGACAGCGATCCGGATAACAACCTGCTCAGCTACTACCTTGTAGATGGCGGTACTGCCGCAGTCAACGGTACCATCACCTTCAACCTGGATGGCACCTTTTCCTACCTCCCCAATACCGGTTTTACGGGTTCGGTTTCCTTTGTGTACCAGGTCTGCGACAATGGCATTCCCTCTATGTGCGATGTGGCCACGGTCTATATTGACATAGTGCCCATTACCATATCGGGTACGGTGTATAATGATGCGAACGGACTGTCGGATGCCGCGGTCAACGGGATCGGAATCCAGAAGGCAGCTACAGCTCAGCTTTACTCCTATCTGATCCAGGGTGGAAACGTTGTCAGCAAAATGGCGATACAGCCCGGTGGCAGTTATTCCTTTTCGGCCCAGCAGAGTTCGACCTATACGGTAGTCATTTCAGCACTGGATGTTCCAATCGGAGCAGCTCAGCCTTCACCCAGTCTTCCGGCCGGATGGGCCATGGTGGGGGATTATTATGGCATGAATAACGGGGCGGGAAGCGGAACCAAAACAGGCACGCTGGTCACTACGGTCATCACGGGTACCAGCAATGTAACGCTTGTGGATTTTGGCATCGAGCAGCCACCTGTGGCTGTCAATGACAGCTATACAACCCTGGTAAATGTTGCAGTTACGGGAAATGTGCTCATCAACGATTCGGATGGTGAAGGAAGCAACCTGACGGTTTCGCTCAATACCGGGCCGGGTAGCGGAACGCTGACGCTGAATCCGGATGGTACATTTTCCTATTCAAACGCTGTGGCAGGGACTTATACCTTTACCTATAATGCATGCGATCCTGCGGGTCTGTGCAGCACAGCTACCGTCACCATCCTGGTGAAGGAATGTGAAACACCGACTTCGGCTCCGGGGATCATCCAGATCCAGAAATAATGAAATGACATACCATCCAAGGAATGACAGAAATCTCAGAAATACCTTAGCCATGTATTCTCCTGACTCTCAGAAAAAATATACTAAAGTAAGTCCCATGAAGAAGATTTACGCAATCATGATATCCGTACTGGTACTTGGGAATGTCGCCAGTGCTGCAACATTTACGGTGACCAATACCACCGATGGCGGACCGGGTTCGCTGCGACAGGCCATCCTGGATGCCAATACCGCGGGCGGCACCGACAATATTGTCTTTGCCATTCCGGGGGGAGGGCCACACATCATTGCGCCTGCCACATCGCTGCCGGTGATCACAGGAACTACGAATATCAATGGATACTCCCAATCGGGTTCCATCATGCCTGGTGCCACATGGCCGGCAAAGATCATGATCGTGCTTCAGGGCAGCTTTACCGGCAACGGACTGGAGTTTGCTCCCACTGCCATCGGCAGTACGGTGCAGGGTCTTTCCATCGTGGGATTTGGCAACAGCAACACCACTGCAGCGATTTACATCCAGGCCAGCAATACTGTGGTATCAGGTAACCTGATCGGGCTTTTGCCAGATGGCAGCGTGGTTCCAAATTCAGTCGGTATCTATGGGATTGGAGCCGATAATGTAATGATAGGAGGTATAACGGATGACAAGCGAAACGTGATCTCCGGCAATCTCTATGAAGGCATTACCTTCGTGCCTGATGGATTGAACTATGCCAGCAATGAGACTGTTCAGAAGAACTATGTGGGTACGGATGTCACCGGGACCAGGCTCACCAGCGGACCTTTGAACCAGGAAACGGGCAATCTTCTTCATGGAGTGGATTTTGACGGAGCCAACAACAGCTTCATCCTTGACAATGTCATCGGAGGAAGCGGTGCATACGGGATTGGATGTGATGCGACCTATGCAGCTGATCCCCCGATGATCCAGAATGTCACCATCAAGCGAAACCGCATCGGCACCGGCCTGAACGGGGAAGACCTGGGCAATGGCACAGCCGGCATCATGGTGATCAATGCGCATGATATTGTCATCGGCTCTTCGGTGGCCGATGCCAATATCATTGCCTATAACGGCACGGGTGTAGTCGTGCTGGATTATCCCGCGGGCACCAGCCATCATTCCTATAATGTCCAGATCACCTACAACCGGATTTTCAATAACGATCTGCTTGGGATAGACCTCAGTGCAAATTCTTTGTCGCTGATCCCTGACGGTGTGACGCTCAATGACCTGAATGATCCGGATGTGGGGCCCAATGGATTTCAGAATTTCCCGGTGATTGATTCGGCTTATGTGAAGCTGGGAAACCTGGTCATCAAAGGGCACCTGGATACTGATTTACCGAATTCCAATTACAATGTGGTCTTTTTCAACAATCCGAACGGAGTTGTTACCCCTGATCCAAGCGGCTATGGAGAGGCCTATGTCCGCATCGGCCTGATCCTGGTCACCACGGATGGCAATGGCGATGCCACATTCGCTGCCAGCTATCCCAACGGAGCCAATTATAAGGATAATATTATTTCATTTGCCAGGAGCGTTACGGAAAACACCTCAGAATACTCGCATTACTTCGAGGTTGATGCAATTCCTGATTCTGTCTGTATATTCACCGATCCCACCACCACTTACTCCATAGCCCCGGTTCCCGGCGCCACCGGATATACCTGGACGGTCCCTGCTGGCGCATCGTTTACCGGCCAGGGCACCACTTCCATCACAGTGGACTGGACCGGAGTTGCCAATGGCTCCTACGAGGTCTGCGTCACAGCCAGCAATGCCTGCGGCAACAGCGTGGCCACCTGTGTACCTGTAGTGGTTTATCAGTGTACAACGGATATTCTGATCACCAAAACAGATGCACCTGATCCAGTGGTTGCAGGTCAGTCGCTGACGTACACCCTGACGGTGACCAATACCGGTACGATACCGGCAAAGAATATAACAGTGAACGACGTACTTCCTGCCGGACTTACCGTTAACACCATCACTCCCAGCCAGGGGATCTGGACTGCCCCTGACTGGTTGGTGGGAACCCTGGCAGCAGGAAACAGTGCCACACTTGTCATTTCCGTGACCGTGAATGCGGATTTTACAGGAACCTCTCTGACGAATACGGCCACCGTGACCACGTCTACACCCGAGGAAAATACCGGCAACAACTCCGCAACGGCCATTACCACGGTGAATTCACAGGCGGATGTTTCCATCGTTAAAACCTGCACCACATCGCCCGTGGTAGCCGGTCAGCTGATCAATTACACGCTGACAGTATCCAACGGCGGCCCCAGTGTCGCCCAGAATGTCCAGGTAGCCGACGTGAATCCCAATCTCAGCAACCTGGAATTTTCCCTCGACGGTTCTACCTGGAATCCCTGGACAAGTCCATACACCATTGGAACCATGGGAACAGGAGCTTCCATCCAGATCTATCTGCGTGGAGTAGTGCTCAGCAGTGTGACAGGCACACTGGGCAATACGGCCACGGTTACTTCCACCACGCCGGATAATGATCTGACGAATAATACCAGCACGGTGAATTCACCCGTCACGACCTCGGCTGATCTGGCTGTCACAAAGGTCTGCAACACCTCACCGGTGAAAAAGAACGATCCCATACGATACACGATAACTGTGCATAATAACGGCCCCAGTGACGCGTTGAATGCATCCATCGCTGACGTTATCAATCCTGCTGACATTTCCAATGTGCAATATTCGACAGACGGAGGAATCACATGGAATACCTGGACCAGCCCGCTGGGGATTGGCACACTGGCTGCCCAGGCGACATATACCCTTCTGCTAGAAGGAACTGTAGCCAATACTGCCCCCAATCCGCTGGTCAATACAGTATCGGTATCCTCTTCAACAAATGATCCTGTTCCCGGGAATAACACCTCTACGGTAAGTTCCCAACTGAATGTGCAAGCGGACCTGTCCATTCAGAAGACAGGGCCTGCCTCAGTCGTTGCAGGAAACACAATCACCTATACGATCACGGTCACCAATAACGACAATAACTTCACAGCCACTAATGTCGTCATTCATGATGATATCAATTCCTCCTATATCTCCGTTCCGTATTTTTCGACCGATGGCGGCGCAACCTGGAATCCCTGGACAGGTTCCTACCTGATAGGATCCCTGGCTGATGGGGCCAGTGTGTCCATCCTGATAAGAGGTACTGTACTGCCCAGTGTGACGACCAATATACCCAATACAGCGACTGTGACCAGTGATACACCCGATTCCGATTTGACAAATAATACTTCAAGTACATCCACTCCTGTAACCACCTCTGCCGACCTGGGGATCACCAAAGCACTGCTGACCGATCCCGTCATCGCCGGACAATCCATCCAATACAGTTTGGTGGCGACCAACCAGGGGCCGAGCGATGCCCTTCTTGTCATTGTGCTGGATGCTCCCCCAGCGGGACTGAGTGCCACAGAGTATTCTCTGGATAACGGAAGTACCTGGACTGCATGGCCGGCAGGTAATACGATCAACCTGGGCACCATGACGGCCGGTCTCACCACCACGATCCTTTTGCAAGCTGTCGTAAATGTATCCACCTGCGGACCTCTAAACAATACGGTCACCATTTCCTCCTCCACGCCGGATCCAAATAGCGCCAATAACACTTCCGGTGTCGGGCCCACTGATGTCGAGGACCATACGCCTCCCTCCATCACCTGCCCTATACCTGTGACCATTTCCTGCATCGAGGCCGTTCCTGCTCCTGATATCAATACCGTCACAGCAAGTGATTATTGTTCCACCGTTACCGTGACCCATGTCAGCGACGTGGTCAGTAACCAGGTCTGCCTGAATCATTATGACATCACGCGTACTTACAGGGCCACCGATGCATCCGGCAACTGGTCCGAATGTACACAGCTCATTACGGTACATGACCAGACATCCCCTACGGTTACGTGCCCGAATGCGTTGACTGTCCAGTGCGCCATCGAGGTGCCTCCACCGGCTGCAGATTACACGGCATTTATAGCACTGCCAGGCGCCTCAGCCATTGACAACTGCGCCACGGGTTCCTTAACGGTCACCCATGTCAGCGATGTGATCACCGATCAGACATGTGCCAACCGCTATACCCTCACCCGCTGGTACCGAATACAGGATGAATGCGGTAATTATACGCTGTGTTCACAGACAATATATGTGTATGATAACACTCCTCCGTTGTTCACTCCACCCACCCAGATCATCATTTCATGCGAAGTGCCACCTGTCCCTGACAATACCGGGGTGCCTACGATCTACACCGGCAATTGCGGAGGTACGAACCAGACCTGGACGTATACCGACCAGTGGCAGGATGGACCCCATTGCAACGGTACAGGTACTATCCTGCGAACATTCTCGGTAATGGATCAGTGCGGTAATGTGGCGACGGGAACACAGACCATTGTCATCATTGACAACACGCCGCCCCAGATCACCTGTGCGGGCAACCAGACCCGGAACACCGATCCTGGAACGTGCACCTATTCGGCACAGGGAACCGAATTCAATCCTGTTTCGGCCTCCGATAATTGCGGGATCCTGAGTGTAATTAACGATCTTAACAATTCGGGCACGCTGGCAGGCTATGTTTTCAGCCATGGCACCACTGTGGTAACATGGACCATCACAGATGGATGCGGACATACTGCTTCATGCAGTTTTACGGTGGATGTTGTGGATGATGAAGATCCTGTGGTCGTGAGCTGTCCTCTCGATATAAATGTCAACAACGATCCAGGGGATTGTGGCGCTGTGGTTACCTATGATATGCCCACTTTCGCTGACAACTGTGCTGGCACTGGGCTGACAGGCACCCTTACAGCCGGTTTGCCGTCGGGTTCGACTTTTCCGCCAGGTACCACCACAGTAACCTATTCCTACACCGATCCTTCGGGTAACGGGCCGGTGACCTGCACTTTTACTGTTACGGTGGCGGCCTGTGTTGATCTGACCATTGCAAAAAGCGACAGTCCTGACCCTGTAACAGCCGGAACGATGCTGACCTATGCACTGACCGTGACGAACCTGGGACCCAGCTCTGCGTCGAATATCACCGTGACCGATATGATTCCGGGAGATGTCTTATCTCCGGAATTCTCAGTGGATGGAGGCGCTACATGGACATCCTGGACGAATTCATGGAATATTTCCTCTCTGGCCAGCAGTGACACTTACCCGATCCTTATCCGCGGGACCGTAAGCTGTGGTGTGACAAACGGATCAAGTCTTTACAACACGGTATCAGTGAGCACCAGTACATCCGAGTCCAATACGGCAAACAATGAAAGCACGGCTGTCACTATTGTCAATAACATGACGGCTCCAGGACCCGTGAATTCGCCTCCTTTCGTTTGTAAAGGGGCCACGGGTCTGTCATTCTCTATCCTGCCCGTGCCAGGGGCTACCACCTATACCTGGACCGTTCCTTCCGGATTTGTGATCACTGGCGGACAGGGAACGAATTCCATTGCCGTGACTGCCGGCAGCAACAGCGGGGATGTGTGTGTCACGTTGAGCAACAGCGGATGCACGGGGGGCAGCAGTTGTGTGACCGTCACCGTGGAGGATGTACCTCCTGCACCCGTATTCAAACCCGAGTGATCGAAGTAGAATAAATAGAGATTATATCATATAATAACTGATTATATATAGCTAAAGAAAAGACTTTAAAATCACTTGTTTACCCAACGAAGGATTTTAGAGCGAACATATTAACCTGGATGCAATGAAAAGAACATTACGAAGCGTACTGATCCTCACCCTGGGCATGTACTTTCCGGCCATGGCAGCAACCTACACGGTAACCACGACAAGTGACAGCGGTCCCGGATCGCTCCGGCAGGCCATTACAGATGCCAATCTAAATACGGGTCCGGACAACATCCATTTCAATATACCGAACACAGATCCGAATTATCATCCGGTAACCGGAGTGTGTATCATCACGCTGGCGGATGATCTTCCGGAAATCACAGATCCCGTTACGATCGACGGGCTGACGCAGCCGGGGGCTGCTGCCGGGAACCTGATGGCCGGGACGCCGCATACCCTGAAGATTGAGATCCAGGGGACGGACATCAACGGTACATACAATGGTTTTCATATTACCTCTGATGGGTGTACCCTTCGTGGACTGGCGATAAACCGCATAAATAGTTATTGTATTTCATTTAACGGAACGGATTTCAATACGGTCCAGACGTGTTATTTCGGGCTGGATGCAGCAGGTTTGTGGGCGGATAAGAATACAAATTATGGCAACGGAATTTATCTTGAAGCCTGTGGTACAACCCTTATCGGTGGTGGAGGGAATGGAAACGGAAATGTCATCGCCGGTACCTACCAGGAAGCTATCCTTGCCGATGATGACGGAACTCCCTCTAATGGATGCCAAAATCTGACTATCCAGGGGAATATCATTGGGTGGGATGTCACAGGGCAGGGCGGCAATGAAAATTTTGCGTGCAACCGCGCCATTGATCTTGATAATACGTCCCAGGTTCTGATTGGAGGGACCACCCTCCAGGAAAAAAACGTGATCGCCAACTGCGGTGATAACGTTACGTTCAATTACGGGGATAATGTCCCATCATCTACACCGTGTGATAATATTACAATCCGGGGGAACATCCTCGGTGCAGATATTACAGGAACGTTGGCTGGTTTTGGACCAGTGAATGATAAGGGGATTCAAATGAATACCTGTACAACAGTAACAATCAATGACAACCTGATCAGCGGCAACCGGTATCAGCAACTATACGGAGAATACTGCAGCGGCCTTACGATGGCCGGAAATAAGGTGGGGACGGATATTTCAGGCATGAGCTCACTTACTCCGGCCGGGTATTCGTCAGATAAAGAAGGACTTTACTTTGATCACCTGTCGAATTCGTCTATTGGCCCGGACAACCTCATTTCCGGTGCGACACGCAATTTCGGCATCGTACTGACAGGAAGCAGTGCATGCACGATACGCGGGAATAAAATAGGAACGGATATACTGGGCAATCCGGTGCTTGGAAATGCTTACGGCGGAATTGATCTGGATTATTCGAACAACATCACCATCGGCGGAAGAACTGCCGGCGATGGCAACATCATTGCAGGAAACAAGGATCATGGCGTTTATCTGTGGTATGATTCAGGCAATGGATATAACAACCTTATTGCAGGCAACAGCATTTTCGACAACGAGGGCCTTGGAATATCCTTAGGCGGCGGAAGATCGGTAAATGACAACAGTGATCCGGATAACGGGGCTAACCGTCTGCAGAACTTCCCGGTGATTACCGGGGTTGTCCATGCAGGATCCAACACGGATATAACTGCCACCCTGAACAGCACCCCCGGTACCAGTTTTACAATTGATTTTTACTGGAGTCCGAATATTTATTTTTGGGATGGGGAATATATTTGTACGGGTCAGGGAAAGGTCTTTTTGGGGAGCACGACGGCTACGACCGATGGCTCAGGGAATACGGGTCTTATAAGCTTTACAGCCACAGGGCAGATCCCGGACGGATGGTATGTGACAGCCACAGCGACAGATCCTTCCAATAATACCTCCGAGTTCAGCGATCCTTACATGTTTGGAGGAGCTGAGAACGTCTTTGTTGTGATCAGTACCGACGACAGCGAGGTTTGCGGTTCATTGCGCCAGGCGATCCTCGACGCCAACGCCCATCCGGGACCGGATATCATCCGTTTTAACATTCCCGTTTCCGATCCGGGTTACGTTGCATCGGGAGATTACTGGAGTATCCAACCCGGGTCAGGTCTTCCAAATATTACAGAAGCGGTGGTGATCGACGGATACACCCAGACCGGCGCACAGCCCAACACCACCTGCATGCCTGCCACAACCGATGCTCAGCTCAAAATTGAGATCAGCGGGATAAACGATGGTGGGATGAGCTATGGATTTTACCTGTATGACGCTGTTGACGGTGTTGATAACTGTACGATCAGGGGATTGGCCATTAACCACTGGCACCATGGTGGAATAGGAGCTTTCGGACTTACCAATTCCAATTTTGAGGGTAATTATATTGGTACGGATATCACCGGGTCTATCTCTCCCGGCGGACAATTCCAAGGGATATACCTTTCGTCTGGTTGTTCATCCATTACCATCGGTGGTGGTACTGCTGAAAAACGTAATGTAATCTCTGGAAACATAAATAACGGTGTTTACCTGGATTGGGACATAAGTAATATTACTATCCAGGGAAATTATATCGGGACTGATAAAACAGGTACCGTTGCCCTTGGAAACGGCGACAACGGCATTTATCTTTACGGGGACAATGATTTCAACCTCATTGGAGGCACCTCGGCCTGTTCCCGGAATATCATTTCCGGAAACGGAACCATCAGCGGTAACGAATCCTGCGGCATCTTCGGGGAATACGGCGATTATAACGACAATACCATTATTGGAAATTATATCGGGACCGGCGTTACGGGAACTGAAATCCTCGGGAATGCACACAACGGGATATTCATTAAACAAGAGATAAATAACAATGTGATCGGGGGAACTGCTGCCGGCGAGGGCAACATCATCACACATAACGGCTGGGCCGGAATTAATCTCAGGGAAGAATATACCGGAAATGTTAGCATCTGTAACCAGATTTCCGGCAACTCCATTTACGACAATGGCATGCTGGGCATTGATCTGGATGAGGATTCAGACAACAACGATGAACCTGACGGTGTCACCACGAATGATGTAAATGATCCCGACGCAGGTGTCAACAACTACCAGAACTTCCCGGTACTGACCACGGCTGTTTCCAATATATCAAGCTACACAACGATCACGGGAACCATCAATACGGTAAGCAATGCTGAGGTCATCGTTGAATTTTTTGCCAGTCCGGGCGTGGATCCCACCGGCTATGGCGAAGGCAGGACCTACCTTGGCAGCACTACAGTGACGACCGATGGCAGCGGCGATGCACCCATTTCCATAGAATTGCCTGTGGGAGTGCCGTCCGGTTCTTACATCTCCACGACCGCCACCCTACACAGCGGTGACTGTTACAGCACATCGGAATTCAGTAATGGAATAATGGCGACAACGATACCTGATACCGTCTGTATGGCAGAGACAAACTATGTTGTAGAGGTTTACCGGGATCCGGAAGTCATTGCCTATCACTGGTCCATCAGCCCGGCAGGTCCGGTGCTTACTACGTATACCGCTCCCAACGACCACCGTGTTTCCATCAATTGGGCGACAGGAACACCCGGCACTTTGTATACCCTTACTGTTCAGGCGGAGAACGAGTGTGGGCTGAGCGATCCTTCCATCCGGGAGTTTAAGCTGCTGGAGTGTGATTTCGGCGATGCGCCGGATAACCAGCTGGCTGCGCAGTATCCTACGATCATGATGCATAATGGTGCCAGCCACGGGATCGTACCAACGGTTTATCTTGGAGTCGTACTGCCTGATGCGGAGAATGACGGTCAGCCTTCTGCAGATGCCGGCTATACAAATACCACGAACAATGGCGACGACTACTCTGGTTCGCCCGATGATGAGGAGGGTGTGACGATTCCTCAATACCTGATTCCCGGCCAGACTCAAAGCATTACTGTTGTAGTGAATGGAGCCGGTGGCAAGCTGACCGGCTGGATTGACTGGTATGCAGATGGAGACTGGGCAGATGCTGGCGAGCAGATCGCGGCGGATGTGACCGATAATGGAGCCGGCGACGGCGATCCTTCAACCGGCACCATCCAGATAGCAGTCAATGTACCCTCCGATGCGGTTCCCGGATATTCCTTTGCCCGTTTCCGCTGGTCGCTGAAGCCCAACCTGACCTACAACGGCTTCGCGCGCACGGGCGAGGTGGAGGATTACCTGGTGGAGATAGCCAACTTCCCCATTCTACTGACGACCAAGACGGGACCTTCCACGGGCAACGTGGGGGATCTGATCACGTACACGATCACGGTACAGCATGATCCCTCCAGCGACGGTTCACCGGTTCTGATGACGGGAGTCACGGACAACCTGGCCGGTGCTGCGACCTTCATTGACGACGGGACGGGAGACGATGACCTGTATCTGGATGCCGGGGAGACCTGGACCTACACGGTCAGCCGGACGATTCTTGCCACGGATCCTGATCCGTTGGTGAACGTAGCCACGGCCAGCGGCACGGATGGCGACGGGGATACCATTGAAGACAGCGACGACCACAGTCTGAACACGGGTTACAGCCCGGTGTTACTGACGACCAAGACGGGACCTTCCACGGGCAACGTGGGGGATCTGATCACGTA
>ENA-UOWG01000742-UOWG01000742.1-activated-sludge-metagenome-genome-assembly--contig:-NODE-742-length-38728-cov-5.589636_pt1 | contig 38728 bp, 37 predicted proteins | sample MGYA00238147_ERZ761563 | MGnify/ENA primary metagenome ERZ761563 (study PRJEB28884, sample SAMN05720216) | anaerobic digester metagenome | isolation source: active sludge of municipal...
CCTCCGACCTTCAGATCCGCAATCTGGCGCTCTATCCAGCTGAGCTATAGCCTCGCTCGTATACCCGAGACGGCCGATCCCTCGACCGCCTTGCCTTCCTCCGGTCGGCGAGGGGCTCGGTTCGAATCCCACGACCAACTGAAGAAAGGATTTTTCCGGAGAGGGGGGGATTCGAACCCCCGGTACCCTTGAGGGGTACAACTCCTTAGCAGGGAGCCCGATTCGGCCGCTCTCGCACCTCTCCAAGGTCCCCGACTTTCGGAGCAGGGGGGATTCGAACCCCCGGTACCTTACGGTACAGCGGTTTTCAAGACCGCCTCCTTAAACCGCTCGGACACCGCTCCAATCGACGCGGAAGCCTATACTAGGGGAAAATCGGGTCCGTTGTCAATGAGGAAGGGGTCGCGGGAAGCCCGGAGGCCTACTCCACCAGGTACCGGCCGAGCTCCTTGAGCTCGGGGATCCGGGAGAAGGCGGGCTGCTTGATGCCGGCGGCGTCCTTGTCCAGGGCCACGACTTTGAGATAGAGGTCGTTCAGGTAATCCGCCAGGATCTTCAGGTTCGAGGCGAAGTTGTTGACCGCCATGTCCCGGAAGACCCGGTCCGAGTCGCTGATCCGCTCCTGCCCGTGGGAGGAGGTGGCCATGAACTTGAGGTTGGGGGCCACCTGGCGCCGGGCCTGGTAGATGAAGCGCGCCAGGGCCAGGATATACATGTACAGCTCGTCCAGGTGGTAGCCCTGGTAGCGGTAGTTGTCCACCTTCTCCGTGAGCTCCTCGATCTGGCCCCAGGAACCCGCGTCCAGGGTCATGGTGGAGAGGGCCCTCCGGGTGAACCGGTTGGCGATGTTCGTCTGGTAGTGCTGGGAGATCGTCTCGATGAGGGAGAAGAGCTCCGGGTTCTTCACTTGCATGGCGAGGCATAGTATAGCGGCTATCCGCCCGGGCGTGAAGAGCGAACTTACCCCGGGAATGAATTTTCTTACGAAATTGGACTTATATAGAGGTCGCCGCCTTAGCCGCCCCTGCCCCATATAGCCTGCCCTGCCAGGTATCCCGGCGGTCCAGCTCCGCGTCCAGGTCCCGGAGGAAGCCCGCCTTCTCGATCGCCCTGCGGGGCAGGGCGCGGCGTTCCGGGGGGGTGTCCGTGGAGAGGCGCTGGATCACGGTTTCCGGCGGCAGGATCTCCAGGGCCCGGACGCAGAGATCCCGGTGTCGCCGGGGGGAAAGGAGGACGAGCTCGCCCTCCAGGGCCTCCCGGTAGAGGCCGCAGCCGAAGGGGATGTGCAGGTCGTGGATCTTGATCCCCTCGATGTCCAGGTCCGCCAGGTACCGCACCGTGCCGAGCATGTCCGCCTCGGACTCCCCGGGAAGGCCGAAGACCACGTGGGCGGAGACCGGGATTCCCAGGTCCCGGAGCAGGTTGCGGGCTGCCGTGAAGTCCGCGGTTCCGTGCCCCCTCCGGATCCGGGCCAGGGTCGCGTCGTTCGAGCTCTGCAGCCCCAGCTCGACCCAGACGTCCAGGCCCCGGGCCCGGTAGGAGGCCAGGAGCCCCGCCTTCTCCGAGTCCAGGCAGTCCGGCCGGGTCGCGACGATGAGCCCCCGGAAGGGAGCCCGGGCCAGGGCCGCGTCGTAGAGCTCCCGGAGCCGGGCCGGGGGGGCGTGGGTGGAGGTGAAGGCCTGGAAGTAAAGGAGCAGGTTCTCCGCCCCGTACCGGGCACGCTGGAAGGAGGCGGCCTGGTCCGCCTGCTCCGCGACGCTCCCCGCGGAGCCGAGTACGGGGGAACGGGAGCCGTCGGAATCGCAGAAGGAGCAACCCCCCGACCCGTCGGGGCGGCGGTTGGGGCAGGAGAAGCCCCCGTCCACGGGCACCCGGGCCGTCGGGCCTCCGTACCGTGCGCGGAGCCAGGAAGAGTAGCGGTTCCAGCGGCCGTGGTACGGCAGACCCGGGGGGATCGGCATGGCCCATTCTACCCCGACCGTGCGGGCCGCGTCTCCGGCGCCCGGGAATCCGCGACCGGGCCCGTTCGGCTTGAACGGAAGGCCCCTTTCCGGTACCGTGTAACCATGACCCGTCTAGCCCTCGCGGCAGCCGCCGCCCTGGCCCTGGCCTCCTGTTCCCGGGACCCCAACTCCGCGGTGATCATGACCGATTCCCCGGAGTTCGCCTTCTACGTGGATACCTACAACGCCTCCCAGGACCGGTACCGCCTGGAGCTCCAGTTCCGCCCCAACGTGCCCAAGGCCCTGGCCCAGGAGGCCGAGAACCCCCCGGCCCTGGCGGTCGGCCGTTTCCTGGCCAACGACCAGGCCCGGTCCCGGTTCGTGAACCTGGACTACCTATTCCGGGAGCTCATCGTGAACCCCTCCGGGGTCTACCAGGGGCTTTTGCAGCGAGGGGAATTCGACGGCCGCCAACTCCTCCTGCCCGTATCCTTCAACATGCCCCTGGTGGCGTGGCGGCGCGGGGAGGCCTCGCCCGGGAAGGACAACTTCGTGATCTCCCTGGAGGAGATCCGCTCCGCCGCCGCGGCGAGGAACCAGCTGGCCGGATCGGCCTTCGTCCGGATGGGCTTCTCCCCGCGCTGGGACCCGGACTTCCTCCTCCTGTTCGCACGGATGTCCGGCGCCGCCTTCCGGGAGGGTTCCCCCCTGTCGTGGAACGACGAGGGCCTGTCCGCGTCCCTCGAGAGGCTCCGGGCCTGGTCCTCGGAGGTGAACCGGTCCGCCGCCGACGAGGACGACTTCCAGTTCAAGTACCTCTACCTGCCCCGCAACCTGTCGGTCCAGGAGGGACGGATCGCCTTCGCCTACATGGATTCGTCCCAGTTCTTCCTCCTGTCCGAGGAGAGGAGGGCGGCCCTGGAGTACCGGTGGATCGCCCGGGAGACCGCCATCCCCGTCCTGGAGGAGGCCCTGTACGCGGGGATCCTGAGGCGCGGGAAGGGACGGGCCGCCGCGGAATCCTTCCTGAAGTGGTTCTTCCGGGAGGAGACCCAGCGGTACCTGCTGGAGAAGACCCGGTCCCTGCGCACCAGCGAGACGATCTTCGGGATCGCGGGGGGCTTCTCCTCGATACGGTCGGTGAACGAGAAGGTCCTTCCGGTCTTCTACCCTTCCCTGCTCGGGCACCTGCCTCCGCCGGAGTACATCGAGGCCCCGCCGACCCTCCCCGCGGACTGGACCGATCTGGCCGGACGGGTGCTGAAGCCCTTCCTGATCAACGCCACCGGGACCCTGTCCCCGGACTTCGATCCCAAATCGGACCTGAGGAGGCGGATGGACCAGTGGAAGAGGCAGACCGCCGGCACCTGAACCGGGGCTCCCTCAGGCGCAGGAATCCCAGAGCCGGAAGACGTCTTCGTACTCCGCCGCGGTGGAGCACTTGACCGCGGCCGCCCGAAGCTCCGCGCCGCCCCGGACGCCCTTGGTGTAGGCGCACATCTGCTTGCGGAACTCCACGCAGGCGGTCCGCTCCCCGAGGTACTCCACCGCCAGGGTCAGGTGGCGGCGCGCCGCGGCCGCCCGCTCCGCCGGGGACGGCTCCCCGGGTTCCCGGCCTTCCAGGACCTCCCGGGCCTGCCGGAAGATGAAGGGGTTCCCCATGGCCCCCCGGGCGATCATGACCCCGTCCACGCCGGTCTCCTCGATCATGCGCCGGGCGTCCCCGGGCCGGAAGACGTCCCCGCTGCCGAAAACCGGCACCGAGAGGGACGACTTGAGCCGGGCAAGTGCGGGCCAATCCGCCTTCCCCGAATAGCCCTGGGCCCGGGTGCGGGCGTGCAGGGTCACCGCGGAGGCCCCGGCCTCCACGGCAGCCGCCGCGGTCTCGAGGAAGTTCACGCTCCCCTCGTCCCAGCCCAGGCGGATCTTGACCGTGACCGGGGCGGGGGAGGAGGAGCACACCGCGCGGACGATCTCGGCCAGGCGGCCGGGATCCCGCAGGAGGGCCGAGCCCGCCCCGGCCCGTACGATCTTTGGCACCGGGCACCCGCAGTTGATGTCCACCAGGGTCGGATGGAAGGGCGCGAGGAGCTCCGCGGCCCGGGCCATGGATCGGGGATCCGCCCCGAAGATCTGGACCGCGTACTGCCGCTCGGATTCGCCCCGGGCCAGGAGGGTCCGTGTAGCCCGGTGGCCCCGGATCAGGGCCTCCGAGCTGACCATCTCCGTGTAGGCCAGGTCGCAGCCGTGCTCCGCGCAGACGGAGCGGAAGGCGGCGTCGGAGTAGCCCGCCACGGGGGCCAGGAAGAGGTTTCCGGGCAGGACCGCCGTCCCGACCGTCACGGGATGATACAGGGATGCGCTCAGGATCTCGTTCTCCTCGGAGCAGGACATTGACAGGAATGAATCACGGAGAGGACGGAGAAAACAGCCTTCCAGGAGAGGAAAGACAGGATGAACAGGATTTAGATGGATAAACAGGATGGAGAATAGAAATGGAAGTTCCGTTCTCAACCTCTATCCTGTTGATCCGTTCCCTATCCTTTTTATCCTGTCTCTCTTCTCCGATCCTCTCTCTTCTCCGTGTGCTCCGTGATCTCCGTGGTGATTCCTGAATGCCTATGCCAGCTTGAAGAAGCGGCTGGCGTTGTCGAAGGTGGCCTGGGCCACGTCCTCCACCGCGATGTCCAGGAGCTCCGCCAGGAAGTCCACCGTGGAGGGCAGGTACTCCGGCTTGTTCCGCTTGCCCCGGAACTCCGCGGGCACCATGAAGGGGGCCTCAGACTCCACCAGGATCCGCTCCAGGGGCAGGACCCGGACCGTGTCGTGCAGGTTGCGCGCGTTCCGGTAGGTCAGGTTGCCGGCGAAGGAGAAGTAGAGGTTGAGGTCCATCGCCCGCATCGCGTACTCGGCGTCCTCGGAGTAGCAGTGGAGCACGCCACCGGCGGGCGGAAGGCGGTCCTTGAGCACGTCCAGGACGTCCTTGCCGGCCTCCCGGTTGTGGATGATGACCGGCAGGTCGTACCGCGCGGCGATCTCGAGCTGCTCGATGAAGAGCTCGATCTGGCTCTTCCGGTCCCCGAACTTGTGGTGGTAGTCCAGGCCGATCTCCCCGATCGCGACGACGCGCGGGAGCTTGACGCCCTCGTCGATCCGGTGGCGCCAGTCCTTGCCCGGAGTGGTCACCTCCGACGGGGAAACCCCCACGGCGTGGTAGACGTGCTCCGCGGTCTTCAGGTTCTCGTAGACCTGGGCGAAGTCGATGAGACTGTTGCATATGCTGATGAGCCGGGTCACCCCGGCCTGCTTGGCCTGCTGACAGACGAGGAGCTGGTCTATCGGGTCATCGAAGATGAGCCCGATATGGGCATGAGTGTCGAAGTACTGCATTCGGCTTCCAATCGGGATAAGGAAATGAGGCATCCTCTAGGAGGACGTGGATAGAATGTAGCATACACCCACCGAGCCGTCAACTCAAACGGAAAAACCGGGGACCGGGGGTCCGGACGGCGTCTGGGGCGGACAGATTGGAGAATCTACGGGAATTAGTATACCGAACCCGCCCGGGTGTGTCATCCCCCTTGCCTTTATCGAACCTTACCACGGAGGGCACGGAGAATCAGTATTCAGGAAATGCTAGACAGGATGGACAGGAGAAAAAAGGATTTACAAGATAAGAGATGGGGAAAGGAAGGCGAATGTGAATTACTATATCTTTTCTATATATGGCTTTATCTTGTTCATCCTTCCCGAATCCTGTTCATCCTGTCCGATTCTCCGATTCCAGGCTAGTTCTACATTCGGAATTCTTCTCCAAGGTAGATCTTCCGGGCGACCTCGGAGTCCAGGATGGCCTGGCGGTCTCCGGAAACCAGGATCTCCCCCAGGTTGATGACGTAGGCCCGATGGGTGATCTCCAGGGTGTCCCGGACGTTGTGGTCCGTGATGAGCACGCCGATCCCGCGGTCCGCGAGCCTGCGGACGATGGCCTTGATCTCGTGGACCGCGATGGGATCGATCCCCGCGAAGGGTTCGTCCAGAAGCAGGAACTTGGGCTCCACGGCCAGGGACCGGGCTATCTCGGTGCGCCGTCGCTCCCCGCCGGAGAGGGTATAGGCGGGCTGTGCCCGGATTTCCCGGATGCCGAACTCCGAGAGCAGGGCCTCCAGACGCTCCTTCTTCTCCTCGAGGCTCAGGTCGTCCCGGGTCTCCAGGATGGCCCATACGTTCTTCTCCACGGTCATGCGCCGGAAGATGGAAGGCTCCTGGGGGAGGTAGGAGACCCCCAGCCGGGCCCTCCGGTACATGGGCAGGCGGGTGATGTCCCGGTCGTCCAGGATCACGGCCCCCTGGTCGGGCTTGAGGAAACCCAGGATGGTGTAGAACACCGTGGTCTTCCCGGCCCCGTTGGGACCCAGGAGCCCCACCACCTCGCCGGAGCGCATGGAAAAACCCACCCCCCGGATGACGGTCTTGCGGCCGAAGCGCTTGACGATGCCCCGGGCCTCCAGGACGTGGCTCTCCGCGGGAGCGCTCACGGGGAGGTCTCCCCGGGGTTCGCCTCCTCGGGCTTCTTCTTCTTGATCACCGTGCCCGAGACCCCTCCGGACAGGACGATCTCGTCGGTCTCCAGGTCCATCACGATGCGCTCGGCCCGGTACTCGTCCCCGTCCCGGAGGACCCGTGCGGAACCCGAAAGCTCCAGGCTCTGCTCGTCCCGGCGGTAGGTCAGGGAGGCCGCGCGGGCGGAGGTCGAGTCCTTGAAGACCCGCACCCCCACCCGGGCGGTGACCGTCTTCCGTTCGTCGTCGTGTTCCATCCAGTAGGCCTTGAGGACCACCCGGTTCCTGGAGTCCTCCAGGACGGAGTCCCCCTCCAGGCGGCTGATCCGGGTCTGGCGGTCGTAGACCAGGACCTCCGTGGTCAGCCGGATGCCCTGGGTCTCGTCGGAGGCGCTCACCCTGCCGGAACAGCGGGCCCAGCGCCAATCCTTGCCGGACAGCTCGATGACGTCCGCGGTGATCGTGAGGTCGTCGGCGGCCAGTCGGGCGTTGCCCGAGAGGAGGGCGCGCTCCCGGCCCTCGGCGATGACGCTCTCCATGCGGTCCGCGGAAAACCGGAAGGTCTCCGCCCCGAAGCCCGGGACCGAGCACGCAAGGAGGGCCAGGGCGAGGATCCGCGGCGGGATCCGGGCGAGGACGGCGCGGCCGACGGAGCCCCTCATTCCCCGGCCTCCCGGACCAGGAGACCTTCGGTTTTTCCGGAAAAGGAGATGCCCTTGCGCCGGGCGTCGGCCCGGAAGCCCGAGCCCCGGAGGAAGGAGCCGTCGTCCCGTTCGATCCCGGTCTCCCCGTCCTCCGGGCCCGAGAGGACCCTGTCCGAGGCGTTCCAGGAAAGGTAGGCCGTGCGGATGGAGACGCCCTCCTCCTCGGAGCGGAGGCTCACGGAACCGAAAAACTCGGCATCCTCCGTGTCCGTCCGGAGCGAGGCCCCGTCCGCGGAGCCGTAGGCCAGGACCCGGCCGTCCCGCATCTCCGTGAAGGAGACGTCCGAGAGCCGCACCAGGCTTTTCCGGTCGAAGATCTCCGCCCGGGCGGCCTCGATCCTGAGGATGGGCCGGTTGTCCTGGACCACGGTGTGGGTGAAGCCCGTGAATACGGCGTTGGGGGTGCGCTCCGCCAGGTCCTCCGCCAGGGCCTGGCCGTAGTCGAAGCTGCAGGCCGAGACGAGGAAGGCCGCGGCCAGGACTGCGCAGAGCGCGGCGGCCGGAGGGGCTGCGACCGGGGCCGTGGAGGATCCGGGGCGGCGCGCCGCGGATCCGGGACGCGGCCCCCCGGGAGCCGTCCTACTGCCCCGCATACCCCAGGCACGCCTTGACGAAGGCCCGGAACAGGGGGTGGGGGGCCACGGGCCGGGACTTGAACTCGGGGTGGAACTGGACGCCCACGCCCCAGGGGTGGTCCGGCCACTCCACGCACTCCACCAGGGCACCGTCCGGGGTCAGCCCCGTGATCCGGAGGCCCGAAGCCTCCATGTCCGCCCGGTAGGCGTTGGAGAACTCGTAGCGGTGGCGGTGGCGCTCCTGGATGGTCTCGGACCCGTAGGCCTCCCGGACCCGGGTGCCCTCCTTCAGGACCGAGACGCTGGCTCCCAGGCGCATCGTGCCTCCGTAGTTCTTGACCTCCAGCTGTTCCTCCAGGAGGCTCACGACGGGGTGCTTCGAGTCCGGCTGGAACTCCGAGGAGTCCGCGTCCTCCCAGCCCAGGACCGTGCGGGCCCACTCGATGGTCATGATCTGCATGCCCAGGCAGATGCCGAAGCAGGGCATCTTGTGCTCCCGGGCCCAGCGGACCGCGGCCACCATGCCCGAAGTGCCCCGGTGCCCGAAGCCGCCCGGGATCAGGATGCCCCGGACGTCCCCCAGGGCCTTGGCGGGATCCGCCTGCTCGCCCTCGAAATCCCCGGAATCGATCCGGACGATGTCCACCACCGCGTCGTTGGCGATCCCGCCGTGGTGCAGGGCCTCCCAGACGCTCTTGTAGGCGTCCACCAGCTCCATGTACTTGCCCACCACCCCGATGCGGACCCGGCGCCGGGGCTCCCGGAACTTGCGCACCATCTCCTTCCAGGCCCGCAGGTCCGCGTGCCGGCTCTCGATGTTCATGCGCCGGAGAAGATACGTATCCAGCTTCTGGTCGTGGAAGACCAGGGGGATCTCGTAGATCGTCACGGGAACGTCGTGGGCGGAGATCACCCCCTCGAAGTCCACGTTCGTGAAGGCCGCGATCTTGCGGCGCAGCCCTTCCTCCACCGGCTCGTCGCAGCGGACCACTAGGACGTCCGGCTGGATCCCCACCTCCTGGAGCTCCTTGACCGAGTGCTGGGTGGGCTTGGTCTTGAGCTCCCCGCCGGAGACCCGGGGGATCAGGGTCACGTGGACGGAGACCGCGTTCTGGTGCCCCTCCTCGTGGATGATCTGCCGGGCGGCCTCCAGGAAGGGGATGGACTCCATGTCGCCCACGGTGCCGCCCACCTCCACAATGGTGACGTCCACGTCGGGGTTGTCCGCCACCGCGTGGATCCGGGCCTTGATGGCGTCCGTGATGTGGGGGATCACCTGCACCGTGCGGCCCAGGAAGCGCCCCTGGCGCTCCTTCTCGATCACCTCCTGGTAGACCTGGCCGGTGGTGATGCTGTTGGCCCGGGCGATGGGGGCGTTCGTGAACCGGGCGTAGTTGCCCAGGTCCAGGTCCGTCTCCGCCCCGTCGTCGGTCACGTAGACCTCGCCGTGCTGGTAGGGATTCATCGTCCCCGCGTCCACGTTCAGGTAGGGGTCGATCTTCATCATGCGCACGGTGAGCCCGCGCGCCTCCAGGAGGGAGCCGATGGACGAGGCGGTGACCCCCTTGCCGAGGCTGGAGCACACGCCGCCCGTCACGAATACAAGCTTCTTCATGGAATTCCATTATACCCGGCGGGGGAGGGAGTGAGAAGCGGTGCCGGCTCGTGTACACGGACCGCCGGCTTGGTGTACCATGCCCCGCATGGGGCGCGGGCCTGCGCGGCCGGCCCGCGGTTCGGTTCCGGGACTTCGCCCCGGAACCGGCTTCAGGAATCGGAGGATGTTCAGGCTGATGCGGTGGGAAATTTCCAAGCTCGTCCGGGGACGGGACGCCTACTTCACAGTGCGCTGGTCGCCCTTCGTCCGGGCGGAAAAGTACGCCATCCACACCGGGGTGCCCGCCATGGGCGGGGTCGCGGAGCTCTACTGGAAGGACAAGGGCGGCAAGCTCAACCAGTTCTGCGTAGCCCGGTCCTGGTACGGGGGCCTGCGGTCCCTGATGAGGGAGCGGATCGACCCGGACCTGGAAAAGGACCCCGTGCGCCTGGCCGTCCTCCGGGACCACAAGGACGAGATCTACTTCCGCTACTCCCTGTCCGAGTCCAACTCCGACATGGAGGACGTCCTTTTTTTCTTCCAGGAAACCCTGGCCCCCGGCCTCCCTACGGCCACCCACTCGGGCCGGTACGACAGGATTTTCCTCAATGAGATAGATGCTGGGAAGCTGACCACCACGTGAGGTTTCCGGACAGGTCCAACAGGATGGACAGGATGAAGACGAGATGAACAAGATAATGAAGAAGTAGAGAATAGGAATAAGCAGGAACAATCCTTTTCAATGATCAGAACTCTCCTGATCCCATAGCTCCATCTTGTTCATCTATCCAAATCTTGTCCATCTTGTTAACTCTCTGTCCGGAAAACCTTTACCAACGCGGCGCCGAGGCGGCGGAAGCCCTCCTCGATCTCGGACTCCGCGAGACCGGCGATGCACAGCCGCAGGGCGGGGCCCGGTGAAGTCCCCGCGTAGAAAGGCGAGCCCGGGGCCGCGGCCACCCCCTCCCGGCGGCAGGCCTCCATCACCTCGGACTCGATCCGGGCGGCTTCCGGCCCGGGGCCTCCCGGGAGGCGCACCCAGAGGAGGTAGCCTCCTCCGGCTTCCGCGAGCCGGGCACTCGCCGGCAGGTGCCGAGCCGCGGCCGCCTGGGCGGCCCGGAGACGGCGGGAGAAAGCCCGGCATACCCGGCGCAGGTGGGTGGCGTAGGCCCCGGAGTCCCAGAAAGCCGCGGCTGCCGCCTGGGCCATCATGTTCCCCCCCAGGCTGGTCGCGGCCCGCAGGGCGGTCAGGGGCCGGATCCACTCCTCCGAGGCGGCGATCCAGCCCAGGCGGATCCCCGGGAAGAGGGACTTTGACAGGGTCCCCACGTAGAGGACCGCGGCGCCGGGATCCATGGAGGCCAGGGGCCGCACGGCGTTTCCCAGGAAGCCCAGCTCCTCCTCGAAGCCGTCCTCCAGGATCGGCACCCTCGCCTCCAGGCAGGCCGAGAGCAGTTCCTCCCGTCGGCGCTGGCCCGTGAGTCTGCCCGTGGGGTTCCGGAAGGAGGGCATGAGGTAGACGAAGGCTGCGTCCCGGCCTTCCCGGTCAAGAGCGGCGCGGAGGGCGGCGGGATCCATCCCCTTATCGTCGTCCGGCACCGGCAGGGGCCGGAGACCCGAGGCCCCGAAGGCGGCCAGGGCCCCCGGGTAGGTCGGGTCCTCGCAGAGGGCCGAGCGTCCCGGGGCCGCCAGGAGGCGGCCGGCCAGGTCCACCGCGTGGAGGGCCCCCTCGGTCACCAGGACGTTGTCCGGACCCGCATCGATCCCGTGCTCCCGCATCCGCTTGGCGATCCGTTCCCGGAGGGCGGGATGCCCCGCGGGATTCCCGTAGGACAGGGCGGATCCCGGATCGGAACGCAGGGCCTCCGCCGCTGCCCGCTTGAAGGACTCCGAGGGAAAGAGCCGGGAGTCCGGGTGGAAGGAATAAAAATCGATGACCGTCCGATCCGGATGGACAGGCCCAGCGGACGAGGCGGAGGCGATGCGGGATCCCGAGGGCGAGCCTGAACGGGACCGGGGCGGCGACGCGGTGACGGCCGCCGAACCCAGGTACGCGGACCGCATCCGCTCCCTCTGGGCCAGGGCGGCCGCCGCGGCGGGACCGATCCGGTCTTCGGGGCGGAGGGATGCAGGGGCGTTTTTAAGACGGATCCCGGCGGGTTCCGGTCGCACCGTCCCGGACCCTTCCGCCCGGGCTCTGCGGGGAGGCCGGGCGCGGACACGGGTGTAGGAGCCGCTCCGGGCCTCCACGTAGCCCTGGGCCCAGAGCTCGTCGTAGGCCCGCTCCACCGTGAACCGGGAGACCCCGACCCAGTCCGCCATGCGCCGGGTCGAGGGCAGGGCGTCCCCCGCGGCCAGGGCCCCGGTTTCGATGCCCTCCAGGATCCGATCCGCCAACTGTCGGGCCAGGGGCTCCCGGGACAACCGGTCCAGGCGGGGCAGGAACATGGTTAGGCTCCCGCCTCGACGGCGGCCGGGAACGCGGCGCGATCGATCCCGGGCCGGCCCGGCTCCGAAGCCCGGATCGCCCGGCCCAGCCGGGACGCCCCCTCCCGGATCGCCTCGAGGGAGGGGAAGGAGTAGTTGAGGCGCATCGAGGACCTCCCCCCGCCGTCGCAGTGGAAGGCACGGCCGATCACGAAGGCCACCCCCTCGCCCAGGGCCGCCTTCAGCACCTCCCGGGAGTCGAACCGGTCCGGCAGAGTCGCCCAGCAGAAGACCCCACCCTCGGGTCGGGTCCAGGTCGAGCCCTCCGGGAGCTCCCGGCCCAGGGCTTCGACCATGGCGTCCCGCTTGGGGGCGTACAGGGCTCGGGCCCGGGCCAGGGTGCCCTCCATGAGGCCCGACTCGAAGTAGGCCGCGGTGACCAGCTGGAGGAAGGAGGAGGAGCAGAGGTCCACGGACTGCTTGAGGCCGATGATCTTGGACAGGACCTCCTCCTCCGCGGCGATCCAGCCCAGGCGGAATCCCGGGAAGAGCATCTTGGACAGGGTCTTGAGGAGGATGACCCCCCGGCCTCCCGAGAGGGTCCACAGGCTCGGGAGGCTCTCGGCGCCGTAGGAGAGCTCCCGGTACGGCGAGTCCTCGACGATCGGGATACCCCGCCTCTCGGCCATGGACAGCAGACGCCGCCGGCCCGGCAGGTTCAGGGTGACCCCGCTGGGGTTCTGGAAGTCCGGGATGACGTAGAGGAAGCGGGGCCGCTTGCCTTCCCGGTCCAAGCCGTGCAGCGTGTCCTCCAGGGCGTCCAGGTCCATTCCTTCGGGGCCCACCGGGACGCCCCGCAGGTCCGCGCCCGCCCGGCCGAAGGCCTGGAGGGCCCCCACGTAGGAGGGGACCTCCACCACCGCCGGGGCGCCGGGCTCCAGGAAGAGGAGGGTCAGGAGGTCCAGGGCCTGCTGGGAGGAGGAGACGACGCAGAGCGAGCCCGGCTCGGCCTTGTCTCCGTGGATCCCCATATAGCGCGAGAAGGATTCCAGGGCCGAGGGCTCTCCCGGGGTCGGTCCGTACTGGAGGGCCAGGTAGCCCTTCCGGCCCAGGACCTCGGCGCAGATCCGCTGGAGGTCCTCCACGGGGAAGAGCGAGGGATCCGGCAGGCCGCCCCCGAAGGAGATGGTGTCCGCCCTGCGGGACCAGGCCAGGAGCTCCCGGATTTCGGACCGCACGATGCGCGACGCCTCCGCGGAAAACTCGTATCGGATCATTCTTTCCTCCCCGCCGCGGGAGGCCGGCGCCGGCCGGACCGGTCCGCCTTCCCCGGCAGGGTCAGGATGCACCCGAATCGGCATGGTGTACATAGCCAATAGTTAAATAATGGGCCAGGCCGATTAGGGGCCGAGATACCCGACGATCGACAGGCACCGGCACAAAGAGGCGCGCCGGGTCCTCGGGACGATCCGGAGCCCTGCCCGGGCAGGGGATTCGCAGGGGATTCGCAGGGGATTCGCCGGGGATTCGCCGGGAGCTTCAGATAACTCATTTACGGAGCGAGTTATATGAAGTTCGTATAACACGACGAGAGGGCAAGTTCTGTGATCTTCGTATAATGCGACGATGGGGCGAGTTATCTGAAGTTCGCATAATTGAACAAACCCGTATGGTATATGAAGCAGGAGATAGTGCGCCGGCCCGGATCCGGTGCGCCTCCCCGGATTCCTCCCGATCCCTCCGGCGGGAACCCCCGCTTCCCCCTCAACCGCCCTCCCGAATCTGCCGATGCTTCTATCGTAGGAGGCCCTCCGGATGATTCGAGGATGGTACACCGGCGCCAGCGGCATGGCGGCCCAGCAGGTGCGGCTGGACGCGATCTCCAACAACCTGGCCAACGTGGACACCGACGGCTACAAGCGGGAGACGGCCGTGCACAAGGCCTTCGCCCAGCTCCTCCTGCGGCGGATCAACGACGACGGCCAGTACCTCCACCCCCTGGGCTCGGGCGACATGGCGCCGGTCATCGGCAAGCTCGGCACGGGGGTCGAGACGAACGAGCTGTTCGTCGAGTTCCAGCAGGGCGCCCTCAAGCAGACGGAGAACGACTTCGACCTGGCCCTGGACGGCAGGGGCTTCCTCTGCGTCCGGACCCCGGACGGCGAGCGCTACACCCGCAACGGGGGCTTCATCCTGGGCAAGGAAGGCTACCTGGAGACCAAGGACGGCTATCCCGTCCTGGGTGAGAACGGGCCCATCCGGATCAAGGCCAACAACTTCCAGGTGGACGCCCAGGGCAAGATCTGGGTCAACCGCTCCTGGGCGGACGACGATCCCACGCGCCTGGTGGGGCGGGAGCAGAACGAGTGGGAGGACACCTTCCACATGGACACCCTGAAGCTCGTGGACTTCAAGCGGGACCGCTACCTGGCCAAGCAGGGCTCCAGCCTCTACGCCTCCACGGAGGAGAGCGGGGAGGCGCGCGTCGCCTCCGCCGGCCAGGGGCCCAAGGTGATCCAGGGCTTCGTGGAGGCCTCCAACGTCAACCCCGTGACCGAGATGGTGCGGATGATCGAGGTCAACCGAGCCTACGAGGCCAACCAGAAGACCATCCAGTCCCACGACGGGATGCTCGGCAAGTTGATCAATGAAGTGGTGAGGGTATAACGCATGGTACGAAGCTTGTGGACCGCCGCCAGCGGCATGATCGGACAGCAGGCCAACATCGACACGATCTCGAACAACCTGGCCAACGTGAACACCTCGGGGTTCAAGAAGGTCCGGGCGGACTTCGAGGACCTCATCTACCAGACCGTCCGGGTTGCCGGAACCCCCGCCACCGAGGACACCGTGGTGCCCGTACCCGTGCAGATGGGCCACGGCGTGAAGCTCGCCGCCACCCAGCGCCAGTTCACCCAGGGGGCCCTGCAGAACACCGAGAACCTCTCGGACATCGCCATCCAGGGGGACGGCTTCTTCCGGATCCTCCTGTATGACGGAACCTACGGCTACACCCGGGACGGGGCCTTCAAGATCGACTCCAACGGCCAGATCGTCACGTCCAACGGCTACCGCCTCCTGCCGGAGGTCACCCTGCCGGAGAACTTCATCCCCGAGACCCTGACCATATCCCAGGACGGCCGGGTCAACGTCAAGGTTCCCGGCAACGACGACCCCGTCCTGGTGGGCCAGCTCGAGCTCTACCGTTTCCCCAACCCCGTAGGCCTCACCGCCATCGGGGAAAACCTCTTCAAGATCTCCAACGCCTCCGGGGACCCCATAGCCGGACGCCCGGGCTACGACGGGATGGGCAAGACCATCCACAAGTTCCTGGAGATGTCCAACGTCTCGGTGGTCCGGGAGATGGTCAACATGATCGTGGCCCAGAGGGCCTACGAGTTCAACTCCAAGGCCATCCAGACCAGCGACAACATGCTGGGCACCGCGACGGCGCTCAAGCGGTAAGCCATGACCATCGACAGCGCGCTCCTGCAGTATAATTCCCGCCCCTTGAAGACCCCCGCGGCCCTCCAGGGCTCGGGGGCCCGGATCGTCCAAGACCGCCGGATCGACCGGGGCAGCGAACTCTACAAGCAGTGCCAGGAGTTCGAGTCCCTCTTCGTGAACATGATGCTCAAGGAGATGCGGAAGACCGTGGACAAGGCCGGGCTCCTGGACGGCGGCCAGGCGGAGGACATCTTCCAGGACATGCTCTACGACGAGTACGCCAAGGACATGACGAAGGCGGCGGGCTTCGGGCTCTCGGACCAGGTGTACCTGCAGTTGACGGGAGTCCGGTAGCAGGAGCGAGGCGACGGTCCGATCCCCTGACGGCCGACGACCGATACGAATCCGCCGGCGCCCGGTTGGGCCCCGAGTCCTGACTCCTGAGTCCGGATTCCTGATTCCCCCCGTCTCTGCTACAATCCCCCCATGCCCGCAGTCAACATCGACCTGCTCTCCCGGGGACTTTCCGCCCTGGGCCTGGACCCCGGTCAAGACCGCCTGGCCCGCCTCGCCCGGTACATCGAGGAGATCGAGCTCTGGAACCCCGCCTACGGCCTCGTGAAGGCGTCCGGGGACGAGCTCGTCGTCAAGCACGTCCTGGACTCCCTGGCCGCCCTGCCGGTCCTGCGCGGGCTCGGCCTGCCCCTCGGGCGCGTGGCCGACCTCGGGAGCGGGGCGGGCCTCCCGGGCATCCCCCTGGCGATCTTCCTGCCCGAATCCGCGGTGACCCTGGTGGAGCGCATGGAGAGGCGGGTCCGGTTCCTGGAGAACCAGAAGGCCCGCCTGGGCCTTTCCAACGTGACGATCTCCCAGGCCGAGGCGGAGCGGGCCCCGGGCGGCCCCTACGATCTGGTCACCTTCCGGGCCTTCCGGCCCTTTTCGGAGAGGAAGCTCTTCCTTAGCGTTAGGAAGCTTGTGAAGGCTGGCGGGGCGATCGCCGCGTACAAGGGACGGCTCCAGACCGCCCGGGAGGAGCTGGCGGCTCTCGCCCCGGATCCCGTCCTGGGGCCCCTCGCGGTCCGGGCCGAGGTCCTGCCCCTGTCGGTGCCCTTCCTGGATGAGGAACGCTGCCTGGTGATTCTGCGGGCTTGATCCGGCGGAAGTACGGTCAGTCCGAGATGATGTCCCGGACCCCGGAGTCCACGGTATGCAAGAGCTTGGCCAGCTGGTCCTTGTCCAGGAGGTCCAGGAGCCGGGCCTCCACGAAGCGCCGGGCCTCGTCGGAGAAGACCCCGGCGGAGACGACGTAGCCCTTCCCGGCCTTGACGTCCTTCAGGCGTGCGTGGAAGTCCCGCACCGTGAGCTCCCCGACCGTGCCCGTGGAGCGGATGAACCGGAACAGGATGATGTCCTGCCACTTGGAGGTCTCCACCTCGGTGAGGATATCCGCCCAATCGTTCTTGTTCACCGCGATGTCCGTGATCTTGACCTTGGCCTTGGGGAAGAAGGACAGGGCGATCCGGCGGCACAGGGTCACGAACTCCCCCGTGGCGCCCATCAGGTAGACCTGCAGGTTGCGGTTGGAGTTCAGCTCCCGGTACTTGGCCAGCTGGGCGGGGACGTCCTTGTAGTTGGGGAAGATGGACTGGATCTCGTTCAGGACCGTCACCGCCTTGGCCAGCTCCTGGGCCCGGAGGTAGGCCGCGGCGAGGCGGTACTTGAGCTCCACCAGGGTCTCCACGGGGATCTCGGGATGCCGCAGGCCGATCTCGAAGTCCATGATGGCCTTCTGGAACTGCCGCATGTTCAGCTGGAGGGTTCCCGAGAAGAGGGAGGCGTTGGGCCCCAGCTTGGGGTCGGCCCGGAGGTGGGAGAAGATCCGTATGGCCTGGTCGTTCTGCCCCAGCTCGTAGTAGCACTCCCCCATGGCGAAGAGGGAGTCCTTGTCCTCGGGCTCGAGTTCCGCGGCCTTGCGCAGGTTGACCAGGGCTTCCTTGTAGCGCTTGGCCTTGAACTGGGCGTGTCCCAGGTGACGCAGGGTCGGGGCGTGGTCCGGCTTGGCCTGGGCCGCCTGGTTCAGGAGGACCAGTGCCTTCTCGAACTGACGCTTCTGGTACTCGATCAACCCCAGGTTGAAGTTGACCTCGAAGTCGTCCTGCTTGAAGGTCCGGGCGATGAGGAGCCCCTTGTAGGCCTCCTCCGGCTTGCCCAGGTACACCGCGGCGATCCCGTAACGGGCGTTGAAGGTGAACTCGTCCATCTCCGGGTTGCCCGTGGCCACCTCGACCAGGACCCCGTAGGTCTTGAAGACGTTCTCCCAGGCCTTCTCCCCCCAGTAGAGGTCCCCCAGGGCCTGGAGGGCGTCCGGGTCCTTGGGGTTCGAGGCCAGGCGGCGGTCCGCCTCCTTCAGTATCTGGGCCCGGTCCCGGGCCTTCAGGCGGCCTCCCGTCTTGGTCCGCTTGCCTCCCCGGCCCAGGACCACCCCCAGGATCAGGGCGGCGAAGGAGACGAAGATGACCGCTATGAGGATGGGCACGACGGGCGCCATGGCCCCAAGTATCGGACGTGGAAAGAAGTGTTGTCAAGGCGCGCGAAGAACCGCTTCGCGGTTCTTCGCGCGGCGGCCCGGGCAGCCGGAGACCCGGGACCCGGAAACGAAAACGGCCGCCCCGGAGAGCGGCCGTGCGGCAGGGATGTAGATTAGTATTCATCATTGACTTAGCTCATGATAGATACGTATGATACTTCACTATATCATGATGGATTGAGGATTGTTCTTGAAGGAAAAGCTCCGGAAGCACAGCCTTTCCAAACTCTTTGCCGCCGCCTGGAGTGCAGTGGGCGCAATCGCACTTACCTGGATTTCCGTTGTCGAGTTCCCCTTCGCCCGGGACGGCCGGATCCTGCCGAACGCCGTGCCTATCGTCGTCGGAGCGGCCGTTGCGTACGCCTTGCTATCCTGGGCCCTGGCACGGCTTCGGGTCCACCCCACCGCGACGAATCCCCTGGTCGTGAACTTCACTGCCACGGCCTTCGGACTCCTCTTGTTCATGGCGTTGGCGGCGGCACGGGTCTATTTTAGCCTGGGCTTTCTGACGATATACATCCTTTTTACCAACGCCTGGTTCACACTGGAATTCCTCCTGAGACGAAGATTCGGAATGTATACCTTTGCCGTGGTACCGGGGGGATATGACCTCTTCAGCCAACCTTTCCCCAACTGCCGGCTCGTCCCCCTGGCTTCCCCGGAACTCCTACCGGAGGACCTGGACGCCGTGATCGTAGATTTCGAGCAGGTGCTCCCGGAATACTGGCTGGCCTTCGTGTCCCGCTGCGTGATGGAGGGCGTGCCCGTCATTTCCACGGAGGACTTCCTGGAAACCGAGACGGGGACCATCCTCCTGGACCATCTGACCACGGCCCGCACCCTGGCCTTCCAGAAGGGACAAGTCTATATCGCCCTCAAGCGCCTCACCGACACCGTCCTGATCGTCCTGGCCGCGCCCCTCTGGATCCCGATTGTCCTCATGGCCATGACGGCCGTACGGCTGGAATCCCCTGGCCGAGCCCTCTACTCCCAGATGCGTGTGGGTCGCCGGGGCCGTCCCTTCCGCATCTTCAAGATCCGGTCAATGCGGCAGGACGCGGAAAGGCACGGAGCCGCCTTCGCCGTCAAGGGGGATGCCCGGATCACCCGACTAGGCGCCTTCCTCCGGAAAACGCGGATCGACGAACTGCCCCAGTTCTGGAACGTCCTGCGGGGGGACATGAGCCTTATCGGCCCCCGTCCCGAACAGGTGCCCTTCGTCCAGGACTTCGAGCGGACCATCCCTTACTACCAGCTCCGGCACATCGTCCGGCCCGGAATCACCGGCTGGGCCCAGGTGACACTGGGATACGCGGCCAACGAAACGGAGACCGCGGAAAAGCTGGCCGCGGACCTCTACTACGTGAAGCGCCTCTCCTTTACCCTGGACTTCCTGATCGTCGTTAAGACGATCTGGACTATGCTGACCGGCTTCGGCTCCCGATGATCGGTCATCGGGCTCAGTAGTCGTGTCCCAGCCCGAAGAAGAGCTCGTAGTTGCCCGATAGGCTCCGGGTGTCCAGGTAGCCCAGTGCGTCTACGCCCAGGGACAATCGGGCGTAGATGGACCGCGCCTGTTTCAGGAAACCAAAAAGCTCTAACCCAGCGCAGAGGTATGGCTCGAAATCCGCTGCCTCCCCGGGCCGTACCAGAGCGGCGTCTACAAAGGGCGAGGCGTGGGCCTCGAAATCGAACCACTTTTTCTTGATCAGGATAGAAGGCTTGAAGTCGAAGAGCCGGATCGGGAGATCCAAGTTCGCGAATACCGCGTAGTCGGCGTCGATATACGCGTCGGGGATTCCCCGGATATAGCCTCCGATATCGGAGGCCACCCCCAGAAAACTACCGTACAGGGTCAAACGGGAATTCAGGCCCAGGCGGTTACCGAACCATGACTCGTGGTGCCTTGCCTGGGCTATGGCCACAATAGTCCAGTCCGTACTTTGCAGATTGTAAGTGTAGGCGTTGTATAGACTCACCAAAGTCCCTTGCCGGAGATTCCCGGACCAGTCCACACGACCAGCACCGAGCGAATAGGATCCGGTGACATAGGGGCCCTTCCGGTCCGGGGAAATCTCCGTACCGTCCACCCGGTACTTCCAGCCGGCCTCCAGGTCCGGGGTAAGGGTGAGATACCCAAGGCCGCCCAGTGAAAGCAGTCTAAAATCCGTGCTGATACCCGTCAAAGAATGCAAAACCAGGTGGTCAAGGTCGGCGTCGTCTTCCGCGTATTGGTTCCAGAGAAACTTCTGTCCGACCCGAATCGTCCGTTTGAAAGAATCCTCCCCGAGATGGAGCCTCAGGGTCTGCTGACCAACATAGGAAATCAGGCCAGCCAGGGATACCGCAAAATCCTGTTCGGTGTGGACGCTCCAGTCCAATCCGGCCGACTGAAAGGGGTATGTAAACTCTGTCCCGATCCCGAAGGACTGGTTCCCGCTCTCGTCGTAGCGGTAATCCAAGTCCAGATACAGCGTCTCCATGGTGCCCAGGAAGTTGTAGTTCCGTAGGCGCATGCTTAGAAGAAGCCCGTCGTTCGTGCTGTACTTTGGATAGGGAAGGATGATCAGGTTCCAGGTATCCCGGGCGCGTACTGTCAATCGAACCGGCAGTACGCTGTCGACCGGTTCACCGATCGAATACAGAAGTTCAGCGTCCTCCAGAACACGCTGGTTCACCAGCACCTGCCTGCGATCCGCGACATAGGCCTCCAGAGATGCCAGGTCCCGGAATTCCCGCCCGATCGCGATCTCCAACCTGTCCGCCAACGCTTTCTCCCGGGTCCGGCCTTCGATCCGGTATTCCACGGATTCGATTCGGTAGACGGTGGTAACATTCTGAGCGGACAAGTCGAAAGGGAGCATCACGGCAAGAAAACAGGTTAGAAGAATAGAGGACAGCTTGGATTTCATCAATACTTCTCCAGGATTTGGTACGGCGCCACCGGACGCCTAGGAATACTGCTTGATTATATGAAAACGGCGCGCCCCGGGATCCCCGGCAACGCGCCGTTTAATACCGAAGAACAGCTACTTGATCTTGATGCGGTAGCGGCCGCCCACCGTGGCGGCCCAGAGGAAGCGGCTTGTCGTGGAGGGGCGCCAGATCTGGAGCTGTTCATACGGAACGTCGGTGTACTGCGTCTCGACTGCTGTCTCTCCCGAGGCCGCTAGCTCCAGCTCGTTGATCACGTACCCCAGGGCTAGACCCGCGTATAGGTCTAGCTTCCAAATCCTCCGGGTGGCCCCGAGGGAAGCCAGGACCTTCCACTCCAGGCGGTCTTCATTCAACAACTCCGTACCGTTGTCGGGGTTGTAATTGTACTCGTGCCAGGCATTGGCGGGACTCTTGGACCCGGAGATCGTGAATTCCACGGAAGCTCCCAAACCGAAGCCCGCTAGATCCCCGTTCCAGGCCCCCAGGAAGGCCAGGTTGTTTTCCCCGTACTTGTAGCCCAGCATCATGGTCTCGAAGGGGATGGCCGTGTCCGTGGGGGAGCCCTTGAGGCGGAAGACCACGTCCGGGAAATAGGCGTAGCCGTATTCCCGGCCGGGTAGCCCATAGGAAGGTTCGAAGGTGTACTTGGTCGCCCCGGCATGATAGAAGGAGAAACGCCCGTAGGGGGTCTCCTTGGAAGCGCCCCCTGCCCAGGCCATCTTGTAGGGCTGGTTGGTCGGGAAAGCCGAAGGGTTCAACCAGTGGAGGTTGCCGTCGTCCAAAAGCCACTGGGCATGAAAATCCCAGCCCTCCGTCCGGTCCCAGGTCCAGAAGATCCCGATGATGTTGTTCTCCTCCCCGGTCTCGGTCCAGGGCCGGCCGCCCTGGCGCCGGGCGTCCTGGATGATGTAGGCGGGGATGGGGGAGATGAAGTACTCGAAATCGAAGGATTTTCCGGCGTAAGTGATGGCATCCTGAATTCCGAAGGTCATGTCCCCGAAGCGGACTGCGAAGGTGTGGAGGTTCGAGCCCCGATCCGGGAAGCCTATCGGGTATACGGTCGTTATAGCATCCGAGTTCCGGTTCAGCTCCATCCACCGGGAGGAGTAGAGGAAACGCCCGTCGTCGTACGTGAACTCCAGGAGGTTGGCCGTAAGGCCATCCCCGTTGATGAAGAGAGAGTACGGGGAGTCGACGTAGTCGTAGTGAGGCAGGCGGCCGGCCCGGAAGGAGAGGTTCCCCGCCCGATAGGCGACCCCCCCGGCTTCCATCCAGAAGTAGAGACCCCCCATTCCGCCCGTGGCGGTGTTGGCGCTGGTCCCGGAGTAGACGTCGTCCTTGCGGAGGTAGGCCTCCGCGGTCAGGGCGAAGTTCTCCCCGAAGTACTGCAGGCCCCCGCCGCCGTTCACGATGAGGTTCTCGTCGTACCCGCCGGAGAAGTCGAAGAAGAGGGAGAGGCTTCCGTCCCCGAAGTCGTCGACCAGGTCCGCCCCCTGGGGCACCGGGACCTGCTGGGCGAAGGACGCGGTCGCCACAAGAGCTATGATCAGGAAAATTGCGGATCGTTTCAAATCAGGACCTCCGAATTTCGTAATCCGGTCTACCAGCTCGGGTTTGCCCGGGGCCGTGCAGTCCGGCCGCAAACCTGGGTATTGTACCGTCAAAGCCCCGGCGCGGATAGGCGGGAGATTCAGGGTATCTCCGATATCTCCAGTAGTTGGACCCCGTAGGGTCCAAGATGGAAACCGGTTTCCCGGGCTGCTATCCCGGGGCCGCCCGCAAAGGCGTATCCCGCCGGGGCTTGGAGGATGATTTTATGATCCCTCCCCTCCTGGTCCAAGACCACCAACCAGAAATCCCCTCGGCCGTTCCCCAGGAGGATGGAGTCGGCCTTGCCGCCCCGGATCCGGAAGCCCGGGTCCGGAACGTACTCGACCGCGTCGGGGAAGCGCTCCCGGAAGGCCCGCACCTCGGGAAGGAGGGACTCCTCCAGCCAGACGGACCGGGTTCGGTAGAGCGTCCAGTAGAGGATCTCCTCGGGGCGGGACAGGAAGGAGGCCCAGAACATGTACCGGGTCTCGCTCGGTGTCGGCAGGCGCCGGCCGAACTGGGGCTTTCCGTCCACCCCCTCGCCATAGCCCTGAACAACGACCGTCAACGGCAGACCCAGTCGATCCGCCGTGGTTCCGAACGACTTCATCCGATCCGCGTACCGACCACCCCGGAACGCCCGGTGTTCGCGGGATCCGGCGCGAACGGGATACCAATCGATCCAGATCCTGTCCATGGACCCCCGGTACGCTCCTGCCCGAAAGGGGAACATGAAGACTTGTACGATATCCCGTTCGGCATCCAGGGCCCGCACCCTGGAATATGCCCGTTCTAGTAGTCCTGGGCTGTGCCCCGGCCTCCATTCCGGTTCATCGGCCAGATACCAGGAGATGATGGAAGGATTGTCCCGCACGGTCCGGATGAACGTCTCCAGGGCGTTCCCCTCGGCCCCGCGGTAGGTGTAGCGGGGCACGTCCATATGCACTCCGATACCCGCCTTTTCCGCGGCCGAGAGGTACTCCCGGACCTGGTCGAGGGAAAAACTCCCGGCGTACGGCATCACCACGTCGAATCCCGCTTCCGCAAGCCTCCTCGGATTCGCGGGGTTCCGCACGCTATCGTACCATCCGATGCGGAAAGCCTCCACGAAGTACGATTTCCCGGGTCCCGGCCGAGGGTTGACCGAGCCCGGACGGGGGGCTTGGGCGGGGCCCGGGGAGGCGCACGACAGGAACAGGACCGAGGCAAGGAAAACCGCCGCAGTCGAGACGGAAATCGCGCCGAGAGAAGCCCTCATCCCCGAGGACCGGACCGTCCACGGTCAACCGCCGATTGAATCCCCTCCAGGAACCGGGCCGCGAGCTTGGGGTAGGTGAACTCCGCCAGCAGGGCCTCCCGGCCCCGGCGTCCCATCTCCTCCCGGGCGGCGGGATCCATCCGGGCCAGGGTCTCGATCGCCTCCGCGGCGGCTCCGGGATCCTCCGGGGCCACGACCAGCCCGCAGCCTGTGCGGCTGACGATGTCCCCCACGGCGTTGGAGGACAGGACGACGGGCTTGCCCGCCAGCATGTAGTCGAACTGCTTGGTCAAAGAGATCCCGAAGCGGTACAGGGGGCTGGCCTTGGTGCCCGCCAGGCAGGCGTCCATCCCGGCCAGGAAGCCCTGCATGGAGGACCTCGGGATGGGATCGTGGAAGACCACGTTGTCCGCCCCGAGTTCCCGAGCCCGGGCCTGGAGGGCGGGCTTGCCGCCCCCGTCCTTCCCTAGGAAGTGGAACCGGATGCCGATACCCCGCTTCCGAAGCAGGTCTGCGGCCTCCACGAAGACCAGGGCTACGTTACGCTCGTGGAAGGAGCCCGCGTAGCAGACGTGGAACTCGCCGTCTCGGGAGGCAACGGGGCGTGCGCCGGCGATGCTCCCGACATCGGTTTCTTCCGCGGCTTCCGCGTCCCCGGGGTCCACCCCGTTGGACACCCAGAGGAAACGGCCCGGATCCAGGCCTCGGGAGGACATGTGCTCCAGGGCGTTCGGGAGGGCGGAGACCACCAGGTCGGCCCTGCGGCAGGCGAAATCCTCGACCCATTGGGTCAGGCGGATGAAGGGATGCCGCTGCGAATACCCGCCCAGGGCGGTGAGGCTGAGGGGCCAAAGGTCCCGGACGTCGAACACGAGCCTCGCGCCGAAGCGGCGGGCCAGGCGAGCGGCGGGCACTAAGGGGTACGGCACGGGCGAGGACACGACGATCGCGTCCGGCCTCGGCAGGCCCAGGCGAGCGACACCGCCCACGCGTAGGCAGAATAGGGCCCAGCCCAAGGTCCGGACAGGATCCCCGGATGAGCGGTACCGGGGCACCTTGATCCACACGTATTCCATGCCGTCCAGGGTTTCCCTGGTGTAGGTCCCCGTCGTCTCCGGAAGGCGCACGAACTGGTGGGAGTACGAGCCGGACACCACGACGACCCGGTGCCCCGCCCGGGCGAACTCCCGGCCGAAGTAGTAGGGGCGGTAATTCATCCCATGCCGGACGGACCCCGCGTAGGGGCAGACGATCCAGATGTTCACGGCGTCCCCTTCTCGGATAGATACCAGGGAACCTCGTTCCCCGTGGGCTTGGCGGGAAGGCCGACCACCGTCTGATGGGCGGCCACGTCCTTGACAATTACGGCACCCATCCCCGCGGTCACCCCGTCGCCGAGGATGACCTTGTTCCTCACCACGGTTCCGGGCCCCAACCAACATCGCTCTCCGAGGCGGGTGCTTCCGGAGATGCTGACGGCGGCTCCGAGGACGGATCCCTTCCCGATCCTGCAGTTGTGGGCTATGTGGACGTGGCTGTTCATCTTGACGTCCTCTTCCACTACCGTAGCGTCGATGGTTCCCGAATCCACGCAGGAAAGAGCCCCGATCTCCGCCCGATCCCCGATCACCACGCCCCCCAACTGGGGGATCCGCAGGGGAGGCCGGTCCCCGTCGAAGGCGAAGCCGAAGCCCGGATCCCCGATCACCGCGCCCTCGCCGATCAAGCAGTCCCGTCCGATCCGGACCCGGGGTCCGAGGGCCGCACCCTTCATGACGTACGTTCCTGGACCGATGACGACGTCCCGGCCGATCGTGACGAAGGGCTCGATCGTCACGCCCTCGTCCAGAACAAAGCCCGGGTCCGCCCGGACACCCGGGAGTGGTTCCGCCGAATACGTCCCCCGCTGGAGGACCAGGGGGAAAAGCTCGGTCATGAGAAGAGCATAGGCGTACTTCGGATTGCGGGCGAAGAGGACCGCGTTCTCCTGAGCCAGGGGGCCCGGACCCGCTCCGGCCGGCAGGAGGACCAGGCAGCCCCGCAGGCCGGCCAGACGTCCGAGGGCCTCCGGTCCGGCGGCCTGCAGGAAAAGTATCGTCCCGTCCCGGGGCTCCGCCGCGGTGGAGGGGCCGAGGAATGACCGGTCCGACAGCAAGTCCCGGGCTGGCGCGGAAAGATCCAGGTCCTCGGGGAACCGTTCCGCCGCCTCGACGGCCGTCGTGCCGGAGAAGGCCAGGCTCGGCCAGGCTACAGGATCCATCGGATCACCTCGAAAGCCTCCGCGAAGTCACGGCCGATCTGCACCCCCCGGGTCCGAGCCCAGCCCCGGACATATTCGGGATCCATGTACTTCCGCATCTTCTGGGACCCGTAGGCCGCCAGGGCCTCGATCTTGCGGTCCACATGCCGGGGCTCCACGACCACGAAGCCCTGGGTCGAGAAGTCGATGGTGTTCCAGGGAAGCTCATAGGCCAGGATGGAGGTGTTCTTGAAAGCCCGCAGCGCCTCGGAGGCCACCGTGGAATGGTCCTGATGCAGGTCGTTCCGGGAGGGCATGAGCACCAAGTCCGGGGACAGGGCGTTCCGGAGTTTGACCATGTCCTCCAGGATGTCCTGCCGGACGTAGCTCAGCTTCCGAACCGTGTACCCGAAGACGTGAAGGTTCTCCGGTAGGATCCCGAGCCTCCGGGTGGCCTCCCGGACCTCGACCTCCAGGATGTTCTCCGGAAGCCCCGCGGGCACGGACTCCTTGGCCGTGGAGAAGGCCACGTAGTGGACCTCGGCCCCCTGCTCCACGAACCGGGCGATGGCGGCCCCGCAGCCCAGCTCCCCGTCGTCCGTATGGGGGGCCAGGACGAGGATGCGGCGTTTGTTTGCCATGAGGATCCTTCCTAAACCTGGATCACGGTCTCAAGATAATCATGAAGGATTTCGACGATCCGGGATGAGGCCTTCCCCCCGCCGAATTCTTTACCCACGTCCGACACCGTCGGAGGATTCTTCCATGCCGATTTAAGGAGGTCTTTCAGCCGAGAAAAATCTTTTCCTAAAAGTACGGCGCCTCCACCCGACAAGACTTCTTCCCAACCTGTGGAGTAGTTGATGATCACGCAGGGGACACCCAGGAAGCCGCTTTCTCTCTGGACTCCGCCGGAATCCGTCGCCACAAATCTAGCATTCCCGGCCAGGGAGATGGACTCCTTGTAGGATACCGGATCCAGTACGGAAAACCTTCCAGGTCTCCTATCCACTTGGATTCCCAGTTCGGCGAGCTTTCTTCGGGTTCTGGGATGGAGAGGCAATACGATCGGAATCCCATCCTCCGCCAAGGAGCAAAACGATTCCCATATGATTCGGGCTTTTTCAGGGACATCCGTATTTTCCTGACGGTGGATCGTAGCGTACACATAACCGCGAGACGCAAGTCCGAACCGGAGAGGGACCAGGCCGTAGGTCTCCCCTGCCCTGGTATCCAGTGCGAGATCTAGCATCACGTCCCCCACCAGGTGGGCTCCTTCTAGGAGCCCTTCTTTCCTGAGGTTTTCCATTGCGGTCTTCGTGGGCGCGAATAAAAGATCAGAAACATGGTCCGTGAGTCTCCGATTTACCTCTTCTGGGATCGTCCGGTCATACCTTCGAAGTCCCGCCTCGATATGTGCGACGGGAATCCCCAGCTTGACCGCGGCCAGGGCCCCCGCAAGGGTAGAAGTAGTGTCCCCGTACAGGAGGACCGCGGAAGGACGTTCCGCCTCCAGGATCTCCTCGATCCCGGACAGCATCTTGGCCGTCTGGGCGCCGTGCTTTCCGGAGCCCGACTCAAGATTCCACCGGGGTTCGGGAATCCCTAACTCGGAGAAAAAGTTCCCGGACATATTCGCGTCGTAGTGCTGTCCCGTGTGGAGTATGTCTTCACGGATTCCCGCGGAGGCAAGACGGGCCGAGACCGCGGCGGCCTTAATGAACTGAGGACGGGCACCGATTATCGTGATCAATGTAGGGACGATGGACAACGTAAAATCCTTTCATATAGTCGATTAGCACGTCTCAATGATCGATGATTCGAATAATATCAGTTAACCAGCGTTCGATAAAGATCGACTAATTTCCTCGCCTCTGATTCCCAAGAGAACCGTTCCTCCGTCAGAAGCCTCCCGCGGCGACCCGTTGCTGCCGCCCTTTCCGGGTTTCGGACAACGTCCAGGATAGCGTAGGCTATCGATTCAGGATCCAAGGGATCCACATATGCCGCGGCCTCGCCTAAAAGTTTTCTGCGGTACAGAAAATCGGAAGTAATGATCGGTTTTCCGCAAGCGGCATACTCAAACAATTTGTTCGGCTGGCCTTCCAAGGAATTCCCGTGGGGCCGGGACAGAGCGATCCCGACATCGCCGGCCTTAATGAAGGAGTACATCGTCTCGAAATCCAGGAAACCAAGATCCTTGACATTCCCCTTTTCCGACAGACCCAGACACTCTTCCCTGAAAACCGGGGAACTCCATGCTCCCATCAGCCAAAGTTCCGCCTCATTCCCGACCCGGTTCATAGCCCCGACGATTTCACGGATGCAGCGATCCGCTCGGAGCGCGCCGGAGTACACCACGACGGGCCTCTTTTTTTCGACTACCGCCGGGGCGATCCGGTCGATCGTCTCCAGGATTGCGAAATTGTTGATCGTGACCTTCAAGGGTGAGTCATGAAGGAAGCTGATCGGATCCGTCGCGGCCACTACGGCGTCCGCCATTCGATCGATGCCCTTCTCCATCCGGCGCACGATGGTTCGGATGAACATCCGGACACAATCCGAACCCAAGTATTTTTTTCCCATCACCTGGGCTGTGTAGTTCTCATGGTAATCAAACACCACCTTCTTGCCGACGGCCTTCAGGGCCAGCATCACGGGAAACAACTCAAGGTCGTGGAAGTGCGCCACGTCCACATGCTGTCCTAAAGCTCCATATAACGCCCGGAACGGACCAAAAAACATACGGATAAATCGGTTCCGGTCCGTGGGTAGACCGATGATCCGCACACCGGAGACCTTCTCGTCCCTGTCGTGCCGGGCCATTACGGTGACGTCGAATCCTGCCCGGGACAGAGAGACGCATTCCTTATGGAAGATCCTCGTGTCAAGGGCACGGTGAGCCGTGGAGATGTGAAGGACACTTTTCCTGACCATATCGCTCCTTCTCGTACAAGCTTCCTAGAGTGCAATTATTTCGGTTGGGTGATAATACTAGACAATTCCTCAATATATCTTCTTGCCACCGCTTCCGCGGAATACCGTTCGACGGCGAATGTCCGGATCGCTTCCCGGTCCACGGATCCTCTCTCCGCGAATTCGATCATCTTGGAGGCCAAGGATTTATCGACATCTTCCACCAGACTACAGAACGGGGCCTCGGCCAGAATATGCTCCGGTCCGCCGCACCGGGTCGAAATGACAGGTACTCCGCAGGACAGAGATTCTATAATCACAACACCGAAGGTCTCGACTCGGCTGGCGACGACGAGACAATCGGATTCAGCGATAATGTTGGCCACCTTGTCGCGAGGCAGCGTCCCTACAAGCTCGATCATCGCTTGCTCCTCAAGCTTGACGATCAGCCTTTCCAACCGCTTTCTTTCGGGACCACCGCCCACGATACGCAGCTTCAACGGCAGAGAACACTTGATCCGGGCATGATGGAACGCCAAGATCAACTCATAGGTGCGTTTTACGGGGACAAGGTTTCCGATGTTCAAGAAAACGACAGGGTCACCTGCACTACGGACTCTTCCACCGGGCTTGAACATATCTTTGTCCACCGAATTGGGCATAGTCTCGAACGTAAGATCGAAGGTTTGCCGAAGTTGGTTCGCCAGGGCGGGACTCACCGCCCAACGGCGAGAAGCCTTTCGAAATACCTCTTGAGCTTTGAGCGCTTCGTAGAAATGCAGCTTCTTGAAAAACTTCGAAGAGTGTTCCGTGATAGCGAAAGGTATCCGGGTACGATCTGAAATCCTTCCCGCGATATCACCCCCGGCAAAGGAATGTGCAAGTATGATATCCGGTTTCCAATCAGCACAAAGTTTATTGTATTCCGAGAGACCGAGCACGGCTCGAAAGAAATAATTCAAACGCTTCAGCTTTGGCACATTGAAGACACTTCGGACGACGGTCAAAACTCCGGAATCCAGGTATTCTTTCCGTGTTCCGAGTATTTTCCTGTTTTTCAGGATTTCCTTCAAGGAGTACCCTACAACGGCCAGGACTCTAACATCAATTTGAAGTTTCGCGAGAGCCAAGGATTGTTCGCGATAAAAAGACCCTTGCAGCTTGTTGAAGTCGTTGGGATATCGTGATGGAACTACAAGCAGCTTGAGCACAGTCGCCCCCTAATCGATAAATCGAAAGCATCTTCTAAATCGAAGTTGCAGTTTCTTGAACGTCTTCTCGAGCTTGACCATGCCTTTTTTGAAAACCCATGAAGAAAAAAGCATCGGAAGCCAAAGATAAAACATACTAAAACGAAACGATCCACATCCTGTTTCCATTGCCGGTAGCACTTTGGCTCTTATATAGTTCGCGGCGAGAATGTGCCCCTGTAGCAAATAATGAAGGTATAGCTTTGCGACTGCTTTTATCCTGTTCTTTTGGTTGGTTAGCCACATATCCTTGGGCAGGCTGATCAATGTCCGTAGCAAGAGAAAATCCGCTTCTTTCTTGTGTAGATCTTTTTTCGTCTTTGAGTCTTGGTTCGGATGTCTGCGGGATTGATCCGAGGCGATTGGACAATACATGAACGAATATCCTTTTTTTAACATCCTGAACCAAAGATCATAGTCCTGGACAGTTTTCAGGCTTTCGTTGAACCATCCAACGCTCGAGAATGCGTGGCTCGGAATCAACAGGGAACAACCGCCGATGAATCTTTTATAAAGCAACGTATACGGCAACGGTTCGGCGCTCTTCTTGAAGGGCCGGGTCCGTTTAATGATTCTGCCCTGGCCGTCAATTTGATCTTCGTGGGAATAAATGATCGCCTTTTCGATGCCCAGCGTATAGTAGAACGCGACCTGTTTCTCGATCTTGTCCGGATAATATAGATCGTCATGGCTCAACCAGGAGAAGAATTTTTCCTGCATCCGCTCTATCCCGAAATTCAAAGCGGACGCTACCCCCCCATTCTTCTTCTCGAAATATCTGACTTCCTCGAACCCCTACGCGATTCGCCGGGTAGCCCCATCGTCCGTGGAGCCGTCATTGATCACAAGGATCTCCACTTCCCGGTAGGTCTGATTTACGACGCTCTCGATGGCTTCCGAAAGATAATTCGATCCGTTGTAGACCGGTATGATTATGGATACTAAATCGTATTCCATGTAATCCTCACAGCTTGAACACCTTCCCGTCCTCGATGTGCACCCGCTTGACCGCGTTTCGGGTATCCACCACCAACCCGGCCTTCTCCACGATGCGCTCAACATCGAAGCAGGCATGATTCGTGGTGAAGACCACGCAGTCCGCGGAGGACAGGATTTCGTCCGTCAACTCCACGCCCTTCCAGGTCTTACCGTGGTCGTCGGTCACCTCGGGTATGTACGGGTCGTGGTAGAGGACCCTGGCGCCCTTCTTGGCCACCGCCTCCATCACCAGGAGAGCCGGACTCTCCCGGGGATCGTCGATGTCCGGCTTGTAGGCCACCCCCAGGAAAAGAATCGTGGAGCCGTTCAGGGCTTTTTTGTGCCGGTTCAGGGCGAAGGCGATCTTGTTCATCATCCGGTAGGGCATGAGGTTGTTGATATTGCCGGCCGTGTTGATCATGGTCAGATCGAAGTTGAAGCCCTTGGCGATGTACTCCAGGTAGAAGGGGTCCAGGGGGATGCAGTGGCCGCCGATCCCGGGACCGGGATAGAAGGCCTGGAACCCGTAGGGCTTGGTCTTGGCCGCCTCGATGACCTCCCAGATGTTGATGTCCATCTTGCCCGAAAGCAGGGCCAGTTCGTTGATAAGGGAGATGTTCACCAGGCGATAGGTGTTCTCCAGGATCTTGACCATCTCCGCGGCCCGGGGTGAGCTGACGGCGTGGAGGTGCTGGATCGCGATCCCGTACAGGGCCAGTGCGATCTGGCGGGCCTGCTCGCCCAGGGCGCCCACGACCTTGGGGGTGTTGTCGGTCTTGTAGTCCTTGTTGCCCGGATCCACCCGCTCGGGGCTGAAGCAGAGCCAGAAGTCCGCTCCCTCCTTCAACCCGGACTCCCGCTCCAAGATGGGCTTCATGAAGTCCTCGGTGGTAGTCGGGTATGTGGTGCTCTCCAGGGAAACGAAAGTGCCGGCCTTCATGTTCCTGCCGATGTCCACGCAGGAGGCCTCGATGAAGCTCATGTCGGGCTTCTTGAACTTGTCCAGGGGCGTGGGCACGCAGATGATCGCGGCGTCGCACTCCCGGATGCGGGAAAAGTCCGTGGTCGCCGAGAGCTTGCCGGCCTTCACGACCCCGGCCAACTCCTCGTCCTTAATGTCGCCGATGTAGTTCCTGCCGGCGTTGACGGATTCCGCCTTCTTCCCGCTCTTCTCGAAGCCCAGGACCGTCACGCCCTTGCGCGCGAAGGCCACCGCCAGGGGCAGACCCACGTAGCCCAGGCCGATGACGCCGACCACGACGGACCTGTCGGAGATCTTCTTCAGAATAGAATCATAGTAGTTCATGCATTCTCCCAAAATTGGAAATAAGACAGGATAACAGGATTGTCAGGATGTACAGGATTAATTATGGGATCACCAAACAGTGATCTTGTTCATCCTGGAAATCCTGTTATCCTGTCTATTCTTCTAATATTAATCCGGGTCCTGCCTTCTTGTATTTTTTCCCGCATTCGGGGCAGACCAGGTCTTCCCCCAGCTTGACGCCGCACTGGCACATCCAGCCCCGGACCCGGGCCGGGTTTCCGTGCACCAGGGCGTAGGCGGGCACGTCCTTGGTCACCACGCTGCCGGCCCCCACGAAGCAGTACTCCCCCAGGGTCACGCCGCACACGATGGTGGCGTTGGCACCGATGGAGGCGCCTTTCTTCACCAGCGTCCGCAGGTACTCATGCTTGCGCTCCACGAAGGACCGGGGATTGATGACGTTGGTGAACACGCAGGAGGGGCCGCAGAAGACGTCATCCTCCAGGACCACGTCGTCGTAGAGGGAGACGTTGTTCTGGACCTTCACCCGATCCCCCAGGACGGCCTTGCTCCCGACATTCACGTTCTGCCCCAGGACACACTTCTTCCCGATCCGCGCCCCGGGCATCACATGGGTGAAGTGCCAGACCTTGGTCCCCTCCCCGATCACCGCCCCCTCGTCGACATAGGACGATTCATGTACAAAGTAGTCGCTCATGAGTTCTCCCGAGAAATCAGACAGGATGTACAGGATGTTGAAAAGGATGAACAAGATGGAATCATGAGGATGAGCGAATATTGCCCTATCCTGTTCATCCGGTCTCCATCCTGTTCATCCTGTCCATATTAGCGATAAAACGCCTCTATCTGGTCGCAAACGTAGTCGACTTCGTCGTCCGTGAGTTCCGGGAAGATGGGCAGAGCCAGGACTTCCCCGCAGGCCCGCTCTGCGTTCGGGAAGTCGCCCTTTTTGTACCCTAGATTCTGGAAACATTTCTGCAGGTGCAGGGGGATGGGGTAGTAGATCGAGGTGCCGATCCCCTTCTCCTTGAGGAAGGCCGCGAGTTCGTCCCGGCGGGGCGCAAAGATGTTGAACACGTAGTACACGGGCTTCCCGCCCGGAAGGATCTTGGGCAGGCGGAGCCCCGGGACTCGGGACAGTCGCTCCGTGTAGTGCGCCCCGTGTCGGGCGCGGGCCGCGACGGCCGCGTCGGTGGTCCGCATCTTCACCCGCAAGATCGCCGCCTGGAGGGTGTCCAGCCGGGAGTTGTACCCCACGTAGTCGTGGTGGTACTTCACGGAGCTCCCGTGGACCCGGTAGCTCTTGATTTTCTTGTACAGTTCCTCGTCGTCGGTGACCATGAGCCCCGCGTCCCCGTAGGCCCCCAGGGTCTTGGTGGGGAAGAAGGAGTAGATGCCGATCTCGCCGACCGTGCCCGCCTTGCGCCACGATCCGTCCACGAGGCAGTCCATGCCCCAGGCCTCGGCGGCGTCCTCCAGGACCCGCAGGCCGCGCTTCCGCGCCAGGTCCATCACCGGCTGCATCGGCGTGGGCTGTAGGAAGAGGTGCACGGGGATGATGCCCTTGGTGGCCTTGGACATGCGCCGCTCAGCGTCCCGGAGATCCATGTTCAGGGTCTCCGCGTCCAGGTCCACCAGCACCGGCTTGCCGCCCAGGCGCGACACGCAGGAAGTGGAGGCGAAGAACGTGAACGTGGGGGTGAGCACCTCGGCCCCGTCCCGGAAGCCCAGGAGGTCCGCGGCGATCACCAGGGCGTCGGAACCCGAGGCCACGCCCACGGCGTACTTCGCGCCCAGCCAGGCGGCGGCCTCGCGCTCGAACTCCGCGACCTCTGAGCCCAGGATGAAGTCCCCGCGCTCCATCACGGAGCGCACGGCGGCGTCGAACTCGTCCTTCCGCGCGGCGTACTCGCGGGTGGATGTGTAGAACGGTACGGTCATTGGGATTCCTCTTCCTTGGACAGGATACCAGGATGGTCAGGATCGACAGGATCTTTGTACTTCCGTTTGATCTGAATTCCGGTTGTCCCGAAATTAATTAAAAGCCCCACAGGGATACCTGTGGCCTTCAGATAATTCACAAGCTGGATCTCATGAGTCTTGGCCAGAACATCTATCGCTTTCAGTTCAAGGATGATCTTCTTTTCGACTATAAGATCAGCATTAAACCATCCTACGATTTGTCCTTTATAGGTGACCGTGATCGGTGTTTCTTCCTCTACCGTAAGACCGGCTTTTGTTAGTTCAATCACCAAGGCTTTTTTATAGACACTTTCCAGGAATCCGGATCCCAGAATATTATACACTTGAAAAGCACAACCGATGATTCGCTCCGATACCTCATCCTTGATCATTCTTGATCCTGTCCATCCTGTATATTCTGTTATCCTGTCCCTCTTCCTCAGAAAACGCCCTTCATTTCCACAGTAGAAAACTCGCACGGCAGGTCCACGGCCTTGCCGGTCTTCTGGCTCTTGTAGATCGCCAGGATGATCTCCAGCGCCTTGCGGCCCTTCTCCCCGGAGACCAGGGGCTCCCGGCCGGACTCGATCGCCGAGAGGACGTCCGCGTACAGGGCCGAGTGTCCGAAGCCGTAGACCGAGGGGGGGTCCTTCTCCGCGGGGTTCACGACCTTATCCTCCGGGTCCCCCGCGACGGCGGCGTCCGCGAAGCGCCAGGTCTCGATCTTGTTCACCGCCAGGCCCCCGATCACCACGCTCCCGGTCTGGCCGAAGAGGGAAAGGGTCTCGTTCAGGTTCGTGGGGTAGATATCCGCGGTCCCCTCGATGATCCCCACCGCCCCGGAGGCGAACTCCACCACCGCGGCGCCGAAGTCCTCCGCCTCGATGGGCCGGAGGAAACGGCGGGTGGCCGCCTGGACGCGGACGGCGTCCTCGCCCATCATCCACTGGAGAAGGTCGATGCCGTGGGTGCACTGGTTCATGAGGGTGCCCCCGTCCAGGTCCCAGGTGCCGCGCCAGGGAGCCTCGGCGTAGTAGGCCTCGTTGCGGTTCCACCGGACCTGGACCATGCCGTGGAGCATGCGGCCGAAGCGCCCGGCCTCCAGGGCCGTCCGGGTCCGTTGGACCGGGGCGTTGAAGCGGTTCTGGAAGCAGACCGAGAGGGTCCGGCCAGCCTTCCGGGCCGCCGCGATCATGGCGTCCGCGTCCGCGGTGGACAGGGCCATGGGCTTCTCGCAGACCACGTGGGCCCCCGCCGCGGAGCAGTCCATCGAGATCCGGGGGTGGTACCCGGACTCCGTCGCGATCGCGCAGAGGTCGGGCCGCTCCTTGGCGAGCATCTCCCGATAGTCCGCGTAGACCGCGACCTTGGCGTCCGGAAAAGCCTTTCGGTATTCCGCGGCCTTGGCCTCGGCCCGGTCGAGCTTGGGGTCGCAGCAGGCGACGAGCCGGAGACGGTCCACGTTCTTGACGGCCGCCTCGATGTGCTTGTGGCTGATCCGGCCGCAGCCGATCAGGGCGAGTGTGAGAGTATGCATGCTGAATGACCTTTCCGGCAAGAATTTCAACTCATGCTTGTGTAATTATGAATAGCAATGCATGGAAAGAGTTTTACCGCTTGCTGTAATTCCGCTCCAGCCAAGACCGGTACTCCCCGCTCCGGACGGAGTTTACCCAATCGGGATTCGACAGGTACCAGTCGACCGTCAATTCCAGACCTTGATCGAAGGTTACGGATTGGTTCCATCCAAGGTCCTTCTTGAGCCGTGAACAATCAATCGCGTATCTCCGATCGTGACCCGGCCTGTCTTTCACATAGGTTATCTTGGAGCGGATAGCTTCCGCAGGTTTGCCGATCTTCATCGCAACAATGTCGATCAATTTTTCCAGCAGGCGGATGTTTTCCCATTCATTTTCTCCGCCAACGTTATAGGAGTTTCCGAGTTCCGCGGATTGCATGATCTTCCAAATAGCTGCGGCATGATCCGCCACATACAGCCAATCCCGGATGTTCCTGCCATCCCCGTATACGGGAAGAGGCTTATCCTCAAGCATGTTCAGAATCATCAAGGGTATCAGCTTCTCGGGAAACTGGTAGGGACCGTAGTTGTTCGAGCAATTCGACAAGGTGACAGGCAATCCGTAGGTATGATGATACGCTCGAACCAGATGATCGCTTCCCGCCTTGGAAGCCGAGTACGGTGACCGGGGATCATACGGCGTGTTTTCCGTGAAATACCCCTCATCTCCCAGTGAGCCGAAAACTTCATCCGTGCTGATGTGATGAAAAAGGACATCTTCCCGATCTTTCCAGGCATGCCGGGCCGCTTCCAGCAGGGTAAAGGTCCCAATGACATTCGTAGTTATGAATGCTTCCGGGCCGAGAATGGAACGATCTACGTGGCTTTCCGCGGCAAAATGGACTATTCCATCGACGAAATAGTCTTTTATCACCTTATCGACTACCGCTCGATCCCGGATGTCCCCATGTACGAAAATGTAACGGTCTCCCGATGAATCAAGTACAGCTGATAGACTGGCAGGATTACCCGCATACGTCAAGCAATCCAGGTTAATGATCCTTCCTTGAAAATCCGTTTCCCGGAAAAGGTATCGTATGAAATTTACCCCGATAAAACCTGCGCCACCGGTTACCAACAGATTCTGGAATGTACGCATGTTTACCGACTCCTTTCATTTTCCATGGTTAATTGGCTCAAGTACGAATAAAGACTTCTCCTCCACTCGGGAACGTATACTCCGAAAGAGCGAATCTTGCTTTTATCGAGTACTGAGTATCTAGGCCGTTTTGCGCGTGTCGGGTACTCTTCCGTGCGCAAAGCTCGAATCGGACAGCTACGGTTTAGGATTCCCATCTCCAATCCTTGCTTCTGGATCTCCACGGCGAATTCATGCCAGGTGGTCTCCCCTTCATTCGTGTAATGGTAAATACCGGACGGGAATTCCGCAATTGATACGATTTGGAGAATCGCAGCCGCCAAATCCCGGGCCCAGGTGGGAGAACCTCTTTGATCAGCCACAACACCCAGGGAATCCCGTTCCTTCATTAAACGAATCATGGTCGATACAAAATTCGGGCCGTGGCGACCATAGAGCCAAGCGGTTCGAATGATTATGGCATCCGGCGCGACAGCGAGAATCCGTCGCTCGCCCTCCGCCTTGGTACGCCCGTACGCGCCCGAGGGGTTGACAGGTTCCGATTCCGTATAGGGAACGGAGGAGTCTCCCGAAAAAACATAATCCGTGGATATGTGAATGAGTCTCGCCCCGAAATCCACCGAAAGCTTCGCCAGGTTTTCCGGTCCTTCGGCATTCAGCCTGAGCGCTAGAGCCTCCTCGTCCTCGGCACGATCCACCGCCGTATACGCGGCACAATTGACGATATGGGAGGGAGAGTTCTCTTTCGCAAACTCCCGGAGCGCGACAGGATCCAGAAAATCCACTTCCCGGTCGCTCCCGACCCACTTCAACCCCTCAACCTTCAGGAGTCCGCCAATCTCCTGTCCCAACATTCCCTTGTCGCCGACTACCCAGATCATATCGGCAGCCTCGGGTTTCTACGATCCTTCTCGGACAGAATGTACTCCATGCCCAAAGAAGGCCAGGCTATATCCAGTTTTGGGTCATCCCATGCCAAACCGCCCTCATCCTCCGGGAAGTAGAAGTCCGTGCACTTGTAGGAAAATATCGCCGTCTCGGAAAGCACTAGGAAACCATGGGCGAAGCCGGGTGGGATATAAAATAGATTGTGCCGATCTCCCGACAGGATCACCGAATGCCACCTATACCTGTTCGGAGATTCCGGCCGGATATCCACGGCCACATCAAAGATTTCCCCGCGTACGGCGCGAACAAGTTTCCCCTGGGGACGATCTTTTTGGAAATGGAGACCCCGAAGGACCCCACGACAAGAGAAGGACTCGTTGTCCTGCACAAACCGAGTTCGTATTCCCGCCGCCTCGTAATCCCGCGCCGACCAGGATTCGAAGAAGTACCCCCTTGAATCGCCGAAGATTCGGGGCTGAATTTCCAGCAAGCCCGGGATCGGGCACTGCTTGACTTCTATGCCCATGGGGTTTCCTCGGCCAAATAGCGGAGGTAGGCCGAATAATCCGTCTTTCCCATTTCTTCCGCGGCGGACACGAGCTCCCGGGCGCCTATCCAGCCTCGCTGAAAGGCTATTTCCTCGATGCATGCAATGTAGAGCCCCTGACGACGCTGGACGGTCTCCACGAAGTTGGAGGCTTCGAGGAGAGTGGCAGGACTCCCGGTATCGAGCCATGCGAAGCCTCGACCCAGCCGCTCCACATACAGATCTCCTCGCCCAAGGTATTCATTGTTAACGCTCGTAATCTCGATTTCTCCCCGGGCGGATGGCTGGACGGATTTGGCGATTTCGACCACGTCGGTATCGTAAAAATACAGGCCCGGGACCGCGTAGTGGGATT